>Ga0126310_10000088_pt1 | contig 25359 bp, 30 predicted proteins | sample Plot60_FD_92540 | JGI IMG/M metagenome (GOLD analysis project Ga0126310, IMG submission 92540) | Serpentine soil microbial communities from UC McLaughlin Reserve, CA, USA - Plot60 | ecosystem: Environmental > Terrestrial > Soil > Grasslands | place: USA: UC McLaughlin Reserve, Lake County... | reverse complement strand
ATCACGAGCGGCAGCTCGAGCCGGCGCAGGAACAGCGTTGCGAGCTGGGTCGCCATCAGGCCGGCGCCGACGATGCCGATCGCACCGACGCGCCGCGGCTCGGCGTCGAGCTGCGGCGGCTTCTTCGCGCGTCGCTCGACGAGGTCGAAGGCGTAGAGCGAGGCCTGCGCCTGGGGGCCCGGCAAGAGCTCGGCGATCGCGTCCTCCTCGGCCCGAAAGCCCTCGTCGAGAGTCCAGCCGGAGAGGGCGCCTTCGATCAGGTCGAGGGCCCGGTAGGGCGACGGCGCGGCGCCGTGCACAGCGTCGTCGAGTCGCGCGCGCGCCTTTTGGAGCGCGTCCGAAGGGTCTTTGCGCCGAGGACTGTCCCCGCTTTCGGCTCGTGTTGCGGTTTCGGCGCTGTTTCGTGCGAGCTCGGTCGCAAACGCCAGAGACTCGTCGACGAACTCGGCTGGCTCGAGCAGGCGGTCGGCGAAACCGAGCTCGTGCGCCCGGGCGGCGTCCAGCATCCTGTTCTGGCGTAGCGGATTCTCGACGATGAATTCGATCGCGGTCTCAGCGCCGACCGCCCGCGGTATGAGCTGCGTCCCGCCCCACCCCGGAACGATCCCGAGCAAGCATTCCGGAGACGCGAAGTGTCGAACCGAGGTGGCGATCGTGCGGGCGTCGCAATGCAGCGCCAGCTCGACACCGCCGCCGAGACAGGCGCCGTTGATCGCGGCGACCGTCGGATACGGCAGCGCCCGGATCCGGCCAAAGAGCTCGTGCCCGGTCCGGCTTCCCTCGCGCGCGAGCTCGGGTGCGGCGCGCACCGAGAACTCCTCGAGATCGGCCCCGGCCGAGAAGAAGTACGGCTTGCCGGTGATCACGAGCGCGGCCCACTCTTCGGACTCGAGCTCGTTCAGCACCGTTGCCAGTGACTCGAATGCAGAACGCCCGAAGACGGTCGGCTTGGTGTGGTCGGCGCCGTTGTCGATCGTCACGAGGGCGAGCGGCCGTTCGACTTCCAATCGGGCCACCCGCGCGAGCTTGAACGCCGTTGGTGGGTTAGGCACGCTCCCAGAGGAGCGCGGCACCCATGCCCATCCCCACACAGAGGGCAGTCAGGCCGTATCGGGCGCTCCGGCGTTGCCCCATGGCGTGAGCGAGTTGCGCGACGAGCCTCACGCCCGTCGCGGCAAGTGGATGGCCGCAGGCGATCGCGCCGCCGTAGGGGTTCAGCCGCTCGTCGTCCGGCGAGATTCCCATGCCGTCGCACCACGTCAGCACTTGCACGGCGAACGGCTCGTTGAGCTCGAAGGCATCGATCTCGTCGAGGGTGAGCCCGGTCTGCTCGAGCACTTTCGCGGTCGCAGGCACCGGACCAATCCCCATCAGCTCGGGCTCGACTCCGGCGAAGGCGAACGAGACGAGCCGGAGCTTCGGCTCGAGGCCGAGCTCCTCGACCGCGTGCTCGGAGGTGAGCAGCGAGGCGGTGGCGCCGTCGGTCAACCCCGCCGAGTTGCCCGCGGTGACGCGGCCGCCTGCCCGAAACGGCGTCGGCAGGTCGCGGATCGCCTCGAGTGAGGTATCGGGCCTCAGGAATTCGTCGCGGTCGGCCTCGCGCCAGCCCTCGTCTGTGAAGACGCTCATCGGCACAACCGTTGCCCGCGCGACGCCGTTCTGCCAGGCGTCCGCCAGGCGGTGATGCGACCGCACCGCATAAGCGTCGGCATCGTCCTTCGTGAGCTGCGGAAAGCGGTCATGCAGGTTCTCTGCGGTCTGGCCCATCGCCGCCGCGGAGGGGTCGACCAAGCGCTCCGCGACGAAGCGCGGGTTGTAGTCGACGTCCTCGAGCATCGGGTGACGGCCCATGTGCTCGACACCCCCCGCAAGGATCACGTCGGCCGCTCCCATTGCGATCTCCCCGGCTCCGCTGGTGATCGCCGTCAAGGCGCCTGCGCACATCCGGTCGACCGCGAACCCGGGCACGGTCCGCGGTAGCCCGGCCAGCAAGCCGATGTCGCGCCCCAGCGTCAGCCCCTGGTCGCCGACCTGTGCGGTCGCCGCAAAGACCACGTCATCGATCCGCTCCAGCGGCAGCGACTCGTTGCGGCGCAGCAGCTCGCGGACGAGCTTGACAGCGATGTCATCGGCCCGAGTGCTCCAGAAGACGCCCTTCGGCCCCGCCCGTCCAAACGCGCTGCGGACGCCGTCGACGTAGTAGACCTCCCGAAGCTCCCTCACAAGGCAAGGCTAGTGGAAGGCTACGGCCCGACAGGACGTGCGATCGTCACGCTTTCGGCGCAGTCGCGTTGCTCACTCATGCGCTGAACCTCGGTACGCTCGACGTGGGGAGGAGGTTGGCTGTGCCTAATCAAGGAGCGAGGGCCGGCGAGAACTGGCAGGCACACATCGACCGCGAGGAAAGGCGCTATCGCGACGGCGAGAGCCGGCTCCCCAAGACCTCCGACGCCGATGCTCGCCAGCGCCAGCTCACACGGCTCGGCAATGCCGCGGCCGGCGCAGGGCTGGCGCTGCTGATGGACGGCCGCCGCGAGGAGGCCGCCGACCGCCTCGTCCGCGCGGCCGAGCGGTACCGCGAGAGCTTCGCCGAAGCGCCGCCGGGCAGCTGGGGCCGCCCGATCGGGGCGATGAAGGCGCGCCTGCTTGCCGGTGACTGGGACGGCGCGGCCGCCGATGCCCGTTGGGCGCTCGACGTCGGCGCCGCCAGGGCGGAATCGCCGATCGGCCGCTACGCCGCCGCGCTCGCCCTACTCGTCTTGGGCGACGACGATGACGCCCGCATCCATGCAGACGCGATCCGGACGCGCAGCGACTTCTCTGCCGACGTCGGCGATGCTCTCGCCTTCCTCGCGGCAGATGACGTGCTCGGGTATACGCAGGCCGTCGAGGGCGTGCTCGAGTCGTTCGAGATCCGCGACGAGTACCTCGAAGGCATCCCGGTCGCGGACACCGTGCTCGTTCTCCAGGCGCTCGCCGCCCGCCGCGGGATTGCCGTCGAGCTCTCCTCACCCGTTTTGCCCTACTAGCTGGCTAGTCGGTCGTCCCGGTACGCACCGGGTGCATGAACGCCGTGATGACCAACGGCTCGGCGTCGTCGGTTTCCTCGTCACGCACGCGCTCGGCGATCTCTTCGATCAACCGGAGCGCTCGTTCGGCCGGAATTCGGACGGTGGTCTGGGTGATACGGAACTTCCCCGAGGCGCCGAACGATTCCCAGGCTCGCTGGAGATCGTCGAGCATCGATGCGCGCACGTCGGTGCCGAGGCCCGACGAGACAAGCTCGGGCGCGACCCGCACCGTTCGAGCCACTGCGCGGTACGGCTTCTCGCGGCCCTTGCCGCCTTCGGCGCGATCGATCAGGCCGGCCCGCAAGAGCATTCGCACGTGGAAATGCAAATGGCCGGGGTCGACGCCGAGGCGTTGAGCGAGCTCGCGATTCGTGAGGGCCGCCTCCTCGCTTTGGCCGAGCATCTCGAGGACGCGCAATCGCAGCGGATGGCCGAGGGCCTTCAGCTGGTCCGGGCGATCGATCGTGAAAACGTCGAGTAGCGGCGGCTGCAACTCGGGGGACGACACTCCGCGTATATATACGGAAAACGGGGTTCGTTGTCTAGTCGCGCAACCGCAAGGCGGCGTCGTTGTCCAGAATCGCAAGTGTTTCGCCGTCTTCTGCACGGATCAGGCTCCCCGGTACGGCGGGATCGGGGGGTCCGTCCAAGACGTCGGCGACGGCCTGGGCCTTGTCCTCGCCGGTGACGAGGAAGACGATGCGGCGACCGGCACGGAGCGCCGATGGTGTCATCGTCACTCGCTCGACGAAGGGGTCGAGCGTCGGCGTGGCGTCGATCACGAGCCGCTCGGTCTCGGCGAGCCCGGGTGCGTTCGGAAACAGAGATGCCACGTGGCCGTCGGGCCCGAGGCCGAGCAGAAGCAGGTCTAGCGTCGTCCCACTCAGCTCCTGCTCGTAGGCGGCGGCAGCCGCTGCCGGCTCGTCTTCGCCGCGGATTCGATGGACTCGTGCAGGTTGTGCCTCGAGCCTGTCGAGGAGCGCCTGCTTGGCGAGCCCGAAGTTCGACCGCTCGTCGTCCGGCGGCACGCAGCGCTCGTCGCCCCACCAGACGCCCGAGCGGCTCCAGTCCGGCTCGAGCGCGGCGGCGAGTTCGTAGGCGCGAGCGGGCGTCGAGCCGCCCGTGAGGACGATCTCCTCTCCCGCTCGCGCCGCAGCGGACAGCAGCTCGGCGACACGCCGAGCGGCCGTCTCGGCGTCGTCTGTGACGATCACCTCGACGTCACGGGCGCTCATTGCGCGCCCGCTGCGAGCTCCCGCGAGCGGTCCATCGCCGCCTGGATGGCGTTCAGGAAGGCTGCGCGGACGCCAGCCTGCTCGAGCTCGCGCACAGCTCGGATCGTCGTGCCGCCGGGCGACGTCACTCGCTCGCGCAGCTCGACGGGGTGCATGTTCTGATCTCGAAGCAGCTTCGCGGTCCCAAGCATCGTCTGGACGACGAGCTGCGTCGAGACGTCGCGCCCGAGCCCCAGCAGGATGCCCGCCTCGATCATCGCCTCCGAGAGAAGCGCGAAGTACGCAGGCCCTGAACCCGAGACCGCGGTGACTGCATCCATGTACGGCTCTGGCACGCGAACGACGGCGCCGAGGTGAGAGAGCGCTGCCTCGGCGAGGGCGAGATGTGCCTCCTCCGCGTGGGCCCCCGCGCACATGCCTGCAATCCCTTCGTGGACGGTCGCAGGCGCGTTCGGCATCGCCCGGACGACGGCAACGCCATCGGTCAGGCGCGCCTCGATCGCCGTCGTGGGGATTGCGGCGGCAACCGACAGCACGGTCTGGTCGGCAGTGACGGCCGAGCCGATCTCCCCGAGCAAGACGTCGAAGTCCTGGGGCTTGACCGCGATCACGACCAGGGCAGCCCCCGCAACCGCGTCGGCGTTCGAAATCGTCGCCTTCACGCCGAGCTTCTCGCGAAGCTCTTCGACGCGCTCTTCGCGGCGCCCCGTCGCGACGATCTCCTCGGGCTTCCGCCAACCGCTGCTCACCAGACCCGTGATCAGCGCCTCGCCGATCGTGCCCGCGCCGAGGACTGCGACGCGCCTCTCGTCGATAGTCATTCCGGGAACTCTAGGAGACTTGTTCTGCGACGCAAGCGAGCGCCTAAGCAGCGATGCGGGCGGGGACGACGATCGTCCCCTGGCTCAGCCCGGCGAGCATGTAGACGCTCGCAAGGCCTGCCCACTCGCCGTAAGGGTCGAGCAGCTCTGCGGTTTCCCAGCCTTCGACCCGGCGGCCGCGCAGGCTCGCGAGCAGCTTGACCAGGCCCAGGTCGCCCACGAGGCCACGCTCGTAGCGGCCGAGCCCCTGCAGACAGACCACCCCGACCGACCACGGGCCGATCCGGGACTCGCGTACCAGTCGAGCGGCGGCCGCGTCGGTCGAGACGTCGCGCAGGCGCTCGAGCGCGACCGACCGGCAGAGGCGAACGAGCGCGCTCGCCCGCGGGCCGCCGAGGCCGAGCGCCCGCAGCTCGGCGGGAGAGAAACGTCCGAGAGCCTCCGGCGTCGGCGCCGCGTGCAACCTCTCCAGAGCCGGCGTCGCTGCCCGCACGATCCGACGCTCGATCTCGCGCGCCCGACGCGCCGTGATCAACTGGCCGCACAGCGCGCGCAGCAGGGCTTGCGTGACCGTCCCGCAGCGAAGCGGTCTCAGCCCCCGTAGGCGTCGAACGGTCGCGCCGAGAAACGGATCCCGGGAGAAACGATCGATGAATTCGGAATGGTCGTCGTCGATTCCGAGCATGAAGCGGACCCGTCCGATCGCCGCGTCGCTTGGCGCGCGCACGACCAGGGCGCCGTCGGGGTGCTGTGTCGTCTCCGCGATCTCGAGCCGACCGTCGATGTCGTGGACCGACCGCAGCCGTCCCGCCGCCGCCACACGGGTCGCGTCGCTGCCAAGCCGAATCGAGAGGCGGAGCGAGTAGGGGCCGCGCGCTCGGAGCGAGGCCTCGATCAAGTCAGACTTGTGCCTGGGGCGACGAGCTGAGCTGCGCAGCTCGGTCGAGAACGTCCAGTGCCTCGGATTCGCGACCGGACTTGCGTAGATATCGCGCCCAGGCACGAAACGCATCCGCTTTCTCGACCAGCCGGCCGTGCTCCTCGACGAGCTGCACTGCGCTCTCGAACGCCTCGTCCGCCTCGGGCTTCTCCTGGTTCGAAAGTGCCTCGGCCAAGATCGCCAGTGCGACGCCACGTTCTGCCGGGTGATCGTCACCGAGCGCCGAAAGAGCTTCACGTGCAAGCTGCTCGGCCTCGCCGGGCCGATCGACCAGTACGGCGCGCCGTGCCTGGTCTGCGCGAAGATTCGCAAGATCCAGCGGATCTGGCTGCGGCCCGAACATCCGCTCCGCCGCGGCGAACTGGGCGCCTGCTTCTTGCGCCTTTCCCTGGGAGATCATGATCGTGCCGCAGAGCAGGTGCGCGCGAGCAAGATGAAGGGTGTCTTCCGTCACCTCGAGTAGGGCGATCGCGCGCCGGATGTACTCGAGCGCGGCGGCCGGCTGGTTGCGAATCTCGTTCAGCCGGGCGAGAGACCAGTAAAGCCGGACTCGCGTGTACGCGTCAGTCACGTGGTCCGCCTGAGGGAGCGCGTCTTCGAGGACGCGCTCCGCCCGGCTGAGGTCGCCCATGTCGCTGAGCGCGTAGCTCAGGTACGTCGAGAAGCGAACCTCATTGGTCGTGTCGTCCGGATTTTCCTCCGCCGCACGCGCGAGGCAAGTCTCGAAGAGCTCGACCGCCCGCTGCGGTTGGCCGAGGGCCGCGTAGCACTGGCCGAGGGTTGCGTAAACGTCGGGTCGCTGGGACGGAGTGACGAGTCCGGAGCCGATCGCGGCCTCTAGGCGCTCCGCGGCGGCCGAGTTGTGGCCGGCCCGTGCTTCGGCGAGGCCGAGTGCGACCCGTGCGCGAAGCGCGGAGGTGGCGTCGCCGGCCGCAACCGCGTCGTCGAGGATCTGTCGGACGATGTCCTGCGCCTTCTCGGGGTCATCGGCCAGCCGGAGCTCGAGCTCGGCATCGGCGAGCCGAAGCTCGCGCTCGTCGACCTCCCGAAGGTCAGACCCTGTTTCCAGGTACTCGACGGAGACGCCGAGCTTTCGCGCGAGTTGCCTGAGAGCCTTGACCGAGGGGCGGCGGGCGCCGGCCTCGATGCGCGAGATGTAGGCGTACGACACGCCGGGCGACGAGAGCTCGCGCTGCGAAAACCCTCGCTCGACGCGCAATCGGCGGAGACGTCTCCCGATTGACTCAGGTCCATTGGTGTGTGGGTCAGTGGTCATTGGCAGTGCATCTTCGTGGCTGCTGCGGTCGGCGTCAAAAACCGTCCCGAGAAGCCCTGACAACAAATGGCGACGGAACTTCCTTACGTTTTCCCGCTCGTAAAGGCGATCTGCCGAAGGGAGGTGGGGTCATGTCCGTTCGCATGAAGGCACTGCTGGTAGCTCTCGGCGCTATCGGTTTCGCAGCGATGAATGCATCGCTGCCCTGGGGGCCGTAGCGCCTCGACCCGGGCGGGAGCGCACCTGTGCTCCCGCCCGTAAGCTTGACCCATGGCGGGGACAATCGATCCGCGCGTCGACATCGGCCACGTGCACTTGAAGGTGTCTGATATCGACCGGGCGCTCGGTTTTTACCGCGACGTGCTGGGTTTCGAGGTCACTCAGCGGTACGGGGAGGAGGCAGCCTTCCTCAGCGCCGGCGGCTACCACCATCACCTCGGTCTGAACACCTGGGAGAGCCGCGGCGGGTCGCCGCCCCCTCCCGGGACGACGGGGCTCTTCCACGTTGCGATCCGTTACCCCGACCGAGCCACGCTCGGCGACGCGCTACGACGCCTTGCCGAAGCAGGCATTCCGGTCGGCGGCGCGACCGATCACGGCGTCAGCGAGGCGATCTACCTGCGCGATCCCGACGGAAACGGGATCGAGCTCTACCGGGACCGGCCGCGCGAGGAGTGGCCGCGCGCCGGGGACGGCGAGCGCGTCGCCATGTTCAATGCGCCGCTCGACCTCGAGGCGCTGCTCGCGGAGGCGGGGGCTTAGGCGCGAGGCGAGACGGTGCGCTGGGTCTGCGGCTCCGCGACCTGCGTGTCCTGGACGACCGTACGGCTAGAGAACAACCCGAGCGCGTAGCCGGCGAAGTAGAGGATCAGGCCGCCTGCCCCGTAGAAGTGCCCGATCCAGCGTAGGGCCTGCATTCCCTGCGAGCCGTACGGGTGGATCGTGCCGCTCGCCCAGAGCGGGTAGAGAATCGGGCCCACGATCAGCCAGCCACCTGCGGCAAAGGCGAGGAGCGCGCCGAAGGCGCCCCCGCCGCGCGAAGGCGTCATCAGGAGGAAGCCGCCGACCACGGCGACGATGCCGGGTATCAGCTGCATCTCCCACTGCCGCGTCGAGAACTGCCAGCTGGTGTCGTTGAAGAAGCCGAAGTTGAACATCGGCCCCACGAGCGCTGCGGCAATCACCCAGCCGCCGAGGAGAGCGATCAGGAACCCGAAGGGAATCGCCTTCGGTGTCCAGGTCGTCGATCGTCGACGCGCCATGCATCGGTTATGCGCGCTTTGTCGAATTCGAAACGATGTTAGCGTTGCCCTATGCCTCGCGGCTACATGGAAGGGCCTGCGGCCGAGGAAGCCGAGCGCCGACTCGAGGAACTCGAGCGCGGCCCGACTCCGGAGGACGAGGAGCGGCGCCTCGCCGTGTACGGGGCGACCGAGGACGATTTGGAGCCGCACTTCCTCGGCTGGCGTGACGAAATCGACCCAGACGAGCTGTTCGAGAGCGGCCGCGCCTGGGGGCTGAAGGTCGTCCGCCGCACCGCCGCGTAGCGACGGGGCCGGCAGCCAATTCGGTCCGCCCTCGTTGGGGGTGCAAAAGCGCCCCTACCAACACGCTACCGAGCGTCTCGCGCCGTGTCCGTCACGCGTCTGCACCGAGAGCGTGCCAACGCGCTATACCTACGGCGATGGCCAAACAGGCCAAACCCGTCGAGCAGGTCGACAGCGTCATCGTCCGCTTTGCGGGCGACTCTGGCGACGGCATGCAGCTCACGGGAGGCCGCTTCACGAGCGAGACCGCCGTGCTCGGAAACGATCTCTCGACGCTTCCCGACTTCCCCGCCGAGATCCGGGCCCCTGCAGGGTCGCTGCCAGGCGTCTCCGGCTTCCAGGTTCACTTCGCCGATCACGACATCCTGACGCCGGGAGACGCGCCGAGCGTGCTCGTCGCGATGAACCCGGCGGCGCTGAAGACGAACCTGCGCGACCTCCCCCGCGGCGGCACCCTGATCCTCGATCAGGACACGTTCACGGAGCGGAACCTGGCCAAGGCGGGCTACGACGCGAACCCGCTCGAGGACGGCACCCTCGACGGCTACAGCCTCCACACGGTGCCACTGACGACGATGACGCTCGAGGCGACGAAGGAGGTCGAAGGCGTCACGAAACGCGAGGCGGAGCGCGCGAAGAACATGTTCGCGCTTGGCCTGATGTCGTGGCTCTATCACCGTCCGACCGAGCAGACCGTCGCGTTCCTCGACCGCAAGTTCGCCAAGCGGCCCGAGATCGCCGAGGCGAACAAGCGGGCCTTCAACGCCGGCTACGCGTTCGGCGAGACGACCGAGACGTTCGCCGTCTCCTACGAGGTCAAGCCGGCGAAGCTCCGGCCCGGCACCTACCGCAACATCACAGGCAACCAGGCCCTGGCCTACGGGCTGATTGCGGCGAGCCTCAAGTCCGGGCTGCCGCTTTTCCTCGGCGCGTACCCGATCACGCCCGCGAGCTCGATCCTCGAGGAGCTCGCGCGTCACAAAAACTTCGGCGTCCGGACCTTTCAGGCGGAGGACGAGATCGCCGCGGCCGGTGCCGCGCTTGGAGCGAGCTTCGGCGGCTCGCTCGGCGTCTCGACCTCGGCAGGCCCCGGCGTCGTGCTCAAGAGCGAGACCGTCGGCCTCGCGGTCACGCTCGAGTTGCCGCTGCTGATTCTTGACATCCAGCGCGCCGGGCCCTCGACCGGGATGCCGACGAAGCCGGAACAGGCCGACCTGCTGATGGTCATGTTCGGCCGCAACTCGGAGTCGCCGGTGCCGGTGCTGGCGGCATCGACGCCCGCGCAGTGCTTCGACGCTGCGATCGAGGCCGCCCGAATCGCGGTCGAGTACCGGACGCCCGTCTACCTGCTCTCGGACGCCTACCTCGCGAACGGCTCCGAGCCTTGGCTGCTGCCGGACGTGGACGCGATTCCCGATCTCGACGCCGCCTTCACGACCGAGCCGCCCGCCGACGGCGACTTCCAGCCGTACGCGCGCGATGACGAGACGCTCGCGCGGCCCTGGGCCATTCCCGGAACGGCCGGGCTCGAGCACCGAATCGGAGGCCTCGAGAAGCAGGACGTGACCGGTAACGTCGACTACGACGCCGAGAACCACGACCTGATGACACGACTGCGGGCGCAAAAGGTCGCGGGGATCGCGTCCGACATCCCGCAGCTCGAGGTGGACAACCCCGAGGGCGCCGACCTGCTCGTCCTCTCCTGGGGTGGAACCTATGGCCCCGTCGCTGCTGGAGTCCGCCGCGTTCGCGGCGGCGGGGGCAAGGTCGCCCACGCGCACCTGCACTATCTGAACCCGTTCCCTCGCAATACGGGCGACGTCGTCGGCGGCTACGAGCGGGTGCTGATTCCTGAGATCAACCTCGGCCAGCTCCGCAAGCTGATCCGGGCCGAGTTCCTGGTCGACGCCGCCGGCTTCAACCTCGTGCGCGGCCTGCCGTTCCGCGCCGGCGAGGTGCAAGAGGCGATCGAGGCGATGTTGTGAGCGGGCCTGAACGCGCCTGGTGGCTCGGCGACAGCCGCCGGCCGGTCGCCGGCGCGATCGCCCTTGTCGGCGCCGCGATCTCGGCGATCGCCGGCGTATGGGTCGAGGCGGCCCTTTTCTTTGCCGCGGCGCTCGCACTCGCGGTCGTCACGGCCACGACGGCAAGGAGGTAGACGATGTTCCAGAAGCTCTTGGAGAAGTTGCGCGGCAGTTCCCGAGCGCCCGACGATCTCGCCGTCGGTACGACGCGTCCGGGCGACTTCGCAGACGACCCCGCCACTCCCGAACACGAAGGCGAAGGGCTCGCTTCGAACCCGCACGAGAGAGGAAGCGATCAGCAGGTTTCTTACGACGAGGGGCGCCCGCGGAAATGAGCGAGCCCAACGGCAACGGCGCTCAGCCCAAGCTGACCGCGAAGGACTACAAGACAGACCAAGAGGTCCGCTGGTGCCCCGGTTGCGGCGACTACGCGATCCTCGCTGCGCTGCAGGGCTTCATGCCGGAGTTGGAGATCCCGCGGGAACGGATCGTCTTCGTCTCGGGAATCGGCTGTGCGGCACGGTTCCCTTACTACATGGAAACGTATGGGATCCATTCGATCCACGGCCGCGCCCCGGCGATTGCGACCGGGCTCTCGGTGTCTCGGCCGGATCTCTTCGTCTGGGTCGTGACCGGCGACGGCGACGCGCTCTCGATCGGCGGCAACCACCTGATCCACGCGCTCCGCCGCAACGTGAACATCAAGATCCTGCTCTTCAACAACGAGATCTACGGGCTGACGAAGGGGCAGTACTCGCCGACCAGCCCTCGGGGGAAGGTGACGAAGTCGACCCCGATGGGCTCCCTCGACTGGCCGTTCAATCCAATCTCGCTGGCGATCGGCGCCGAGGCCACCTTCGTTGCTCGCGCGATCGACACAGATCGCGCCCAGCTGACCGAGGTGCTCCGGACCGCCGCCGCCCACAAGGGCAGCGCGTTCGTCGAGATTTTCCAGAACTGCAACATCTTCAATGACAACGCCTTCGACTTCGTGCGGGACGACAAGGAGAACCGGATCTACCTCCAGCACGGCGAGCCGGTGCGCTTCGGCCCAGGCGGCGAGCGCGGGGTGCGGCTCCGCGGGGACGGCTCGGCCGAGGTCTTCGACGACGGCGGCGATGCGCTGGTCTGGGACGCGCATCATCCAGAAGCCTCGCCCGCGTTCGCGCTCTCGCGCCTGACGCGGGACACCGTCGGCGCGACGCCGATCGGCGTTTTCAGGGACGTCGAGCGGCCCGTCTACGACGAGCTGATGAGCGAGCAGTTGGACGCGGCGCGCGAGCAAAAGGAAGGCGAGCTCCGCGCTCTCCTCGCGGGCGGGGACACATGGACGATCTCGTAGCGCTCGAGGCGGTTCCGACCGAGATCGAGGCCGAGCTGATCTGCTCGGTTCTCCGGAACGCCGGAGTCCGGTGCTTTCAGCGGCAAACGAGCCTGTCGGCCGGAATGACCGACGGCCTGCCCGTTGGAGGGCCGCGTGAGGTGGTCGTCCGCGCCGAGGACGCCGACGAGGCGCGTGAGGTTCTCGCCGCTCAGCGCGCCGACCCTCGCTCACGGATCTAGGGGCGCCGCAGCACGCGCTGGGTGTAGAGACAGGCACCGCAGGTGCCTGTCTCTGAAACCGCAGGTGCCTGTCCCTGAAAACGGCCTGTAGGGACCCGCACGCAGATGCCCGTCCCTGAAACGGCCTCGGCCGGCTCTAGCGGTTCTTGTCGAGCCAGTCGCAGACGAGCCCGACAAGGGCGGGCCCGCCGTCCGCAAGCACGTCATGCCTCGCTCCCGTAGCTCGGTGGATCTCGGCCTGCGGCAGGTCGGCGGTGAAGCGGGCCAGGTCTTCCTCGGACGCGTCCTGCGAAGCCACCAGGAGCACGGGTACGCCGCCGGCGGCAACCGCAGGCCTAGCGGTCGACGGCAGCGCCTGCGCCATGCCGCGCTCGACTGCGGCGACGACCGACGGCGATCCGCTCGGGACAAGCCGGCCGTTCTCCTGTCTCCACGCGACGCGGAAGCTCTCCTCGATCTCCGGACGCCAGCGATTGAATCGCCTCCGGGCCGTCGCCAGTGCGGCTGTCCAGGAACGCTCGCAGGCCTCTTCCCAGAACCGTTCGTTCTCCTCGAGGTAGGTTTCGAACGGCTGCGAGGGATCGAATGGCGGGTCCTCGTATCCAGCATCCAGGATCACCAACGCGGTCAGGCGCTCAGGGTGTCTCGCGGCGAGATGTAGACCCACATCACCTCCCCAGGAAAAGCCCATGAACGGCGCGCGCTCGAGACCGAGCGCGTCCAGCAACCGCGCGACGAAGTCGGCGAGCGCGTGGGGGTGGTAGGTATCGCGCTCGAGGGGCGCCGATTTGCCGAAGCCGGGCGCGTCGGGGGCGAGGGCGCGGAAACCTCGGTCGGCGAGCACCGAGCCGGCCGCGTTCAGCGTCAGGCTCGCGCGGGCGGTGAGGCTGACGCCGTGCCAGTAGAGAACGGGCCTGCCGCCCTCATTCCCCCAGCTGCGAATGAACAGGCGGGTATCGGCGACGTCGATCCAGCGTTCATCCATTCGGTGATTATCCGGGGTGGCATCCCTGTCTCTCGCGGGCTCAGTCCACGCCGATCGTCGCGGCGCGCAGCTTCGCCGGGTCGGCGATCACATCGATCTCCACGATCCTGCCGCCGGCGACCGTGAAACCGACCACTGCAGTCGGCCTTTCGCGCGGCACCACGATGACGCCCGCCGTTCCGTTTATGACTGCCGGGCGCGCATGGGGCGCGAGCCGACTTCCGCGCTGGAGCACCTGGGTTGCGACAGCTTCTGCGCCTTCGATCGGCGGACGTGCCGCCGGAGCGACGCCGCCAACGTCGATGCGGAAGACGACATCCGGGTCGAGCACCTCGAGCAATGCTTGGAAGTCGCCTGCGCGCGACGCGGCCAAGAAGGCATCGACGACTCTGCGCTGCTCGCGCAGGTCCGGGTCGGAAGCGGGCGCAGCGCCACGCACCCGCCGACGGGCCCTGCTTGCGAGTTGCCGGGTCGCAGGCTCCGAGCGCTCGACGATTGGGGCGATCTCCTCGAATGGCATCCCGAACATGTCGTGCAGCACGAACGCGAGGCGCTCAACCGGCGTCAGCGTTTCGAGCACGACCAGCAGCGCCAGACGGACTGAGTCCGCCAGCACTGCCTCATCCTCCGGCCCGTTCTCGATCGTGACGATCGGCTCCGGGAGCCAGCTACCGGCGTAGTCCTCGCGGCGCGCCCGGCGCGAGCGGAGCATGTCCAGCGAGACGCGCGCGACCACCGTCGTCAGCCAGCCTACGAGGTTCTCGACCGTTTCGGCGTCGGAGCGCGAGAACCTCAACCATGCTTCCTGCACGGCGTCTTCAGCCTCGGTCCTCGAGCCGAGCATGCGGTACGCCACTGACTCGAGGTGCTGCCGGTGACGCTCGAACTCTTCGGTTTGCCAGTCACTTCGAGTCACGTCACATCTCCGTGTTCGAATCCGTCATCTCCCTGACGAACGAAACGCGGCAGTTGTGACTGCCTGAAGGGAGCGAGATGAACGCAATCGAAGTAACCCGGCTGAGCAAGACGTATCCGGGCGGTGTCGAGGCCGTGAAGAGCATCGACTTCGAGGTCGCTTCGGGCGAGGTCTTCGGCCTGCTCGGGCCGAACGGGGCCGGCAAATCGACCACGGTCGGAATGCTGACGACGACGATCGCGCCGACCGGCGGCAGTGCTCGGCTCGCCGGCTTCGACGTCGCCGGGGAGCCGCTCGCCGCGCGCGGCGTGAGCAGCGTCGTCTTCCAGGACCCGGTCGTCGACCGCTCGCTGACCGGGCGGCGGAACCTCGAGATCCACGCTCGCCTCTGGGGCGTCGAGCCGCGCGAGGCGCAAGCGCGCATCGACGAACTTGCCGCGACCCTAGGGCTGACCGACCTCGTCGAGCGGCCGGCAGGCACCTACAGCGGCGGTGAGCGGCGGCGCCTCGAGATCGCCCGTGCGCTCGTCTCGCATCCGCGAGTGCTCTTCCTCGATGAGCCGACGGTAGGTCTCGACCCGCGGATCCGGGCCGAGCTGCTCGAGGTGATCGCGAGCCTGCGCAGCCGGACCGAGATGACCGTCCTGCTGACGACGCACTACCTCGACGAGGCCGAGCGCCTCTGCGACCGGGTCGCGATCATCCACGCCGGCAGGATCGTGGCGCTCGACACACCGCAGGCGCTGCTCGCGCAGCTCGGGAAGGAGCTCGTCGAGCTGCACGTCGATGGCGACGTCACCGGCGCTCTCGTCTCGCTCCGCGGGCGCGGAGTCGCAGGCGTCGATGCCTTCGCCGTCGGGTCGCGGCTCACGGTACCGCTGCACGAAACAACGTCCGGCGACGCGATCGCCGTCATCCACGATCTCGGGCTCGCGGGAGCGATCAGCGCCCGCCAGCCGACCCTCGACGACGTCTACCTACGACTGACCGGCGACTCGCTGGCCGCGGCCGCCTGAAAGGAGAGAGATGTCCACCGCTGAAATCGCAATCCCCGCCCCGCGCGTACGCCCACCGACACTGAGCCCGCTGGCAACGCTTGCAAGGCGCCGTTTCCAGCTCACCGCACGCACTCCCCGCGAGCTCGTCGTCCCGCTGCTGACGCCGGTCATGTTTGCGCTCGTGATCGCCCCGGCCCTGAAGGCTGCGCTCCACACCGACGCAAGCTACGAGTCCTTCGTCGCGATCGGCACGGTCGGCCTGCTGATCCCGCTGAACACGATGTTCTCCGGGCTCGGGGTCATCGTCGACCGCGTCAGCGGCGCTCAGCGCGAGCTGCTGACGGCGCCGATCCCGCGTCGCTTGTTGGTGCTCGGCAACCTCGCGGTCGCGATCGCTATCACTGCGCTGCAGGTTGCCGTGCTGATGGCGGTCGCCGTCGCCCGTGGGATCCACTTCCACGTGACCGGCAGCGGCATCGTCTGGTTCGTCGCCTCAGCGGCGCTCTTCACCGTGGGCATGTACGGAATGGCCGAGATCCTCGGCAACCGGGTCCCACGCCAGGAGGAGTACATCGCACGTGTCCCGGCGATCGCGATCCTGCCGTGGTTTCTGGCCGGCGCTCTCTTCCCGATCACAGCGTTGCCGGGCTTCCTGACCTGGGTCGCGAAGTTCCTGCCGCTGACGCACGGGCTGGCGCTGATGCGCTACGGCCTGCGCGGGGATGAGACCGGCCTGCACGCGATCTGGGGCCTGAGCGATCCGACCGCGATGGCCGCGTTCAGCCTCATGGTCGTCGGCGGGTTTGCGCTGCTGCTGACCGCAGCTTCGATCCGTGTGTTCAGCCGATCGGCCGTCCGCTGAGTCCCGCTCAGCGGGCCCCGAGGCGCCCTCCGCGTCGTTACATTTCAGTCAGCGATGGTGCAGAACCCACCCGAGGGCTATCCGCGGATCAGTCCGTACCTGTATTACGAGGACGGCGCCGCCGCGATCGACTGGCTGACGCGCGCGTTTGGGTTTCGGGAGCGGATGCGCATGCCGGGCGAGGACGGACGGATCATGCATGCCGAGCTCGAGCTCGACGGCGGGGTTGTCATGCTCGCGAACCCGCCGCGCGAAGGCTTCAAGAATCCGACGGCGCTCGGAGCAAACACATCCTCGGTCTACACCTACGTGGACGACGTCGACGCCCACTTCGAGCGGGCCAAGGATGCAGGAGCGGCGATCCTCCAAGAACCGGAGACGATGCCGTACGGCGACCGGCACTACGGCGCCAAGGATCCCGAAGGCCATGAATGGTGGTTCGGGCAGCACGTCAAGGACGTCTCGCCCGAAGCGCCGGAGCCGCCTACTGCGGATTGAGCGGCGGCGCGGAGTCGGCGTGGTACTTGAGCCACGCGGTTCGCAGCTCGCGTGTGCGCTCCTCCAGGCCCGCTAGGAGCCCGCGCGCCTCGGCGAGCTCGCCGGCGAGGGCCTCGACCCGGCGGATCTCGGTCGCCATCTCGCCCAGCTCGCTCGCAGGGTCGGCGTTCAGCCTGGCGAGCCGCCGCTCGGCGGCGCTCAATTGTGCCTCGGTCGCCCGTGCCCAGCCGCCGGCCTGGTCGGCCAGCGCGCGCAGCTCGCTCTCGGTCGCCGGCTCCCCGCCGACGACCTGGCGTAGCCGCTTGACGAGGGCGAGGTCGAGCTTGTCTGGGAGGGAACTCACGGGCGCCGGCCGAGCTTGTCAGATTGTCTCGTCAGCCGCCGAACGGGAAGGTGTCGCGGACGCGCATCCGATCGAGCTCGTACTCCTCTTGGAGAGTCGCCTCGGTGACCACGCAGTGCACGGGCAGGAGCGGTTCGACTCGCTCCTTCGCCTGGTCGAACGTGATCGGCGTCGGCCCCTCGTAGCGGCCGAGCGTCGCGTGCGGCGGCGGGTCGAAGCCGGGCCGGCCGTACGGCGGACACTGCGGAAGAAGAGCCCACAGCGCGCGCATCGTCGCGCGAAGCGCGCCGTCGGGCTCGGGCACCGCATACGCGACCACGCCGGGAAACTCGGCGACATGGGTGAGCTCGAACTCCAGCGGCGGGCGTTCCTGGAAGAACATCCGCAGCTGCTCTAGGTCAGCCTCCGTGACGTCAGAGGCCGGAATCCACGGGTAGAGCAGGGTCAGCGAGAACGGGATCTGCTCGGGAATCCGTTCCGGATACAACTCTCGATGCGCCTCCGAGAGCGCTGGGTCGCAGTGCTCGAGAAAGAGGGTGATCGACGTCTCCAGCGGCCTCTGTCCCATGCCTACCTCGGAGCGGGGAGCTCCAGATCGGCGTAGACGCCGAAGTGGTCGCTCGCCCAGACGCCGCCTACAGGCCGGTCGAAGATTCGCTCGCAGGCCGTGATCTCGAGCGTCGGCCCGCCGTGCTCGCCGCAGCGAACGAAAACGTAGTCGAGGCGGTGGAACGGCCAGTCCCAGTCGGCGACGAGCGGGTTGTCAGGCGTGAAGGTCTCGCCCGGCTCGCCCGGATGCACGCTCTCCCACGCATCGCGGTAGCAGACGCTCGTGCCGTCCAGAGACTGACGTCCTGAGACGAAGCGGACGTTCGCCGCCTCCGGGTCGGACGTGAAGTCGCCGGCGAGAACGACGTGTCCGCCGCGGGCGCCGGCGAGCTCTTCGAGGAAGCACGCCGCGGTGAGCGCCTGAAGCTCGCGCTCGTGCTCGAAGTCGACCTGCCAGTTCGGGACATGGTTCGCGACCGCGAGCGGCGAAAACGGCTCGGGCGCGAGGACCTCGGCCACGAGTGTCGTGCAGGCGAAGTCCGCGGTCCGCGGCGTGACGTCGAGGTCGACCTCGTGGACCTCGCCGATCGGCCACCGGCTGGCGATCGAGGCGCCCTGGCCGTCCGGCTCGCGCTCAGTTTGGTGGGCGACCTGATATTCCGGGCCGAGCAGATCGACGACCTGGTCGTACTCGTCGGTCTTGATCGCCTCGATGAAGGCGACGACGTCGGGCCGGAGCCGGCGGAAGCCGTCGATCAGGACCGAGCGCCGCGCATCCCAGTCGCCGCGAACCCCCCAGAGGTTCTGCGTGACGACCCGCATCAGTCCGAGGTCTCAGCGGCGACGACGAGACGCTCCCGCCTCGCCGTCACGAGCACCGCGGCGACGACGCCTACGAAGGCGGCGGCCGCGGCGGTCGTGAACGCGACCTCGTACCCGCGCAGGGAGGGAACGCTCGTGCCGGGGATCAGGTGCGCGGTCAGGATCGCCGCGCCGACCTCGCCGCCGATGACGCCGCCGACCGTGCGCATGACCGTGTTCATTCCGGTCGCGATGCCGGTCTCAGTGGGCCGGACCGCTTCCGTGATCAGCGTCGCCATCGCGGCGAAGGCGAAGCCGACGCCGATGCCGAGCACCGCCAAGGCAACAAGGATCTCCCAGGTCTCGCTGTTCCAGAAAGCCAGCATCGCCGCCGAGACGCCGGAGAGCAGCATGCCTCCTGCAAGCGGCCATTTCGACCCCGTGCGCCGGCCGATCACCCCCGCCGCAGGGCCCGCGAAGAGCAGCGTGATCGAGCTCGGCAGCAGGTAAAGCCCCGCCTTGGTCGCGCTCGCGTCGAAGCCATAGTTCACGAGCCGCGCCGTCGCGCCGGGCAGGCCCCTCGGCGTCTCGACGAAGTTCGGGATCAGAACGAAGGTCCCGAACATCGCGAAGCCGGTGATCAGCGCGCAGATGTTCGTGAACAGCACCTGCCGTTGAGCGAAGACGTGCATATCGACCATCGGCTCGGGCACCCGCAGCTCGGCGATGACCCAGACCGCGAGAAACACCGCCGCCCCGGCGAACAGGCCTCCGACGCGCGGCGACGTCCAGCCCCAGCTCTCGCCCTCGGTGAGCGCCAGCAGCAGGCAGACGAGGCCCGCGGACAGCAAGGTGGCGCCGATGAAGTCGACGCTCGACGGCGTTCTGATCGGCGACTCGGGCACGAACCGATGGACGAGCACGGCCGCGAACGCAACCGGAATCGCACCGAAGATGAACAGCCAGCGCCATGAGAGGTTGTCGACGATCAGGCCGGACAAGACAATTCCGAAGCCGCCGCCGACGCCGAAGACGGCCGAGATCAGTCCGATCCCGACGCCCACTTTCTCCCGCGGGAACTCGTCGCGGATGATCCCGAAGCTCAGGGGAAAGACCGCCGCGCCGAGCCCCTGGAAGGCGCGGAAGAAGATCAGTACCCAGATGTTCCAAGCCGCCGCCGCGCCGGCGCAGCCGACGAAGAAGAGCGCGAGCGAGATCACGAGCAGGCGTTCCTTGCCGTACTGGTCGCCGAGCTTGCCGAGGATCGGCGTCGAGACCGAGGCGACGAGCAGCAGCGCCGTCAGCACCCACGTCACCCAGGTCGTCGTCGTGTGCAAGGCGCGCTGCAACGTCGGCAGCGCGGGGATCACCATCGTCTGCTGCAGCGCATAGGCCGTGCCGGCTACCGTCAGGATCGCGAGCGTGATGTTGTAGTGCTGCCGGTGTGCTTCGGCCACGAGCCGCAGGCTAACGATGGGAACTGGCCTCGAATGACGAAGCCCGCCTGACGGCGGGCTTCGTGATCACGGGAGGGAGGAGCTGAAGGTCCGGAGCGCGAGCTAGTTGTCGTCGTCCGCGGCCTGGGCGTGGGTCACGCGTACCCGCAGGACGACCTCGCAGTTCTGATACGTGTCCTGCTTCTCCTTGACGTTGACCCAGACCCTGTCGTACCCGGGGCCGCAGTCTGCAGAGTCCACCTGGATGTCGTGTGCGAGCATGAACAGCCGGTCGTTGCCGTCGCCGCCCTGCAGGGTGTCGGCGCCGTAGCCGCCGTGGATGATGTCGTTGCCGGCGCCGCCGTCGAGCGAGTCGTCGCCATGACGGCCGCGGAGACGGTCGTTGCCGTCACCGCCGAGGACGGTGTCGTTCCCCGGCCCGCCGCGGGCCAAGTCGTTGCCTCCGCCGAGGTCGATCGAGTCATTGCCAGCCGCGCCGAAGACGCGGTCGTTGCCGTCGAGCGCGGAGACCTGATCGCTGCCGGCCCGGGCGAAGATGACGTCGTCGGCCGGCGTGCCCGTCAGCGTGTCGTTCCCGTTCGTGCCGCGGATCACGCTGTGCGCGGCGTATGCCGCAGCCGAGACCGTGAGCGCCGCGAGTGCTGCGAGGAGAAATGCCTTGAGCTTCACCTGAGAACCTCCTGGTCGGATTCAGCACCCGCATCGTCCCCACGTTGCGTCAGGCGTTGGTTCGCCGTGGGTAAGCCGTCCGTAAAAAGACCCCCATCGGAATCCGGGAGGCGAACCGTGAATCTCGTCCCACGACCGGGTGTCGTCTCCACGGCGACGGAGCCGCCCATGCCCTGCGTCAGCTCCTTGACGATCGAAAGACCGAGGCCGGTGCCCACAGGACGGTCGGACGAATAGCGGGAGTAGAGGTAGAAGCGCTCGAATGCCCGGGGCAAGTCTTCCTGGCTCAGCCCAGGCCCGGTGTCCTCGACGACGAGCGTGCCCGGCTCGGCGGAGATGCGAACGACCCCGCCCGGCGGCGTTAGGCGGAGTGCGTTCTCGACCAGGTTCGAAGTCACCTGCAGCAGGCGGTCCGGGTCGCCGATTGCAGGCGCCGTTGCGGGCGCGAAGGCCTCGAGGGTGACGCCGAAGTCTCGGGCCTGCGTCTCGTAGCGGCGAACCGCTTCATGGGCGATCGCCGACAGATCGACGTGCTCGCGATGGATCGAGAAATCGGTCCGGTTCATCCGCGCAAGGTCGAGCAGGTCGCCGACGAGCCGTTCGAGTCGGACGGCCTCGAGCGAGATGGTGGCGATCGCTTCGTCGAGGTCGAAGGCACCGTCGACGACGCCCTCCGCGTAGCCGCGAATCGCCGTCAGCGGCGTCTTGAGCTCGTGGCTGACCGAGAGCAGGAACTGCTTCTCGGCGGCACGCGCCCGCACGAGTTGCTCGGCCATCTCGTTGAAGGCGCGCGCGAGGCTGGCGATCTCATAGGCGCCCTCGATCGGCACGCGCTCGGGATCCCGGTCCTCGGCGAGGTGGCGAGTGGCGTCGACCACCCGTCGCACCGGTCTGGCGATGCGGCGCGCGAGCAGGAATGCCGCGAGCGCTGCCAGGGTGATCCCGGCGGCGGCAGCGATCAGCAGCCCCACGAGGAAGGGATAGAAGGCGCTGTTTCCGCGGCTCCTCGGCCGCAGCAGCACCAGCGCCTTGTTGTTGATCTTGCGGGCGGCGAAGAAGTAGTCGGTGCCGTCCAGCCGCTCGGTGCCGTCGATGTGCTCGCCGTGCCGAACTCGGCTCAACACGTCGCCCGGCAGATAAGGCGAGGGTTTTCGCAGGTTGTTGACCGCGACCGCTCTCTCCTGCTGCTTTGCGAGAACGCTCTTGTTCAGCGCCCTCAGATGCGCCAGCGGTGCGACCGCGATCACCTCGCGGGCGGTCAGCACGTCCGCTTGGTGCGCGAGCCCCTCGAGAGTCGCGTGCTCGACCTGCCGCCGGGTCAGGATTGCGCCGACGGCGAGCATCAGCCCGATCGAAAGGGCAACGACGAGCACGATCGCCACGAACAGGTTCGTCCGCAGCGAGCGGCGTCCCGCGCCGAGCGGCATCACCGACGGACAGTCTTGTATCCGGCTCCGCGGACTGTGCGGATCAGCTCGGGTCGACCGAGCTTGCGGCGGAGCTGGGCGACGTGCACGTCGACCGTTCGGGTGCCGCCCGGATAGGTCATCCCCCAGACCCGGTCCAGCAGCTGGTCACGGCTGACCACGATTCCGGGATTCTCGAGCAGGGCCGCGAGCAGGTCGAATTCCTTCGTCGTCAACTCGACCGCTTCGCCGTCTACGGCGACCTCGCGCGCGTTCCGGTTCAGCACCACGTCGTCGAGCGTCAGCACCTCCTCCGCGCCGCGCCCGTCGGTACGGCGGAGCACGGCCTTCATGCGGGCGACGAGCTCACGGGGCGAGAAAGGTTTCGTCAGGTAATCGTCGGCCCCGAGCTCCAGCCCTGCGACGCGGTCCGGCTCCTCGTCGCGGGCCGTCAGCATCAGGATCGGGACGTCCGAGCGGGTTCGAACCATCCGTGCGACGTCGAATCCGTCGATTCCGGGCAGCCGGATGTCGAGGATGACGATCCGGACCTGGTGCCGCCCGAGCTCGGAAAGCGCTTCCTCGCCGGATCGCACCCACACGACGCGCCAGCCGCTGCGCTCGAGATACCCGCGCGTCATCGAACCGATCGAGTGCTCGTCCTCGACGAGCAAGACGATGCCTCCCCGGCTCCCGTTCGCAGCGGGCTCGGTGTTCACTTGCCCGTTGCGAAAACCTGGTCCGCCGGCTTGTCGCCGTCGCGCAACGCCGTTGCCATCATGCCCTTTCGCAGTTGAACGAAGTTTGCACCTTTGCCGTTCACCCTGATCCGGGCGGCCGGTGAGATGTCGATCGTCACCTCGGTTCCGTCGGGTTCCGCGAGCAGGACCGTGAAGACGCCGACCTGCTTGATACGGCCGTGATCGACCCGGTAATCGTGCAGGACGCTGTCCTGAAGGGCGATCTCGGCGCGGACGAGCCGGTTCCCGAACATCAGCGCAACGACGGAGGGTGACCACTTGGGGGCCTGCCTGGTCGCGGCGAAGACGGTGGCGGCCGGCAGATCGGCGTCATGGTAGACGGCGATCTGCATCCCGGCGCGGAGACGCCGGAGTGTGGAAGGCGTGCCGTTCAGGTACACGCGCGCACCTGGGGCGACCTTCACCGGCGTCTTGGCGCCGTCGCGTTCGAGCAGGTTGAGCGAGCCGCCCCTGTAGCGCTTGAGAAGCTTGCCGCGGTCGAGCCGGTAGTCGTGGAGCGGGCTTCCCTTGACGACGATCTCTGCGCGGATCAGCTTCGGTCCGAGCAGGTACGCGCTCATCGACGCCGGCAGCGGACGCGCGGCGAGCGCGGGAGCGGACAATGCTGCCACGCATGCGAGCACGACAAATGAGAGACCGCGTTTGGCCACGTTCCTATTGTCCCCACGAAGGTCAGGGTTCGTCGGGTGACATGTAAGACGAACGTAAAAAGGCGGCTTGAAAAGTGGCTTCACACAGTTTCTGCGCGCACGTGCGGGAGCTGCCGTACCGCTGTCAGGGCCACCAGCGCCGTCACCGCGCCGGCGACCGCGAACGCGAGCTCGGTTCCACCGGTGGCTGCGAGCCAGCCGGTCAGGATGCCCCCCAGCGGCGCGAGCCCGTTGAAGGCGAAGTAGTAGAACCCGATGACGCGCCCACGCAGGTGATCCGGCGCGCGCAACTGGAGCAGAGCATTCGAGTTGGCCGTGTAGAGCGTGAAGCAGACACCCGCGATGAACAACAGCACCATCGCCGGGCCGAGCGAACGCTGGGGTGCGAGCACAAGCTCGGCGATGCCGAGGCCGGCGGCGCCCGCGACAATGGCCTTCCAGCTGGCGCGTGACAACGCTGCGGAGAGGAGGCCGCCGACCAGCGCGCCCGCGCCGAAGCAGGCGCCGATCACGCCGAGGACGCCGGGCCCTGCGTCCAGGGTCTTGGCCGCCAGAACCGGGAGCAGTACGTTGAAGTTCATCGCGATGGTCGAGATCGCGACCAGCATCGTCAGGACGAGCCGCACGTGCGGGCTCTCTCGCGCGTAGGACACACCTTCCCGGAGGCTGCCGAACAGCGTCGGCAGATGCTCGCGCGGGGCAAACGCGACGAGCTTGCTCGTGTCCATCAGCAGCAATCCGCCGAGCACGGCGACGAAGCTCGCGGCATTGATCGCGAAGGCTGGCCCGACGCCGAACGCCGCGATCAGTAGGCCTCCGATTCCGGGGCCGACGATCCGCGCTGCGTTGAAGAGCGAGGAGTTGAGCGCGACCGCGTTCGGCAGCTCGTCGCGGCCGACCATCTTGAAGGTCAGCTGCTGGCGCGACGGCGCATCGAGCACGAGCACGATCCCTGTCAGCAGGGCGAGCGTGTAGACCATCCACACCTCGACGACGCCGGCCAGGACGACGCCGGCGAGCGTCGCCGCGATCACCATCCTGATCGCCTGCGTGACGACGACCGTGCGCCAGGTGTCGAGCCGGTCGACGATCACCCCGGCCATCAGCCCGAGCACGCTGAACGGCACGAACTGGCAAGCCGCGAGCAGGCCGACCGCGAGCGCCGAGTGCGTCAGCGCGAGCACGAGCCAGGCCTGCGCGATCTTGTCGATCCAGGTGCCGCTCTGCGAGACGGCTTGGCCGACGAAGTAGAGCCGGTAGTTCCGGTGCATACGCAGGCTGGCGAACGCGCGCCGGTTGATCGTCAGCAGGGCGGCAGTCACTCGTCGATCAGCTCTTGCAGCGGCTCGATCGCGGCGTCGACGGCCGCGAGCTCCGCCTCCGAGAGATCCCTCAATCGAGCTGCGAGCCAGGCCGTCCGACGGGACTTGACCGAGCGAAGCACGCGCTCGCCTTCCACCGAGACACGCAGGCCGATCCGCCGGCGATCCTCGCCCGAAGGCTCGCGCGCGATCAACCCCGCGGCCTCGAGTCGGCCGACGTACTTCGACATTCCTGGTGCCGACATCCGCTCCAGGGCCGCGAGCTCGCGGACCCCGATCCCCGGCCGGCGTTGGATCGTGAAGAGCAGCGAAGCCTGCCCACCCGTGACGCCGAGCGAGTGAATCTCTCGACGCAGATGGCGATTGAGCTTCAGGAGAACCGGCCGGAGCCGGTTCGCGATGATGACGGGATCGGTGGCGGTGGCGAGTACTGTCATAAACCGTTAACTAGGTTAACGGTAGCACCAGCCGCGGACTTGAACTCGGTTGTAGGCAGGGACGATCTACGCTGGCCCGTTTTCAGGCAGCAGATCGACCGAGATGATCGTCTCTGGATTGATGTACCTACCGCCCGAGGCGCCGCTTGCGGCGCCGGTCTCAAGGCCGTGCGGGCTTCGCCCGCGCGGCCGTATCAACCCGCTCGTTGGGTGGGAACCGGCTGCCTT
>Ga0126310_10000086_pt1 | contig 25550 bp, 19 predicted proteins | sample Plot60_FD_92540 | JGI IMG/M metagenome (GOLD analysis project Ga0126310, IMG submission 92540) | Serpentine soil microbial communities from UC McLaughlin Reserve, CA, USA - Plot60 | ecosystem: Environmental > Terrestrial > Soil > Grasslands | place: USA: UC McLaughlin Reserve, Lake County... | reverse complement strand
TAATGAGAAAATAAATAGCCAATAGTTATCATGTTTATATTATTAAATTGTTATTGTTAACTTAAAAAGAAACTTACTCATTATAGCCGATAATTTTTCGGCGCCGAAAAATTGAGTTACTTCTAATAAATTGTAATTGTGTGCTAAATTGTTTATCTATTCATTCCCAATAAAATATCTTACAAAACAAATATGGTGAAATTTCTATTTTTTTACTTATAAATAATAAAATGTTATATTTATAATATGTCGTATATCTAGCCTTATTAATTATATGTAATTGCTCATTGTTCTCTGTAAGGAAAAACACGCATTAGGCAAATATATTTTTATAAAATGAAAACGTTATCTAGTTCATGAATTTCAATATAATCACTTTTGCCCATATATTGCATTTGAATTTTATATTTTACAGAATTACTATTAGTGGATACATGACATAATGAAAAATTTTTCTTCTAAAGGCATTAGATTTTCTGGAGACTCCATAAAAAGTTGTGTAGGCTTTATTGATTTGGTAGATTCGACTAAAAATACCATTACAATGGAGGGTTTAGATTATATCAGAAGATATTATTCTACATTTATAAATTCAGTATCGACTATCGTGAAAAGTAGTAATGGAAGAGTTGTTAAAAATATTGGTGACTGTTTGCTATTCCTAAAACTTCAAATGATAAAAACGAAAATTCATTTAGAGATGTTATTGAATGTGCTTTGAAAATTTTAGATACACGTTATAGTCTTAATGATGAGTTGTCTAAACAACATTTACCACCATTCAACTTTAGGATTAGTATAGATTATGGTGTAGTAGATTTGGCTTTAGTTGGTGATTATAGTCAAATAGATTTATTTGGATCAACCTTGAACCTTTGTTCGAAAATAAATTCATCATACTTGTCTATTCCGAATGAAATTATTATTGGAGATAATTTCTATAGAATTTTGAAATCTTTTTCTTCTATTGTTGAGGATTTCAATTTTTCGAATAATGGTATATATAAAATTACAGAAAGTACTGAATATCCTACGTATAATATTAAAAGAAAAAGTTATTCATCTTCATCATCGTTTATTACTAGAAATGTTAATGATACAAGAACATTAAGTCCTTCCATCTTTGAGAATTCTTTAGATAAAAGTTATTATATTGATAGCAAAGGAACAGGTTTTCTTTCACATAAAAAAAATAACAATAACAAAAGAATAATTTTAGTCGATGATGAAAAGGATATACTTTTCACATATAGAGCCTTTTTACAAGATTACAATTATGAAGTAACTGCTTTTACCGATCCTTCAATAGCACTTAATTATATTAGAGATCATAGTAACTTCAATGATTTACTAGTCATACTTGACATCAGAATGAAAAATTTGAATGGATTTCAATTACATCAGCAAATCAAATCTATAGATCCTACCATCAAGATTCTATTTATAACAGCTTTAGATATCTTAGATGAATTATTAAGTATAGTTCCTGGAGTATCAAAAGAACAGATTATGAGAAAACCAGTCGATAAAAAGATATTTACAAATACTATAAAAAAATTAATAAATTAAACAACTATCACATTAAATATCCTCATAGAAAACAGTAAAATCTTGTCCATAAAGATTTACCTCATAATACTTTGAACATATGTCATTTTAACTTTGCAAAATTCATATTTTACATCTAAAAATAAGTTACAATTTCCTAAAAGGGATAGATATTCTTATATCTTCTATAGTGTTTTTCTAATCTGTACTACATGTATAACCATAACAAATTAATACTAAAAAATATCTATGGTTTTCTCAAGTTATTTGTTTTTTTTTCGTACTTGTATAAAGAAAACAAGAGAAGATGAAATCTATTTTGCCATTTGCCTTTCATTCTTGGGATCATAATCTAAGAGGTCATATATTTAAATACGTCATATTGCCTTCAGTTTTTCTATCCATAATTGCTCTAATTTCAGTCAATTCGAACTTATGGGTAACATCGGCTATTCATCATTTTTATATCGAATTATTTGGTACATTACTTGGAGGAATACTAGCATTTTATTATATATCACGTGCTCAAACTTTAAATGATAAATTTAGTCTATTTATTGGTATTGGTTTCCTCGTAACTGCTTTAATTGATTTGTTACATGTTATCATTTCCTTTGTATATATGGATGATATAATATTTCTAAGGTATTTCATCCCTCAAACATGGTTCGCAGGACGCTTATTTTTAAGTGCTATGTTGTCTATAGCAATGATAAAGTATACTTTTTTTTCATCTTTCTCATCTTTTACAAAACAACAAAAATCTTCAAAATTAAACAAGGGAGAAAAAATATCAAAATTACTTTTATTTTACTTGATTATAGTTACTTTATTCGCTTCTACCGTAGCTGTAGGTTCACTCTTTGTTGTTTTTCCATTTTCTGTAATTGACAATATTCCTTTACATAGACCATATGAAATTTTTCCATTAGCATTATTTTCATTGTCATTCTATTACTTTTATAAAAATAAAATCTATAAAAATAAAGATGTTTTCTATACTAGTATAATTGTTTCTATTATATTTGATATTTTCGGGCAAATTATAATGTCTTATTCCAACCATCATTTTGATACTGCACATAATATAGCACATGTCTTAAAAGATGCTAGTTATTTTATTAACATCATAGGATTAGCATTATCAGGCGTTCAATATAACAATAGGTTAAGAGAAACCAATGAAATACTTAGTATCCAATATCAAAAAGTGAAGGAATCAGAAAAAATGAAGGATGAATTTATTAATATAGCTGCACACGAATTAAGAACTCCTATACAACCTATACTTGGGTTGTCGGATATAATGTACTCAAAAATTAAAGATGAAGATCAACGAGAATTATTAGACATTATAATAAGAAATGCAAAAAGACTAAAGCGGCTTACTGATAATGTATTGGATGTTACAAAAATAGAAAGTCGATCTTTAGTTTTTAATAAAGCAAAACTGAATCTTAATAGTGTGATATCTGATGTTCTAAAAGAATATGTTAACAAAAATATTACACAAGAAACTGCAAAAATAGTATACGATTTTAAACCTAAAAACGATATGATTGTAGAAGCAGATAAAGATAGACTGTCTCAAGTCATTCACAATCTTTTAGATAATGCCTTAAAATTTACATATTATAACCAAATGATATTTGTTATTGTAACACTAAACAAAGACAAAGAACAAGTTACAGTCAGTGTGAAGGATACTGGAGAAGGCATTGCAGAGGAAATATTGCCTAATTTGTTCTCCAAATTTATAACCTATTCTAATACTGGTACAGGATTGGGACTTTATATATGTAAGAATATTATAGAATCACATGGTGGTAAAATATGGGCGGAAAATAATTATGATGGTAAAGGAGCAACGTTTCGGTTTACATTACCTATTATAAAATAATTGATAAATCTTTAACAATAGTGTCTTATAATAATAAAAAATATTTTACAATTTTTTTAGGAAAGTAACATATCAGTCCAAGGTTTAATATGAAATACTTTCGTAGATCTATCGGAAATTGCTAACATTTTTATTTTTATTCTTATTATATCTAAATTTGGATACTATTGTATATCAATATCCTATTATTTACCTTCTATCAATAGAAATCGATACGAAAATCATAATGATGCTAATCAATATATATGGTGATCCTTTATGCCTCCAAATAAACTCATATTTTTGTTATGATTGTAATTTATAATGGACTAAATTAAATTATATGAATTAATCTATAATATTGGCCTTCTCTTTTTCACAGGAATATATTGAAGAGACTGGGTTTTTAGTTATGAAGTATGATGCAAAAATAATGATGAGTAATTAACAATATAAATAATTGTTCTAGAGGTTAAATTATTCACTTATTTAATGCATTAACAGTGGTTTTGTTATCTTGCTAAATGTATTTTTGCATTTTAAATTAGATTTTTTATATTGAATCTGGAGAAATTGTCTTTCTGTTTTTGTAGTATTATGTTTCTTATTTATGTATCTTAGATTGTTTCTAAAAACCTTTTCTAAAAGTCTTCCTGCTCTATTTCTTGTTCTATTCAAATGGTCAAATACTATTATAAAGGAAATCTTTTGAAGGATTCTTTTAATAGAATCAGATATTCTTTGAATTATTTTATCATTTATTTGAGCCTTGTTATTCAACTGTTCTATAGTTGAACGAGAATCACTTCTAATAATAACTATTTGTCTTGTTCTTTTTATTTTCTTAAATGTTTTAAGATTATCTGAAATTGCAAAAAATATGGCAAGCATTTCCATTCTTTGAATACCAAATTTCTCATTTTTTAAGGAAGGTTTTATTAATCTTATTTTGCTTTGTTTATTAAAGTGATTGTGCCATGAAATATAACCTGAGGGTGAACCATCTGCATCAATTGCTATATTTAAAACCCGCAATCTATAGTATATTTGTCATATATATTATATAGTCATTACGCATAACGTTGAAATAATTTTTTTATTGATAATTTTCTTGTAAGAATAAACCTAAGCAGAGGAATTTTTTTGAATCAATAACAACCATCAACTTATTTGATTATCTGAGATTATGAGTTATTTTAGTATTGGTTAACTTAATCTATCTCCTTTTTTTATTTTGTATATCCTGATGGTGATCGTTATCAAATTCATCTTCATTATTCAATTTCATATCTTTAGATAAGATCCAATTCTTTTTCCAAAGAAGAAATAGCGAAGTTCCTATCATTGAGACCATAACAAGTACCAGTATACCAAAATCCCTTGGGATTAAAGTGAGATTATTTAAATTGAATCCTTCCATACTAAAAATACCTATTAATAGTGAAAGTGGGAGTATAATGGTAGAAAATATGGTTAATACCCTCATTGTTTCATTCAATTGAAGCGAAATACTTGAAGAAAATATTTCTCTTGTAGAATTTATTGTATCTCTATAGGACTCGACCATGTCAATTAATTGATTAATATCATCATAAACTACATTAAGATACTTTATATCTTCTTTATCTTGCTCGGTATTTTTTAAATAGTTTATTATATTTCTAGCATGCCAAAAATATCTTCTTATCATTATGGATTGTTTGGATAGAAGATCCAAATGTGTAAGAGTTGTTTTAGAAGGCTTATATTGAGCGTCTTTTTCAAAATCAAGTAGTTTAATTTCTATTGCAGTTACTAGAATCTCATATGAATCTATTATGCTGGTAATAATGCTATAGTATAAAGCGTCAATAGAATATTCTAATATTTTATTATTTTTTAAAAACATTTTCCGTCCTTGCGATAAAAGATCTATACTTTCAGAATGAATTGTTATTAGCCATCCTTTTCCTACAAAGAAGTATATAGGGAGTGTTTCTAAATTTTTTAGATTTCTATATTTTAATTGAAGTAAAATAGTAAATTTTTGATCATCCAAAATCAGGATCTGCTGCTTTTTAGAATTACTTTCAATTTTTTTTATTGCATCTTTGTCTATACTAAATATTTGCTGTAGATTAGTAAGCTCTGAACTAGTAGGATTAATCAAGTCAATCCAAATTTTATATCCGGTATTGAGAGTCACATGGGAGATGTTTACTTCGTCCTCTTTTACTTCTTGATCATTGTAATATATTATTGATTTTTGCATTATGCTCACCTTTAAATTTATTAATATATTATAGTAAATATATATATTGAATAATGTAAATTAAAATCTAAAGTTCAAATTCTTATCTTAATAAAAATATATAAATAAAGAAATGAAAAATCTTTTCAAAAACCATAAAATTGATATTTCAGCTAATAAAATTGGATCTTTAATATAAGTAGGTATACTTAACTATAAAATTAATAGCAAATTAAAGATAATAATGAAAATAATGCACAATGAGAATAAACAGCTCCTGCAATACTTGATTAGTATAGTTTGACCAATATTAAAGATACATAATATGGCTTGAAATAATAGTACTAAACTATATAAATAAAAATTCGATTTAACGTTTCTTATTTACCCTCATTTTGTAGCTAATATGTCTACAAATAAGATAACTATTGTATAAATACAATATTGTCCGAAAAAGAATAGAAGATAGGAATAATTCCTTCATGTATGGATATATTAATTTATAGTATGTTTGCAATAATTACAATGGAACTCCATATAGAAAAAATATCATTACTATAATATGTAATAATTTAAATTAATTGCAATTCGAATTAATCATATATAATAGCATGTTCATAGATAAGAAAATGGTGAAGAAATTTACCTTATAATATAGAGCAAACAACTACTATAATCAATTTATACAATTCAGGAATTAATCCAGAAGTAATAGCATTAGAATTGGACGTACATTATGATACTGTTATACAAGTAATTAGGAATGAGCAGATAAAAAAACAAAGAAGATCTGATAGGACTATTGATAATCAATTTCTAAATAAGTTATATCTTGATGCAATTATTGATGTTGAGTCAGTGATAAAGGATTCCCAAGTTAGAATATGGAAATCTTTGAAAGCAAATCCGGAGTTTAATATTTCTCTCAATGAATCTCAAAAGATATTGGAAAATTTTATGGAATCAAAAATAAAGCTGGTAATCTTAAATATTGACTTGGTAGGTTCTACAAAAATGTCTTTAAATTTGCCTATTGATAGACTAACAACAATAATTAGAGCATTTGCTCAAGAAATGACTATACTAATATCTATGTATGGAGGATATGTTTTAAAGTATATTGGAGATGCAGTATTAGCATTTTTTGTCGTGGACACAAAGAATACTAAAGATTCCTATGATAATGAGAACAAGGCTAAAGATCGTAGTAATAATAATGACAATTTTGATTCTCTTTCTTACAGTAATGTAATAAGTTGTGCATACACTATGATTAAGGTAGTTCAAGAAGGTATAAATCCAATTTTAAATCAGAATGATTACCCTGACTTAAAAGTAAGAATAGGAATCAATTTTGGCAAAATTGCTGTAGTTAGGTATGGTATCGATATTGATGAATATAATAATATGGTACTGAAACGACCACATCTTGACCTTATTGGGTATACTATTAGTATAGCAGTAAAGATGACCTCACTAGCCAAACCAGATCATATTGTCATTGGTGAAGACTTATTTAGTATGTTAGAGGGCAAACTAAAAGGTGCATTTAAACAATTATCAATTACTCGAGATCTATGGAATTATTCTACAGAGACTACAGGAAAAATATATAGTATATACGAAAATATAAAGTAAACAGCAATTTATATCAAATTCATTTCAACCTATCAATTTCAATACAACAATTTTATTATATATTTTGAATTTTACTAACATATCTTTACCTAATTTAGGTCAATAATAAAATAAATATTAAAGTTAAATATGGTAATAATCTATTACAATGATATATTTCCTCATTTAGAGAAGCTTTTTAGAATAGAAACTATAATAACTCATCATATAATAATAAACTATTTTATAATAAACTAGGAACAATTACATTTGAAGATAAAAAAGGTATTATTATTGTAATGAATAATTAAACTTTGAATTCCTTTTGCCACAATTACTTATTATTTTCTTCTAAAAGAAAATTTACAAGTACAATTATACAATTAATAAATAATAGCAAGTTCTTGTAATTATTAACAAAAATGACTTTTGATAGTATTGATAATAATGCTAACAAAAAATCTTCGAACAATAAAGGAAATGGTAAAGCAACCCTAAAAGTTGCAGAAGCAGAACAAAGGGATATAGGAAGAAAAATTGTTCGTATAGATCCCGATGCTGCTCAAAGTCTAAATGTTATGACCGGAGATGCATTAGAACTATCTTCATACGGAAAGAACGCAGTTTTATTGAGTTGGCCAGGAAGGGACAAGGACAGGGGTACTGGTTTAGTTCGCATTGATGGTTATACAAGAAATAAACTCGATGTAGGTATTGGTGATACAATAGAAGTTAAAAAAGTTGAATCAAAAGATGCTAAAAGTATAACATTAGCTCCAACAGAACCACTTCGAATAATTGGTGCTGAACAATATCTCGCAGAGACTTTAAATGGACAACTAATGACCAAAGGCGATATAATCCCTATAAACGTAATGGGCCAAAGAATAGATCTTGTAGTAATATCAACCGATCCATCTGGACCGATAATTATTAATGATGCTACAAAAGTTACAGTTTCGGAAGATAGTGCAAAGGCAGTACAAGCTGCTCAAGAAGGTAAAGTCCCATCTATTACTTATGAAGATATTGGTGGTATCAGAAATGAGATTGCTCGGGTTCGAGAAATGATAGAGCTCCCTCTGAGGCACCCAGAGTTATTCAAAAGATTAGGAGTTGAAGCTCCGAAGGGTGTTTTATTACATGGTCCTCCAGGTACTGGTAAAACATTGCTTGCAAGAGCAGTTGCAAATGAGACAAACGCTAATTTCTATTCGATCGGTGGACCTGAAATAATGAGTAAATACTATGGAGAATCTGAAGAAAAATTAAGAAATGTATTCGAACAAGCAGAAAAGAATGCTCCATCTATAATTTTTATAGATGAGATTGATTCAATAGCTCCAAAGCGAGAAGAGGTATCAGGTGAGGTTGAAAGAAGAATAGTTGCTCAGCTGTTGTCTCTAATGGATGGATTAAAGTCTAGAGGTAAAGTAGTAGTAATAGGTGCTACTAATAGAGTTAATGCTATAGACCCAGCATTGAGACGTCCAGGTAGATTTGATAGAGAATTAGAAATTGGTGTGCCAGATAGAGAAGGGAGACTCGAAATATTACAAATACATACAAGAGGAATGCCACTTGCAAAAGATGTTAATCTAGAAAAACTAGCCGATATTTCTCATGGATTTGTAGGAGCCGATCTACAATCCCTATCAAAAGAAGCAGGAATGAGATCCCTGAGACGAATACTTCCCGATATTGACTTGTCATCTGAAAGTATACCTAGTGATACTCTTCGTAAGATAATAGTCACTATGGATGACTTTATGGATGTTATTAAAGAAATGGAGCCTTCTGCAATGAGGGAGGTATTTGTTGAAATACCTGACATTAGTTGGGATGATATTGGAGGATTAGAATCAATAAAGCAAGAGATGCAAGAAGCAGTAGAATGGCCGCTAAAATATCAGGGAATATTTACATTCGCAGATGCTATGCCTCCAAAAGGGATCTTACTATATGGTCCACCAGGAACAGGCAAAACCTTGATGGCAAAAGCTGCTGCAAATGAAAGTGAAGCCAACTTTATTAGCATAAAAGGACCTGAGCTTTTATCAAAATGGGTTGGAGAGTCTGAAAAAGGAGTTAGAGAAATATTTAGAAAAGCTAGGCAAGCCGCACCATGTATCATATTTTTTGATGAAATTGATGCTATAGCTCCAAAGAGAGGTGGTGATTTTGGAGATTCCCATGTGACTGAGAGATTAATTAGTCAATTACTTACAGAACTTGATGGATTAGAAATATTAACTAATGTTGTAGTTATTGGTGCCACTAACAGACCTGATATTGTAGATGCTGCACTGTTAAGACCAGGAAGATTTGATAGATTACTTTATGTTCCTCCACCCGATCGGGATTCAAGAATCCAAATAATAAAGATTCATGTAAAAAAGAAACCTTTGGATGATGCTGTAGATATAGAAAGACTAGCAGATCAAACAGAAGGATATACAGGCGCAGATATCGCATCTCTATCATCCGCTGCGGTCATGCTTGCCTTACGTGAGCATGTGTCAAAGTATAAAGATCCAAAGGAAGCAGAAGAACACAAAGAAGAGTTGAAAATTCATATGACACACTTTGAGAATGCTATGAAGAAGATTAGGCCACTATCTACACAAGAATTGAATATGTATAAGGTAATAGCAGAACAATTTGGAAAGCCAGATATTGCATCAAAAACAAAAGGACCTGAATTACAAAAAGGATTTATATCTTAAATATTTAATTATCAATTAAAATTTTTAACTATTAATTAATTATTATATGATTCATCATGCATAATATTTCCTGTCGTAATCGGCCTACTACTCATTTCGTATTGAATCTAAATGGGCTTACTTAATGTGCTATTAATTCACTTATATAGTAGAATCAATATTTCTCATAGAGAAGCACTATTTATTATATTTGAACGCCCAAAAAATAATTTAACAGTAATTATATTTGGTAATATTTTTTAACATCATAATTCAATTTTTAATATAAAAATTGTTAGAAGTACACCTATATCAAGAAAAAATTTGCTATTTCTTTAATTCATGTTCCTAATCGTTAATTATTTAATATGATTTTAAGACTAAAATTAAGAGTACAGTGACAATATCTTTCTATAACTTTTAAATCAGATTAGGTGTTTTTTTTGAAAGAAAACGATAAATAATAGACGAAAATTTAATACAATAAAAAGAACCTATTTTATCTTCGAATCTTTACAACGATTTATATAAGTATTCTGACGATTTTTATTGTATGCTGTCCTTAAAGTTTAAGACAATCAACCCTGCTACTGAAGAGATTATTAATGAATATGAAAATATGACATATGAACATTTAGATAACATTTTAACAAATGCTAAAAATGCGTTTGTTTTATGGAAAGAAGATTTTAAGAAAAGAGCTAATTATTTACATGATTTTGCTAATGAATTTAGGAAGAATAAGGACAATCTAGCTAAAATTGCAACACAAGAGATGGGAAAACCGATAAGGGAATCAAAAACGGAAGTAGAAAAGTGTGCCTGGGCTATGGAGTATTTTGCTGATAATGGCCAGATTTTCATGACCGATGAAATTGTCAATACAGACGCAAGAAAGAGTTTCATAACCTTTGAACCATTAGGTGTTATCGCCAGTATAATGCCATGGAACTTTCCTTATTGGCAGGCATTACGGTTTGCAGCTCCCTCATTGATAGCAGGAAATACCATTGTACTAAAACCAGCTAGTGCGACTATGCAATGTGGCTTGGAAATTGAAAAAATATTTAATAAAATAGGATTACCAAATGGAGTTTTCCAAACTGTAATTGGTAATTCAACAGTTGCTGAATATCTGATTGATTCAAAGAAAGTAGATGCAGTAACTTTTACTGGTAGTGTACCAGTAGGTTCCAACGTCGCAAAGAAGTCTACATCTCTTTTAAAAAAATGTGTACTAGAGTTAGGAGGAAGCGATCCATTTATCGTATGTGCCGACGCAGATATCGAGAAAGCTTCATTAGGGGCAGTCAAGGGTCGATTTATAAATTGTGGTCAAAGTTGCATAGCAAGTAAACGATTCTTTGTGGTGAAAAAAGTAGCCAATGAATTTATGGAAAAATTCGTGGAAAAGACAGAAAAACTTAGAATAGGAGATCCTCTAGAAGAAACAACTGATCTTGGGCCACTAGTAAGCCTAGAAAGTCTTGAATTTATAGATAAAGTAGTTCAAGATTCTATGAAAGAAGGAGCAGAACTTTTAATAGGAGGACAAAGATTGGATAGAAAAGGTTATTTTTATAAACCTACAATACTAAAGGATGTTACTCCTGGAATGAGAGTTGTTGACGAGGAGACGTTTGGACCTGTAGCTCCCATAACAATTGTTGAAGACGAACGACAGGCAATTAGATTTGCAAATAATTCTGAATTTGGTCTTGGTGCTAGTATATGGACACAAGATCTTGATAAGGCTGAAAGACTATCTAGATTAGTACAGTCTGGAATTGTGACAGTTAATAATGTTGTTATGTCAGATCCAAGAGTTCCTTTTGGTGGTATCAAAAATAGTGGTTTTGGTAGAGAATTGTCAAAATATGGAATACTTGAGTTTGTTAATATTAAATCAGTACGATTTTATGACCAGTTAATGAGAAATCATCATGTAGAATAACAATAGCAGTAATGTAATTACTAATGCATTAATAATAAAACAAAATAGCAATTTATTTAAACCTAAAATTAGGGATTTATGAACAAACCCCCCTATAAAAGGTCAAAAATATCATAATTATTACTACTTAAATAATATCTTTAGAAATATTTTTATAAAACTTCATTTTAACATGTTGTACTTTTTTTTAATTGCAAGGTTCACTCTGTACTTTTATTATAAAAATATTATACTATTATGCAAATTTGAGGAGGAAAGAGTTTTTGAGTGACATTGAATTTCTTCAGCTCGTTTGAATGTTATCTGCTGTAGTGTCTACAAATATAAACAATATCTGAAAATAGAAAATAAAGTAAAAATCATCATTACTTTTTTCTCCTTAATTAAATAATCATTTCTTATGAATTTATAATTTCCAACTGAATTATGAATTAATTAATTAATTAATACTTTATTATTTTGTTATTTATTCAAGTACTGTCTACATCGAGATTTAGAGAATGTTAATAAATGAAATTATAAGTATGAAAATTTTTATTCTATGATTTATATAAATCAGTATGAATATAAATAAACCTCCTAATACAAATTTTAAAAATGAATCTAATGAATATAATGACGACAAAATAAAAGAGGATTCTAATACTATAGAATTTATCCAAATAAGATATACGGATGTCATCGGTAAATTTTTAGCTAAATATTTTCAAACTGATAAAAGTCATATTTATGAAATTTTTCGAACAGGTATAGGCCTTGATGGGTCTTCGGTAAAAGGTTTTTCTACAATAGAAGAATCGGATATGCTATTACTTCCAGATCGGACCACTGAAAGAAAGATCAACTTTTCAAATAATAAAATAACAACAGTTATAGCTGACATATATCGAGGATTTAACCAAGGAAGATCATCAAGAGATCCTCGATATGTTTCACAAATGATGGAAGACTATTTAGCTATGAATCAACTTACATGCCAAGTCGGTGCAGAAGTAGAATGTTTTATATTTGATGAGATAATTTTTCCTAATAATGTAGCCACATTATCCATGATGGAAGGTAGTAAATATCATAATCCAAGAGAAAAAAATCTGCAAAGTGTATATTCAAATCAGGATCCAACGAATGTTTCTATCTTATCATCAGAACAAGTCGGAAATGGAAAATATCCTATACGTCCAAAATCAGGTTATGATACGACTCCTTTTCAGGATTCATTAATAGATTTTAGGTTTGAAATAGCAAGAATATTAAAAAAATATTACTCTATAGAGGTAACTAATCTCAATCATGAAGTAGCGAGTAGTGGTCAAATTGAAATAAATTTTATGCATGATATACTTACAAAAACTGCTGATAATGTACAATTATACAAAGATGTTGTAAGAAATGTAGCAAAAAAATACAATAAGATTGCAAACTTTATGCCCAAACCTATCTTCGATGAGAATGATCCGACTAAAGGCGATAATGGTTCGGGCATGCATGTTAGTGTAAGCTTTTGGAAAAAATCTACTTCTACAACAAATAATTCAAATATTTTCTATGATTCAGATGACTCGTACTCGGAATTAAGTCAGGTGGGTAGGTATTTTATAGGAGGATTGCTTGACCATGCTTCATCTCTTTCCTCACTAGTTACACCCACAGTGAATTCATACTATAGAATTATCCCAGGATTCGAAGCGCCAGTTTATATTGCATGGGCTAGAGGTAATAGATCTGCAGTAGTACGAATACCAGTAAATGCTAAAGGTAATGATTCATCAAAAAGAATAGAATTCAGAGCTCCTGATCCTTCAGCGAATTCGTATCTTGCATTTTCAGCAATAGTGGCTGCTGGATTGGATGGAATTAAAAACAAAACTGATCCTGGCAATCCAATTAATGAAAATATATACAAGATGCCAGATCATCAACGTAAAAGTTTTGGAATAAAGATGCTTCCATCCAGTCTGAATGAAGCATTAATGTTCCTGAAAAGCGATTCTAAATATTTGAATATATGTTTTGAAAAACCATTAATAGATGAATATATTAGTCTAAAATTACAAGAAATAGCTGAAATAGGCGTGGATAAATCAAAACTAAAACAATTTCTATATTATTATGATGTTTAAAAATAGCAAGATCAGAAAATAATTTTTGTAATGCATAGATTATGATAATAGAGAGATATAAAGAATCTCTGAAGTTATTTAAAATAAATTCAATAATTTTAGATAAAAATAATCTAGTTAGTTATTCTAATGTTAGGATTTAGATTAATCAGTTATGGGAATAACAGTAAAGTATCTTTGAATTGATGGTTTAAGTAGAATCCTTATAATAAATGAAATCCCATATTTTAGTACTATGTGCTTTATGAATGAAATACCAGAAAAAGAACAAGCACTCAAGCCAAAAAAAATGGAGAAAGAAAAGCAACAAGAAGATAAATCCCAGCATGAAGAAAAACCAATTATGGTAAATACTGCCTAAAAATCTTAACTTATTTTTTTATTTTTTAATAAATTTCTTTCTTTTAAGAAAAAATCGCATATATATAATCATTTCTCATTCTAATATAAGCAAAGTTGTATATCATTTTAAGCAGCTCAAATAAACAAACATTTTAGGAATTCTCATGTTCATATCACTTGAAAGCTTATCCTGTTAGAGATTGTTTTTTCAAGGCGGTTGCAATTATTTGTAGTTATTCTTTATCAATCTATTAAAATTCAGGTTTGCATGATCGAGATACCCATGTAATAAATATAAAGAATAATTAAAAAATGATCAACTTATCGGATCTTTAGAATATTTTATTTTCAAAATTAATAAAATTGTATTAATGCATACTGCAATAGAATTTGCTATAATTATGACTAAATCATTAATTCCTATTCCATAGACAACCCATAAACTAAGACCAATTATTAATACTATTACTAACCATATTGATACATCATCAGTTTTTCTTGTTTTTATTGATTTAACTATCTGGGGGATACTACTGGATACCGCAAAAACAGTTGCCATGATACCTATAAGAGTCACTATTATTGTTGGCAATGCTCAACTATGATTATAACATTTATTATATTTTATCTCTCAATAAAATGTAGTATATTTTTTCTCAATCTTCATCAATTTGACCAATTATATTAAGATTGATTATTGTTAAGTGAAATCAACTCCATAGATACAAGGTAGTACTGAATTGCCAAATCGGATGTTCTGGCAAGATGAACTACTAACAATAAAATAGAAAACGAAAAAATAAAGAAGATACAAGAGTTAGTAGAATAAATAAGTAAAGCTGGAGCTTGATTTTGTCAATTAATCCTACTTAAATGATTTAAATGAGGATGTACAAATGAAATACCTTGACTCTTAATATTGCTGTACTAGTAAAGCTGGAGCCTGATTTTTCTGAAGGTAGTGTGAGTTATAATCCTGATGGGACTTTAAATAGAGCAGAAACAAAAAGTAAATTAGGTGCTCATAGTGCTATCGCATCGCTGGCTGCATTTTATACAAAAGTAAAATATGGCGGTTACATTTCTGTTTGTTCCATGGGTCCTCCAATGGCAGAAATCGCATTGCAGGAAGCCCAATTAATTTGTGACGCTGATGAGCTACATTTATATAGTGACCGCCTTTTTGCGAGTGCTGATACTTTAGCAACGGCAGAGGTTCTAAAACAAGGAATTAAGAAAATGAATACGGGAAAGGAAATGGACATTGTGTTTTCTGGACATCGTGCTTCTGACGGGGAAACAGGTCAAACAGGTCCTCAGACTGCATGGAAATTGGGATTTACTTTTTTAGGAAATGTGATTGATTTTTCTGTGGACCTAAATAATAGATCGATTATTGCTAAAAGACTTGTTGCATTGCCAGGTTTTTATGATATAGTAGAGGAAATTCAAGCACCGCTACCTGTATTTATTGCAATAGATCCTTTATACAAAGCAACATTTGATACTATCTCGCTTCGATTAACTTCCTCAAGATATCTGAAGGAGGCAAAAGAAAGAGCAGAAAGATATAAAACCTACCTCAAGGTTCTAGATCACAAGAAACTCGAATTGGATCCTCGACTTGTGGGTCTACCAGGTTCTCCAACAATTGTTCATAAGGTAGAAAAGATTCCAAAAGCAAGAACAACTAGAACGGCTGAATTAATAGAAGGACACGATCGTGAAGGTATAATAAATAGCATAACAAAAATCCTTCAATTAATACAAAAATAAAAGGACCATGATGAAATGATTACTATAAACAATGTCCAAAATAATCACATAACAAACAATGAGGAAAGGTATAGACACTTATTTGTCATAATTGAATCTATTAACAATGAATTGATTCCATCTAGCCTCGAAATGTTAGGAGAAGCAAGAAGATTGATGGACCATTTTAACCAAACCTATAACTTAAATGAAAAAGTTATTGCTATTCATTTGGGAGATAGTATAAAGAATTTATCACAAGATCTTATATACTATGGTGCAGATGCCGTAATATTTGTAGATAATCCACATTTAAAATATCCCATTAATAAAATTTATACCAAAATAATATCTCAGATAGCAACGGATCCCAATTCTATTAGAGAAATCTCTCCAGACTATTTCGCCACATTTAAAAAACCTCGTTATATGTTCTTTTTAGCAGATAGTATAGGTAGACATCTATCTTCTACCGTATTAGCCGAATTAGATTCTGGTCTGGCTTCAGATATAAATAAGCTGGTAATAAGCGATTTAGATATTAAACATCAACATAAAACAAAAGGAGAAACTATTACATATGAGAAAATCTTGGAGATGTATAGACCTGATTTTTCAGGATTTCTTTGGACTACAATCTTATGTCTTGATAACAAGAATTCTGAAATTGAAAAAGAATTTCATCCACAAGCATGCAGTATTATTCCAGGAGCTTTTCAGCCTATTATGAAAGATACAAAAAGGACCGGAGTAATATCTGAATACCGTCCCCAGTTTAATGAACAGGATCTCAAAATAAAAGTATTGAAACAAGAACTTGTAAAAAATCCTGTCCAGTTTGAGAATTATAAAATTATCGTGAGCTTTGGTAGAGGTATCAAAGAAAATCCAGAGGATAATATAAAAATTATAGAAAAATTAGCTAAAATTCTCGGCGCTGAAATTGGTATATCATTACCCATATCAAAGAAAATATTCCATTTAAGTGACAAATATGATTCTATTTATATAACCCCTAATAGAGTCATTGGAACGAGCGGCAGAAAAGTCACGCCTATTATTTATATCGCTGTTGGAATTAGTGGAGCAATACAGCATTTAGAGGGTATGAAAGAATCTGACTTTATCGTTGCTATAAATCCAGATGAAAATTCGCCCATCAAAGATGTATGTGATGTTTTTATTAAAGGACGGATGGAAGATGTCATCCCAATTATTATACAAGAATTAGAAAAAAGGTCAGGGAAAATAAAAGAAGAAAAAGAAATCCAAGTGAACACATATGGAAAATTTTGATATAACTATAGTAGGAGGTGGGTCTGCAGGCTTAGCTGCACTCAAACACTTGTCTAGCTTAGGTAAACAAGCTATTTTGTTAGAAGCCGGCAAGGACGTTGGCTCTAAGAATGTTTCAGGAGGAATTTTATATTCTAAAAAATCAAATAATGGGAAAATATACAATGTTGAAGACATTTATGGAGAAAGTTTCCTAACCGAATCGCCTTACGAAAGGCTCATTACTAAATATGTTTTGAATGCTACATCAAAAGATAAAGTATTTTCTCTAGACCTTACCGATGCTCATAATTATCAAACAAATTTTGGTGTTTCTGTACTTTTAAATAAATTAAATTCCTGGTTTGCAAAAGAAGCACAAAGTGTAGCAGAAAAACTAGGTGGAGGCATTATTACAGGAGTGCATGTAAGATCTCTAAGTTGGGATGATAAAAGTTCAAAAATAATAGTGGAAACGGACGAACTAGAAGAATTTGAAACAAAAGTAATGATTGCTGCAGATGGTGTAAACTCTGAGATAGCAGAAATGGCAAACGCAAGGGAAAAATTTTCTCCTAGTGAATTATATCAAGGTGTAAAGGTTGTAGTAAAATTACCAGAAAAAATAATTGAAGAACGTTTTAATATAACCAACTCGAATGAAGGAGCCGCTTACCTTTTTGCAGGAGACGTATCGTTGAATCTTATCGGTGGTGGATTTGTTTATACCAATAGAGACTCACTTTCTATCGGAGGGGTTTATCATTATGATTCTTTACTAGAGAATCCAATACAACCTGCAGAAATTGTGAATGCAATGCTTAGAAATCCTCTGATCAGTGAATTAATAAAAGACGATGTTCCTTTAAAAGAAATAGATAAAACTCTCTCAAAAGAGGAACAAGTAAGAAAGTCCTTTGCAGTTACAAAGTTACTAAATAACTGGAATGAATTAAGGCAAATTTATTTTTCCCATAAATTAAAGATGAAATCAATCGAAGATAGAAAATACAACTCGGAGGAAGAAATAAAATCAAAGCTTGATAATTTAACTCAGAAGCTTACTAATGAATATCATACTAAATTTATGACCAATTATATAGAACTTGAATACACGACAAAATTAGTCCCAGATGGCAAACGAGGAAGGATGAAAAAACCATATAATAAAAATATATTATTTATTGGTGATGCAGCTGGTCGCGGTCTATTCTTTGGGCCGCGAATAGAAGGATTAAATGTAGGAATAGATGATGCAGCTAGAGCTTCCATTGCTATTGCTAGATCTCTCGATAAAAATAATTTTGGATCTGATTATTTAGGTGAGTTCTATACTCAATCGATAGAACAAAGTCCGTATAGTATTGACATGAAAGAAATTGATAAACAATATCTTAGTGTAATTTTAAATAGTACAAGAAAAAAAATATCATCTAACGCTTTGGGATTAAAACATAAAATACTTTTAAATCTTATATCTAAAGACAGTTTAAGGAATTTTTTTATTACATTGATTAATAAATATGGATATACACGTTTACTTTCATTTATTGAATCTGAAGATGTATACTTTAAAATTCCAATTAAAATCGCCGACAAGTTAGGAACAGTAAAGACGTCTACTTATATACCACAAATACCAACGGTTCAAGATAGAGTTGCAAAATTATGTTACCATGAAGATTCAATATCTCATATAAAAATTCTAAAATCTGGCCAAAATTTTCTTAAAAAAATGGTAACTCTTTGCCCAACAAAATGTTACAGCTTAGAGGGGAATGAGGTTATATTACAACATGAGGGATGTATTGAATGTGGTACTTGTTCCAAAGAAACGGAATGGAGGCATCCTAGAGGTGAAAAGGGTGTAGAATTTAAATATGGCTAATATTTACTGAAATTTCTTTATTTTACGATAACTATCTTATTCTATAACCAATTATTTCCAATGTAAGATTATTCTTTGTTAATGCAAATTTGGTACATATATAAAGGATAAAAATTTTTTAACAGAAGATTTTATTATTATATAATAGTGATAATGTTAAAGTAATTCATTTGTGTCAACTTTTCTACAAATTACAACATGAGTATATTGGTTGTAGGATGTTTCTTTAAACTATCTAAATACTTCGTTTATTATATATTATTTATTTTCGATATTCTAATTTCTTTTTTTCTGCAATAAATTCCTCGTCATTTCTTGTATCATTTTTCTCTGATTTTTCTTTATAAACACCCTCGTGGGAATCTTTATAGATGACTATTGCTGAATGTTGAAAGTCATTATCTAAAGGTGGAGATTCTCTATAGTAATATTTCAGATCAATAAATTCAAAGGAATTTCTGGTTTTGTCTTGCTTGTAACTTAACCATACATTTACTTTGTCTATTAAGTCATCAAATAAGTGGGTTTGAAAGGATTTAATCCTAATCTCTTTTTTTGAATCTCCCATTCTAAATACTTCTCCTTTATTAATAGAATGTTGATCGTTGTTTATGAATTTTTTCAGATATCTTTTTTATTTGAATCCAATATTTGTGATTATGTATTATGGAATTTTTTTCATAGATAGGCAAATTATAATTTTTCTTATGGTCATAATATTTTGGTAAACTGATGAACGCAATTATACAAAAGTTAAATTTCTAGTTGAACATCACTACTATTATTATCGAGAATAAAACTAGATACACCTGTTTAGCTTGTTGTTTCTGCCGTTTTTTTATGCACTTCTAGATTAGTTTCGTCTACCTTTATTGCTTGAGTTGGACAAACGGTTACACAAGCCATACACCAAATACAATCATGTTCCATAACAGGGTCTGATTTATCAGTATAGTCTTTTCTTCCCTCTCGATCATGATTTTCACCTATGCCAGCACTAGTAGCATTTGTCATTTCTACTGCGGGTAAATCATGCTCACTTCTGTACCACTGGAATACTTGGACAGGGCATGCTTCTATACACGCTCCATCTGCAATACATGAATCCCAATCTACACCAACGAAAGTACCATGAACTCCCAAGGGGACATATTCTTCCCCTCTTGTTTTGTATGACTCTTGAACTTGATCGTTTGAGGAGGACTCGGCATTAGATCGTCCAGGCCCCCAGACAAAGTGAAATTGGCCATCTTCATTTTTATGTTTCCCTATAACTTTGTGATTCTTGGGAAATGCTGGATCTATTGGCATAATTATAATAACTATATATCTTAAAAGTATTAGGGATACAAATTCAAATTGAGAGTAAGTGAATTTGATAAAAAAATTTCATTATAAAAAACAATGTATATCATATTCACTAAATCTTTCTAATAAATATATATATATCTCTCTTTTTTTATCTTCTTATACATTCATATTACTTCATACATTTCGATAAGCCATTATTATAAATTAATATACATTTTGTGAGAATGATGAAAATGTAGTAAGTCTATAAAAAAATTCAAGAAAAAATTTTAGTTTCCTTTCTTAAAACTGTTGCATTTAATTTTTTTCCTTATTTTGCTTGTGTTTTAAATGTGACTGAAAACTCTTAAATCTTTCAGGAATATGGTCCATTGATAGTGATGTACCTATTTCCATTGTATATGGCTGTCCTCTCACAAATGATTCCGCAATATGGGTTGGAAATTCCATATTTAGTTTTGGTGGAAAAGGAAGCTCGAACGGATCTATATATGCTTCCACAATAGAAGGAAATTCATTTTCTTCATTCATTGCCATATGAATTACCGATTTTACCTCGTCTATTTTTTTTATAGTATAGCCTTTCCCCCCACTTGCTTCTGCAAATTTTGCATAATCTATAGGTGTAAATTCTACAGCATATTCAGGATTTCCGAGAAATGCCATTTGTTCCCATCTTATCATACCTAGAAGATTATTCTTCAATATTATAATTTTAATTGGTAACTTGTACTGAACTGCTGTAGCAAATTCTCCCATTAACATTGTGAATCCTCCATCACCAACAAATGCTACGGATTGTCTATCAGGAAAGGCAATCTTTGCAGCTATTGCATAAGGTAAACCACATGCCATTGTTGCCAAATTACCTGAGACTGAAAACTTCATTCCTTTTCTCATGTTCAAAAAACGTGCAGCCCAAACTGTATTATTTCCACTATCTACAGACACAATTGCATTCTCTTCTAATTCTTCAGAAACTGCATTTGCAATAACTTGTGGTTTGATCGGAATATCTTCTCTGTTGCTTTGTTCTTTTAGAATTTTTTTCCACTTTTCCATAGATTTTTGCATAGCATGTAAGAATTGCAAACTTACATTGGAAATATCCAGTTTACTATTATTATAATAATGACTTTTTAAATCGTCTTTTATATTATTTTTATGTGTTCTTTCTTTTAATAAGGGAATTAATTCTGACAAAACCGTTTTTGAGTCACCAACTAATCCTACCTCTACAGAATATCTAAGTCCAATTTTCTCTGGCTTCATATCAATCTGAATTCCTTTTGCCTGACCTGGTTTAGGAAGATATTCCATATAAGGAAATGATGTTCCAATAAGAAGTAACGTATCAGTTTGACTCATGGCCTCACTTGCTGGTTCGGTTCCAAGCATACCCAATCCACCGAGGTTTAATGGATGATCATCGGGAACAACTGCTTTTCCAAGTAGTGCCTTGATTATTGGTGCATTTAATTTTTGTGCTACTGCTACTACTTCTGCTGAGGCATTTAATGCGCCTTGACCAATCAATATTACAATTTTGTTACCTGTATTGAGTATTTTAGCTGCTTTTTCTATTAATTTTTTATCGGGTAGTGCAAAAGAATCAAAAATATCGGATGTATGACCTGGAACCTTATGTTTGGAATAGTCACCTTTAAGCTTTTTTTCCTGAACATCTACAGGGATATTAATATGACCCACACCTTTGCGAGCAAGACAAGTTCTGCATGCAATATCTACCGCCATTTCAGCCTGCTCAGGAACATGAATCATTGTATTGTATGAAGCAACATCTGAAAAAAGTTGTAAGAGTTTTACATCTTGAAGAAAACTAGAATTCATTAAATCTGAAAAAGTACTACCAGTAATGGCAAGGACTGGAACATTATCAGCCTTAGCATCGTAGAGACCATTTAAGAGATGAATTGCTCCTGGACCAGACGTTGAGACACAAACGCCTATCTTGCCTGTATATTTAGCATATGCACAGGCCATCAGCGCGGCTGATTCTTCATGCCTTACTAGAACAAACTTTATTTTATCTTGTCTAACTCTCAAGGCTTCAATAAATCCATTAATTCCATCTCCTGGTATACCAAAAACCACATCCACATTCCAATCAATTAATGATTCAGCTACAATATCAGCTGTTTTGAGATCCTGGTATTCATCATTCATAATTGATAATAAATGTTAATACTTAAATATTCAACTGAAAATACAATTAAAAATTAAATAATACTAAATAATCATTCATTCATTCATTCATTCCTTCATTGAATTAATTATTGTAATAGCCTCCTCATTATAGAAGTAAAGAGTAGTAGTAGGAGCAATTGAGTGAGGCTATGTATGAGCCCAACGATGCAATTGTTGATTGTTAATTAGTATGAATTATTTTATTTAATAATTTAATATAATTTTTCTGAGTTAATAAATTGCCACAGCCCCCTTCTCTTTTGGGGAGAGATATATAGAAGGCATGGCAATGAAGATTAAATCTCATATTTTGCGTATAAGATTGTATATTAATTGATATTGTGTAGTATTTAATAATTTATTTAATTATTATTTAATTGTCATAGCCCTCCAAGGAATTCATCATAACAATAGAAGGCTATGACTGTTGCTTGCAATTTCTTCTTTCTATGCTGATATCTTTGTATATAGAAATGTTTTCAATACCTAGAGGCTAAACTATTTATGACTTTTGAAACTATTCTTTTAGAGTTTTAAATAATTAATTCTATGGTTAGGAGTAATAATAGATCAATTAATAGTCATAGCCTGAACAAACAAACAAACAAGGGAAATTAATAATTTGGATGATCATTTGTTTGGTCTAGACTATGACAATATCGACTTGATGGTTCTTCTTTGTTTGCCTATTGAGTTCTTTAGAGAGTATGACAAAATTGATATAAATTATATTTATAAATTTCTGAAATTCTCATGTCATGTTGTGAAATTAATATTTTCATTTCAATACTTACAATAAATGTCTGTTATTAATTAGGATAAAAAATAAAAAAAATGCTTGAAGATTTAAGGTTGCAATGGTGGATTGTCAAAGCAATATGCTGTACAGTAAGAAATGTTTTAGCCTCTGCGATAACGTTTATTCGAGTAAACCATTCAAAAGCCCCATTTCCTACAAATATAGTGGGGGTATTATGCTCTACCGAGATAATTTTTCCTCCCAAAGAAAAACCTATAGTATCAAAACCTCCAGTCAATACGAAATCGCCTGGATCACATTTTGCGAATGCTTGAAGAGTAGCAGGATCCGTGGTAGTGCTGTTGCCACTAGCGAAGTCTTGTCTTTTGTATATATTTGAATCATTTATCAATTGAGTAATTCCGGATGGCCCTCGTTCACCTTGTGTTCCATTAAAGCCTCTTTCACCTTGAGGACCTGCTGGGCCAGGTGGTCCTGGTGAACCTTGCGTTCCTGTTCTGTTATCTCTAGTATGATCCTTTCTATCATCAAATTTAACGTGTTTACAGAATTCTACGGAAGATACAAAAAAGCCTTTGAATGGACCCGTTTTACATTCATATTTCTTATCGTCGGTTGGATATTGGCTATAACTATTACTATTATCTCCATAATAGTAATTATTATCATCGTATCCTTGAGCCATTGCTACTGTATTATTGTTGTTGAAAAATAATGGCATCATTAATAACATTACCAATGAACTCATCAAAAGTCCAAAAGTAAATACTAGTCGTGACTTGTGCATATTATGGTAACAATTAAAAAATATAATTTGAACTTCGAAAAATAGTAGAGTAAGATATTCTATAAAGCAAATTAGGGAATGACAATTAAATTTCTCATTCACTAATCATTTTATCCAAAATAATGCTGAAATTTGTTTACAAACAAAGAACCTATAGTAAAATCTGCAATAAATTAGTGAATAAAAATCTGAAAAATTTCTTTATTCTTATTTAGTTGCGAAAATATTTACCGAAATAATTGTCTAAATTTGTATTAAAATATTTTTATTCAAATATGTTGTATATATATTGAAGGAAAATGTATATATGAAAAACTCTGTTATTGCAATTCAATCTTTTGTTGTAATAATAACTACGATAGTATATGCGGTTCTAGTCTCTGTATTTTTTGAAATGGATAACGCTCATGGAGAAGGAGGAAACTTTGCTGTTGATGATATTGATGAAACATATACTCAAGAAATAGATACACCTTGTAAATCTCCTTGTTCATCTAATGCAGAAATGTGCATCGCAATGTGTGCTTAAAAATATCATTTTTTATTTCATATTGTTAATTCATTGCTATAATCCTCTCCTTACTTGGGAGAGATAATAGGAGAGGGCTATACCTTCATCAAATATCTTATAATTTGCCTATGATTGTATGTATCAATATATATTTTAATATTTAATAATTTGAGATAACTCATTTATTTATTTATTATTTATTTTAGAGTTAATAGTTATAGCCTCTTCTTCTCGAGGGAGAGACACGAAGACTATGACTAACCAATTGTAATAATTGCTTACAAGATTGTAAATAGCAATTGATTTTATCATATTTAATAATTGAAGATGGTAATATAGTTTTAAAAAGCCATAGTCTTCTATATATGAGCCAACTAGTGTGAAATACAGAAGGCTATGGTATGATGTTTACATCGTTCTTTCTTTGGACTTTTGGTTTGTTTATGGAATTAAGGAGCCTTGTTATTTATAATATATAAGAATGAAGATAATTTAATTGTAATGGCCCTCTAAAAATTTGGATAATAACAATAGAAGGCTATGTTGGAATCCAACGACGATTGGTAAAATTAGTTATGAAATATTCTATTTAATAATTTGAGATTAATTAATTAAAAAATTAGATCTAGTTGTAAATTTTATTTCTTTATTTATTTTAAC
>Ga0126310_10000085_pt1 | contig 25613 bp, 26 predicted proteins | sample Plot60_FD_92540 | JGI IMG/M metagenome (GOLD analysis project Ga0126310, IMG submission 92540) | Serpentine soil microbial communities from UC McLaughlin Reserve, CA, USA - Plot60 | ecosystem: Environmental > Terrestrial > Soil > Grasslands | place: USA: UC McLaughlin Reserve, Lake County... | reverse complement strand
CTGCTGCCGCGCCTCTTCATTCCCCTGCGACTTGATCCGCCAGACGTACATCGGGTCGTCTTCCTTCGCGATCGGATTGCCGTGGAACTGCATCAGCGGGCTCCACCAGCGGTCGAGCGCCTCCTGGACGAGCTCGCGCTGCTCGTCGGTGCCGAGCATCATCGTCAGGATCACGTCGCGGCCGTGGAGGATGTGGAACGACTCCTCCCAGCAGATCTTCTTCATGATCCGCGCGTAAGGCGCATAGGAACACTTCAGCAGCGCCTTTTGGCTGATGATCGCGGCCGCGTCGACGAGCCAGGCGATGACGCCGACGTCGCCCCACGTCTTGGTCGGGTAGTGGAAGACGTTGTGGAACTTCGACTTGCCCGAGATCAGATCGTCGAGACACTGTTCTCGCGGCTTGCCGAGGTCTTCGACCACTCGGTAGATCAGCTGCGAGTGCCCGACCTCGTCCTGCACCTTCGCGGTGAGGGCGAGCTTTCGCTGGAGGGTCGGCGCGCGGAGGATCCACTCACGCTCCGGCAGGACGCCCATCAGCTCCGAGTTGCCATGCATCTCGATGAACTTGATCAGCTTGGCCCGATAGTCGTCCGGCATCCAGTCGTCCGTCTCGACCTGGCCGCCGCCCTGCACATAGTCGAGGAATTCCTGCTCTCTGGCGTCCACGAGGCTCCTTTGCTCGACCCTAACGACCGTTAGGGTACCCCAGGTGAGTACCCGTCGAAACGAGCTGACGCGCCAGGCCGCGCGGCTCTTCGCGCAGAAGGGCTACCACGGCACCTCGATCGGCGACCTCGCCGACGCGATGGGGGTGCAGAAGGGCTCCCTCTACGCTCACATCAGCTCCAAGCAGGACCTGCTCTACGAGACGATGGCCGAAGGGGCGCGGGCCTTCCATGCCGGCCTGGATGCGATCCCGGCCGAAGCGCCCGCGACGGACAAGATTCGGTTGGCGCTGCGCTCGCATCTGCAGGTCGTCGCCGACCAGCTCGACGTTGCGACTGTCTTCGTCCAGGAGTGGCGCTACCTCGAGGGCGAGCGGCGCGAAGAGATCGTGGCCGAGCGGCGACGCTACGAGGAGCGGATCCGGGGTTTCTTCCGGGAAGGCCGAGATCGCGGCGAGCTGCGGACCGACCTCGACGACTCCACCGCCGCCCTGCTCGTGCTTTCGGCGGTGAACTGGGCGTACACCTGGCTGCAGCCCGGCCGCGAGACAGGGGAGCTGGCCGACCGCTTCTACTCTCTGCTGGTGGACGGGATGCGCGGCTACGCCACGCCCTCATAAGCTTTCCGCAGATTTTCCTACGCACTTATTCCCTGATTGATTCGTCAGTCAATTTTGGACCGGAAGCCTGATTTCGTGCGCGAAATGTAGAAGGTTCCATTTGCGCACAATCGGGGTATATTGGCCGCCGAATTTCCGCGCGCGCCGGGCGTGCGGACCTGACTGTCGGGAGGACAAGTGAGCTTTCGCCCAGGACGAATCATTGCGGCCGCCGCGGCGGCGACCTTCATGATCAGCGTGTTCGCCGGCTCCGCCAGCGCGACGGGAAGCGGTGCCTTCTCGGGCACGATCACGCCGACGAGCTGCGGTCCGATGCACGATGTCGCAGTCGCGCAGGGGGACACGACGATCGACGCAGTCGCAGCCGAGTATGTGTCAGCGAACGACATCAAGCTCGAGCTCCACAGCCCGACGGGGCGGCTGCTCGTCGACGGGGACACGCTCACGAGCCCCGAGTCGGTGCATTACGCGAGCGCCGACCTCCCAGCGGGCACCTATCACCTCCAGGTCTGCCCGTTCCAGGGCGGAATCGTCGCTCAACCCTATGACTACAGCGGTGCCTATTCGGTGACGAACGGCCCCGCCGCCGACATTCCGGGCTCCGACGTCGGCGGCGAGGTCGGGCCGCCGACGATCATCCGGACGACCGGCAAGCTTCGCTTCAGCCCGGCGACCGTCGTCGACGCTCAGCGGACCGAGGGCGAGCCCCTCGACACCTTCGACAAGAACGGGAATCTCTGGGAGTCGGGTCCGTGGGGGACGACAACCCAGAACTCGTTCATCCACCGCTCGACCGACGGCGGACTCGAGTTCCACATCGACAGCCCGAACGGGCTGCGGCCCGACCCCGGCCCCGGCGGTGGGGACACCGACATCGTCACGGACGACCAGGGTTACGACTACTTCGTCGACCTGGAGTCGCTCGTCAACCTCGGTACGTCCGTCTCGAACGACAACGGCAACAACTGGCGGAAGAATCCGGCCGCTGTCGAGAACACGGCCGTCGACCGGCAGTGGTACGCGATCGACAACGGAACGACCGCGTCCGCCGCCGACAACACTGTCTTCCTCGCGTTCCACGAGACCCGGGCGGGGACGTACATCTACTCCAGCCCAGGCTCGACCGGCCCGAATGATGCCGTCGGCGGGCTCGTCTGGCAGAACGCGTCGGCGAACGCACCGCTCCCACTGGCGGCCGACGCCACGTGCGCGCAGCTCCGCTTCGACCCCGTCAACCGTGACCTCTACTACGCCTGCAACGAGGGCAACCACGTGCGGGTCACGATCGGACACGTCGCGCCCGGCCAGCGGACCGGGATCAAGTTCCACAACGTCACGCTGCCGATCTCGCCCGGAGGCGGCAGCCCCGGCCATCTGTTCCCGGCTCTCGCAGTCGACAAGGGCGGCAACGTCTACGCGGCCTGGATCGACACCAACGACAACAACGTCTACTACTCCTCCTCGAAGGACCAGGGCACGACGTGGACCTCGCCTGTGCAGGTGAACTCGTCCCCGGCGACGACGAACGAGTTCATTTGGGCGCAGGGCGGGGCGGCGGGAACGGTGGCGCTCGCCTGGCTCGGCACCGACGCCGCCGGCCAGCCCGACAGCTTCCCGAGCTGGGCCAACGATCCTCAGGGCTCCACGACCGTCAAGTGGTGGGGCTACGTCGGCGTGATCACGAAGGCGACGACCGCCAGCGCGACCATCGCCCAGCAGCGCTTCACCGAGAAACCGATGCACTACGGCCAAATCTGTAACCAGGGCATCGGCTGCACCGTCTCCGGAGGCGACCGGACGATGGCGGACTACTTCGGCTTCAACGTCGACCAGAGCGGCGCGATGCGGATCGTCTACAACGACACGACGAACCAGGACCACGGCGCCGCCCTCTTCGAGGTCCGGCAGATCGGCGGCAAGACGATCCTTGGCGGCAACAGCAAGGGCGTGACGGTGAGCGACCCGGCCACGGATCCGGCGGGCGACGCACAGTGGCCGCACTACTCGCCGACGGGCGCGGGAGCGAACCAGCCGCAGTTCGACTTCACGGGCGTCCAGGTCGGTCAGCCCAGCCCGGGCACTTTGCGGGTGCGGATGTCGCTCGCAAGCCTCCAGTCGCTCCAGGCGCCGGTCGGCAAGACCAGCGCGTTCTGGCTGACCCGCTTTCAGGCGCTCTCTCTGGGCAACTCCGGCGAGGAGAGCTACCGGATCTTCTACGTCGGTGCGGAGTCGACCGCCGGGCTGAGGCCGTCGTTCTTCTTCGGCACGACGGACTGCACAGACACGACGCCGAAGACCTGCAAGGTCGTCAACTATCCGGCCCAGACACCGGTCGCCGGACACGTCTGCGGGAACGCGCTCGTCGCGGACGTGCCGCTCTCCGGCTTCGGCGATCCCGTCAACGGGCCGCTGCTCTACAACGTCACGGCGCTCTCGGGCGGCAGGAACGGCCCCGACGACCTGTACGCGGATGTCGATGCGACGCGCTCGTTCGACTACGTCCTCGGCAGCAGCAACGGCGGCTCGAGCTGCTGAGGACGTTGGTTGAGGGACCGGCTCGCGCCGGTCCCTCAACCTCTTAGCCGAGGTCTAGGCTCGCCGCTGCGGACCTTTGCGAGCCAGGCAGCCAGCACGGCGTTCCGCCGCAAGCTCAGGAGCTGGCTGCGGAGCGAGGCGGCAACGCGGGGAAAAGGCGTAGCTCGGTACAGCCCTCGATGCGCGCGGTAATAGGTGCGGGCCTGCGCCGGCCGGACCCGGATCCCCGCAGTCAGCTTTCGAGACACCGCCTCGATGATCAGCTGCGTGCGCTCGGTAGCGCGCGTGAACGCCGCCTCGGCTTTGACCCGGACATCGGCGCCCGCTTCGCTCTCCCCCGGCCGAGCGGCCACGCGAGCGTCGATCTGCGCCTCGGTCACGTGGATGCCGAGTCGCGCCGCGGCCGCCTGAATCGCGGCCTGGTCGATCAGCAGGCCGAGCGCGATCTTCTCGACCCGTTCGTATCCTTTGGTGCCCTTGGCCGGGAACGGCTTCCCCTCGCGGTCGGCCTCCTCGTGGAAGTGCTCGACGGTTAGCTCGAGGTGGTTCTGCGTGATCCGGTGGCCGGCGATGGTCTGGACCGCCTTGTCGCCGCCTCCGTCGTCGCGCACGATCGCGGCGATCGCCACTGCGACCGCGGCAACAGCCAGCACGGCTGCGACGACGAGGAGACGCCTCATGGCAGGCCATCGTGCCGCACAGATCGGATCAGGCGTTGCGCGGGTCGTCGTCAGACGAGTAGGTGATCGCCTCGACCAGTCGGCCGTCGGGATCGCGGAAGAAGAGCCCGACAGCGATCTCGTGGTCGCGCTCCTCGCACTCGATTCCTGCCGCCTCGAGCCGGCGCTTGATCTCTGCCCGCTCCTCGGCCGAGACACGCACGCCGGTGTGATCGCCGGGCCCGCCGCGTTCGTGGAACGCGAAACCCGAGTTGCCGACGTACGCCATCACGGGATGGCCCTCGGCCTCGACCACCTTTGCGCCGAGTACCCGCTCGTAGAAGGAGGCGGTCGCGTCCGGATCGTCCGTCTCGAAAGCGGCGTGGTCGAGTCGTGGCATGCTCGCGACGATGAACCGCGCGGCGCTGATCGTCAACCCGTTCGCGAGCGGCGTCACCGAGGAACGCCTCGCGGCGGTCGAGCGCGAGCTGCGCCCCGACGTCGAGCTGGCGGTGATGCTGACCGAGCGGCCGCGGCACGCGATCGAGCTCGCTCGCGAGGTGGAGGGCGCAGACCGGGTCTACGTCTTCGGGGGCGACGGGCTTCTCAATGAGGTGCTGAACGGGCTTGGCCAGGACGCCGTCGTCGGCGTACTCCCAGGCGGGCACACCAACGTGATGGCACGGGCACTAGGCGTGCCGCTCGACCCTGCCGCCGCCGCGCGGGCTCTCGTCTCCGGGCAACCGCGCCGGATCTCGCTCGGGCGGGCGAACGGTAGGCGATTCGCCTTCGCCGCCGGGGTCGGCTTCGACGCGGAGCTCGTCCGCCGAGTCGACCGGCTCGGGCGTCGCGATGACGGCCGTCGGCCCGGCGACCTTGCTTTCACCTGGGAGGCGGCCAAGCTGATCGCCGGGCGCCGAGGACGCTACGAGCCGGCGCTCGAGATCGAGGGCTTGGGCCGGGCGGCGTTCGCCATAGTCGCCAACGGCTACCCGTACTCGTATGCGGGGAGCCGCCCGCTGCGCGTGGCGCCGGAAGCGCGTTTCGAGCTGGGACTCGACCTCGTGGCGCCGCAGCGGCTCGCGCCCCGCGCGATCCCTCGCTTCGTCGGTTACGCCTTTCGTGGAGGTGGCGAGCAAGCGAAGGACGTCCTCTACCGCCACGATCTCGACCGGATCGAGATGCGCTGCGATGCCCCCTTGCCACTCCAAGTCGACGGCGAGGATCTCGGGGACGTCGATGCAGTTCTCTTCGAAGCCGAGCGGGGCGCCGTCTCGATTCTGGCGCCGGACGCCGGTACGCTCACGGCGTGATCGACCCGCGGGCGCGGTTTACGCGGGCGCTGCTGCTCGCGGCGGCGTCGCTCGTTCTGGTTGCGCTGATCGCCGTTGCTGCGGGGGGTTACAGGGTCGGCCGATCCAACTCCTCGCATGCGAGCCCCTATGCGGTCGACACGATCCTGTCGATCCTGATCGCTCTGTACATCATCGCCGCGTTCATCGTGGTCGTGGCCATGTTCTGGAGTGGGCTCGAGCTCCGCCGCAACCCGCGGCAGAAGCCGCGAAGCCAGCGCATCTGGCGGACGATCGTGCTCCTCCTCGTGACCGCCGCCGTCGTCGTGATCGCAGCCCAGCGCTTCCACTTTCGCCCCCACCCGCGTCCACCGACGGAAAACGCGGCCGGGAAGGTTGGGAAGGGCGGCCACGGCAAGGATGCCGCCGCACAGAAATCGCACCAGGCTCGGCTCCGACTGGTGCCGCTGTTCGCCGTGCTCGGCGCGGGCGGGATCGCCTTGGGGGCGTTCTTGCTTGCCGAAAACCGGCGGAGGCGACGGCTTCCGAGCGACTGGCGCGTTGCCGAGGTGCTCTCCGACGTTCTCGACGAAACGCTCGATGATCTGCGCGCCGAATCGGATCCGCGGCGCGCGGTGATCGCGGCGTATGCCCGAATGGAGCGTGCGCTCGCAGCGCACGGCATCCCGCGGCGGCGGTTCGAGGCGCCACACGAGTACCTGGGCAGGGTGCTCGCGGAGGTGACCGGCGGCGGCTTGGCTGCCCGGCGGCTGACGGCGTTGTTCGAGCGCGCACGCTTCAGCCCGCACGAGGTCGATGCTGCCATGAAGGCCGAAGCGATCGAGGCGATCGAAAGCCTGCAGGCCGAACTGGCCGCGACCGAGGCAGCGGAGGCGGCATGAGAGGGACGCTGATCCGGGTGGGAGCCGTGGTCATGCTCGCGACCGTCGTGCTCCTCGCGCTCGTCGTCGCCATCCCGAGCAGGCGAACGCTATTCGGCGCCGTCTACGTGCTCCTACTCGGGGTGATCGCGGTGGGCAAGCTCGTCGGTTCCTTCCGTACGCTCGAGCCCGAGCCCTGGCGGCGATCGCCGTTCGGCCGCGAGCAGGAGAAACCCGAGCAGCCGCCGCCGATTGCGGAGCTCGAGCGAATCGATCGCCTGGTCGTGCTCGGAGCCGCCAATGAGTTCGATCTCCACTACCGGCTCCGGCCCCTGCTCCGGCAGCTAGCCGGCGACCGTCTCTACGGGCGGCACGGGGTCGAGCTGGACGAAGATCCGCAGCGCTCCAGACAGCTGCTCGGAGACCAGCTCTGGGAGCTCGTCTCGGCCGACCGTCAGGTCGGCAGGCGAACCGGCCCCGGGCTCGCGAGCCAAGACCTGGCGGCGCACGTCGACCGCCTCGAGCGGCTGTGACGATCGAGCAGCTCGCCGCTCAGGCGGAGCAGCTCCTGGCCGAGCTCGAACGCGCGATCGTCGGCAAGCGCGAGGCGCTCGAGCTCGTCCTCCTCGGCATTCTCGCGGACGGACACGTCCTGATCGAGGATTTCCCGGGGCTGGCGAAGACGCTGATCGCGCGCTCTTTTGCAGAGGTGACCTCGACGCGCTTCACGCGCGTCCAATTCACGCCCGACCTGATGCCGGGAGATGTCACCGGGTCGTCGATCTTCAACCAGCGCACGTCCGACTTCGAGTTTCGGCGCGGGCCGATCTTCACCAACATCCTGCTCGCCGACGAGATCAACCGGGCTCCTCCGAAGACGCAGGCGGCATTGCTCGAAGGGATGCAGGAGCAGCAGGTGACGATCGAAGGCATGACGCACCCGCTCGAGCGGCCTTTCCTCGTGCTCGCGACCCAGAACCCGGTCGAGTACGAAGGCACCTATCCGCTTCCGGAGGCGCAGCTCGACCGGTTTCTGCTGCGCCTGCAGGTCGGGTACCCGTCAGCCGACGACGAATGGACGATCCTCGAGCGGCGGCTCGCCCGGGGCGGAGACGTGGTCGAGCTGAGCCCGATCGTCGACCGGGAGACCCTGCTGGCTATGCAGCTCGCCGTCGAGGACGTGCACGTCGGCGAGAGCATCGGCCGCTACATCGTCGAGCTCGTCGGCGCGACGAGGGCAAGCGCACGGCTGCAGGTTGGAGCGAGCCCGCGCGGCTCGCTCGCGCTGCTCAAGCTCGCCCGCTGCCGAGCGGCGCTCGAAGGCCGTGATTTTGCGACCCCGGATGACGTCAAGGCCGTGGCCGTACCGGGGCTCGGGCACCGCCTGATGTTGAAACCCGAGCTTTGGGTCCAGCGGATCAGCGGCGACGACATCGTGCGCGAGACGCTCGAGCAGGTGCCGACACCCTCCGCCGAAGAGGCTCTGCGAATACCCGAGTGACGGAGGCCGTTCGGTACGCGACGCCGAAGTTGCGCGGCTACGTCGTCCTGACCGCGCTCGGGTTGCTCGCGTCGCTGATCTTTGCGCGGCCCGAGCTGGCGCTGATCGCGGCGCCATTCGCGGTGCTGCTCGCAGTCGGTCTTTCGCTCGCCCGGCCGCCCGACGTGCGGGTCCACTTCGAGGTCGACCGGGAGCGCGTTCTGGAGGGCGAGGAGGTCACGGTCGAGGTGGAGCTCGACGCCCGCGATTCCGCGTCACGCCTCGAGCTCCTCGTGGACGTTCCTCGTGGGCTCGAGCTGATCGACGGGCGGAATCCGCTTGCCCTGCGGCTCGAGCTCGAGGAGGAACGGCGGCTCGAGCTCCGGCTCCTGTGCGCACGTTGGGGGGCGTATCGGCTCGGCGAGGTCCATCTCCGTGCGACGGATGCTGCCGGCTTGCTCGCGTGGGAGCAGACGCTCGACCGTTCGTCGGGGCTGCAGGTCTATCCGCGGCCCGAAGTGCTGCGGGAGCTCGTGGCGCCGCGGGAGACTCAGCTGTTCACCGGCAACCGTGTCTCCCGCCAGAAGGGCGAAGGGCTCGAGTTCGCGGATCTCCGGCCCTTTGCGCCCGGGGACCGGATCAGGAGGATCAACTGGCGGGCCAGCGCGCGACGCGACGATCTCTGGGTGAACGAGTTCCACGCCGAGCGAAACGCCGACGTGATCCTGTTCCTCGACAGCTTCGCCGACGCGCGGCGAGGTGGGACGGGGACGCTCGACCAGGCGGTCCGGGCGGCTGCATCGTTGAGCGAGCGCTACCTCCTCGACAAGGACCGGGTCGGCCTCGTGAACTTCGGCGGCGTGCTCAACTGGCTCCGGCCCGGTACCGGACTCGTGCAGCGCTATCGGATCGTCGAGGCGCTGTTGAACACCGAGATCACGCTCAGCTACGCCTGGAAGGAGATCGACGTCCTGCCGCGCGGAACGCTGCCGCCGAAAGCGCTCGTGCTTGCATTGACCCCGCTACTTGACGACCGTGCCGTCAGCGCCCTGCTCGACCTGCGCGCGCGCGGGTTTGACCTCGTGATCGTCGAGGTCTCGCCGTTGCCGTTCGTGGAGCCGGCTTCGGAGGCGTCCGGCGAGCTCGCCTTCCGGCTCTGGAAGCTTCGCCGCGACGGGCGCCGCTCCGAGTACGAGCGCGCCGGAGCGCCGGTGGTCGAATGGGACGACGCCACCCCGCTGACCGCGATCCTGGAGGGGGTGAGCGCATCTCGCCGTCACGCGCGCGCACGCGCCTAGGGATCGGGGCGGCCGCGGTTCTGGCCGTCTCGGGAGTTGCCGTCTACGGCGGCTTGGCGGCCGACCGCGGCGGCCTGCTCGTACTTGCTCTGGGTCTGGGCTCTGCGGCGCTGCTCGTTTTCGGGCTCGCCGCCCTGAGCCCGCCGGCGATAGTCGCGGCCTTAGCCGGAGTGGCCGCCTCGTGGTCGGTCTCGGCGTGGACGCGCGGCGTGGGAGCGCCCGGCGGGACGATCCTCGCCGCGGTGGGCATCTTCGTCGCGGCCGAGCTCGCCTACTGGTCGCTGGAGCAGGTATCGGTTCGCGACGAGGCTGAGCTCGTGGCTCGGCGGGCGGCGGGCCTCGCCCTGCGCGCAGCTCTGGCGCTGGCGCTCGTTGCTTTGGCACTCGCTGCGCTCGATCTGCGCGCGGGCGGCGGGCTCCTGCTCGAGACGGTCGGCGTAGCTGCCGCGGTCGGCCTGCTCGCGCTCGTGCTCGTGCTCGCGAGAACGGGGCACGAGGCGAGAACCGGCCAGCAGATGCCAGAGCGGTAGATTTCGCGGCCGATGGCCGAAACGCTACGGGTCCCAGGATCACACGACCTCCGGCGCGTGATCGGGGACGGCGAGGGGCTTCCGGATGATGAGGTCGAGGGGCTCGAGGAGCGCGACCTGCTCGAGCTCTACCGCTCGATGGTGCTCTTGCGGACCTACGACGAGCGTTCGGTCGTCTTCCACCGGCAGGGCCGGATCGGGACGTACGCGATCTTCTGGAACCACGAGGCGATCCAGGCGGGCTCCGTCTACGCGCTCGCGCGCGAAGACTGGATCTTTCCGAGCTACAGAGAGTCCGCAATCGGTCTGTTGCGCGGGATGCCCGTCTCGACGGTCCTGTCGTGGTGGCGCGGCCACCCGGCGGGCTGGTGGAACCCGCTCGATTACAACGTCGCCTCGATCTGCGTCCCGATCGGGACGCACGTGCCTCACGCGGCCGGGCTTGCCTGGGGCAAGAAGCTGCGCGGCGATTCGGCGTGCGCGATCGCCTACTTCGGCGACGGTGCCACCTCGGAGGGGTCCTTCCACGAGGGCGCCAACTTCGCGGGCGTGATGCGCGCGCCGCTGGTCCTCTTCTGCAACAACAATCAGTGGGCGATCTCGACGCCAGTCTCCGCTCAGACCGCCGCCGAGACGCTCGCCGACAAGGCGGTCGGCTACGGAATCCCCGGGGTCCGAGTCGACGGGGGCGACGTTTTGGCGGTCTTCGAGGCGACGCGCGAGGCGGTCGCGCGGGCGCGGGCGGGCGACGGGCCCACGTTCATCGAGGCCGTGACCTACCGAACGGCCCCGCACGCAACCGCCGACGACCCGCGGGCATACATCGACCTCGAGCGGGTCGAGGAGGAAAAGGGGCGCGAATGCCTGGGCCGGTACGAGGCCTACCTTCGCCGGGCAGGCGTGCTGAACGACGAACTCGCGGAGTCGACCAGGGCGGAGGCGGCTGAGGCCCTACGCTCGGGGATCGCCGCTGCCGAGGCCGAGCCGGAGGCCGATGTAGCGTTGGTGTTCGAGCACGCGTATGCGGCGCCGCCCGCGTCGTTCGCGGCCGAGCTCGCCGAGTTGCGGGAGCTTCTCGATGAGTGAGCTGACGCTCGTCGAGGCGATCAACGACGCGTTCCACACGGAGCTCGGGCGCGATGACTCGGTGCTGGTGCTCGGCGAGGACGTGGGCCGTGCGGGCGGCGTTTTCAGGGCGACCGCCGGCCTGCGCGACAAGTTCGGCGCCGAGCGCTGCGTCGACACGCCCCTCGCGGAGGCAGGGATCCTCGGCGCCGCAGTCGGCCTCTGCATGGCCGGCTGGCGCCCCGTCTGCGAGATGCAGTACGACGCGTTCTCGTATCCCTGTTTGGATCAGCTGATCACTCACGTCGGCCGCTACCGCTGGCGGACCCGCGGAGGGATGGAGTTCCCACTGGTCGTGCGGATGCCGTACGGCGGCGGAGTGCGCGCGCCGGAGCTGCACGACGACTCCCCCGAGGCGTACTACGTGCACACACCCGGGGTGAAGGTGGCGATTCCGTCGACCCCGGCGGACGCGAAGGGGCTGCTTGCGGCGGCGATCCGCGATCCCGATCCCGTCGTCGTGCTCGAGCCGAAGCTGCACTACCGGACGATGCGGGGGGAAGTGCCGGCGGGGGAGCACATCGTGCCTTTGGGCGAGGCGCGCGTCGCGCGGACGGGAGACGACGCGAGCATCGTCGCCTACGGCTCGATGGTTCCCGTTGCCGAGGCGGCCGCCGAGGCGCTCGAGGGCGAGGCCTCCATCGAGGTGCTCGACATTCGCACCTTGAAACCGCTCGACGAGGACGCGTTGCTTGCCTGCGTGGGAAAGACGGGCCGCGCCGTGATCGTGCAGGAGGCGCCCCGCACCGCGGGCTACGGAGCCGAGCTGGCGGCGATTCTCGCCGAGAAGGCGATGCTCGACCTGCGCGCTCCGGTGATCCGGGTTACCGGGTACGACGTGCCGTATCCGTACTGGCAGATCGAGGACGCGTACATGCCGTCGGTGGAGCGCGTCGTCGCCGCGGTGCGGAAGACGCTCGCCTTCTGATTTTCGTTTCGCGGCTCGAGCGCTCTCCGAGGGCGCGCGGCCCGATTCGGCCGGACCAGCCCTGTCCTGCGGAAGAAAAGTCACACTTTCGTTGAAGTTGCCGTGTCCGTGCGCGGCAGTTCGTGGGGACAGTCCTCACGAAGTGCCACAACGGCCACGCCTCGTAAGGTCACGGTATGAGTCAGCGCCTTCGCCTCTGGCTCGAGCAAGGCGCCTCCGGCTACCACCTTCGTGACGCCGCGACGGGTGAGCCCCTGCGGTGGGAGGATCCGCGGCTTCGGGTCGTCGCCGTCGCTGGCGTGAGCTTCCGGCCGGGCACGGTCGACGACGCGTCGTTCGACCCAGGCCGCCGGCTCGCTCTCCTGCCCGAGCCCGACAACGTGCACGACCCGAACGCGGTGGCGATCTGGAACGAGGAGCGGACGCTTCAGGCCGGCTACGTGCCACGCGAGACGGCGGCCCAGCTGAGCGGGGACGAGCAGGCGGTCTCGCTCTGGCGCGTCGAGGGCGGCCTCCGCGTGTTGATCGTCCCGCCAGACGCCTGGGTTGGAACGCCTCGGTAGATTCCGGGCCCAATGTCCTACGAGTTCAAGCTGCCCGACCTCGGAGAAGGGCTGACGGAGGGCGAGATCGCCCGCTGGCTCGTCGCCGAGGGGCAGGAGATCGCCGAGGACGACCCCCTTGTCGAGATCCAAACCGACAAGACGACCGTGGAGATCCCGTCGCCTGCGGCAGGCAAGGTGGCCCGGATCCTGGTGGCCGAGGGCGAGACCGTCGCGGTCGGCACGGTGCTCGTTGTGATCAGGGCGGACGCGGACAGCCCTTCAGCTGCCGAAGACGACCAGCCGCGCGCCGAGGAGGTGCCGCAGAAGCGGGCTGCCGTGTCCGCAGCGGACGGGCCCCCTCGCCAGGCACAGGGACAGGCCGGCGACGGCCGGCGTGCCCGCGCGACGCCGCTGGTGCGCCGGCTGGCTCAAGACCTCGGCGTCGACCTCGAAGCGCTCGCCGGCAGCGGGCCGCACGGCCGTGTGACCGAAGAGGACGTGCGTTCCGCGGCCACGTCTCCACGCCTGGCACCGGGACACGCCCCGGAAGGGCGCCGCGAGCCGCTCCGGGGCGTCCGCAAGCTGATCGCCGGGCACATGGCCCGCGCACACGCCGAGGTGCCGGCCGTGACGTGGGTCGAGGAATGCGACTTCGGCGCGGTCGACCTGAAACGCATCGTCCCTTCGACGCTCAAAGCCGTGGCCGAGGCGCTGCAGGAGGTGCCCGAACTGAACGCGCGCCTCGAGGGCGACGAGATCGTCTACCTCGAGCGGTACGACCTTGGGGTCGCCGTCCAGACGGAGCAAGGCCTCGTGGTGCCGGTCGTCCGGGATTGCGACTCCCGCTCCTTCGATGACCTCGCGGACGACGTGGCCCGCCTGGCGGAGGCGGCGCGCGCCAACAAGCTCAAGCCCGAGGAGCTACGCGGGTCGACGTTCACCGTGACGAGCGCGGGCAAGCTCGCCGGCCTGCTCACGACTCCGATCGTCAACCACCCCGAGGTCGGGATCCTCAGCATCGGCCGGGTCGCCGAGAGACCGGTTGTCGAAAACGGACAAATCGTTGCCCGCCCGACCGGCACGATCGCGGTCACCTTCGACCACCGCGTCGTCGACGGCGCCCGGGCGGCGGAGTTCGGCCTCGCGGTCATTCGCCGCCTGGAGGCAGGGGTGGAGCCCGGCGACGCGCAGTCGCCGCCGGGCTCCTGAGGGGAGAAGCTCAGTCTCGGCCGGGCCTAGGCGTGGACCTTGAGCTGGCCGCGCATCGCGCCGGCCAGGTGCTTCGCGTTGTGCACGTTGACGTAGAAGCTCCCGGGCCTCGCGCCGACGGCGTTGATCTTCGTCTTCGGCGCCGATGTGCAGCCCTGGCGCTTGAACGTTGTGCCGAGCGGGATGAACACCGGCCCGGACACGCCGGACTTGCCCTTGTGGATGTGGGCTGCCATGCCCCTGCCGTCGATCTTCGTGATCGTGAACTCCCAGCAGACCTTGCCGGCCGCGGGCTTCAGCGTGATCTCGACGCGGCCGCGATTCGAGGCCGGCGCCGCCGGTACCTCGTTCGACCCCCGCAGTTGAGCGACCAGATGATTTCCGCCCTGCGCCGTCGCGACCGCCGCGAGCACGAGCCCCGTGGCGAGGGCCGCGGCGAGCGCGGCAATCGTCAGCAATCCTTTTCGCATCGAACCTCCCAAAGCGTCGTTTGCCAGGTAATTCGCGCCCCGACGGCGTTCGGTTTTCGGGCACTAGACTGGCTCGGAGATGTGGGAGTGGTATCGAGTTGGCGTTGCAGTGGGCATCGGCGCGGGTGCGGCAGTCGTCGCCGCCGGTTGGCTGGCCCGGACGCGGCCGGGCGCGCTCGTCGCGATCCTGATCGGCGCGGCCGCAGGGATCGCGGTCGGCTTTGCGCTCGGTGACTGGAAGGACGCGGTCGGCGGCGCGATCGGCGGCCTGCTCGGTGGTATCGGCGCCGCCCCGCTCGCGTCCGGAACGCTGCGCCGCGGCGGAACGAGAGTCGGCACCGGGATCCTGATCAGTCTTGCCGGCCTCGGCATCGCGGCGCTGGCGCTCGTCCCGTTCCTCGGTTATCTCGAAGCGTTGGCCCTGCCCGCAGTCGCGGCCCGGGCGCGCCGTCGCCGACCCGAGCGCTACGCGGGTCTGCGAACGCTCGCGCGCGACTGACCCGAATGGCCAAGAAGTTGATCCTGATCGTGATCGACGGCCTGACGCCGGGCGCCTTCGAGCGTGCGGCCGAAGACGACAGGACGCCGGCGCTGAAGTTCCTGGCCGGGCACGGCAACTACGTGCGCGGGGTCTCCACCTTCCCCTCGTTGACGCCGGTCTGCCTGTCGTCGATCGCGACCGGCGCGCACCCCGACGTCCACCGGATTCCGCACCTCGTCTGGTACCACCGCGGCGAGCGTCGGATCGTCGAGTACGGGTCTTCCTTCGCGGCGATTCGCGCAGCCGGCACTCGGCAGGCGATCCTCGACGCAGTCTTCAACATGAACGAGCGGCACCTCGCCACCGAGGCGGTGACCGTCTTCGAGGCGCTGGAGGACGCGGGCTACACGACCGCCGCGATCAACTTCACCTGCTACCGGGGTCGAACCCGCCACGCGCCGGCCGTGCCGGCAATCGCCCGCCCCGCCTACGCGCCGAAGCGCTTCTTCTTCTTCAACCTGTTCGAGTCGGACGAGACCGGCGCGCCGCTCGCCGTGTTCTCGCGTTCGGCGGGGTCTGTCGACGCATACGCCGCCGCCGTCGGTCGCTGGCTCGTCACACGAGACGGCTTCGACTTCCTCGTCCATTACCTGCCCGATTACGACTTCGCCTCGCACGCGGCCGGCCCGGCCGCGGCCGAGGAGGCTTTGAGGCGAAGCGACGGAGCGATCTGGGCGCTGGTCGAGGCCGCCGGCGGGCCTGACAAGTTCCTCGATCGCTACGCCGTTCTCCTCTGCTCCGATCACGGCCAGACGCGGGTCGATCGCACCGTGCGCCTGCAGGAGCGGTATGCCGACGCGGGCGTGATCGTGACGGCGTCGAACCGTGCGGGCATGGTCTACCGGACGGAGGCGACTCGAGCGGACACCCGGGAGCTTGCAGCACGCCTCGACGCCGAGCCGGGTGCGGGAGCCGTGCTCTTCCTCGAAGCGAATGAAGCGGTCGCGCGGCACGGAGGCGAGGAGCTTCGCTTCGCACCGTCAGAGGAAGGCTGGGCGATGAGAGGGGACGCTGCTCTTCTATCTGCGCCCGACGCGCTCGAACGGTCCTGGGCCGCACTGAACAATCCGAACGCCGGCGAGCTGCTCGTCTCGGCCGCAGACGGCGTCGAGTTCGCTGACCTCGCCGGACGCGCGCATCTCGGCGGCGGCAGCCACGGCGCCCTTGCCGCCGCCGACTCGGAGGTGCCGTTGCTCGCCGTCGGTCTTGCCGCCGCGCCGCGGAGCATCGTCGACCTGGCGCCCGTCGCGCTCGAGCACTTCGGCGTCGAGCCGCCGGCCTACAGCCGAGCCCTCGCGCATGCCGCCTGAGGACGACCAGGCCGGCCGCCGCCGCGCCATGGTCGAGTCGCAGCTGCGCGGCCGCGACATCGTCGACGAGCGTGTGCTGCGCGCCATGGCGGCAGTTCCTCGTGAGCGGTTCGTCGGGGACGCCGAGCGCCGGCGCGCCTACGACGACGCGGCCCTGCCCATCAGCGGCGGTCAGACGATCTCCCAGCCGTACATGGTCGCCCGCATCTGTGAGGCCCTGCGGCTGACAGGCCGCGAGCGAGTCCTCGACGTCGGCACCGGCTCCGGCTATCAGGCGGCCGTGCTCGCCGAGCTGGCGGCTGAGGTGTACACGATCGAGCGGATTCCGGAGCTCGCCGAGCTGGCCCGCGAGCGCCTGGTCGAGTCCGGTTACGACGGGGTTCACGTGCACGTCGGCGACGGCACTCTCGGCCTGCCCGACCACGCTCCATTCGACGCTGTGGCCGTCGCCGCCGCGGCACCGGGATTCCCGCAGACGCTCTACGAGCAGCTGAAGCCTCGGGGCCGCCTCGTCGTTCCGGTCGGCAGCGCCCGCGGCCAGCGGCTCGAGGTGGTGATCAGGAGCCCCGAAGGCCCCGCGCTCATCCACTCGGTTCCCTGCCGCTTCGTGCCGCTCGTCGGGGCCGAGGGCTTCGACCAGTAGGCCTGTTTGCGCGCCGAAGGCGCGGCAACACAAGGGGCGTGAAGCGTTTCGGCCCGACCGACGGGGACGGTAGCGAGCCGGTGGAGAACCACTCGGTCGAGAAGCTGCTGGGGTTCCCCGTTCGGTTTCGCGGGATTTCGCTTGGGCGACCGGTCGACCTGATCGTCGACCGCAACGAGCCACGCGCGCTCGGCTTCGACGTCCTCTGCGGCGACAACGCCCACCGGTTCCTGCCCTTTGCCGTTGCGAGGATCAGCGGCGACGCGATCGAGATCGAGACGCCGTTCGTGCTGCTCGACTTTGGCCAGGTCGCCTTCTACCGGGAGCAGGCGACCACGCTGCGCGAGCTGAACGGCGACTCCGCGAAGCTCGTCGTCGACCGCCGCGGGTCGATCGAACGCGTCGTCTCGCGCTGATAGCCTCGCCCGCCGATGGCGCAGCGGGAGTCCGCAGCCTTAGCCCTGCGCACGCGAGCGGTTCGCGCGCTTCGCAAACCCGCGAACTGGATGCAGCTCGCGAAGTTCGGAGCCGTCGGTGCAACGGGCTACATCGTCAATCTCGCCGTGTACACGACACTGCTGCGCGGGGCCGGCTGGCACTACGCGTACGCCGCGACCGTCTCGTTCCTGGTCGCCGTCACGAACAACTACCTCTGGAACCGCCTCTGGACGTTCCGTGACCAGCGCGGACACGTCGGATTCCAGGGGCTACGTTTCTTTGCGGTCGCGCTCGTCGCCTATGGGGCGAACCTGGGGATCCTGGCCGCGTTGATCGCTCTGGGGATGAACAAGGTCGTCGCCCAGGCGATCGCGATCGTGCTCGTGACCCCGCTGAATTTCGTCGGGAACAAGCTCTGGTCGTTCAGGCTGTAGCGTCTATCAGCTCGGGGCGCATGCCGACAACAGAGCGCGGTTCGATGGCCGGGCGGCCAAGTCGGCGCCTTGGCCCGGTAGCCTGATCTCGATGCGCCGGCTGGGAGTCGCCGCTTTTTGCGCGCTGCTGCTCGTTCCCGCCGCCGGGGCCGCGCCGAAAACGAAGCTGACGAAGCAGCGTGCGACCGCGATCTTTCTCGCCAACCCGAAAGTTGAGGGGTGGTTGCACCACTATCCGCGCAAGACGCTGACGACAGACGCGACCTACAACGCAACGTTCGGCAACTGGACGGTCAAGGTCTGGACCAGCGTCGACAAAGTGGGCGAGGTCGCGGCGGGCCGCGTCCAGGACGCAACGGGCACGGTCACGGAGGCCTGGACCGGTCCGCAAGTAGCGTGGAAGATGGCGCGCGGAGGCGCGGGCGCGTTCGGCGGCAAGGAGATCAACAGCCTCCCGGTCTGGCTCGGTCTCTGCTTCGCCTTTCTGGTCGGTCTCGCCGATTTCCGCCGACCGCTCTCGCTGCGGAACCTCGACCTGCTCGCGCTCCTCTCCTTCAGCGTCTCGCTGTGGTTCTTCAACAAAGGTCATGTCTTCACGAGCGTGCCGCTCGTCTATCCCGGGCTGGTCTACCTGCTGGCGCGGATGGTCTGGAGCGTCCGGCGTGGCGCCGGCATCTCAGAGAGCCGCCCGCTCTGGCCGATCTGGCTGCTCGCCGCCGCGGCGATCTTCCTCGCCGGTTTCCGGATCGGGCTCAACGTCGAGAACTCGAACGTCATCGACGTCGGCTATTCGGGCGTCGTCGGCGCCGAGCGGATCTCGCAGGGCCAGGCTCCCTACGGGAACTTTCCGATCGAGGACGCGCTCAAGGCCTGCGGGGGCGCAGACGAGGACGGCGAGATCCGCGACCGGATCCAGACGAACGGGCGTTGCGAGTCCGCGAACCCGCAGGGCGATACCTACGGGCCCGTCGCCTACGAGACGTACATCCCCGGCTACTGGTTCTTCGGCTGGAGCGGCAAGTGGGACGACCTGCCCGCGGCCCATTTCGCCGCCGTCGTCTTCGACGTACTCTGCATGCTCGGCCTCGCCCTGGTGGGCCTGCGCTTCGGCGGCGTCCGGCTGGCGGTGACGCTCGCGTTCGCGTGGGTCGCGTGGCCGTTCACCCAGTACGTGTCGAGCTCGAACACGAATGACGCGTTGCCGCCGCTGTTCCTGATCTGGGGCTTCTGGCTCGTGACTTCCGCCTTCGCGCGCGGGGTCTTCTCGGCGCTCGCCGGATGGACGAAGTTCGCGCCGCTGCTCGTCGCGCCGCTCTGGGCCTCATACCCGGACTCGCTCGCGCGGCCCCGCGAGAAGCTCGTCTTTCTCGGCGGGTTCCTCGTTGCGACGGCCGCGGCCTTCTCGATTCTGTTGCTGGAGCCGAGCCCGCTCCACGCCGCCCACGTCTTCTACGACCGGACGATCGGGTTCCAGTTCGGCCGGCACTCGCCGTTTTCGATCTGGGACTGGAAGCAGTACGGGGCCGGCTACCCCGATCTGCACGTGGTGCAGCGCGTGCTCCAGGTCCTCCTCGTCCTGGGCGCAATCGCGGTCTACTTCGTGCCGCGGCGGAAGACGGCTCGGCAGCTTGCCGCCCTGACGGCGGCGCTGCTGATCGGCTTCGAGCTCGTGCTGACCCACTGGTTCTATCTCTACCTGCCGTGGTTCTTTCCCTTCGTCGCGCTCGTCGTCCTGACGGTCGAGCGCGAGCACGCTCCCGCCGAGGTCCCTGCACCTAGTGAGCACAAGCCAAGAGCGCTGGTCGCTACCGGCTGAGCGGCGGCAGGCCGCCGCTGCCGGGCTGGTCGCGCTCGCCGTCTTCGGCGCCGCCTGGGCGCTGCTCCACCACGGCTTCTATCGGCGCGACCAGATCGTGGACACGCCGGTGTACCAGCGTTACGGAGACGCCATGCTCGACAGGCAGGTGCCGTATCTCGACTTCCGGGTCGAGTACCCCCCGGCGGCGTTGCCGGTGTTCCTGCTGCCGGCGATCGGCGACGGGCACGACGAGCGGACGTACCGGCGCAACTTCGAGCGCTTGATGGTGGTGTGCGGACTGCTCGCCCTGGCGGGCGTCGCGATTGCGCTCTCCGCGCTGCGCGCCGAGCCCGAGCGGCTGCTCGCGGCCCTCGGCTTCGCCGCGCTGGCGCCGCTCGCGCTCGGCTCCGTGATCCTGACGCGCTTCGACCTGTGGCCGGCGGCCCTGCTCGTGCTCGGCCTCGCCGGGGTGCTGGCGGACCGGAGGCGCACCGGTCTGGGCGTGCTCGGCCTCGCGGCGGCGGCGAAGATCTTTCCGGTCGTCGTCGTGCCGCCCGCGCTCGCGTACGTCTGGCGGCGCTACGGCCGCCGGGAGGCGGTCATTTGTGGGGCCGTCTTCGCGGGTGTCGTCGCATTCTGCTTCCTTCCTTTCGTCCGGCTCTCGCCGGGCGGCGTCTGGGACAGTCTGCACCGGCAGGTCGAGCGTCCTTTGCAGATCGAAAGCCTTGGCTCGAGCTTTCTGCTGCTCGCCCACCAGTTCGGCGCCTGGGCCGTGCATCTGAACCTGAGCCACGGCTCCCAAAATCAGGGCGGCTCGCTCGCGGATACGCTCGCGGCGGTCCAGAGCGTCCTCCAGGCCCTTGTCGTGCTCGGGCTGTGGGTGGCGTTCGCGCGTGGTCCTGCCACGAAGGAGCGGCTCGTCCGCTACTCGGCGGCCTGCGTGGCGGGCTTTATCGCCTTCGGCAAGGTGCTGTCGCCGCAGTTCCTGATCTGGCTCATCCCCCTCGTCCCGCTGGTCCGAGGTCGGCGGGGGCTCGCCGCGTCCGTGGTGCTGACCTTGGCGCTCGTGCTCACGCAGCTCTGGTTCCCATACCGCTACTGGCGCCTGGCGCTACACCAGGACGCGCTCGCCTCGTGGCTGGTCTTCGCACGCGATCTCGTTCTGATCCTGCTCGTTGTCGTGCTGGCGGTGCCGTCTCGGCGACCCGAGCCCGTTTCAGGGACAGTTCCCTAGAGGGACTATCCCTACAGCGCGACGCGAACCGGCTCGCACGAGCTGGCCCGCCCGTCGCCGCCGCATTCGATCACGACGCCCTCGAGCCGAACGCCGCCCTCGGCCGGCCTGAAGCGGACCGGCATCCCGGTGCGCATACGCGCGATCGCGAGCTCCGCCTGAACGCCAATCACGGAATCGTGCGGGCCGGTCATGCCGGCATCGCTGATGGCTGCCGTGCCGCCGGGGAGAACTCGGGCGTCGTTCGTCTGCACGTGAGTGTGCGTTCCGATCACCGCCGTCACGCGACCGTCGAGCCAGCGTGAGAGGGCCACCTTCTCGCTGGTCGCCTCGGCGTGAAAGTCGACCAGGACGACCCGGGTACGCTCGCGCGCCTCCTCTACGAGCCGGTCGACGACCTCGAAGGGGCCGATCGGCGAATCGATGAACAGGTGGCCGAGCAGGTTGACGACGGCAACCGGAGTTCCGTCGCCCGCCGGGGCGACGGTCAGCCCGCGACCCGGAGAGCCGGAGCTGAGGTTCGCCGGCCGGATGACCCGCTCGGACTCCGCGAGGTAAGGACCGATCTCCGGACGCCGCCAAACATGGTTGCCGAGCGTGATCACGTCGGCCCCCGCAGCCAGGATGCGGTCGGCAATTCGCGGCGTGATCCCGGCACCGTCGGCGGCGTTCTCGCCGTTGACGACGCAGAACTCGACCGCGAGCTCCTCGCGCAGCGAAGGCAGGCGCTCCTCGACCGCGCGGCGCCCGGGGACGCCGAAGACGTCCGCGACGAAGAGCGACCTCAGGGCGTGTCGAGTGCCGCCGCGGGACGAACTTCGATCTCGACGTGGTTGCCGGCGTCCTGCGTGTAGCGGGCAAGCGCCTGCTCTTCGACACGCGAGAAGTCGAGCACGACGCCGAGCTTCGACGTTCCGGCCGCGATAGTCGAGCCCACGGTCAGCGAAGGATCGGGCTTCACGTGCGTGATCGAGACGACGAACGACGGTGCGCCGGTCGGCTGGACGTCGATCTCGGAGCCGAAGTGCCGGCCGTTCACGATGTACGGGGTCAACCCGATCACGCTGCCGTCGACGGGCGAGTACACATCCGTGCCCGGGAGCGCGCCGACGTCGAGCGCCGCCGTCCCCGCGCCTTCGCCGCCGGCGAGCTGGAACCAGTGGAGTCCGCGCCCGCCGCCACCGAAGACGCGCCGGGCGAGGCGCGTGAAGGTGCCCGGGTTGGCCTGCGAGCCGAGCGGCTGCAGGGCGACGGCGCCGTCGCCGCTCGCGTGATAGCCGAGCGCGGTCAGCCGGGACTGCGCGACCGGGAGCTGGATCCGCAGCGCTCCCTCGAGCGCCACGACCTGCGGGCTCGGCGGCCCCGAGGGCAGCAAGCGGTTCGCCGGTGCTGGTCCGAGACCGCCCGGATTCGCCGTCTGCTTGCCGTTGCCGAAAGCCGTCAGGAGCAGGACGATCAGCGCCACGATCGCGAGCACGACCAGGCTGGCCACACGCCTGCGGCGGCGAACAGCTTGATGGTGGGCGCGGCGGTGCCGCGCAGCGATCGTGCCCCCTGGGGCCCTGGGCATCGGCGGCACGCTAACGGGTTGCCCCCCCACCTGCAAGGCGTCTCGGACGGGCGGACTTTGTGACAGCCGAAGGGGTCGTCTCTCCTGGGGTTCGTCCCAGAGTTCGTAACTGTTCAAAGCCAGTGCGCCATCCTCCGCCAACGACCAGTCCCAGTCGGGCGGCCGAAGCCGTGATCTGCGCCCCATGCCTGGCGAAGAGTCCGACCGGATTCTCCCTTGCCGCTCGGTGCTAGACGGCCGCCCGGGCAAAGCCCGGACGGCCTCCAGATCGGCGTCGCGAGCGAGCGCCTGGGGCCGGACGCGCATAGAAGAGTTCGATCGGATTCGGCCTCGCCGCTCGGCGTTAGACGGCCGCCCGGGCAAAGCCCGGACGGCCTCCAGATCGGCGTCGCGAGCGAGGGGCTTGGACCGGACGACGCGCGCCGTATCATCATTCGCATGGCGGCCGAGTCGCCCCCGAGGCTGCAGATCCCCCGCTGGATTCAGCTCGTCACGCTGCCGGTCCTCCTCCTGCTGATCTGGGCCGTGGCGGGCGCCGTCCGTCACGTCCTGTTCCTCTTCCTCGTCGCCGGGCTCATTGCGCTGCTGCTCAACCCGCTCGTCCGGGGCATCACGCGGTTCTGGATTCCACGGGGACTCGGCGTCGCGATCGTCTACCTGCTGTTCGCGGGGCTCGTCGGGGCCGTGAGCATCGCGCTCGGGACGGTGGTGGTCGATCAGACGAGGTCGGCGTCACATCGGATCGACGCTTACCTTACGACGGAGCACGGACAACCTCCGCAGACCCACGCCGAGCGCGATATCGACCGCCTCCAGCTCTGGCTGAACCATCACGGGCTGCGGCGCGTCAAGATCCGCAAGCAGCTCAACGACTTCGTGGACAACATCCGCACGAAGGACGTCCAGAAGTACACGACCAGGGTGGTCGACTTCGTCGAGGGCGCCGCGATCGGGACGGTCAAGCTGCTGTTCAGCCTTGTCCTGCTGCTCGTGATCTCCATTTACATGCTGCTCGACATGGAACGGCTCTCGGCTGCAGTCAACCGCCGTTTTCCGTCGCCTCCGGGCTCGCTGCCGCTGCTCGTCCGGATCGAACAGTCGCTGGTCGGCTACGTGAAAGGCCAGGCGCTGCTGTCACTGATCATGGGGCTGAGCGCAGGCCTTGGACTCTGGCTGCTCGGAACGCTCGGGCTGGCCCCGGGGCTCGCGAAGTACGCTGCTCTCTTCGGCGCCTGGGTGGCCTTTACGGAACTGATTCCGTACCTCGGGCCGTGGCTCGGGGCCGTGCCACCGATCGTCTACGAGTTGATCGTCCATCCGATCTCGGCTCTGTGGGTCGCGCTCCTCTTCCTCTTCATCCACCAGATCGAGGGACACGTTGTCGTTCCGAACGTGATGGGCTCCGCTCTGCGGCTCCATCCGCTGCTCGTCATCTTCGGCCTGCTGGCGGGCGGCGAGATCTACGGGCTGCCGGGCGTCTTCGTGGCGTTGCCGCTCCTAGCCGCCGGTCGGGCGATCTGGGAGTTCTTCTCCGAGCGGATCGGGTTGGAGCCGTGGAACGAGGCCGGCGGCGCGCCTGTGCCGGTTCCCGTGGACGTCGAGACCGTGGAGCCCGAAGCTCCGACGGAGATCGCGCCCTCCCGAGTCGTTCGTCGATGAAAGGCCGTCCGCCAGGCGATTTTCGGGCTGTTGGCCAGAATCGGAACGCGTAGATTGTTCGCGTGACGACTTTCCCGGCGACGAGGCTCAGGCGCCTGCGGCGGACGAGTCGGCTCCGCTCGCTCGTGCGTGAGACGAGGCTCGATCTCGACGATTTCGTGCTGCCGCTCTTCGCCTGTCCGGGCGAGGGTGTCGTCCAGCCGCTCGAGGGCTTGCCGGGGATCGCTCAGCGCAGCGTCGACGCACTCGTCGAGGGGGCAGAGTCCCTCGTTGCGCTCGGCGTCTCGGCCGTTCTGCTCTTCGGGATTCCGGAGGAGAAGGACGAGGAGGGCGCCGGCGCGTACGACGACGACGGCATCGTCCAGCGCGCGCTTCGCGCGCTGCGGGCCGGCTTCCCGGAGCTCGTGCTCGCGACCGACGTTTGCCTCTGCGAGTACACCTCGCACGGCCATTGCGGCGTCGTCCGCGGCGGCGAGATCGACAACGACGCGTCGGCCGAGCTACTGGCGCGGACGGCGGTCAGCCACGCCGAGGCCGGCGCCGACACGATCTGCCCGAGCGACATGATGGACGGCCGCGTCGGCGCGATCCGCGAGGCGCTCGACGACGCCGGCTTCGAGCAGGTCCCAATCGTTTCCTACGCGGCGAAGTACGCCTCGGCTTTTTACGGGCCGTTCCGCGAGGCGGCGGAATCGACGCCGGCGTTCGGCGACAGGCGCGGCTACCAGCTCGATCCCGCGAACGTCCGCGAGGCGCTGCGCGAGTGCGAGCTGGACGTGAACGAAGGAGCCGACGCGCTGATCGTCAAGCCGGCGCTTCCGTACCTCGACGTCCTGCGAGCTGTACGCGAGCGCTTCGAGCTCCCGGTCGGCGCGTACAACGTCTCCGGCGAGTACGCGATGCTGAAGGCCGCGGCCCAGTCGGGCTGGCTGGACGAGCGCGAGGCGGCGCTCGAGTCTCTGACTGCGATCAAGCGCGCCGGGGCCGACTTCATCGTCAGCTACTGGACGAAAGAGCTCGCCGAGTGGCTGTGACCGCGGGCCTTGGGCGAAGGGCTCGCGAGGTGATCCCGGGCGGCGTCAACTCACCGGTGCGGGCGATGCGGGCCGTCGGCCTGGACGAGCCGCTCTTCGTTCGCCGTGGCGAAGGCGCCTGGATCGAGGACGAGGCCGGCCGCCGCTACGTCGACTGGGTGATGTCCTGGGGCCCGCTGATCTTCGGCCACGCTGATCCGGAGACGGTCCAGGCCGTTATCGCCGCCGCCCGCGAGGGCACGACCTTTGGTGCGTCGACCGAGCGCGAGGTCGAGCTCGCCGAGGAGCTCGTCGACGCGGTGCCGTCGCTGGAGCTCGTGCGGCTCGTCTCCTCGGGGACGGAGGCGGCGATGAGCGCCGTCCGGCTCGCCCGGGCAGCTACCCGGCGCGACCGCATCCTCAAGTTCGCGGGCGGCTATCACGGTCACGCCGACGCGCTGCTCGCCGAATCCGGGTCCGGGCTCGCGACGCTCGGGATCCCAGCGACCCCCGGCGTGACGAGCGGCGCGGCGCAGGACACGATCGTCGTCCCCTACAACGATGTGCGAGCGACGGCGGTGGCCGTCGAGCGCTGGGGAGAGGGGCTCGCCGCGATCGTCGTCGAGCCGGTCGCCGGCAACATGGGCGTCGTCCCGCCGCAGCCCGGCTTTCTCGAGGCGCTGCGCGATCTCTGCGACGCGAGCGGCGCGCTGCTCGTCTTCGACGAGGTGAT
>Ga0126310_10000082_pt1 | contig 25815 bp, 37 predicted proteins | sample Plot60_FD_92540 | JGI IMG/M metagenome (GOLD analysis project Ga0126310, IMG submission 92540) | Serpentine soil microbial communities from UC McLaughlin Reserve, CA, USA - Plot60 | ecosystem: Environmental > Terrestrial > Soil > Grasslands | place: USA: UC McLaughlin Reserve, Lake County... | reverse complement strand
TCGGACCAGTGCGCGTCGTCGACCGCCAGCGTCAGCGGCTGTTGCTCGGAGAGCGCGGCGGTGATCCAGTAGAGGCCGTGCAAGACGGCGAACGCGTCGCCGGATGGCCGCGGGGGGTCGCTGTTCTCAGCGACCCCGAGCGCACCGCGCGCGGGGCCGGCGGCACCCTCGAACAGGGCGTCGCGCGCGGCTGCGTCGAGCGTCGCGAGATGCGGCTCGAACAGCTGGCGCACGAGCGCGAACGGGAAGTCCCGCTCCAGCTCCGTCGCTCGAGCTCTCAGCACCCGCATGCCGGCCGCGCGGGCGCGCTCGTGCGCGGCGCGCAGCAGCCGCGTCTTGCCGAGCCCGGCTGCTGCCTCGAGCACCGCGAGCCGACCGGCGCCCTGACACGCATCCGCGACCATCGCCTCGAGCTCGGCCAGCTCGCGCTCGCGCTCCAGCAGCTCGCTCACGAGGAGGCAGCGTGCCATGAAGCGCTGGGTTCGGCGCTGGTCCGCGCTCGCCGGCGAGAGCCGGAACCGATGCGGAGGTCCCACATCTGCGGTGTCGCACCGCTGCGCATCCGGTGCTACACTCGCTCGCATGCCGACGACCCGCCCGCGATACACCGTCACCGACACCGGGCACACAGCGGAGCTGCTGGACCTGGCACAGCGCGCCTGGCCCGAGGTCACCGACCGGCGCGCGCTCCTGCTGCGGTTGACGGCAGTCGGCGGCGAGGCGCTCGAGGAGAGGCTCGCCGAGCAAGAGCAGCGACGCGAGCGCCAGCGGCGCGGCCTCGAACGCGCCGCGCGGCTGGTGGATGCCGACCTGCTGCTCGGCGATCAGGCGTGGCGCTGATCCTTCTCGACAAGTCCGCCTGGCTGCGCGGTGGAGCTGAGCTGCTCGACTACGGCGAGCTGTGCATGTGCGCGATCACGCGCATGGAGATCCTCTACAGCGCGCGCTCGGCGGAGGACTACGCCGCACTCCAGGAAGACCTCACCGCCTATCGCGACCTGCGCATCGACCACGCGACGATCGCCGCCGCCGAGGCCGCCCAACGCGAGCTGGCAGGCGTAGGGCGCCACCGCGTCTCGCTGCCGGACCTCACGATCGGCGCATGCGCCCAGCAGCACGGCGCCGACGTGCTGCACGTGGACCGCCACTTCGACGTGCTCGCCGAGACGTTCGGCTTTCAGAGCCTCCGGCCGCGATAACGCGCCAGATCAGCGTTCGCCGAAGCCCGGAAGGTACAGCGCAAAAGCGAGAGCCGGAACCGGGACTCGAACCCGGGACCCCCTGTTTACAAGGCGTGGCACAGGATCTGGTTGAACCATTCGGTATGCACCGCTTCCCAGCTCTGCGAGACGGGTAGCGCCGCGGCCGAATACGCGCAGTTTCGTTTGCTTTCCGGTGGGTTTTGGTCCACGAGATCGGCGCCTGTGGACCAAAACCCGCCGCCCTCGCCGCATTCCGGTCTGCCGGCTATGCTCGGCCCGCGATGCCGAGCAAGGAGCAACGTCTTCAGCAGGCGGCGCGGGACGCCCACGCCGCCGAGGCGCGTGGCGACGACGCGGCCGCCAACGAGGCGTGGCGTCGCTATCGCCTCATCCAGGACGCGAGCCGTGATCCCGACGAGCTGCTCGCCGAGGGGATCGCGCTGAGCAACATGGCGATCGAGCTGGCGGGCGCTGACCATGGTCTGCATCCGTGACCGGCTTCGGCCAGATCCTCTCCGACCTCAACCGCGCCGGCGTTAGATACGTCCTCATCGGCGGCATCGCCCTGATCCGTCACGGGGTTGCACGAGCGACGCGCGACATCGACGCGGTGCTTGAGCCGGGGGAGGAGAACCTCGATCGCCTGCGTGCCCTCATCGCCGAATGGGGCGCCACGCGACCGGACGGCTCGCCGATCCCCGTCGAGAGCATCGCGGACGGCAAGACGATCCACCTCGCGACGCCACACGGCGCCCTCGACCTACTTCCTGAGCGAGCAGCCCCGCTCAGCTTTGGCGAGCTGATGGAACGAGCAGACGTGAGAAGAGTCGACGGCATCGAGGCGCCGATCTGCTCGCTCGGCGATCTCGTCGCGCTGAAGCGGATCGCGAGCCGCGAGCGCGATCTGGCGGACCTCAGCGAGCTTGAGGCGGCTCATGGCGACCTGCCTGACAGCCGCTTCGGCGAGCGACGCTGATGGATGGCGCGTTATCGACCGACGTAGCGGCGCCCGCTTGCACAATCCGTCTCAGACCTCACCGGGGACCCCGTTATCGATGATCTCGGTCAACGCGCGGCTTTCCAGACGAAGCCGAGATCCGATTCGTTGTTGATACGTCCGGAATACACACCCAAAAACCGCTCTACTGGCTCCCCAAAAATGGCGGTTCCCCGTCAGCCATGGGCACGGCGCCGCCTGGGCTGAAGAAGACGACCGGCGAACCTGAGTGCCCCGGCGTGTGGGGCCATCGATCAGGAAAGACGGCAGGTCGCCGAAATAAAAAAGCGGTTCCGTCGCTGCATGACGAAGCCGGTTGCAGTACCGAGCGGCTGCCCTTGAAACTGAGGTCCCAGAAGCAGCGAGGCGACAGAAGGGCGCGCGATACCTGGCATCGAGCGCACCAGAATACTGCGACTTATCCGGTGATAGCACCGCCCACATCTGCGGTGCATCCGCGGCGTCGAGGCAGCCTGAGAGCCGCGAGCAAAAGGCCGCGCTCAGCAGCGCAAAAGCGAGAGCCGGAACCGGGACTCGAACCCGGGACCCCCTGTTTACAAGTACGGAGGTCCATCCGGATGTGACGGGCCTGCTGCTTGTAGCGAAACGCACCGATTTGCAGGAATAATGCCGTGCAGGACCTTTACCCCGCGTGTGCTTTGGAAGGCGCTGCTCAAAGCACACTCCAAGCAGTCGTCCGCCAGCATCCCGCTCGCCCGTAGACTGGGCGGGCGTGCCGGGGTAGCTCAGATGGCAGAGCAGCCGCCTTGTAAGCGGCAGGTCACGGGTTCGATTCCCGTCCCCGGCTCTGGTTCGCACGGGCCGGCTTCCCAAGCCGAAGGTCGCGGGTTCGAGGCCCGTCGTCCGCTTCGTGCGCTGTGACGGGTGATCCGGGAGCGGCGGCGGCGCATCGGGGCCGGGGTACGTGGCCCGATAGTGCCCCAAACGTCCTTTCAGGGATCTACCAAGCCCCCGGTTCCATGGGGTACGATGGCGACGCGTCGGTTCGGTGGGCGTGCTCCTGGCAGGGATCACAGTCACTGGCACGGACCACGACCCGCCCGACCGGCGTGATATCGCTGCGGGCGGCCGAGTCGTTGGGACCTGTCAGAGGCGGTACGCTGTCTGCATGGCTACGACGGTGAAAGTCGATTTCGACGGCGACCTGCTGGCAAGGCTGCGTGCGCGCAGACCGGGAAAGGATGATCGCGAGCTGCTTGAGGAGCTGGCGGTGATCGAGCTGGGCTTCGAGGCGATTGCTGAGGGGCAGCGGCGGAACGCGCTCAGCGAGGCGGAGGCGAACGATCTTGCCGTCCGCGCGGTGCGTGAGGTCCGGGCGGAGATGCGTTGACGCGGTTCGTGCTCGACACGAGCGTCCTGCTTTCAGGCGTCGTGTCAGCATCCATGAGTCCGCCGGCTGTCCTATTAGCTGCGGCGCGTGCCGGCACGTTCGATCTGGTCGCATGCCCGCGGTTGTTCATGGAGTTCGACCGTGGGCTGGCAAAGCCGTACTTCCGCTCGCGGTACGACGCGGGGCAGGCCTTGGCAACCGTCGCTTCCTTGCAGCAGCTCGCGATCACGTTGCCTGATCCGCTGGTAGTCAGCAGCGTGTTGCGCGATCCGACCGACGACTACCTCGTCGCGCTCGCTCGGGCGGGCCGAGCAGAGGCGATCGTCTCCGGCGACGCGGACCTGCTCGACCACGACGGCCTCCATCCCCCGGCGATCCACGCGCGAGCAGCCTGTGAGCTGCTCGGACTGCTGTAGCGGGCCGCGCGCGCTCAGCGCCGCTTGCCGGACGCGATGTGTTCGGCACGGGCAATGAGCTCAGCGGTGCTGAGGTCCAGTCCGGCGGCGAGGCGGCGCAAGCTGGAGTAGCTCGGATTGCGGTGGCCGTTTTCGACGTTGGAAATCCAGCGCTGGTGGAGGTCGGCGCGCAGCGCGAGCTGCTCCTGCGTAAGGCTCAGCTCTGCACGGCGCTCGGCGACGGCGCGACCGAGCGCGCTCTGAGCGGATGGGGGCCCCGACACGGACGGCAGCCTGGCCGCTGCCCACCACATCCGCAATGACATCCGAGTAGACAAATCCATGACATCCGAGTAGAGTCATTTCTGCATGTACTCGTCTTGTTCACCCGCCGTCGCACACGGCCCGTTGGATGTGTCGATGTCCACCAAGACAGGCTGGCGCGGGCATACCACGGCGATAAGGAGGTCTTCGGGAATGGGCCAGTGGCGCTACTGCAAAGAGTTCGTCGCTCTGGGGGCTGCGATACGGGAGCTGCGCGGCCGGCGACGCCTTACGCAGGAGCAGCTCGGCTTCGCGGCGGACGTGCATCGCAACTACGTTGGAGCGGTCGAGCGAGGGGAGATCAACCCGACGTTCTTCACGCTGATGCGCCTCACGGACGCTCTCGACGTCTCGTTTGCGGAACTGTTCGAGGTCTTCGAGGCCCAACGCGCGTGGCCGTCAAGATCACCGCAGACGAGCAGCGTCCTTCGTAGGCTCGTGGCGGCCCGGCAGCAGTAACGCATCCAGGTGGTTTTCATGGTCCCCGGCCAAAAGGGGGTACTTGTCGGCCAACTGACATTCTACATTTCGGTGTCACTCGCCGTACGGTGTCTCACAGTTAACTCGCTCCGAGTTGGCTACACAGCCAGTGAAGAACGGTTTAGTATTCTTCTCCTGTGATCCCTGCCAGGTGTGATAGGACGTACGTGCGGGCGCGCTGGGGCCGTTGTAGGGCTCCTTCCCCCGTTCGATGGCGCATGGCGCGCCCGTGCGTGGTTCGGCTGGTCATCCTGGCTCTACCAGGAGGCTGTTATGCCGATGCGCCTTCCAGTAACGCTGGAAGTGGAGTTCCGGGGCGTTAAGCCCCAGCGTGACTACACGATTAGAGACACGGGCGAGCGGCGTACTGCTCCGCCTGTGCTCAAATTTGAGTGCGAGAAGCCGGACGGCGACGTCGAGGTTGTTGAGGTGTCGGGTTCATCGCTGGACCGGATGACGCCGGCAGTCGATTACGCGAAGTTTCGCAAGGGCGACCGGTTCACGCTGAACGGGGTGGCGGTGATTCAGGACCGTGGATCGGATTGGGACTCGTATCTCGCGGTCGCCGGGTGCGAGCCCGTGAAGGCGCGTAGCGTCGGTTCCGGGGCGTGACGCCGTGTGGCGCGCGATGGTGGCCCTGGTGGTGGCGTTCGGGGCTGGGTGGGCATACGTCGTCGCCAAAACGGCGCGGGCCGTTACGGGCTGGGGTTCGTGAGAGGCGTAGCCGATGCCTGCTGACGTGAACGTCATCCAGTTCTCGGGCGATGCCGAGAAGTGGCTCAAGCTCCTGTTCTTTGAGGGCTTGGTGTTCGGGGTTGTCATTACGACGCTCGTTGTGATCGTGGTCGTCGTGAAGTGCTGGCGGGGCTGAGGCGTGGACGATCTCGCGCTTGCGGTGGGTCTGGTCATCTTGGGAACGGCGGCACCGGGCTTGCTGCCTGGCGCCGTGGCGCACTTCCTCCGGCGGGCGGTTGAGTCGTGATCCGGGACTTGGCTGAGATCACGCTGGAGAGCGGCATGGCGATTGTCTACGCCGCTGTAGCTGGGGCGCTGAGCTTCGGTGCGGTGGTGGGCGTGGTCGCCGTGTGGGTATCGACGGCCGCTTGGGCGGGCCGTCGCTGACGAAGGAGGGGAGGTGAAATGAAGAAGATCGGTAGGCGTATTGGGCTCGGACTGATGGTCGCGATGCTGTCGCTCTCGGCGTTCGTTAGCTCGGCGTCGGCGACTGCGAACACGGCGGTCGTGGACGCCGCGAGATCCATCGCGACTGACCAGAGAGACACGATTGAGGCGGTGCTGCCGTACATCGTGCTGATTCTCGCGGTTACGGTCGGGATCTCGGTCGTGTTCTGGTTCGCGAGCAAAGGCAAGCGAGCACTCAAGTAGCGAGCTATCCGGGCGTTCTCCTCTGCCAAGCTCACGGTGGTGGGGGAGAGCGGCCGAATGGCAGCTTCAATCGACATAGCAGCGGCAGACGACGTGTTCGTTTATGACAATGGGCCAATCGGCAACCCGGATGGCGCGCCGGCCGACATCCCGGGACTCCTCCACAACGGCTATGACATGGTTGTCGCCGTCTTGGTGGATAACCGAGAGGCGTTCCTTTATCTCGCAAAACTTGGCCTGGTCTTCGCGTTTGGTTACGCCCTGTTCACGCTCTACCGGAGGCGTGGAGATGGAGACTGATCCGGCCCAGCCGATCGTAGACCTGGCCGCGAGCGTCGCTAGCGCGAGCTGGGAGACGGTTGCCGCGATTGCGCCCTACTACGCCGCCCTGTTGAGCGCGGTGCTTGGCGTGTATGTCCTTTTCCGTCTGCGTCGATGGCTGAGGCCGCGATGACGCGCAACTACGCGAGGTTTGTCCTTGCAGGAGCCATGGCCCTGTGCTTTGTCACGGTGGGCATCTGGGGCGCTGCACCCGCTCGGGCGCTGGTGCCTGAGTCGGTGGCGAACAACGCTGACGGTGTGACGCAATGGCTCTATCGGGGCGGTGGGCAGGATTCAAGTGTCACGCCGAGATGTCTCCAGGTGTGCGACGACCTTTGGCTGCAAGAGCATCGCCCAATGCCAAATCTGCCGGCGTCGAGCCAACTGCACCGTGAGCTGCGCCTCCTGCGGTGGCGCATGGGACTGCGGGTCGCGTTTCGCGGGCTGGGCACGATCGGTCTCGGCGTGAGTGCGTTCGAGTTGGGGTGGAAGCTCGGGACGGGGATACGGGGACTGTGGGAAGACGGAGACGAGGCGCCGGCTACACCCGCGAACGCGACGGCGACTCTGAGAATGGTCGCGCGCAGTAAGGGCGACGTGTGGGCCGGCGGGAGCGGCGGCCTGTGGACCGTGACGGTGAGAGCACCGGAAGACGGCTACAATCTCAAGTCGAATCACACCGGAATTGAGATTGGCGGATGGTGGGAAACGCCGGGGACTGGACCGGGCGGAGTCGAGAGAAACGCTAACTGCGTGTACAACGACTTCACGCCCTTCCCGGCAGTCCCGGAGGGCTTCCGCGAGGTCGTCGTTCCCGCGAACGCGCCAACGTGCGTTAGCGGCGGCCCACGGTTTCACTACTACTGGAAGCCGGCGCCCGCCCATCCGCCCTCGGAGACAATTCCTCCGGGGACATGGCCCGCGACGTTCAATCCAGGAGTCCAGCCGGAGCTGAACCTCGCGCGCCAGAAAATGCTGGATGAGATCGACAGAAACCCAGACGACTACAGAATTCTGCGGCCGTGGCTTGACAACCGGCTCGGAGGAGCGAGCCCTGACCCGATCTATGACGTTCAAGTAAGACCGCAAATGTGCCTGGGGCTTTCGGCGAGTACCTGTAGAACCGAGCTGGAAGCGGCGGGATTCATGGACCTCAGCGCGTATACGCTGGACTTTGACCATGCCGCCACCGGCATAGCGGGCGGACATGTCACGGGCCTGTATCAGGAGGGGCAGGCGGCGGTCGTTCCGGTGTTCGATCCGGCCGTTGTCACTGTGCCGGAGGATTATCCGGTCCTCCCGATCGGCACGACGGTTCCGGCTCCGCTGCCCTCGACGATCGCGCCGCCGACGCAGACGTACACGCTCAAGGCCGACAGAAGACTTCTCATCATCACGAACCCGGCGCCGGACCTGATGCCTACGCGGGTGCTGGCGCCACTGCCGCACGAGACGGGTGACGCGTACGTGCAGCGGCTCCAGGCGAAAGGGCTGCTCGGCAGAGTCATGGTCGTCTCCGACGCCGAGACGGACCTCGACCTTGGTCCGAACGAGGTGATCGTCGTGGCACCTGAGCCCGGAACGCGCGTCAGAACCGGCACGGAGGTGGTCATACGCACAAACCCTTCGAGCGCCCCGGCTCCAGGGCCGGGGCCGGCCGGTCAGTGCGGGCTCACGCCACCGTTGTCGGCGTTCGATCTCTCCCCGATCACAAGCACGGGACTGGGCAGCAAGGTTCCGTTTTCCCTCGTGCCGTTCGTAGGAACGAGCATCAGTGGACTTGCTACGCCCGGCGCGGCGCCGAACGTAACCGTGCGTGTGTTTGGAGCCACCGCCGACTTGTCCTTTCTGGAGAACTTCAGCGACGTTATCGGCCTGTTCCGGTTGGTCGAGACGATCTTGCTCTGGGTCGGTGTCGCATGGTTCCTGTACGGGCGCACAATCGGAAAGGCCGGGTGATCGTTGATGGGCTGGGCCGTATGGGATCTCCTGACCCCGCTGTTCGACTTCCTCAAATGCCTGGTGATGTTCGCGGTGGGCCTCATGAGATTCGTGATCGTCGGCCTGGTGAACCTTCTGATCGCGGGCTTGATGGGCCTGGTGGTCATCGCGACGAGCTGGCTTCCGGAGGTGACGATGCCCCAGTTGCTCTCCGTGCCGTTCATTGCCGAGCTGAACTGGCTGCTGCCGATGGACCAACTCGTGGCGGCGACGACGATCGTGGTGGCGGTCCTGGGAACGTGGATGCTCGTCCAGATCCCGCTGCGGTGGGCGAAGGCAATCGAGTAGCGCATGTGGTGCCTCAGTCGCCTGGCAGGGACGCTGCAAGAGTCGTCAGACGCCCCGCACGCATTGGTCGTGATCGCCAACCTGCTCGTGTTCGTCGCGGTCATGCTGATCGCCGTCGTGATCGTGCGGCGGAGGTGGAGAAGGGCACGAGACGCGAGGATGGGCCGGCGGTGGGTATCTCGGCGCCTGCGATTCCGGTGGCCGACGTTGCGGGGCGGCTCGGCGCGGTGCTTGTGGCGGCGCTCGCGGCCGTCTACGGCTGGTGGCGCATCAAGCGGTGGCGATGGGAGCGCCGCTACCGGGCGGTCGCCGAGCGCCTCGCCGGAATCGCAGCCGCAGACGCACAGGGCAAGCACGAGGCGGAGACGGAGCGTGCTGCACAGGAGGGGGTCGCCTGATGGCCGTTGAGGGCTACGTCGGCTGGCACGGCCAAGGGAAGACGTACTGCGCCATGGCTGACGCGTTGTGGGCTTGGCACCGCCACGGGCACGCGCTGTGGACGAACGCGATCGTCGCAGGGCAGCGGGAGGCGCACGAAGTCGTCACGGGAGGCCCCGAAGACTTGGCCGCGACGCCGATGATTCATTTTGAGACGTGGGACGAGCTGATGGCGCTGATCGAGCTTGCCGTGCAGCCGCCCGGCATCCGTGCGCGGCTGGTGATCGATGAGGCCGGGAAGTTCCTTTCGAGCCGCTTCTACCAACGCCTGGACCCGCGAGTTCTCACGGTGCTCCAGGAGCGCCGAAAGATCGGACGGGGCCTCGACGTCGTGTGGACCGCTCCGAGCTTCGGACACGTCGATAACCAGCTGCGAGACGTCACGCAGCTGGTCTACAAGGCAACGCGGTTCGGCGGCAACGAGTACAGCCATGACAGCGGGCGGCCACCGACCGGGTTCCTCCTGCGCGCCTACCGACCCGATGACGTACAAGCAAAGCGCGCCAAGGCGATCGGTCGCCGCCTGCTCCCGTTCACGCGCGCGATAGGCGACGCGTACGGCACCGGGATCGTCTCCATGCGCGTGCCGATGGCCGCGAGAGTGATGCAGCGCCCGGAGTACCGAGACGGCAAACAGCAGGGCGGTGCCGAGGACCGGCCCGTCGAGGTGACGGTCAACGTCGCTAGAACACGACGGGGGCGACGATGAAGGCCCCGCTAGACGCAGCTCGAGCGCGCGGTAGGAGCGCCCGCCCCCGCCCCCCTCGATGCCGGCAGTTCTCGGCCATCACGGGCACGAAAACCGATCGGATGACCCCGCAGCGCCTGGGCGCCCTCGCCCGGACGCGGTCGTGCCGCGCCGAGCCCCGTGGGCCGGGCGGCGGGGGTGCGGGAGCGCCCCGCCGCCGGCCCCCGGCCCGCTCCCTCGGCCCGGCGTGCCCGCGCGCCGGCGCGCAGACGATGCGCGTGCGGCTGGTGGAGGCGGTCGGCCCTTCTAACAGCCGATCCTGTTCCAAGGATGAAACACAGGCGCGTTGTGGCTGAGCTGCGCCCGCCGGTCGATTTCAACCCGGCGATCCCGCGACCGGAGCCGACGCTCGCTGAGCTGGTCGAGGCATGGGAGGGCCGCGAGCGCGCGCGCAGAGAGCGCGAGCGTGGGCGGCTGTGGGCTGAGGCGCGCGACGCCGCGCGCGCAGGGGCGCTCAGCGAGATGGGCGCACGCGGCATCGATGCGCCGGCCTGGCTGCGCGACAGCGGAGTCTTGGGCGCGAAGGCGCGTGCCGCGCTTCCGGCGGCGGCGAAGCGCGGTGAGCTGGTCGCACAGGCGGGAGTGGATACGTGGTCGCCTGCCTGGTACGTGGAGGAGGACAGCGAGGCGTGGCGCGCGCTGCGCGAGCTGGTCCCCGCTGCCGGGTACGTCGGCCGTCCCCTGCAAGGCGAAGCGGACGGGCATCGCGTCGTGTGGTTCCCTGACGCCTCGCTGCTCGCAGCGGAGGGTCATCCGTCGCCCGGAGCGCTCGCATGCGCTGACGAGCTGCCGGAGGCGTACGAGCGCGTACGCCTGGCCGTCGCCGAGCTGGTCGGCGCCGAGATCCGCGAAGCGTGGAACGCGGGCGTGCGTCGCCTCGATGCGACATGCGATGTCGCGCACGCCGTGCCGGCCGAAGGGCTGGCGCTTCTCTCCGGGGTCGCCGCGCTCTACGTCGGCGGGGTCCAGTCGGTCGTCCGACGAGCGTCGAGTTCGCGCCGCATTGAGACGGTGGAGATGCACGGGCATCGCGGCCGGCGCATCCTGGCGCGCGTCTACGACAAAGGCGTAGAGCGCGGCGACGCCGTACCGGGCGCGCTCGTACGACTCGAAGACCAACGCCGCTACGACCGCGCCGCGCGGCGCGACGTGACGGAGCTGACAACTGCGTACGTGCGGGGAGCGTTCAGACGACGCTTTGTCCCGCTCTGGCGCGCATCGAAAGGAGTACAAGTGGCTGGGCCGCTGGTGCTCGCCGCGCGCATAGGCGAGCTTGTCGAATCCGGACAGCTGACGCCGACCAAGGCGCGCGCGGTAGCGGGGTTCCTGCTGCTCGATGCGGCCGGCGTCCGGCAAGGAGGACGCACGACTCGTTGGCGCCTTCAGCGCACGTGTGCTGAAGCGGGTCTGGTCCTGCCGGATGGCGTCATGGAGGAGGTCGAGGTGGACCTGGGCGAGGTCCTTGAGGCGGTTCTGGAGGCGGACGCGTGGGTGCGCGGGGGCTGAGGCCGCAAGCTGCGGCTGCGGATGGCATGAGCGTCGAGATTCCCGACGTTCTGATCGATGCGCTCGCAACGCGAGTGGCTGCGAAGCTAGCTGCGCAGCGCACGCGGGCAGAGTCTGACACGCCTTGGATGACGAAAAGACAGGCGCTCGCCTACACGAGAATGGAGAGATCCACGTTCGAGAAGCTCGCCGCCGCTGGACGCCTTCCATCACACGGCACTGCACGCGTTCGGCTGTTCCACCGGGACGAGGTCGACGCGGCGATCATGCGCGACTACGCTCCGGCACCCAGTCCAACGGCGCTCAGGAGGGCGAGCTAGATGGCGCGGTGGAAGCGAGAGAAAGTCGAAGGCGAGCCGAATCTGTATCACCGGGGCAGAGAGTTCTGGGCGTGCGCGACGCCGCCCGGTTCTCGACAGGCGGCGTGGGAAAAGATCGGCGAGGTCCGGATCATGGAGGCCCGGCGGCTGCGCGACGACTTCGTTGGCCGCGTGCGCTCCGGCGCGGTCGCCGCGAGAAGACCTCCCAAGGTCCGCGTCGCGGATGTGATCGACGGCTTCATCGCTCGCTGTGATGCACGCGCGGACGCGGGGACGCTTGCGCCGCGCACGGCGGACGACTACAAGAGCAAGCTCGTCGGGCACTTCAAGCCGAGCTACGGCTCGCGCCTGATCGCGTCGATCACGCCCGACGATCTCATCGAATGGCACGAGGCGCAGCTTCGTCTCGACGCGGCCACGTCCACGATCCGTGGCCGGTGGATCGCGATACGGGCGATGTTGGCCTGGGCCGTGCGACAGGGCTATGTGCCGGTGAGCCCCGCCAGCCAACTGACCCGCGACGAGGTACCACCAACCGGTGGGGCCGAGGTTCGGTTCCTCACGAGAGCCGAGATGGAGCGCCTTCTCGACGCGGCACCGAGACGGTTCCGCACTGCAATCGCCACGATGCTGTTCACCGGCATGCGCGCAAGCGAGGTGCTCGGCCTGATCTGGGAGGAGGTTGACCGGGACGCGCAGGTGCTCCACTGCCGCTACCAGATGAGCCGCAGCAGACAGCCGAGACGGGTAAGACTCAAGCGCGGCGGAAGACCGCGCGACGTAATGATGATCGACCAGCTTAGAAGCCTGCTGCGCGATCACCGCATGGCGTCGCCGTGGTCGGCCGACACGGATCTCGTGTTTACCTCGACGGTCGGCACGACGATGACCTACCGGCGGCTGTCGGAGGCGATGGTCAGAGCATGCAAAGACGCGGGCCTCAGAGGCGTCTCCTCACACAAGCTGCGCCACACCTTCGCGTCCATCCTCATCTACCAGGGCCGTGACGTGGTCTTCGTCTCCAGACAGCTCGGTCACAGCAAGCCGACGACGACGCTCAACGTGTACGCCCACCTGTTCGAGGCAGCGAGACAGGCGGCCGAAGCGCGCGACCAGCTCGGCAGAGAGTTCGGGGGGATGTTGGGATGACCCGCTGCTACAAGCAGACTCCAAGCAGTTGCGGAAACGAGCAGCGCTTAAGAGCGGTCGGCAGGGGTGCGAAAAGCCGAGAATTCCCCGGTGGTTGCAGCGAACGGAATCGAGCGGCGGGCTATCGGTTCTATTTACAAGACAGGTGCTCTACCAGCTGAGCTATTCCGGCGAAGCCGGTCCAGCGTAGTGGATCCCGGAGGATCGGCGTGCTCGCTCAGCGTCTTCGCTGCCCGCGCCGGCCAGTGCGCGCAGCCGCTCTTCGTAGACGCGGATCAGCTCGGACAGCGGGACGCTGAGGCCGTACGCGAGGCCGACGAGCGCGGCGAACGACGGCGTGATCTCGCCGCGCTCGATCTGCCCGACGTACTTGCGTCCGACGCCGCCCTTCGCCGCGACGCGCTCCTGCGAGAGCTGCTGACGGGCGCGGATCTCGCGGATGGCGGCGGCGAGCGCCCGCAGCTCGGCGTCGATGGTCGGTGGCACTGCGAGAACTCTTAAGCGGTTCCCGCTTGCTTTCCACCCGCTATGGCATTCAAAATGTGTCGCGCAGGGGGTATTTTCCCCTGTCGAAGGGGTCTGGCAGGCGCCCCCTCCGGCTCAACCTCGGTGCGCCCCGCGGATCCCGGCGACGAGTCCGAGACCCCCATCGGGCTCGACACGGCAGCGCCCCGGCTCCCCGAGCCGGGGCGCTCGCCTCTCGCTCACGTGCGCGCCGGCTCGCCGTTCCATCGCCGCTCGAGCTCGCCCAGCACGACGCCGAACAGCAGGTGCCGCCACGTCGCCTGCGCGAGCGCCCGCCGGCTGCCGGTCAGGCGCGGCAGCTCTCCGCGCGCGGGATGGAAGCGGTCGCTCAGGCGCCCCAGCGGCCACAGCGCGAAGTTCTCCACCTGCGCTACGAGCGCCCCGCGCGCCGCCGGCGGCACGCCGCCCCGTGCGAGCAGCGGCGCCACAGCGCCGGCATACACCGCGCCGAACATCGCTCCGTTCTGCACGTGCAGCGCGAGCCCGAGCGGATACCAGCGAGCGCGCTCCGCGTGTGGCGCGAGCGCCCGTCCGAGCAGCTCGACGTCGTCATACGAGCAGCGAAGGACGCGCTTGTCGAGCGGCTGCTGGAGCGCCCACGCCGTCGCGGCGACGCCGCCGGCCAGCGCACCGCGCAGCATTCGTCCGCGATGCAGCCAGTCGAGCGCCATCGCCGCGACTGTAACGTGCCTCCGGGCTGAGGGTACGTAACCGCGGAATGGATCTGCAGCGCCTCCATCGGCGGGCACGCGAGCGCGGCGTGAATCCGATCGTCTACTGGCTCGTCCGCGGGGTCCTCCAGCCGCTCTTTCACCTGTACTTCCGCCTCTCGCGAATCGGGCGCGAGCACATCCCGGCCGATGGACCGGTGATCTTCGCGGCCAACCACCGCAGCTTCCTCGATCCGTTCGTGATCGGCACGATGATGCGGCGGCCGATCTACTACGTCGCCAAGAAGGAGCTGTTCGCGAACCGCGTGCAGGCGTGGCTGCTGAATGCGCTCGGCGCCTTCCCGGTCGACCGCGGCAACGCCGATCAGGACATGGTCGAGACCGCGAAGGCGATCCTCGCGCGCGGCGACTGCGTGCTGATCTTCCCCGAGGGCACACGCGTGCGGCCGGGCCCGCCCGGGCCCGCCAAGCGCGGCGTCGGCCGGCTTGCGCTGGAGACCGGCGCGCCGATCGTCCCGATCGCCGTGATCGGCACGACCGAGATCCGCCGCGGCTGGCGCATCCGCCCGAGAAAGGTGCGGATCCGCGCCGGGCGCCCGCTGACCTTCCCGCGCGTCGAGTCGGCCTCGCGCGAGCTCGGGCAGGCGGTCACCGACCGCATCTGGCCGTGCGTGATGCTCCAGTGGGAGTGGCTCGGCGGGATCTCGCCGCTGCGCCGTGCCGCCGTCGTCGGCGCCGGCGCCTGGGGAACCGCGCTCGCGGTCGCGCTCGCACGCGCGGGGCTTGACGTCGAGCTCGGCTGCCGCTCGCGCGAGCAGGCCGAGACGCTACGCGAGACCCGCGAGAACGCCCGCTACCTCCCCGGCGTCGCACTGCCCGAGCGCGTCAAGCCGTGCCACGCCGCCGAGCTGGAGCTGGCGGTCCATGACCTCGTCTGCCTTGCCGTGCCGGCACGCGACCTGCCTGCCGCGCTCGCCGCGCACGGCAGCGAGATCCCGCCCCGCGCCGGCGTGCTCGTCGTCTCGAAGGGGCTCGTCCCGCCGCTCGGCACGCTGCCGTCGGCCTACGCCGCCGAGCGCGTGCAGGCGCGTACCGTCGCCGCCCTCGCCGGCCCCTCGCACGCGGCCGACGCGCTCGAGTCGGGCGCCTCGGTCGTGCTCGCGACGCATGACGACGCGTTCGCGCACGAGCTCGCGCACGTGCTCACGGCGGCCGGATTCGACGTGCAGACGACGCGCGACGTGACCGGCGTGGAGCTGGCCGGCTGTGCGAAGAACGCCGCCGTGCTGGCGGCCGCCGCCGCCCACGCCTCGGCCGGGCCCAACGTCGCCGGCGCCGCCGCCGGCAAGGTCTTCGCCGAGATCGACAGCCTCGCGCGCCGCCTCGGCGCGGCCCCCGACACGTTCGCCGGGCTCGCCGGCGCAGGCGACCTCGTCGCGACCGTCGTCGCCGACGGCAGCCGCAACCGCCGCGCTGGGGAGCTGCTCGCGCGCGGCGTCCCCGCGGCCGAGATCGGCCCGGCGCTCGGTCACGCCGTCGAGGCGGTCGACACCGTTCCGTTGCTCGCCGCGCTGCTGCGCGACGCCGAGCTGTCGGCGCCTGCGACGCTCGGCCTCGCCGCGCTCGTCGAGGGGCGCATCGAGCCCGAGCGCTGGACCGCCGCCGTCACCCAGCCGACCCGCCGGCCGCGGCGAGCGCGCGCGGCTTGAGAACGGGGATACTGCGCATGCGGTGTCCGATTCCCAGTCCCTCTCGAAGCCGGACCTCGACCGCAGCTTCTCCGAGCTGTATCGCACGCACCTGCGCGACGTCTACTCGTACGCCTACTACCGCATCGGCAACCACCACGACGCCGAGGACATCACGGAGCAGACGTTCCTGCAGGCCTACCGCCACTACGAGCGCGCGCTGCGCGAGTCCGACGGCCGCCCGCTACGCCCGTGGCTCATCCGCATCGCGCACAACCTCGCGGCCAACTACTACCGCGACCGCGCCCGCCGGCCCGAGTCCGCGATCGAGGACGCGGCCGTGATCAGCGCGCCGCACACGACCGAGACGCTCGTCGAGGGGCGCGAGGAGCTGGAGCTGATCCTGGCCGGCGTCCAGCAGCTGCCCGACGACCGCCGCGAGGCGCTGATCATGCGCTTCTCGCTCGGCATGGACAATCGCGAGATCGCGCGTGCGCTCGGCCGCAGCGACGGCGCCACGAAGGTGCTGCTGCACCGCGCGATCAAGCAGCTCGAGGGGATCGTGGGCGCGCAGAACGGCGCCGCGCAGCCGGCCGAGCTGCCGAAGGGCGAGGCGGAATGAGCACGACCGACTTCGAGGCGCGTCTGCGCGCGGCCCTGCACCCGGTCGAGCCGCCCGAGGAGCTGCCGCTGCGGCTCGAGCGCACGCTCGTCGAGCTGCAGGAGCTGGCGGCCGACGAGCTGGAGGCGTGGGAGCTCTCGGCGATGCGCGACCCGCGCAACTGGGCGCGACCGGCGGCCGCGGCGGTCGTCGGCGCGGGCGCCGGCGCTGCCCTCGTGGTGCTGCGCGTGCGCGGCCGCCATCGCCGTCGCCGCGCGCAGTCGTCGAACGTGCTCGACCTCGCCGAGCGGACCGTCCGCGATCTGGCCGACGAGGCTCGTAGGCTGCTGCCCGGCGGCGACTGAACGCTGACGTCGTCGGCAGGCGATCGGGTGCGATCGCCCGCCGGCGAAGCCGACGATTCGGAAGCCCCCGCAGTCCGGTGCGCTGATCCGCTCGACGCCGGTCCGCGTAAACCGAGTGACCGATGCCCGACCGCCGCGCCGCCCATCGCCCGTCCTACCGGGACCTCGCCGACGAGGACCTGATGCAGCTCGTGCAGCGCACCGAGGCCGCCGCGTTCGAGGTCGTCTACGACCGCCACGCCGGCGCCGCCTTCTCGCTCGCCTACCGCATGTGCGGCGCGCGCCAGCTGGCGGAGGAGGTCGTGCAGGAAGCGTTTCTGTCGATCTGGCGCAGCGGGGCCCGCTACGACCGCGGCCGCGGCAGCGTCCGCACCTGGGTCCTCGGGATCACGCACCACCGCGCGATCGACGCGTTGCGCCGCGGCGTGGTGCAGGACCGCCACCGCGCCTCCGATGAGGGGATCGAGGAGCGCTTCGAGGCGAGCGAGCGCACCGATGTCGAGGTCGCGCGGCGCGAGGAGGCGCTCGAGGTGCGCGGCGCGCTCGACGTGCTCCCGGACGACCAGCGCCGGGCGATCGAGCTCGCCTACTACGGCGGCTTCACGCAGAGCGAGATCGCCGACATGCTCGGCGTGCCGATCGGCACCGTGAAGGGCCGCATGCGGCTGGGGATGGAGAAGATGCGCGACCGTCTCGCGCCGGCGGAGGTGCTCCCGTGAGCGAGCGCTGCCAGCACGCCGACACCGTCGCCGCCTACCTGCTCGGCGCGCTCGCCGACGCGGAGCGGCACGAGTTCGAGACGCATCTCGCCGCCTGCGCGCACTGCCGCGAGGACGTCGCGGGGCTGCGCGTCGTCTCCGACGCGCTGCCGCTCGCGGTGCCGCCGGTGGCGCCGCCGCCGGGCCTGCGCGAGCGCCTGATGGAGACCGTCCGCGCGGAGGCCGACGTGCTGTCGGCCGCAGGTGCCGCCGCCGACAGACCGGCGCAGGCGCGCCGGCGCCGGTTCGCGCTGTCGCTCGGCCGTCCGCTCGCGATCGCCGGCGCCGCGATGGCGCTGCTGCTCGGCGTCGCGCTCGGCTTCGGGATCGGCGCCGCGACGACCGACGAGCAGACGAAGACGCAGACGGTCGTGCAGGTGCGCACGGTCCAGGCGAGAGTCGACGCGGCCACCGCGCCGAGCGGCACGGCGGTGATCGTCGTGCGCAACGGCGTCGCGACGTTGCGCGTGACAGGACTGCCGGCGCCCCCGAGCGGCAAGGTGTACGAGGTGTGGCTGCTGCGCCGAGGCGCGGCCGCGCCCTCGCCGACCGACGCGCTGTTCAGCGTCAGCACGCGCGGCAGCGGTCGCGTCGCGCTGCCGAGCGTGCGCGGCGTCGAGGCGGTGCTCGTCACCGCCGAGCCGGACGGCGGCAGCCAGGCGCCGACGTCGCAGCCGTTCATCAGCGCCGCGCTGTAGGCGGGGAACCCACCGAGAGCGCGTTCGCGGGCCGGCGATCGCGGCCGCAAGCGATCGCTTACGGCGGCGTTACCGCCGGCTGCTACCGTCCGCGCCGCGATGCCCACCTGCTACCGCCATCCGACGCGCGAGACCGGTGTCTCCTGCTCGAACTGCGGCCAGCCGATCTGCACCGACTGCATGACGTCCACGACCGTCGGCATGCGCTGCCCGGAGTGCGCGAAGCAGCGCACGCGCGTCATGCGCCCGCGATCGATGACGGGCGCCGCGCCCGTCGCGACGCAGGCGATCATCGCGGTCAACGTGATCGCCTACCTCGCCGAGCTGGCGACCGGCAGCGGCTTCGGCGGCGTCAGCGGAACCGTCTACGAGAACGGCGCGCTGTTCGGGCCGCTCGTGGCGGCCGGCGACTGGTGGCGGATCGTCAGCTCGGGCTTCCTGCATGCGAGCCTCTGGCACGTCGCGCTCAACATGGTGTTCATCTGGTTCATCGGCCGCTCGCTCGAGCCGGCGATCGGCACGGCGCGATTCGTCGTCGCCTACGGCGCGTCGCTGCTGTGCGGCTCGCTCGGCGTGCTGCTGCTCGAGCCCAACTCGATCGCGGTCGGCGCCTCCGGCGCCGCCTTCGGGCTGATGGGCGCGCTGATCGTCGAGGCGCGCTCGCGCGGGATCGACCTGTGGGCGACCGGCCTGATCCAGATCGCGCTGCTGAACTTCGCCTTCACCTTCCTCGGCGCCAACATCGCGATCGGCGCGCACCTCGGCGGCTTCGTCGGCGGCATCCTCGTCGGCGTGATCTACGACCAGTCCGATCGCCGCCGGCTGCCGCGCGAGGTCTCGCTCGCCGCAGGCGTCGTGCTCGGCCTCGTCGCGTTGGCCGCCTCGATCGCGATCGCGTAGAGGCGGCGCATCAACGAGCGGCGGCGGCGCGCTCCCGCACGCCGCCGCCAAGTGATGGGATCTATCCAGTCGCTGCTAGTGGCAGGCGATGCTCGTGTCGGCGGACGACGTCGCCGTCAGGCCGGTGTCGGTGTTGAATGACGTGTCCACGTGCATCGGGGCCTTGTGGCTCTTCGGGCACTTGAACGCCTCGATGTAGCCGCGTCTGACGCCCCTCACGACGCGCGTGAGGCCCGTGGTGACGTCGATGCTGCGGACGATGATCGGGCCGTCGAGGATGTTCTGAAGCTCCGTCGGAACCGGGCTCGTGAGCACGTAGCCGTATCTGCCGGAGATCTTCTTCAGCGGCGCCGAGAACGTCTTGTTGATGAGCGCCGGCGTGGTGATGTTCACGTTGAACGTGATGCTCTTGCCCTTGGGGCCGTTGAAGAGCGTGAGCTTGCCGCTCGAGGTGACGCCGATGTCGACGGCCGTGCCGACCGCCTTGCCGCCGCCGATCTTCGAGCCTCTCGGGCAGGCGCTGAGGCGATTGCGCGCCTTCTCGAGCTGCTTGACGCTGCACGAGGGGAACAGGTTGCCGTTCGGCTTTCCGACGCCGCTCGGGAATCTCACGACCACCTTGTCGAGCCGGTACCGGCTGTCCGCAGGGTGCGTGATGCCGAGGTGGAACTTGAGCGTGACCGGCATCCCGTGATTGTTCGTCAGACCTGGCACGAGGTGGTTCGGGGAGACGCTCGTCTTCACCGAGGCGACGGGGCCGCCCGGCGTGTTCGCCGCCGGCGAAGCCGCCGCGACGATGAGGGTGGCGGTGGCCGCGGCCAACGCGATACGTCCTGTGCGAATGGATTGCATCCATTGATGGTAAACGTGCCTGTACCGACCCGTCCAGGGAGAAGTGAACGAACCGTCAGAGCTCGACTATGCGCAGGTTGGCCGCCGCAACTTCGGGTACTGACTCGGGTTGCAGCACATGCGCGAGCAACTCCAGCCCGTCGATCAGCCGTGGCCCAGGGCGCGAGAAGTACGCCGCCGCGTCGACCGCGACGACCTCGCCGGCGCCCAGCGCGGCGATCTTCTCTCCATGCAGCAGCGCCTCGGCGTGCGTGCGCTCAACGTCATAGCCGCACGGCATCACCACGACGACGTCCGGCTCGGCGGCCGCGACCTCGTCCCACGAGCGCCGCTCGGAGTGCTCGCCCGCCATGCCGAGCACGTCGAGGCCGCCGGCAAGCTCGATCAGCTGCGGCGTCCAGTGGCCGGCGACGTAGACCGGCTCGAGCCACTCGAGCGCAGCGACGCGCGGACGTCTGCGATCGCGGACGGCGAGCCGCACGCGGTCGATGCGCGCGGCGGCGTCCTGCACGAGCGCGACGCCGGCGTCTCTGCGAGCGGTCGCCTCGGCGACCGTGCGCACGTCGCCGAGGACCTCGCCGAGCGTGCGCGGGTCGAGCGAGATCACCTGGGGCTGGGGCTCCAGCTGCTCGGCGATTGCACGCACGTCCTCGAACGAGACCGCGCACACGGCGCACAGCGCCTGCGTGACGATCAGATCCGGGCGCAGTGCGTGCAGCGCCTCGGCGTCGAGCTCGTAGATCGACTCGCCCTGGTCGGTGCGGGCGCGCACGGCCGCGTCGATCTGCCCGGCCGTGAGGTCGTGCGGAAGCGCGTCGCGTGTGACCTTCGGCAGCTCGCGCGCCCGAGGCGGATAATCGCACTCATGCGTGACGGCGACGACCTCCTCGCTGAGCCCCAGCGCGAACAGGATCTCCGTCGCCGACGGGACGAGGCTCACGATCCGCATGCGGCCCGCCTCGCTGAGAGCTCGATCATGAAAGGGACGATATGGCACTGCTGAGCGACGATCAGGTCGCGACCGGCCTGGAGGGCGGCGAGTGGCGGCGCGAGGGGGACGCGATCGTGCGCGACCGGCGCTTCGCCGACTTCGCCGCGGCAATCGCGTTCGTCGAGCGCGTGGCCGAGGTCGCGGAGGCGTCGAACCATCATCCGGACATCCTCGTCCACGGCTGGAACAAGGTGCGGCTCACGCTCTCGACGCACTCCGAGGGCGGCATCACCGCCGCGGACCTCGCGCTGGCGCAGCGCCTCGATGCCGTCGGCTGACGCCTGGGGGACTGCTACGGTTCGCCCCACCAGTCGATGAGCGACGACGACGACCTGTCCCGAAGTAGCGGCCCACACGTCGCCGCGGCATCATGACCGCGCTGCTGCTCGTCGGCCTGCTGGCGCTCGTCGCGATCAACGGGTTCTTCGTCGCGGCCGAGTTCGCGCTCGTGCGCGCGCGCCGCTCACGCATCGAGGAGGCCGCCTCGCAGGGTGAGGCCGGCGCGAGCACGGCGCTGGCCGAGCTGGAGGAGATCACCGAGTACCTCTCGGCCTGTCAGCTCGGCATCACGCTCGCGTCGATCGGGATCGGCTTCCTCGGCGAGCCGGCGATCGCGAAGCTGATCGAGCCGGCATTCGGCGGGCTCTCGCACGGCGCCGCCGCCGCGATCGCGATCGCGATCGCGTATGTGATCGTGACGGCCGTCCACATCACCGTCGGCGAGCAGGTGCCGAAGGTGTGGGCGATCCAGCGCGCGGACCGCACGGTGCGGCGGATCGCGCGGCCGCTGCATATCTTCGCGCGCGCCTTCCACCCGTTCGTCGTCGTGCTCAACCGCGCGTCGAACGGGATCCTGCGGCTGCTGAGAGTCGACCCGGAGTTCGGCGAGCAGGCCGGCGGCACGCCCGAGGAGCTGAAGCTGCTGATCGCCGAGTCCTACACCGGCGGCAAGCTCGACGCGGGCGAGGCGGGGATGCTCGCAGGCGTCTTCCACCTGCACGAGCAGGAGGCGCGCCAGGTGATGACGCCGATCCCGGCCGTCGTCACGTGCGACGTCGCCGAGACCGCCGAAGCGGCGCTGCGGCGCTGCGTCGAGTCCGGCCATACGCGTCTCGTCGTGACCGAGGACGAGAACACCGATCGCATCAAGGGGCTCGTGCACGCGAACTCGCTCGCCCGGCTGCTGATGGAGCAAGGGTCCGACGCGACGATCGAGGGACTCGTCCGCGTCGCGCCGATCGTTCCCGAGACGAAGCCGCTCGACGACCTGCTCGCCGACTTGCAGCGTCAGCGCAGCTCGCTTGCGGTGGTCGTCGACGAGTACGGTCGCACGGCCGGCGTCGTGACGGTGGAGGACATCATCGAGGAGGTCGTCGGCGAGATCGCCGACGAGACCGACCCGACGGCCGGCGGCGTGCGGCGGCTGCCGAACGGCGACTGGTTCGTGCGCGGCCACGTGGCGATCACGGACCTGGAGGACTACGGCCTCTCGCTGCCGGTCGACACCGACGCCTACAACTCGGTCGGCGGGTTCGTCTTCGCGGAGCTCGGCCGGCTGCCGAAGCGCGGCGACACGATCTCTGCCAACGGCTTCGCGATCCGCGTCGAATCGGTGCGCGAGAATCGCATCGAGGCGGTGCGGATCTCCGAGCGGCGAGCCGCGTAGCGAAACCTCCTCAAAACGCACCAAAGCTCACAACGCGCTACCTTGCGCCGACGATCGCTGGCTCGCCGGCGGTTGGAGGAGGAGAGGCTGTGGTGGATCGGTGGGTCTGCCTCATAACGAAGCCGGCCCGCTTGCGCGGGCCGGCTTCGTGCTTCTGGGAGGAGGTGCTGCTGTGAGGTACGTCGCAAGGGGAACTATGCCCACGCGCCATGAAGCGACCTTAAGCAGTCGCTGAGAGTCCTCTCAGGAATACGTCAGCAGCCCTCTGCCGGTCTTCTTGCCCAGATGCCCTTCGGCGACGAGCCGCTCGACCGTCTGCGGCACCGCCGACTCGATCGCCTCGCCGATCGCCTTCGAGACGTCGAGGCCGACGTAGTCGAGCAGCGCGAGCGGTCCCATCGGGTGGCCGGCGCCGAGTCGCATGCACGTGTCGATCGACTCCGGCGGCAGGCCGGTCTGCTCCATCAGCTCGACGGCGCTGAAGAGGTAGGGGAACAGCAGGCGATTGACGACGAAGCCGGCGACGTCCGGAACCTCGACGGCCGTCTTGCCAAGCGTCGCGCACAGTCCGCGGGCGCGCTCGCGCACCGGCTCGACCGCCTCCGGCGCGTAGGCGAGCTCGACGAGCGCCATCTTCGGCACCGGGTTGAAGACGTGCAGCCCGACGAAGCGGTCAGGCCGGCCCGACGCCTGCGCCAGTCTCGCCACCGAGAGCGACGAGGTCGTCGTCGCCAGCACGGCGTCGTCGCCGGAGACACGCCCGAGCTCCGCCAGCACGGTGCCCTTGACCTCGTAGTCCTCCGCGGTCGCCTCGACGAGGAACGTCGCCGACGCGAGCTCGCCGAGGTCGGAGACGACCGTCACGCGATCCGCGATCGGCTCCTCGCTCAGCTTGCCGCACCACTTCGCGACCGCGCCGCGCGCACGCTCCGCCGAGGTCTGCGAGCGCGCCCACAGCAGCACCTCGCCCTGCTGCGCCGCCGTGGCGGCCAAGCCGCATGCGATTGCGCCCGAGCCCGCGATTCCCAGCCGTTCCTCCACCGAAGCGCTCCTTGAGAGTTGACTCGTCAGTCAACCGAACACTACGCGTCGGCCCGCGAGGACAGCTCCACCACGGCGCGCGCCGCGCGACAGCCGCGCATGCGCCACGGCCGCACGCGGCGATCGACGCGGACGACGCGCCCGTTCTGGTCGAGCCAGAGGAGGTCGAGCGCGAAGCGCATCCCGCATGTATGGATCGAGCGCGTGTGCGGCAGCAGGAGCGCGGTGCCAGTCGGAAGCGCACGCAGGCCGGCGAGGCCGAGCAGGCGTGCGCGCGGGGCGGTCGCGAGCCGGACGTCGCAGCCGTCGAGCACAGGCAGCTCGACGCGGGGGAGGCGGCGCAGACGGCGTGGGATCACGCCGTGCCGAGGCCGGCGCGGGCCGCTGCTCGCCCCTCAGCGCTCCCAGCGGAAGCCGGGCGCGGCAGGACCCGGCTCCAGCGGGCTCGGCGGCAGCCCGTCGGGCGGCTCGGGCAGGTTGTAGGCGCCGGGCGCGAGGTCGTTCGGCGTGTCGGGGTGGAACAGCGAGGCCAGCAGCTGCGCCTGCCCGCGCCCGGGGCCGAGCTCGAACTGACCGCCGCCGTATGCGCCGATGCCGTGCGCGGTGCAGTAGTCATAGCCGGCGCACAGGCGCTGGAGGCCGCCGAAGCGCGACGGCTTGACGTTCACCATCCGCGGTGCGAACGGCAGCGCCTCGATGTCGGCGATCGAGTGGATCGGCGCGTCCCAGGTGATGCGGTCGCGGTGCGGGCGCAGCACCTCGTCGATGCCGACCGCCTCCAGATCCGGATCCTCCAGCCACGCGTCCGGGAACGCCTCCGCGATCCGGCCATAGAAGACGGGGTCGGAGGGGGTGTCGACGATTGTGCCTCTGTAGTGCCCCTTGTAGTCGATCGAGTCGACGGCGCCGCTCGCGACGAGCGCGGCGATCACCTCGTCGCTCCATGCCGGCGTCGGATCGAGCTTGAAGCGCAGCGTCGGGTAGCGCTCGGCCAGCGCGAGCAGCGGCGCGACGTCGGCGACGCCGTCCTCCTCCGGCAGCCGGCGCGAGTTGACGAAGGCCATCGGCCTCGGCGTGCGTCCGAGCGCCTCGTGCAGCGGCTTGCCCGCCTGGCGCAGCGCGAGGTCGAGCGCCGCGGAGTGGAAGGCCCAGCGGCGATAGAGGCGCGAGACCTCGCCGCGCACCGGCTCGACGGGGAACAGGTCGAGCGCGTCGGCGCGCGCGCAGAAGTCGCCCAGCGTCGTCTCGCCCGCGAGGTCGAGATACGCCCCGGCAGCTTGCAGGCGGTCGTGATCCTCGCCGTCGTAGACGACGTCCTCGCCGACGCCCTCCTCGCCTGCGCCGTGCAGGTGGATGACGGTCGTCTGGCGCAGGAAGCCGCTCGAGACGTTCAGCTCCAGCGCCTCGAGCGCGTACGACTCGACGACGAGCGGAAGGCCGGCGAGCAGGTCGTACGTCCCCATCGGGGATGAGCCTAGCGACCGTGTCGGCGCGCGGCGGCCGCGCCACCGCTCAGGCGGGGGCGTCGCCCGCTGAGCCGCCGCGCTCGAGCCGCGCGACGAGCTCCTCGAGCCGCAGCTCCTCGAGCCCTCTGCCGACCGCCTCCAGCTCGCCCGCGCACCACTCGACGAGCCGGCGCCCCTCGGCCACCAGCTCGAGCGTCTCGCGCAGTCCCGCCTCGCCCGAGTCGAGCCGCCGCACGATCTCCTCGATGCGCGCGCTGGCGGACTCGTAGCTGGTCGGCTCCGGCGTCGGATCGCTCGCGCTCATGGCGCCGCATCCTCGACGCTGGCCCGGACGCGTCCGTCGTGGAAGCGCAGCTCGACCGTCCCGGCGGCGCGCGCCTCCGCGGCTGACGTCACGAGCCCGCGACCACCGGCTTCGCCGGCGGTGCCACGTTGCTCTACGAGCGCGTAACCGCGCGCGAGCGTCCGCTCCGGGTCGTGGGCGGCAAGCGCGAGCAGCAGGCGGTCGAGCTCGCCGCGGCGGCGGGCGTGGTCGACGCGCGCGGCGTCCGTCTTGCGGCCCAGCACGAGCAGGCGCGTGGCGGCGATGCGGTCGACCGCCTCGCGCACGTCGCCCGCCGTCCAGTCGAACAACCACGGACCGAGCTCGGCCAGGTCGACCTCGACCGGGCCCGATCCGTCGAGGCC
>Ga0126310_10000081_pt1 | contig 25963 bp, 29 predicted proteins | sample Plot60_FD_92540 | JGI IMG/M metagenome (GOLD analysis project Ga0126310, IMG submission 92540) | Serpentine soil microbial communities from UC McLaughlin Reserve, CA, USA - Plot60 | ecosystem: Environmental > Terrestrial > Soil > Grasslands | place: USA: UC McLaughlin Reserve, Lake County... | reverse complement strand
CTGTATGATTATTCCTTCTCGCTTTTTTACGGTTGAGGACTTTCCTCTTATTGTGAATTCTATAATGTGAGCATACTCTTCATATCTGCGAGGAACGTGAAAGCTACCGAATGCATTTCCTTTATTATCTTGATAATGATCCGGCAGCGACATGAATATTTCCTTTAGAATGCTCTAAGTATCTTTAGCTTTATTTATAATATCCAAAATTTTATTCAATGTATCTGTTAAGATCAATTTTTTCCATCCAAATGTAAAAGCCCGTAATTCTTCAATAGAATGGGGCATAGCATTTGCTATTTCTACTGCTTCATCTTCCTTTAAATCACAAGATGAAACAAGTTCATTTATGATGGTCCTCGAAACCTGTGAAGAAGATTTAGCAAATTTTGAAACATAATCATAGGTCCACCTCTGAATTTGATCCATTTCTTCTATCTCTACTTTATCTAAAACCTCTTTTACCTCTGAAAGAGATATAACTTCTTTTTTTAATGTTTCCATACAAATCGCCCCTAATTAGGTTAAAGGTTTTAAATGGTTTCTTTTCGTCTGCAAAACTTTTTCTTTATTGCCTAAAGGAACAGATACTTTAATAATTCGTTTTCCAATTTCCTTAATTATTCCTATTTTCCCTTGATATCTTCGATGAGGCATTGTATTATGTTCGCTAGGATCAATATTAACAATTACTTTATCACCTATTTTGTAATCTATTAATAAATATGAAATACCTCTAAGTATATTACTTTTAGTTAATATGGATCGTGATTTTCTCTTACTTCCATGTGATCTTGGCATAGTTTATCTGAAATATCTCCTTAATTTAACATTAACTGAAAGCTAGACAGGATCGGTTACTCCTTCTTCTCCTAATGAAAATAACGCTTCAATTTCAGGATGATAAGGACTATCGACAATTCGAGCAATTCTATTTTTGCCAGCTTTTTTCAAATATATTCTATATGTACTTGAATGTGCAATAATATTGCCTCCTGTTGGCCTAAAAGGGTCACCAAATAATGTATCAGGAACCGATTGGATCTGGTTTGTTAAAATAACCGCTATTTTGTAAGTTTCAGAAATTCTGATTAACATATGCATTAATTTATTTATTTTTTGTTGCCTTTCAGATAGGGTTCCTCTTCCCAAATATTCTGCTCGATAATGAGAAATTGCTGAATCTAAAACTAATAATTTTATATTGTTGGTTTCAATAATTTTTCCTATTTCATGAATGATTAATTCTTGATGTGCACTGTTAAATGCTTTTGCAACTACTATATTTTCTAACACTCTTACATAATCTATATTTCTTGCTTTAGAGATTGATACTATCCTTTCTGGTCTAAAGGTATTTTCAGTGTCCACATAAATTACTCCTCCCTCCAGTCCACCATCTGTTCTTTTTTGTTGCACCATTACTGAAGAAGTATGGCAAATCTGAGTTTTTCCTGACCCAAATTCCCCATATATCTCAGTTATTGCATTAATTTCAAATCCTCCTCCTAACAAGTCATCAAATTGTTTTGAGCCTGTAGAAATCCTGTCTATATTCTTTCTTTTATTATAAAGTTCAGTTGCAGAAACAAAAGTTTTTTCAATAATATCTACTTCTTCTAGTTTTATTCTAGCTTTGTTACACAAATCATTTGATCTTTCAATAGTCATTCCTGTAACTTCCGCAACATCATGTGGCCCTCTAATTATTAATTCCTTTAATGAATTAATTCCAGCTTCAATAAGATGAATTTTGGTTGCAGGACCAATATCATCTAGAATATCAAGTTCTAATTTTTTATATTTATTATCTTTATTTATCAATTAAGATCATTTAGAATATATAGTGATTATTGAATTAAATATTTTTTTGTTTATTACATTTTTTTTTTCCATAATTTCTTTATTACGTTGAAATAACTTAAATAAAGTAATCAATATTGTTTCAACAGCAGTGAAATTATAATTGATTGTTGATCTAAATCTCGCTGGAAAAAATGTAATTGTGATAGGGGGTGGAGTAGAAGGAGTAAGAAAAGTCAAAGGGTTATTAGGTCAAAATTGTAAAATCACTGTAATTAGTGAAAGATTGAATTCCTATCTCGAAGAATTAGAACAACAAAAGAAGATTGAGATAGTTAAAATGAAAATTAAGAATGCTAATATATTAGATAATTATCAGAATATTTTTTTGGTGCTTGCTGCTACCGATAATAAGGAACTTAACAGAAAAATTGTAGAAAAAGGGCGTTCTATGATGTCATTTGTTTATGCTGCAGATGACCCACCTGTAAGCGACTTTTCATATGCTTCTATAATCAATATTGAGGAGGGAATAATGCAAGTAGCGATTTCTACTTTTGGAAAAAGTCCAATAATGGCTAGAAGATTGAGAATAAAAGCAGAACGTATTTTAAGAAGAACAATAAAGCAATCAGATATAGAAAATACCAAACTACAGGAGTTTGCGAGAATGGCTGCACGACCCAAAATTAAAACTGTTATAGAACGTAAAAAATTTCTTTACTCAATAATCAAGGATAAAACGATTCAAAATTTAATAAATGAGAACAAAATAGATGAAGCAAAGGTTGCTACCATTGAACGGTTAAACCATTGGAGTGATTCAAAAAAATGACACTCGTTAACAAATCATTTGACTTATTAAATTTTAGGATAACTTATAAAGAAGCTCCTATCCATTTGCTTGAAAAATTTGCTTTTAAAGATGTTAATAGTGCTCATGAAACGTTTCTTGAACATTTACAAATGAAAGAATGTCTAATTTTACAAACTTGTAATCGTGTAGAAATTTTTGCTGTAATAGAGGAAGAACTAAATTTACAGAAAATTATTAGTTATTGGGCTGATCATTCTAAGTTATCAATAGAAGAATTTTCAAAAATAGTAGAGATTGTAAGAGGTGAGGAAGTAATTAGACATCTTCTAAACCTAGTTGCAGGTCTAGATTCTTTGGTAATTGGTGAAGATCAAATTCTAGGACAGGTAAAAAGATCATATGAATTTTCTAGGTCTAATAACTACCTTGGATCTTTTCTTTCGATCATTTTTGAAAAATCTTTACGAGTAGGTAGTAAAGTGCGATCACTGACAGGAATCAATAAAGGACGTGTATCAGTTGGTTCAGTAGCAGCTAGCCTAGCGGAAGAAACAATTGGAATACTAAATGATAAGAAAATACTACTTATCGGCTCCGGAGAAGGCGCCAGTCTTATAGCTAAAGCATTAAAACAAAGAAATGTTTCTTTTATGAATACTAGCAGAACATTCGAGAGAGCTAAGTCATTTGCAGAATCCCTTTCAGGTATACCAATAATGTTTGAAGATGCCTTGATCTCTTTATATTCTATGGATATTATTTTCGTAAGTACCACAGCCCCCTATTACTTACTTACCTATGATAGAATAAAGAAAACAATGGAAACAAAAAATACACCGTTATTAATTTTTGATCTATCTAATCCTAGAACAGTAGAAGATAATATTTCTAACCTTGAGAATGTATTTCTATTTAATCTAGATCAAATTGGAGGTATTGTGCAAAGAAATCTTCAATGGAGAAAAGAGGAAATTCATTCTGCAAATAATATAATTGAAGAAGAAATGAAAAATATGAATTTGTTATTAAAAAGAAGAAAAGCGGATCCAGTAGTGGTTTCCGTCTTTCGTAACGTCGATAAAATTAGGAAAAGAGAACTTGATAAAGCCCTTTCTATACTTGGACCAAAGATCGGACCTCAAGAAGGTAAGATTATTGAGCAATTTTCTCACGCACTTTTAGAAGGAATAATATCTACTCCTATGAATAACCTTCGTCGCCAGCTACAAAATGATATAGACGATGAGCAGGAACTCATGCGTCTGGCTGCTAAACTTTTTAATTATGAAAATGAAGCAAATATCCAATAACAATTATCAGGCTAACGGATCATATTTTCCGAATGTTCGACTAAGGCGTCTTAGAAAAAGTAAAGCACTTCGAGACCTTTTACAAGAAACACGTATATCCTCAGATGATTTGATTTTTCCATTATTTGTTGAAGAAGGATTAAAGAATGCAAGAAATATAGCTTCCATGCCTGACCTAGAACGAACTCCGCCTTCCAAAATTGTGGATGTAGTTTCCGAAATTTTAGATTTAGGGATCAAAGGTATTATCGTTTTTGGGATTCCGGAGAAAAAAGACAATATCGCACAGTCAGCCTATAATGAAAAAGGAGTAGTCCAAAAAGCTATCAAAACAATAAAGAAAAATTTTGGGGATAAAATTGTAGTGATATCAGATGTATGCATATGTCAGTATACAGCTTCAGGTCATTGTGGAATAGTTAAAGAAAATAGGGTTGATAATGATTCCTCTATAAAAATTCTATCTAAAATTGCTGAAAGTCATGCTAAATGTGGTGCAGATATTGTTGCTCCATCCGCTATGATGGACGGCCAAGTTATTGCAATTAGAGAACAGCTAGATGAGGCTGGTCTACGTGATACCTCCATTATGGCTTATTCAGCAAAAATGGCTTCACCATTATACACTCCATTCCGCGACCTCGCTGATTCTACCCCTACATTTGGAGATAGAAAAACGTATCAAATGCCATTCACTAATACACTGGAATCTTTAAGAGAACTTGAATTAGATATCAAAGAAGGCGCAGATATGATCATGATAAAACCAGCTCTTCCCTATTTGGATTTAATCTGTAAAGCAAGAGAGATTTTTAAACTTCCATTATGTGCTTACAGTGTTTCAGGAGAATATGCTTTGATAAAAGCTGCAGCTGAAAAAGGATGGATAAATGAAACAGACGTCATGATAGAATTTCTTTCCTCAATCAAAAGAGCAGGATCTGATCTTATAATAACCTACTTTGCCAAAAAAATGGCAAAGGTGTTATTAGAAAAATAAGATTCTTATAAATAGATTGTAATTATTACGTAATTGATAAACAATCGCTCTGAAAAATTATTTCAACGAGCAATTAAGGTACTTCCAGGAGGAGTTAATAGCCCTGTAAGATTCTTTAAGCCTTACCCGTTTTTTGTCTCTTCTGGTTTAGGAAGTAAGATAGTTACTGCTGATCACGAAACCTATTTAGATTATTGTATGGGGTATGGATCTTTAATCTTTGGACATTCATATTTACCTCTTATTGAATCTGTAAAAATGCAACTTGATAATGGGACTTTATTTTGCATTCCATCTGAAAAAGAAATTTACCTTGCTGAATTGATGACAAAAATAATTCCATGTGCTGAAAAAGTACGATTAGTTAATACAGGGGCTGAAGCAACAATGACTGCAATACGATTAAGTCGAGCTTTCACAAGACGCAAGAAAATAATTAAGTTTAATGGAGGATACCACGGAGCATATGATTATGTCTTGGTAAAAGCTGGATCGGGAGCTGCAACTATTCCATCATCTGATGGTTCACTTCCTGAAATTTCCGAAGAAACTCTTATAGTGCAATATAATGACTTTGGAGAATTAGAAAAAACAATTGAAAAAGAAGCAGAAAATATTAGTTGTTTAATTATGGAACCTGTCTTGGCTAACTATGGTCTTTTAATTCCAGAAAAAAATTATTTAACAGAAATTAGAAAAATTACAAAAAAATATGGAATCGTGCTAATCTTTGATGAAGTTATAACTGGATTTAGGTTATCTCTTGGCGGTTGTAGTGAATTTTTTGGCATAACGCCAGATATTGCTACTTTCTCTAAATCATTTGGATGTGGATTTCCAATAGCTGCTGTATGTGGTAAGAGAGAAATAATGGATCAACTTTCACCATCTGGAAATGTTTATCAAGCAAGTACCTATGCAGGAAATCCTATTTCGGTAACAGCAGCAATCACAACTGTAGAAAGCCTGTTGAAGAACAAAAATAAAGTTTATCCAACGATAGCGAGGTTATGTGACACTTTAGTTCTTGGAATTAAAGATCGTGTAAAGAACTTTGCTGATTATTATACCATAAATTCTATTGGATCTCTATTTCAATTATTTTTTACCAAAGAGATAGTATCCTCGCCTCTTGACATCTTAAACTCTGATAATAGGTTGTTCGAATCTCTATTTTGGGATTTACTAAAAAAAAATATTTTTATTCCTCCTTCTCTTTATGAAACATGTTTTATTTCTTATGCTCATTCTGATGAAGATATAGAAAAAACAATTGAATGTTATTCTGATTCTTTAAATAAATATAGTAAATGAAATGGCTCCAAAATTACGTATAGGTACAAGAGGAAGTAAATTAGCGTTAGCACAGACACAAATAGTCATTAATTCTCTTGGTGGACAAAACGAAACTTTTGAGTATGAAATTACTCCAATCAAGACCAAGGGAGATTTAGACAACTCTAAACCGTTATTTTATCTTGATAAAAAGGGAATCTTTGAAAAAGAAATAAATGAATCAGTAGTTAAAGGGGATGTTGATTTTGCTATTCATAGTGTTAAAGATGTTCCAGCTACGATTCATAAGGATTTAATCATAGCGTCTATCCCTCAAAGAGACTCCGTAATTGACGTTCTTGTAAGTAAAAGTAGAAAAAAAATTAATGAACTCCCCAAGGGTTCTATTATAGGAACAAGTAGCTTACGAAGAGCAATACAAATTATTTCTTTGAGAAAGGATTTCAAAGTCATACCATTAAGAGGAAATATTGATAGTAGAATTGAAAAAGCCTTAAAAGGAGAATATGATGCAATTATTTTAGCTGAGGCAGGATTGAAAAGATTGGGAAAAGAAGAATATATCAGTGAAAGATTTGATCCTAAAAAATTTTTACCAGCAGCGGGACAAGGTGCCCTTGCATTAGTTTGTAAAAAAACTGATAGAAAACTAGTCAAATTTCTTCATAAGATTGAGCATGCTCCGTCCAGGATCTCAATTAACGCAGAAAGATCTTTTATCTCAAAAATTGAAGGTGGTTGTAGATTTCCAATAGGAGCATACTCAAATTTGTCTTTTAAAAATCACAAAATTAATTTTTATGCTAAAATATTTTCTTATGATGGTTTGGAACATATTTCAATAAAAAAAATTGGTGATTATGATAAACCAGAACTGGTGGGTAATCTTGTTGCAAGTTCTCTAATAGAGAATGGAGCTTTAAGGTTATCTGAAGGTTGGGATAAATCTCTAAATGAATGGAATAAAAAATAAAAAAAATGGTAAAGTATACATTTGTGGAGCAGGACCAGGGGACCCATCACTAATTACTGTAAAATGCTGGGATTTGATAAAAAATTCTGATATAATTCTATATGATCGCTTAGTTAGTGGTGGCATTCTTAAATTAATTCCTGAGACTACCCCGAAAGTATATGTAGGCCGTTCGGCGGGTGATCCAACCATTAATCAATTCAAAACTAATCAAATTATGTTAAAACATGCATTAACAGGAAAACAAGTTTTAAGACTCAAAGGAGGAGATCCCTTTATTTTTGGGCGAGGAGGTGAAGAAGCAGAATTTTTATATGAAAATGCTATTGAGTTTGAAATTGTACCTGGAATATCTTCTGCAATTGGTGCAGCGATTTATTCAGGTATCCCACTTACACATAGAAAATTTTCATCATCAGTTGCAATAGTTACTGGTCATGAGGATCCAACGAAAGAAGAAAAGAGTGTTAGATGGGATAAAATAGCAACGGCTGTTGATACGATAGTGATTCTTATGGGCGTTGAAAAGTTAGAATCTATTCTACAAAAGTTAAAAAAGCATGGTCTTTCGGATGAAACTAAAATTGCGGTAATTGAAAAGGGAACGCTACAAGATCAAAAAATTATCATTGGTGATTTCAAGAATATACATAAAAAATTGAACAATGCTTCGATAAAACCTCCTGCAGTGATTATCATAGGCGAAGTTGTTTCATTATCGGAGCGAATAAGATGGATATGAGTGATTACAGGGTAGTAGATGAAGATGATCTAAAGATTATTGCAATAACAAAATCAGAAGGTTCTATCTCAAAGAATTTCATTGATAAAATTGAGAAACATAGCTCTAAACTAATTGTTGTAAAAACTTCAAAAATAGTAAAATCTGATTCCAAAATTCTTAGCAAAATTTTTAACCTTATTGCAAATTGGTCTTCTGGATATATTATTTTTTTAAGCTCTAATGCAGTTAATGTATTCTTTGAAACTGCTACTACTTTAAATATAGTTAATGAAATAGTCTATGATTTAAATTCAAAATTTAATGTCGTTGCTATTGGTCCATCTACTCAAACTGCTCTAAAAAAACATAGAATAGTCGTAAAAGAGATCCCTCAAGACCACTCTTCTCTAGGAATTATAGAATTCTTTTCCCATTTGAAAAATAACGCATATGGATCTAAGATAATTCTCCTGCGTAGTAAGAAAGCAGATAAATATCTAAAAGAGAAACTTATAAAGTTAGGTTTTGTAGTTGATGAATTCTACATTTATAATGTAATCTCTGCAGATGTTGATTCTGTCTGGATCGAATTCTTCGATCTTCTTAGAAAAAATAAAATTGATTCTTTAATTTTTACTAGTCCATCCAATGTTAATCATTTTATCAAAATACTACAGCTACACTCTTCCGAACTCTTCCCATTAGTTTGCAAAATAAAAATGATATTATCAATTGGGCCTCTCACTAGCAAAGAGCTTATTAAATATAGTATCCCATTTTCGGAATCAAAAGATCATTCGTTAGAAGGGCTTTACGAAAAGCTTTATATAAAGAAATAAAATCACATAAAATTATATAAAACTTTCTTAATAATACTTCTTTTTCTTTTCTGAATTGTAAAACTTATATAACATAACGCCGTTATGAAATACATGACAACAGAAGAACTTAACATGGATTATAGTAAATATGATTTTAAGGACTCTACTGATTTATACGTATATACAAGTAAGAAAGGTCTTTCACGTGGTACTATTGAAGAAATAAGTAAAATTAAAAATGAACCACAATGGATGCTCGATTTTCGATTAAGATCTTATGACATTTTTATGAAAAAACCTATGCCTGTATGGGGTGGTGATTTATCAAAAATTAATTTTCAAAATATTTTTTATTATACAAAAGCATCAGAAAAACAAAGTAAAAGCTGGGATGATGTGCCTGACTCAGTTAGAAAAACATTCGATAAACTTGGAATCCCAGAAGCTGAAAAAAAATTCCTAGCTGGTGTGGGTGCTCAATATGAATCAGAAACTGTATATCATAACTTACGTGAAGATTTATCAAAACAGGGAGTAATATTTTCAGATACAGATACAGCAGTTAAAGAACATCCGGATATCTTAAAAAAGTATTTTGGAAAGGTTATACCACCAGAAGACAACAAATTTGCGGCATTAAATAGTGCTGTATGGTCAGGTGGTTCTTTTATTTATGTTCCACCTAATGTAAAAATTGACCTTCCACTACAAGCTTATTTTAGAATTAATGCTGAAAATATTGGACAATTTGAACGTACTTTAATTATTGCTGATGAAGGATCAGAAGTACACTATATCGAAGGTTGTACTGCTCCAGTTTATACAACTGAATCCTTGCATTCTGCTGTTGTTGAATTAATTGCAAAGAAAGACGCAAAAATAAGATATACGACTATTCAAAATTGGAGTAAAGATGTTTATAACTTAGTAACAAAAAGAGCGTATGCATATGAAAATGCTAGAGTCGAATGGATTGACGGAAATATTGGAAGTAAATTGACTATGAAATATCCTGGGGTTTATATGCTTGGAAGAAATGCTCATGCAGAAGTTGTATCGATAGCCTTTGCTGGATCGGATCAACATCAAGATGCAGGAGCAAAAGCCGTTCATTTAGCTCCTGATACCACATCTAGAATTACAAGCAAATCTGTTAGTAAACAAGCAGGTAGAACTACATATAGAGGTTTATTGCATGTTGCGAAGGGTGCTACTGGTGTCAAGTCAAACGTTAGATGTGATGCACTTTTACTTGATGAAACGTCTAGAACAGATACGTATCCATATGTAGAAGTGAATGAAGATGATGCAACAATTTCTCATGAAGCTAGTGTTGGAAAAATTGGCGAAGATCAAATTTTCTATCTTATGAGTAGGGGATTCTCAGAGTCCGATGCCTTGTCACTAATAGTGGGTGGATTTATAGAACCATTTACAAAGGAACTACCAATGGAATATGCAGTAGAATTAAATCGACTTGTCAAACTCGAAATGGAAGACTCTGTCGGTTAACAAATACTTATCTTTTTTTAAAGTGAAAATCACAGTATGTATCAACTCTCTTTGCTAGAAAAAAATTTTGGTAATTTTATTAAAAATTTTCAAGAGCCATCTTGGGTGAAACAATCCAGAAAGGAAGCGTTTAAAAGTTATACAAGCCTACCATTAGAATCATCTTCGCTTTATAGTAAATATTCCAATGCAAATAAATTAATTGCTGAGAAGATTTTTTTAAATGATACTTCTTTACAACGTCAATCCTCCAATGATTTGGATATTTTTTCGGATCGAATAGATGAGTTTAATAAAACTACTAGCGTATTATGTAAAAATTCAAAAATTCTGAAATCATTTGTAACAGATGAGTTGGAAAAAAAAGGTATAGTTATCTTGAATATTTCTCAGGCTCTAAGAGATTATTCTGATCTAATACAAAAATATCTCAATAAAAACCAAGTAAATTATCAAGAGGACAAATTTTTGGCCTTATCTTCCGCAGCATTTCAAAATGGACTTTTTATTTGGATTCCTAAGAATATTGTATTGGAAGATCCTATTAGAATAGTAAATTATCTTTCAGAGGATGGTTTATCATCAATATCTCGAAATATAATAATATGTGAAGAATTTTCTAAAGCTACTTTAGTTCAAGAGTTATATTCACCACGGTTAAAGAACCCTGAATATCAACAAACACATTTCGAGCTACTCGAATCCTTTATTCTTCCAAATGCTCAATGTGAGATAGTTACATTACAATCGATGGATTATGATGCAATTAGTTTTTCCAATAGAAAAGCCTATGTAGAAAGAGATGGAAAGATGTCCTGGTCTTTAGCTCTCTTTGGGTCACAATTGTCGAGGTATAAAGTTGATAGTATCATGCAAGGGCCTGGAGCTTTAGCTGAAGATGTTGAAATAATATTTGGAGTTGGTAATCAATCCTTTGACATTACTTCTAACTTAATTCATGTAGCTCCAAATACCAAAGGTAAGGTTTTAGTGAAATCCGTACTGAAGGATACCTCCAAGTCTCTTTTTAAAGGAATGATAAAAATTCATACAAATGCGAAAGCTACTGAATCATATTTAGCAGGACATGCTATATTATTAGATAAAGGCGCAAAAGCTGATGCAATTCCGGGCTTGGAAATAGAGTCTAATGAAGTTAAAGCTACACATTCTGCCTCTGTAGCTCAGATAGATGAAAAGCAAATTTTTTATCTTATGTCTCGAGGTCTTTCAGAGGAGTTAGCTAAAAGAGAGATAGTTGGAGGGTTTTTAGAACCTATCTCAAGGAAGATGGGTCCTACTATTCGTGCTTGGATTAATTATTTAATTGAAAATAAATGGTTAGGCAAACCCTTAAAGTTAAAGATAGATGAAGCAATGGAACAAATTCTTGAAATTGAAAAAACCAGATATAGAGAAACTGAAGATATCTTTGAAAAACACTACAAATATAGGTAACATATATTGCTCTTATTTTTTTTACATAAATAATGTCAGATTGGGTAAAAGTTTGCGATATAGATTCTCTTAAACCAGGAGAGATGATGGATTTTGATTATAACGACAAAAAAATTCTTCTTGTTAAGATAAAGAATATAATATACGCTAGCGATAGAATTTGTACCCATGCTTATGCAGATCTCTCTATGGGTTTTTTAAATGAAGAAGAAAAAACTGTTACCTGTCCACTTCATATGTCGGCATTTAATCTTAATGATGGAGTACCACTCAACTTACCTGCGGAAGAACCATTAATGGTTTATAAAACAAAGATCGAAAACAATTCAGTTTTTATCCTTGTATGATTTAAGTTTCACATTTGATAAATATTCAATTCTCTACTATTTTTTAAACTAGTGTTTCAACAAAAATAAAAATATTTTTTTATCCTTTAGTATTAATGTCATTCTAGTGAAAATTGGAGTTATAGGATTAGGATTAATGGGTAGTAATCTTTCCTTACGTCTAATTAGAAAAGGATTTGAAGTAAATGTTAATAATCGCAATATCTCAAAAGCCCGAGCAATAGAAAAAAAAGGCGCTAACGTACTTAATACCCCCAAGGAGGTAGCAGACTATTCTGATTTTATTATAACTTGTGTAACAAATTTTGAAGCAGTTGATGGAATTTACTTTTCTAAAAATGGAGTAAGTGAAACTACAAATAAAAATGTAATAGTTTCGGACTTTAGCACTATTTCTCCAAAAGAATCAGTTTATTGTTATCAGGAGTTTAAAAGAAAAAATATATCAATGATGAGTATTCCTGTAATGGGAGGGCCAAATGCAGCCTTAAGTGGTACACTTGTCCCAATAGTCGCTGGAGAAGAGTCTGCATTTAAAAAAATAAAGCATATATTAGAAGAACTAGGTAATCCTGTTTTTTATATTGGAAATAACGCAGGTTCAGCAAGTGCTATCAAGTTGGCGCTTAATCTTAATATTGGTATAATATCAATGGCTTTATCTGAAGGATTATTATTATCTGAAAAATATAATATTGATCCTACCCTTTACTTGAAGATATTAAATACAACGAATTTTAAAACGGGTATGAGTGAGAATAAGGGGCCTAAAATGATAAAAGATGATTACTCTCCCTCATTTTATTTAAAAAATATGAATAAGGATTTAGCCCTTGTCATGGAAGCAGCCAAAGAACAAGAACTTTCTTTACCTATTACTGGCCTTGTCTTTCAATTATACAATTATGCTACAAAATCAACATACGCAGATCTGGATTATACGGCAATTTACAAATTCTTAAGAAAATTACATAGTATAGTATAGATCGACATGCCAAAGTCAAATATTAATGTGAGCTATGTTTCTCATTCGTTTCTTCATTTGATTTGTAAAACTAGAACTTGGAAATTTCAGTTTTTTTAAATTACTATTATTTATTTAATAAAAAGATGCGTAGTTAGATAGATTAGTAGATATCTGTAGAGGTTTGTATAAATAAAAAAATGATGAATAAAATAGGAATAATGAATGATTGAATAAATTATTTTAAAAAGATTAGTAGGAAAATGGAAATTAAAGTAATATATAAGAGTAAATAGTTATAATTATTTAATTCGGGAACTCTGATACTTTCTAAATTCTTAGGAAAATTAATTTATTTAATTTGTTTCTATATGAATACAAAAAATATGACTGGTGTTTAGATCAAATTTAATTTAGATACGCGTGTATTAAAAATTGATTTCTAGGTAGTAGGTTATTTTTGCTTTTCTAATTTAATTAAGAATTGGGCAAATATTAGAATGCTTATTGAAGTGATCAAGTATGAATAATTGTTAAAACTAACAAACTTTAGAACCTAATGCAACTGTCTCCCCCTTATCTATTGTTAAAAAAATTGGTTTTCCATCTATTCTATCTAATGCTAAAATCATTCCTTTTGATTCTACATTTCCTATTGTTCGAGGTGAAAGATTTGTACACACAATTACTAACTTTTCTTCTAATTCTTCAGGTTTGTAATGCATAGCCGCTCCGACTACTACTATTCTTTTTTCCGAGCCGAGATCTACTTCCGCTTTGTAAACTTTGTTCAATTTTGGTAGATATTCTATTTTTTTTATTTTTCCAAGTCTCAAGTCAATTTTACTAAAGTCATCAAATGTAATATTCTCAGATTCAGTTTTAATATTATTTCCCATTTTAAGTATTTAGAAATGTAAATTGCTACTATATAATATATCTTTGATACATAGAAATTACTATTTTTTGCACAGATATAATATGGTATTAGCTAAAGAATGTAAATTTGATCAATTGTATATTAAATACTGGAAGAGGTTAAACAGCAACAACAAGAACAACTCCTGGTAAAGCTGCTATAACATAAAAATTAGATTGATAACACAATGAACACCATAAAAGTAAAAAAAGAATATTTTAATGTAGACTTAATGATGATAAAAATCGAAATTCAAAATGATGGAATAATGATTCAATTCTAAATTTTGAAGCAGGCTTTAGACTCAAAATGAAAAAAAGAGAATCATAAGAATCAAATGGTGATTTTTTTGCAGGTCATGAATCTTGAGCTCATGCATTGAAGCTTAGATAGCAAAAGGAAAAGAAAAAGTATCTAATTATACAATACATAAAATCGTTCGTCAAATGAGAACAGTTACTATAGTTATGAATATGTATTAATCCATTTCCATTTACTGCATTTCCAATACATCTATTACATATGATAAAAATATCAATTTGTTGTATGAATTCTTAAATTGCTTATAGAAACTATAAAAAGGAAAAGATATAGTCTGCATATATAACATAAAATATAAGATCTTATAAGAACCTCTACTAACTCACATTCATTCATCGTTATAGAAAAATTTGATGTAAAGAAATGAACTAAAATTTCAACTTAAGAAGGAATTTTTTTGATGATTTATCTGTACGATAATAGAATTTCTATTTTTTTATTTGGTGTTTCCCACGATTCAGTATATTCGGTAATTGGCAAATATATACTGAATTTTATTTAACTTAAGTATATGAATTATACAACTATATTCGGTCAGATACCCTAGTACTTTCATCATGTTTTCAGAATAGGATTTCATCATTCCACTACTCTTTAGTTGATTCTATATTAAAAGTTAAACTAAATTAGCTCATTATATTGTATAAACATACAAAGTATCTTTTATAAGAAAATCAAAATTGTACTATATGTCTTTAGAAGAAAAAATATTTGACAAAATTTTTTCTTCAGGTGTATCTGGACTGAAAAAAACTGATTTAATCAAAGAATTTTCATCAGTTAATCTAGATAGTATCTTGAATACATGGATAAAAGAAAATAAAATTATTATATCCAAAAAAGGGAGTACAAATTATTGTTGGCACAAAGATAGTTATTTTCAATATCTCTTGGATTCCGATCCAAAATTCAAATATACTTTTGAACTATTAAAAGAAGTTGACATTTCTTTTAAAAAATTATCGACTTCTATTGATAAACATGTAGAAAGGCTAGAAGGCAAGATGATTGTTTTAATGGATTCAATCTTAGCAAGAACTACCAATAATCATAACTTTGAAAATAGCATTCCTAATCCTCAGAAGGTTATTAATTTACAAAATTTTAGTGAAGATTTTGATTTAACTATATGTAAATACTCGGATTCAATTGGATGGGTTCCCTTGGCCACTCTTAGAAATGATCTCTCTAATAAATATGAGATTTCAGAAAACGAATTCTATAACCTTGCAGAACAATTAGTTAATGAAAATAGGTCTAAATATGAATTGTCTACAGGGGGGAATGAAGGAATTATGATTCGTGGATTGGTATATGGCTATGTAAGGTGTTTGTAATTTGTATCCATATAACCTTAACAAAAATCCTTTTCCAAGTAGTCCTACACCTAATTTAGAAGATGCTCAGCTTTTAGGTGGTAAAAGACATCAAGAATCTAGGGATTCAATTTTGACATGTATTGAAGATGTTGTAAAACAAAGAGAAACGAGCAATAGTAAGGAAAAATTTAGAATAATTACTGTTATTCAAGATGTAGGGTCAGGAAAGACACATCTCACTCTGAATATAAAAATATCTGGAACAAATGAAAAAGCAATTATTTCTTATCTTGATATGTCACAAATATATCCTAAAAATATTCCAAGTATTTACCAATCTATGATTAGCGGTTTTGAACCTGAGTATTTGTACAATTTGAAAAAAGAGTTACTTTATTATATAAAAGATCAAATTAAATCTAATAATAAAATTGCGAAAAAAATTTTTAAATTAGGATTTTTTGAATCTTTAACAGGTAGAGGTATCGATAATAAAATCCTGCAGATATTAGAAAATAGATTACAGCCTGATTTAGGATACATTGATACTATTCTTAACGAGGAGGATTTTTCTAAAAATGACATTTCTACAATCAAAACTATAATACAGAATCAATTTGAAAATAATGAATCCATCACTTTAATGGATATGATAAATCGTCTTTCGACTTTATCAAAAATTAATTTAAAATTATTTAATAAGATTTCTTTGTATCAATTCGACGAATTTGATAACAATGAAGAAACACTCTCATTTATGAAGGCTATTATTAATGCTCATATTTCTAATACAATCTTAATGCTAATTCTCACTCCCTCCTCCTATCTAAAAATCGCCTCAGAAAATAGCTCAATTTATGATAGGTTAGAAAAGGCTAATTATAAAATTGATCTCGCTGGATCAAACTCTTTTGAAGAAATCTCGGATATAGTATTAGAATATATTAAATTTTATAATTTTAATACTACTATTACTGATGATCAAAAAAATGAACTTTTCTCGCAAATAAAAATATTATATGAAGATTTTGACTTTAGAAATATCAGATCTATATTGAATATTATGTATAGTGCGTTTGAAATAGCAAGTAACAAAAAAATGTCCATAATCAATGAACAAATTTTGGATGAAACATTACGTAAAACCTACCCGGGTTTAAAAATAAAAGGAAGTCTAGTGGACATATCAATTTCTGACTATATTAAAATTAAAAATCGTATCGACTCCAGTAGAGATATAAAGAAAGAAATTGTAAATTCCTTGAGCGAATTAATAAATTATCTTCACAAACATAATATAAAATGTAAATATGAATCTTATCTACCCTTAGAAGAAGAAGCAGTCAATATAATCTACAAAGATCATCGTGGTTCAACATCTCAAATCACAATGCTTTTAAATGAATCAACTTTAACAAAAATGCAACGTACAGTCTTAAATAATATGGAAACAAAAGTTAATGATTATAACTATCCTAAGATTACGACTACCATGAACGATTCAATATCAATCAATTTAGATCGAACAAAAATAATTGATTTACTATATGTTTACGATAAGATTAATCGTAATATTCATACTATGGCTGATAACAATAAAATATTATTATTAGCTAAATCCATAAATCTACATTAAATTTTTTTTATTTTTATAAACCTATTTGAATAGACTAAAATATCTATAAATTGTATTATATAAAGTGAAATTTAGGCAGTTTACTACTCTTAACGACTTAATTAGCAATGTCCATCAAGAGGGTCTTGGAATAATTCAATATGCCGAGGATAAAGTTCCTTGTATCTATGTTCAACAACAGTTGTATGATCTTATTATGGAGAAATGTAGAGGAAAAAAATATGTAGTTGACGTTTTACTAAATATTTTTTATGATGGCAATCATGTTTTTGTCGATATTCAGATGGAATTTATCGACCTGGGAATTGAAGAAAATTTCTTAATTCCAGGCAGTACTTCCATTAACTTTTTTGATGCATTAAACGATAGTGGATTATTAGGGATTATTCCTAAAAGTAATGGACATACCTATACATCTAATATTTTTCTAATTCAACTTCCAAATAAAGAACGAATTTCCAAAGCCGTGGATATAATCAAGTCAAATTTGAAATATTCAAAGAAAGAATAATAATGAAAAAACAATATAAAAGCAAAAAAAAACGTTACGAAGATACTAACGTAGAAGGTACAAAAGATAGCGTTAATTCTTCCCCTATTCCGAAAGAAATTGATACTCATTATAAATTATATGGAAAACATGTATGGGAGATTAAATATTACGAAAAATGTGAAATTTGTAATTCTCATTTCGATGAATTTGGTTTCTGTGCATGTGGGAGTGGTAAAAGTTAAACTGATGCTTTTACTATAAACCATGCGACGACCGGGATTTGAACCCGGGTTACCAGATTGGCAATCTGATGTCCTAGACCAAACTGGACGATCGTCGCCCATACGACTTCAGTTATGTTGGTTATTTAGCCTTTTTTATTTGGAAAGGGATTGTGTTCATTGCAATCTATTTTGTGTATATAGAACTTTCGAATTGCAAAGGTGTTTTTGGATTATTGTTAAATGAGGTAAGAGAGTTTATTGTTATCATACCTTACTGTTATATACTTTGAGTTTAGATTGGATGTTTTAATTTTTATATATAATGAATGTTAATAATTTTTCTGTTATAGTAATCAATATTTATTAGATTAGGTTAGGTTCAATAGATGGCAAATTAAATTAATTTAATTTTTTTATTAAATATTGTTTTACAAACTATTTAATATATGGTAATTATTCTCAAATGAATAAAGAAGAAAATGTTCTTCTTTTAATGTTTATTTCTAACTCTAATAAAATAAATCTACTAGATATTTTTTTAAATGTATATACATATAGTATAATCTTATTTTTCTATAGTAACATAATTATTTTTTAAACTGTAATACCTTCTAAATTGCATAGGGGCATTTTTTATAATTCTTTATCTCAGCATTTGAAAGTATAATTCCATATTAGAATAATGAAATAAATTCAAAAAAAGTATCAGTCAAAATCTTTATTGCATAGATCAATTTTGGATAACTAAAACCAAAGTCGAAAATCCTCTCTTTTCAAAGACAATATTATCTTTGATCTCTTCCACTATTACAGTAGCCGAAATAATATCATTATTAAGACAAGTTTTGGCATCAATTACTATGTAGTCATTTAATATATCTGCGGATTCCAAACTTGATTTGTTGAATGAATAATTAACAGGGGAAGAAGAGTTTAATAAAATTAAATTATACTTGTCATAATTACCTATTCTTACTCCTTTTCCATAATTTGGAATAGCCTTTATGTTTAACCTTATTTCCCCTCTAGGATTGTATGTATATCTTGACAAATTGTTTACAAAAATTGAAAATTGAAATGGATAGCCTGCTGTATATTCAGCCATTTTAGAAATGGCATCATTCATAATAATATCTATCTTTTTTATAGTGTCCCCAAACTTATCAATAATATGATTTGATTTAGTAACTACATCGTTAATTTTTTGTTTTCTTATTTTCATTTCTTCCGGAGAAAGATTATATCTATCTACCCAATTGAGATAATCTAACGACAGATCTTTAATAAACTCTGCACATGTATTCTGATAATTCTTTATATTTTCTTTTTCAGAATTGATATTTTTAATAGACATAATTTAGTTATATAATTAAAAAGTATAAGAGAATATAAATAGATATAGCATTATGTGATAATTTATGATGTTTAGCAAAATTATTGAGGATTTAAAAATGAATTTTAATACAAATAGAAATTTCTTTGTGAAATATTCAAAGAGTAACCCGAATATGATTTATTCAAAAATAAACGACATAGCACAATTTGTAGGTTCACGATATGGAATAGATTTAAAGTTGCATTTTCCAGATCCCAGCAAAATCTATGTATTAGATTCTTATGGAAGCGAAAATATTGGAATTGTTGTTGATAGATTTAAAAAAAACTTTTCCATATCACGAGAACTAATAAAATCAAAAGCAATAGAAACTATACCTGGTGCATCAGTTTCAGATGCTTATATGTATGAAGGAAAGGAAGGAGTTCGTATATTATTTAATAAGGGACGATTAGAGTTATTGCCAGGATCAATACACATTTGGAGTCAGATAGATAAAGATGTTGAAAACTATGTTAATTGGATATTGACGAATGTATTAGTTAAAAATTAAACTTGACTATGCTATTCCTATTTAATGTGTCTATCTAAACTTATTATATCATATTTATATTTTAATTTGTCTTCTTCATTGTATATTTCAGCTTTTACAGGCAATGGCAAGTTCTTTGAAATCCAAAAATTGCTGCTAAGATCTTTTAGTTTATAACTCAAAACAAATGTTTCCAATTCTCCAATTTTTGATGGCAAATATTCTTTCGAAGTAATTTTGATAGGTATATTTATTATTCCAGTATTAATGGAATCCCATTTTGCACCTATTACTAAATATTTTGGTTCTCTTGCGATGTCTTTTATTTGTAATATTGATGATTCCACAATATCTATATATTGTTGATTTTTTACTTGTTTCTCTTTCATTAGCAAATTGGATTTTGATAACTGGGTATAAATTTTTGCTGATTTACTTTCATTAGATATAGTAAATTCAGTATTCCAATAATCTGGATTATTTCGAAAGAGGATATTTATCAAATAATTGTCTATGTTCTTGTTTCCATTTTGTATCGTTAAATTATACAAGTATTCGTCACCATCATGAATTTTATTTCCAGCTGACCATAGGTCTTGCTCTTTAGGTATTGTAATTGATCTTGCCGGACTATCAAATCCACCATTTGAAGCGATTATAGCTATATTTATGATAATAGATAATAGTACTAATGACCCAAAGACCACAACAACACGTTTCTTGCTAGACAAACTTTTTCTTTAAACAAAAATAACTATTCTTAGATATTTGAGCTAAAAAAAGAGAGGTAATGAATATCTATTTAATTGGAACCTGAAATTCTACTTGTTCAGTAAAGATTCCTGTGTCTTGACCTTTGACACTAGTCACTTTAATTTTAACAGTTACTATCCCTGGTTGATCAAATGTTATACTATGAGATTTGGTACCTTCTCGTGCCAACTGATTTTTCAAATCTAGCAATGTAGTATTGTTTGAATCCATTATAACAAGATCGTAAGTAGCCTGAGTAACAGGAAATTGATCTTTGTCTAATATGTCTACAGTGAATGTGGTTTCATTGCCTGTAGTTATTGAAGAGGGTTTCCAATCTAAAGTAACATAATAGTCTCCACGGGCAGTTCTCTCTGTCAATGGAGGAGTCACTTCCACTATAGACGCTTCAGGCATGGGAGGTTGACCTTTTCCTGTCTCTAGTAATAAATACTGAAATTGGATCGGAGCAGAACCGGTTGTAACATCAACATAGGTTTTCGCCATCACTGGGTAAGGAAACTCGTTCTTAATCCATGTATTGCTGGCCACACCTTTGTAATATTCTACTCTTACAGTATCGACTGGTTCCTTAAATGCTGGAATGTTTAATTCTTGATGGCCGGATGGTTTAATCTCAGACCCTCCAATAGAAGCTATTTTGCCCCATGATGCTGAATTCAACGATTGACCAGGCTTAGCGACAAATGCCGCTAGCCATTGTAATGAACTAGCATAAGCGCTTCTATATTTATTCATTTCAGGAGGAATTTTAGAAGTTCCTAAAGCAGTTAAATCCAACGGGCTTAGTATAAAGGTTCCATTTAATACCTTGCCTTGATCTTCTACAAACACCGGTGCTATCCAATTTCCTTTATTATCTTGGTCCTTGAAATATATTGTCATAGTAAATTCTCTACCATTATTAGTATCAAAATGACTTATTGTGTATTTTACATACATATCTTTAGTTACACCTTCTCCTACATACCAATTATTATCTACAGCAAACGCGTTTGAAAATAAAAGGTCCGTAGTGGCTAGTATAGCAAAAGAAAGTAAGACAGGAATAATAAATATCTGCAATTTTGCGAGTTCGTCTTTTGTCATTACTTGTATTACTTAAAAAGGATTGATAAATGTTTATTATATTATTATGATTTTGTATATAATAATATAAATATAATATTGTAACATATTTCACAATGTGTAATTGCCCTTCTGTTCATTTTTATGAAGTTGAATTCAAATTAGCAGGAATGACTGTGGTACCAACTCATAAAAATTGTGGAGATTCATTAAATGAAGAACAAATATCTAAATTCGATAAAGAGTTAATAAAACACTGGAGATTTGAAGAAGCTGAATAAGCTCCAAACTAATATTTATTGCTGTTAAAATTTAGGCAAATTTATTAATGTCTTTTTATTATCAAGGTTAGGTGTCTTTGAATGACAAAAATGCTTAATGTAAATATTGATACAAATGGAATAGATCAACAAGAAGCCCAGGATTGGGTGGCAGAATTAGCGAATGTTTATGCTGACATGGAAATTGAGGATGTTAAAGTTTCTGGAAATAATATTTCTTTCAAAGCTGGATTATCTGGGATGGAAGATACTGAATCTGATGATGTCAAAATGAAGATAGAAGAATATCTTTCAATGAATGAGGCTTTTGAAGTAAAAAATATCTCAATTAAATAGAGTATCCAAAAGATTATTTTTTTTATAATTTAAGTATTTTAAATTTATTTACGAATCATAAATGAGCATTACTTATCTTTAAATAGTAGTTTTGGGCATATAAATACTATGACTTGTAAAGGTATTTGCGTAAGACATAAAGCACAAAAACCTGTGGGATCTGGGAGATATGCTAGTGGTCAAAAACGTTGTCAAATATGTGAAATATTTATAAAATGGGATGGATTATGGTGCCCATGTTGCGGATATAGATTAAGAACAAAACCACGTAATTTAAAATATAAAGCTAAATTACGTGCGAGAACTAAAAAAATAATAGAACCATTAACAGCTCCAGTTATTACTGCATAGCTGAGGGCTCTTTCAACTAAAATTTAAATAAATTTGTGCACTTAATTAGATAAAGTATTTTTGGGTGCAGACTATGATCTTCTTTTGTTAATGTCATATTTAATAATACAATTTTATAACAATATATTTATAAACTTAATGAGCTCCGATGGTGTAGTCCGGTTAAGCATTTCGCCCTCTCAAGGCGACGATCCCGGGTTCAAATCCCGGTCGGAGCACTTTCTATAAAATTCAGTAGTCCGGTATTCTCTTCATTTTACATGTTTCCATGATAATAGGGGGACTATCATAGACATCATTATTTTTATAGCATTCTTGTTGAAGGTGCTGGATAAATAAATTTATCCTAACAGCTATGGCTATTATGTTATTTTTTGCTGTGGTAGGAATTTGGTATTTGGCGAAAATTTCTTTCTACTGACCTTATAATAAATAATTTCACCTCTTCTCTCAATTACAGCTATAATTGCTTCTTTACCCATTTTCTCTATGGAGCGAATATTTTCAAATAATATATTTGCTTTTACACTTATACCCTCATTTATACCAAAAATCACATATTTTGCAGCTTTTCTGGAATATTCGCCTCTTTCATACACCCGAAAATCATCTCCAAAACCGAAACCTTCCTTTGCAATATAACCACGTGTTCGAAGATCCCTAAATATCAAAAATTTTGTAAAAATAGAGAGATCATTTTTCAATAATGTTTGAAGAAAAGTTGAGAAATCTAGTGTAGACTTTTGTTTTGTAAGAACTAATCTTTTAGAGTACAACAGAAAAAGGGCTTCATAATTTTCCAGTATATACATATCTTTAATTTTTTCTCCATATCCTTTACTTCTTAATTGGTCTTGTTGTTTAACCGAATCAATCAGTATTACCCCGTTTCGATCTAGAATACCGTCTATTACAAACGCAAATTCTATATCGTTCTCATTTGATAGATACACATCTTCCAACGTAAACGAATAAATCAAAGTTTATTTTAAATATAAAAAGATTCGTGATTCAAAAATGAAAGGTGCTAATTATAGGGAACCCCGTGGAATGCCATATGTTAGAAGAGAATATATTGCAGGCAAACCTCAATCTAAAATTGCAAAATTTTCTTCTGGACATGCAAGCAAAGACTATGATTTTAAGTTAGAATTATTAGTAACTGAAAATATTCAAATACGACACAATGCACTAGAAGCTGCTCGATTGGCAGTCAATAAAAGAATGGCACAAGCAGGAGAAGATACTTTCTTTTCCAAATTAAAGGTATATCCACATGTTCTTCTTCGAGAAAATAAGATGATTGCTACAGCTGGTGCAGACCGACTTCAGGAAGGAATGAGAAGGGCTTTTGGTAAAGCTACAGGCTTAGCAGCACGTCTTAAACCTGGCCAATCTATTATTGAAGCCTACGTTCTGTTAGATAATCTTTCATTGGCAAAAGAAGGTTTTAAAATAGCATCTAGCAAAATAGGATGTCCAACCGAAATTCGTATAACGAAATTAAAATAAACTAGTGGATTTAAATTTTTATAAACTATTATCTCGTATCTTTATTATTTTATTATTTATATTTGTATATCTTTAACCACTATATTGAGTGTGAAAAAATTAATATATATATATATATATATATATATCCTTCATACAATTTTATCTAAGTGACTGTTTCATGGTAAAAAAATAAAAATTCCTTAATACTTATTTTGCATACTTCAAGATATTTACTTGTAATAAATTATTTTTTATCCGAAAGAAGATTGTATATATTTGGGTAAAGATAAACTTTATTTGCCCTTAAATAATTTTCATAAAAATGTAACTCGAATACTTTTTCATAGTATAATTTTTGGATAAAAACTTAATTATATAGTTGAAGGTTTTTTTTACTTGGTATTTAACAGTACTTTAACTATCATAACCTTTATTGTATGAGATTTGTTTTTCATATGTAAGTAATATGAGATTTCTTCCGGATTTAGATGCTAAAGAATATGAAGGAAAAATAGCCTTTGTAAGGGTTGATTTTAATGTAAGCATACAAAATGGTCATATCGGTGAAGATTACAGAATTCGAATGTCACTTCCTACCATAGAATATCTTACTAAAAGAAACTGCAAAGTTATTTTGGCATCTCATTTGGGGCGGCCTATAAACCATCAAAATAATTATTCGCTAAAACCTGTCGCACAGAGATTATCATCAATGCTTTCGAAAACACAAGTGAGCTTTGTCAATAATTCTATAGGTGCGGAAGTTGAAAACAAAATTAAAAGCCTTCCATGTGATGGTGTTTTATTATTAGAGAATCTGCGTTTTTATAAAGAAGAAGAACTTAATGATCCAGAATTCTCCAAGAAACTTGCCTCTCTCGGTGATATATATATCAATGATGCATTTAGTACTTCTCATAGAAAACATTCTTCAACTTATGGAGCAGCTACACTCTTTAATACTAAATTAGGAGGATTTAATTTAAAAAAGGAAATAGAATATTTGACCATGATAAAGGAAAATCCTATGCGTCCGTTTATAATAGTTATTGGAGGTGTAAAGATTAAAGACAAAATTGGTGCTTTAGAAAATTTATTACCAAAAGCAGATAAAGTGTTGATAGGTGGGGCTGCTGCCTATACTTTTTTAAAATCCAAAGGATTTAAAATTGGAAATTCTATTATTGATTATGACTACCTCAAATGGGTAGAGCTTTCCTTAGAGAGATATGGTGAAAAAATTCTTTTACCCACTGATCATGTCGTATCATCAAATCCAGAAAACTCTTCTCCTATTTACTCTAAGGAAAACATTCCTGATGGTATGAGCGGATTTGATATTGGAAAAGAGACTATACAAAATTTTTCTTCTCAACTTTCTTCGACGAGAAAAGGCACAATCTTTTGGAATGGACCAATGGGATTCTTTGAAAAGGATGTTTTTTCAGAAGGAACTATAAATATTGCTAAGAGTATGGCACTTGCATATTGGAGAGGATCCACAACTCTGATTGGGGGAGGGGATACTATGGAAGGAATGAAAAAAGCAGGTGTCTCTGAAAAAGAGGTAAGTCATGTATCTACTGGTGGAGGAGCTACGTTGAGATATTTAGCAGGGGATAGGATGCCTGGATTGTTTATACTAGAATAAAAAGTTGAAAACTCATAGTAGAAAATTATAAGAACAATTAGATAAATGGAATATAGAGCGTCTTTTTGATTAAATTAGTAAATTATTCGTTATTACAATTATTTATAAATTCATCAATATTTTCCAAACAATGTAATACCATACTTTTACTTCTCTTTATAATCCAATAAGGAAATTCCGCAGGAGTAAAGATATGTTGTTCT
>Ga0126310_10000080_pt1 | contig 26034 bp, 25 predicted proteins | sample Plot60_FD_92540 | JGI IMG/M metagenome (GOLD analysis project Ga0126310, IMG submission 92540) | Serpentine soil microbial communities from UC McLaughlin Reserve, CA, USA - Plot60 | ecosystem: Environmental > Terrestrial > Soil > Grasslands | place: USA: UC McLaughlin Reserve, Lake County... | reverse complement strand
GGCGGCCAGCGCTCGGGCGGCTGGGCGCCCGCAAACCCGCGAAGCTCAGGCATCGTCGAACCAAAACAGCCCGACGGTCCCGGGACCTGCGTGCGTGCCGACGACCGGGCCGAGGGTCGTCACAAGCTCGAGCTGCGCCTGCGGTCGCGTGCGGCCGACGAGCTCCCGCAGCGCCTCGGCGCGCCGAGGCGCATCGGCATGGGCGATCGCCACCCGAAGGCTCGACCCCTCGCGCGACCCCGACGCGAAGGCATCGATGAATTCCTGGAATGCCCGCCGATTTCCGCGGACGCGCTTGAGCGGGACCACCTCGCCGTCGCGAATCGTCAGGATCGGCTTCACTTTCAGCAGCTGCCCGGCCCAGGCCGCGGCACGGCCGATCCGGCCGCCGCGGGCGAGGTAGTCGAGCGTGTCGAGGGTGAAGATCAGCTGCGAGTCGCGTCGATGCCGCTCGACGAGCGCCTCGACCTCCTGATCGGTTGTGCCGCGCTCCAGTCGCAGCTGCAGCGAGAGCCCGAGCATGGCAACGGCGGCCGATGCCGTTTCGGTGTCGACGACGCGAATGCGGTCGCCGAACTCTGCGGCTGCGAGCCGCGCGCTCTCGACCGTGCCGGAGAGCGTGGCCCCGATGTGAAGCGAGTAGATGCGCTCGTACCCGGCGAGGTCCTCGTAGACGGCGCGGAAGTCGCCGGGAGTCGGCTGGGAGGTCGTCGGCGTCACCGGCGAGTCGCGCAGCCGCGTGTAGAACTCTTCCGGCCCGAGCTCGACATAGTCGCGGAAGCTCTCCTGGCCGAAGCGCACGTAGAGCGGGACGATCCGCCAGTTCGAATAGCGGCGAGACGCCTCCGGGAAGTCCGCCGTCGAGTCGACCACAATCGCGGTGTTGGCCGCGGTCAGGTCCATCGCTACCCGGCCGCCATGCCTGCGGCGCGGCGGATCGCCGTGACGATCTCGTCGAGATCGTCGTCCTTGCTGAGACAGGCGACCGCTCCGGCGTCGGTCAGCGCCTGCCGTTCGCGAACGTTTGCCGATGCCGTCAAGCCGATCACGGCCGCATCAGGGTATGCCTGGAGCAGGGCGGCCGTAGCTTCGACGCCGTCCATCCCAGGCAGCCGGTAATCCATCAGCACGACGTCGGGGCGCAGTTCACGTGCGAGCTCGACAGCTTCGACGCCGTCCTCGGCCGCGCCGACGATCTCCATGTCCGACCGAAGCCCCAGCACGAGCTGCAGCCCCTCGCGGAAGACCTGGTTGTCCTCGACCAGGGCGACCCGAATCGGCGGTTCCACCCCGTCGAATCTAGCGATCTACTCGGCCGAGACGAGCAGCGGGTAGTGCGGCTGGCCTCCCTGGAGAACTTCGACCTCGAGCTCCGGGTTCGTGCGCGCGAGCTCACGAAGCAGCTGTGAGAGGTCGGGCTCCTCCGCCCCTGTCAGCAGCGTCAGGACCTCGCGCGGCTCGGCGAGCAGGCGTTCCAGGATCGCCCGCGCCACCGGCTCGAATTCAGCGCCGCCCGTGAACGGCTCGTCGCCGAGGAGGCCGAGGTACTGGCCGACGCCGACCGTGTGGCCGTTCAGCTGGACGTCCCGCGAGGCCGTGGTCACCGCAGCCGTTGCGATCCGCACCGCCGCTTCGACCATCGCTGTCTCGTTCTCACCGGCCGAGGCCGTCGGGTTGAAGGCGACCAGCGCCGCCAGACCCGCCTGCATCGAAGTCGTCGGAATGACGCGCATCGGCTTCTTCGCCAATGAAACGGCTTGTTCGGCCGCGAGCACGACGTTGTCGTTGTTCGGCAGCACGATCGCCTCGGGCGCGGTCGTCGTGTCGACCGCCGCGACGAGGTCGGCCGCCGACGGGTTCATCGTCTGGCCGCCCTCGACGATCTCCGTCGCGCCGAGGCTTTCGAACAGGCGGCGATTCCCGGCCCCCGCCACCACTGCGACGACTTCCGTTACGGCCGCCGTCGGGTCTGGAACGGCGGCCAGCAGGCGGCGCTCGCGCGCCTGCGTCTCGCGATGCATGTCGGCGATCTCGACGTTTTCGATCGCGCCGACGCGCGTCCCGATCGAGAGCGCCGCTCCCGGGTCGTCCGTGTGGACGTGCACCTTCAGCGCGGATTCGTCCCCGACCACGAGCAGCGAGTCTCCGAGCCGCTCGAAGTCCGCTTCCAGCCGGTCCGGCTCGAGTTCGCCCTCGATCACGAAGGTCGTGCAGTAGCGGAAGCGCGAGAGCTCCTGGTGCGCCGCCTCGAGCGTCGTCTTCTCGACCGGCGGCGCCTCCGGCAGCGGCTGACCACCGACGACCGATGCCACGCCGCGCAGGAGCTCCACAAGCCCTGCCGCGCCGGCATCGACGACGCCGGCCTCTCGCAGCACGTCGAGCTGCTCCTGCGTCCGGACGACTGCTTGCTCGCCGCGTCCCACGAGCAGCTCGAGCAACTCCGCCGCCGGCCGCGACGACTCCGCCTCAGCGGCGTCCGCCAGCGTCCGGATCGCAGTCAGCATCGTTCCCTCCACCGGCTTGCGAACCGCCCTGTAGGCAGCGTCCGAGCCGCCGCGCAGCGCGCGGGCCACCGCGGCGCCGTCGATCGGCCCTTCCGCGGCCAGCGACTCGGCGATCCCGCGAACGATCTGGGAAAGGATGACGCCGGAGTTCCCGCGGGCGCCCATCAGGGCCGCACGCGTCGTCTCGCGTGCGAGGGCCCGGCGATCCGCCGTCTTCGAGGCTTCGAGCGCCTCGAGTACCGCCCGCGCTGTCAGCGCGAGATTGGTACCGGTGTCGCCGTCTGGGACCGGGTAGACGTTGAGGTCGTCGATCCGGTCGCGGCTCCGATCGAGCGCGTCGACGGCCCCCTGGACGACGCGGAGAACCGAATCGCGGTCGCTCAAACCTCCCGGTTCCTCCTAACCCTCTCCACGAGTCGGCTCACGCCGACTGCCGGACGTCCTGGATATGGACGTCCACCGCCGCCACGCGCAGGCCGGTCAGGCGCTCGACCTCGTACTGCACCTGTGAGCGAATCGTCGCCGCGACCTCTGCCAGGTTGAGGCCGTACTCGACGACGACGTGAAGATCGAGCGAGACCGAGTCCCCGTCACCGGAGACCGTGATCCCGTGGGTTCCGCGGCCCCTCGGCAACAGCCTTCCGACCTTTGCCCGCGCGCCGCCGCCGATCCCGACGACGCCGTAGCAGCGCGCCGCCGTCTGCGAGACGATCTGGCCGACCGCGCCTGTCGAGATCGTGATCTGGCCGAGCGACGACGAGAGCTGTGGCTCAGCCCGCTCCATCGTTCGTTAGACGCCGGCCGGGCGGGAAGGGGTTACTTCGAGGCCTCGCTCGCCACGAAACGAGCTCTTACAGCGCCTTCTGAACCTTGTTTCCTTTGAGGCACCGCGTGCAGACGTACGCACGGGTGGCCTTGCCGTGGAGCAGAACCCGGACACGCTGGAGGTTCGGGTTGAAGCGGCGCTTCGTGGCGACCATCGAGTGGCTTCGGTTGTTGCCGAAACCGGGCTTCTTTCCACAGACTGCGCACACCTTGGCCACGGCGCGGCAGTGTAGCGAGAGTGATCAGGCAGTAGCGCTTGCCCGGAGCTGGGAGAAGAGATCGGCCATCTCCAGCGCGGTGCGAACCGCCTCGGCGCCCTTGCCGACCCGGTCGTCCGCCTGGTCCGCCGATTCGAGTGTCAGCACGCCGAACGTGACCGGGATCCCGGTCTCGAGCGCCGCGAGCTGCAGACCGCTCGCGGCCTCGCCGGCGACGAAGTCGAAATGCGGCGTCTCGCCTCGGATCACGCAGCCTAGGGCAACGATGCAGGCAAAACGCCGCGTCTTCGCGAGGGCCATCGCGCCGAGCGGCAGCTCGAACGCGCCGGGCACCTGAGCGACCGTGACCGACTGACGGGCAACGCCCGCGAGCTCGAGCTCCTCCAGCGCACTCGCGAGCAGCCTGTTGGTCACCTGGCCGTTGAAGCGGCTGACGACGACGCCGACCGCGCGGCGGGCGCGGTCCGAGGAGCCGGTGAGGACGCCGTAGCCGTCCGGGATCGAGAGCTCGCCCGCCGCGTGTCCCGGCGTTCGCAGCCGGGGCAGCTCGCCCTCCTCGGCCGGCGCCTCGTCCGGGGGCGGCGTGTCGTCGTCACGCTCGGCCTCGGCATCGTCTCCCTCCTCCTCGAGCTGCTCCTCGGGCGGAGCCGGCTCGGCCTCAGCCTGCAGCACGGGCTCTGACTGCGGCCGGCCATCCGGCTCGGCGAGCTCCTCCTCGCCAGGCCCGAGCTCGACCTCGTCCGCCGGAACCTCCGGTCCAAGCTCTTCTTCTCTCGTCCCGACGAGCCGTTCCTCGCCGGGCCAGCGCTCTTCGTTCACGCTTCCTGCTCCGGCTCGTCGAAGCGCAGGTCCTGGTGATGCAGCTTGTGCGCGAGCTTGTCCCGCTTCGCGGCGAGGTAGCGGCGGTTCTCGGCGTTGGGCGGCACCTCGATCGGCACCTGCTCCACGACGGTCAGGCCATAACCTTCGAGCCCGCTGATCTTCTTCGGGTTGTTCGTGAGGATGCGGATGGTCGTCAGCCCGAGCTCCGCGAGGATCTGGTTGCCGATCCCCCAGTCGCGTGCGTCCGCGGGGAAGCCCAGCTCGAGGTTCGCCTCGACCGTGTCGAGGCCGTTCTCCTGAAGCTCGTACGCCTTCAGCTTGTTGAGCAGGCCGATCCCGCGGCCCTCCTGGGCCATGTACAGGAGCACGCCGCGATCCTCCCGGGCGAGCTGCAGCAACGCCTGCTCGAGCTGCTCGCCGCAGTCGCAGCGGAGCGAATGGAAGACGTCGCCGGTCAAGCACTCGGAGTGGACACGCACAAGCACGTCCTGCGCCCCTTCGACATCGCCCTTGACGAGCGCGACGTGGTGCTTGCCGGTCAGCTTCTCGCGGAACGCGACCGCCGTGAACTCGCCGTAGGCCGTCGGCAGGCGCACCGCCGTCGTCCGCTCGACCAGCTTCTCGTGGCGGCGCCGGTACTCGATCAGGTCGGCGACCGTGATCAGCTTCAACCCGTGCCGCTCGCAGTACGGGACCAGGTCGTCGACGCGGGCCATCGTCCCGTCCTCGTTCATGATCTCGCAGACGACCCCGGCGGGGATCAGCCCCGCCAGCCGGGCGAGGTCGACGGAGGCCTCCGTCTGCCCGCCACGCTGCAGGACGCCGCCGTCACGCGCGCGGAGCGGGAAGATGTGGCCGGGCCGGACGAGGTCGTCGGCGCCCTTGCTCGGGTCGATCGCCACCTGGACCGTGCGGGAGCGGTCATGCGCGGAGATACCGGTCGCGATCCCCTCGCGCGCCTCGACCGAGACCGTGAAGGCGGTTCCGAACGGCGTCTCGTTGCGATCGGTCATCGGCTGCAGTCCCAGCTCGTCGCAGCGCTGCGCGGTCAGGCACAGGCAAACGAGCCCGCGGCCGTGCGTCGCCATGAAGTTGATCGCCTCCGGAGTCGCGAACTGAGCGGCGATCGTCAGGTCGCCCTCGTTCTCTCGGTCGGCGGCATCCACGACGACCACGAACTTGCCCTCGCGGATGTCCTCGATCGCCTCCTCGACGGTCGAGAAACGCGCCTGTTTTTCGAGACCGGTCGTCATCCGGTGGATCGTACCGTCGCTCAGCCTGGCGGCTCCCAGACGAGCTCCGCGACCTCGAGCCGGATCGTCCGCTCGCGCGCCTCGCCCGCCAGGACGGCGACGGCGTCGTTCAGCCGCGCATAGCGCTCGTGCCCGGTTGAATGGAACGCAGCGCCGACGACTTCCCGTCCGTAGTTGCGTGGGCGCCCGTAGCCGCGGTAGTCGAAGGCGATCTTCGCTCCGTCGTCGGTCTCGATCACTCCCTGGAAGTCAGGGAGGTAGACGTCGTCAGGCCGCAACCGCGGATGGTTGAGACCGCGAAAGCGGCCCGTCAGAGCGCCCTCGCACCGGCCTTCGGCCAGGAAGATCCCGCCCACGTCAGGGCCGTCGATGCTGTAGGGCTCCTCGTACGAGAACTCGATCAGGTAGAGGGGCTCGAGCCTCACCGCGCGGCGAGCCGCTCGACGTATTTGGCGAGCACGTCGACCTCGAGGTTCAACTCGTCGCCCGGCTCGAGCGAGCCGAGCGTCGTCGCCGCGAGCGTGTGCCGGACGAGTGCGACGGCGAATGAATCGTCGGTGAGAGCCGTGATCGTCAGCGAGACGCCGTCGACCGTGATCGAGCCCTTCTCGACGCAGTAACGGAGGACGTCGATTGGCGCCTCGATCGTGACCCGGCGGCTGTCGCCGTCGGGGTCGACCGCCCGCACCCGGCCGACGCCGTCGACATGCCCCTGCACGTAATGGCCGCCGAGCGGATCGCCGACGCGAAGAGCGGTCTCGAGATTGACCTCGGCACCAAAAGACTTTGCACGCTGCAGCGTCTCCGGCATCACGTCGAAGGCGAGCGAGCCGTTCGTCCGCTCCGCGACGGTCAGGCAAACCCCGTCGACGGCGACCGAGTCGCCGATCGTCGGGTCAAGGGAGCTTTCGACCACCAGCCGACCGCGGTCGAACGAAGCGACCTTCGCGCGCTCGCGAACGATGCCGGTGAACATGTCGGCAAGCCTACGCAGTGGGGGGCTGCCGGTGCCCGCGAATAGGCACGTATATGTCACACCCGCGGCGCAGACCCGTGTGTTTTTCCTGGTTACGCTCACGGCGGGTGGCGGGTGGTCATTAACCACCACCCGGGTGGGGATGCGCGCGCGTGATCCTCTTAACGGTGCGCGAGCTTCGTAAGCGACGGAGGGTGCCCGCCCATGATCCTGTTAACGGCGCGAGCTTCTCAAGCGACCGTCACTCGGCAACGGCGACGTCTTCGAGCGTCTCGCGCGCGATGGCCTCGACAGCTGGACGCTCTCGGACCTCTAGCTCGTTCTCGAGCTCCAGTACCGCCTCCGCCTGGCTCGGCGTCAGCGGCGCCAGATCGACTGCTTCGAGCTCGGCTCGGAGCTCCTCGTCTGTGCTGCGGCGATTCAGCCAGCGCGAGATCGCGGTCACGATCCGGTCGCCACTGCGAATGCTTTCAGGGCTCGTCGACATAAGCCGTCAAGAAGACATCTTCTCCGACCGGCCGAGCGGCCAAACAGTGCAACTCGACCGGCTCGCCCAACTCGGCGAACAGACCTGGACCGGTCCCGGCGACCGTCGCTGCCACGAAGACGAGCAACTTGTCGATCAGACGTGCCTGAAGAAAAGCGGCCGCAAGCGTCGGCCCGCCCTCGAGCAGCAGCGACTGGATTCCCTCCTCGGCGAGGCGCCCGAGCTCCTCCTCGAGCGGGCCGGAAAGCAACTCGAGGTCGACTCCATCCGGCAGCAGCCCCGCCCCGAAGGCGAAGCGCCGCGGCTGACGCGCCGCGCCAACCTCACGCGCCGTCAGGGCCGGTCGGTCGGCGCGGACTGTCCCCATGCCGACCGCGACAGCATCGGACGCCGCCCGCAGCTCGTGGACCAGCCGCCTGCTCTGCGCGCCCGAGATCCATCGCGAGCCGGGCAACGTCAGCCTGCCGTCGAGCGTCATCGCCGCCTTGTAGGTGACGAACGGCCGACCCTCACGGACCCAGGTGAGCCACGCCTCGATCTGCTGCCGAGCCCGTAAGGCTGGCTCGCCTTCGGCGAGCTCAGTCTCGACGCCCGCCTCTCGAAGCTGCTCCACCCCGCCGGCGGCCTTGGGATTGGGGTCCCGCGTGCCGACCACGACCTTCGCCACGCCGGCGTCGATTACCGCTTGTGCACACGGCGGCGTCGAGCCCCAGCTCGCACACGGCTCGAGCGTGACGTACAACGTGGAGCCGCGGGCACGGTCGCCGGCGGCCGCGAGCGCGTTCGTCTCCGCATGCGCCTCGCCCTTCCGCTCGTGCCAGCCCTCGCCGACGATCTGGCCGTCGCGGACCAGGACGGCGCCGACGACCGGGTTCGGCTGGGTCGTCCCACGCCCGCGCTCGGCGAGCTCGAGAGCCCGCTCGAGGAACGTCATGCCAATCGGTCCGCGAGACCGCGGTAGGAGGCAGAAGGATCGCCCTCGCCGAATACAGCGGTCGCAGCGACGAGCAGATTTGCGCCGGCTTCTCGCGCCGCGCGGATGTTCTCGCGGTTGACGCCGCCGTCCACCTGGAGGTGCATCCCATCCGGCAGCAGCTCGCGCAATCTCCGCAGCCGCTCGAAGGCCTCCGGCATGAAACGCTGTCCCGAGTAACCGGGCTCGATGCTCATGCAGAGGACGAGGTCGGCGTCGGCGGCGATCGCCGCCTCGGCCACGTCCTCGACCGGTGTCCTCGGCTTCAGCGCGATGCCCACGCCGAGATCGTGCTCGCGTGCCGCGGCGGCGACCGCGGCGACGTCTTCGACCGCCTCGTAGTGGAACGTGACGCTGTCGGCGCCGGCTTCCCGGAAGGCGCGGAAGTGCCGCTCCGGCGATTCGACCATCAGATGCACGTCGACCTCGCCACCGGCGTCGTGGATTAGGGCTGCGATCGAATGCAGCACGACCGGCCCGATGATGATCGGCTCCACGAAGTGCCCGTCCCCGACGTCGTAGTGGAAGAACCGCACTCCCACGCCGAGCAGCTCCTCGATCTGCTCGCCGAGCTTCGCGAAGTCGGCTGCATAGAGCGAGGGCTCGACCTCGGCCTCTCGCAACCGGTCCGACCAAGCCATTCTCCGGTGATCCTACGCGGCGAGCAACCGGGCGCACTCGACCAGGTCCGCCTCGAGCTTGTCGGACCCGACGCCCCAGTGGAGCGCGTGGAGGATGCCCCAGCGACGCATGCGCTCGCGCTCGAGACCGAGCTCTGCAGCGAGCAGGTCGAGGCGGCGCCCGATCACGTTGCCGCGAATGGCCCAGCGGCGGTCGCGCAGCAGCGAGGCGACGTCGAAGGCGGGCTCGCCGACGATCGGCTTCGGATCGATGGCAAGCCACGGCTCGCGCTGGGAGCGCAGTAAGTTGCTGCCCTGGAGGTCCTGGTGGCAGAGCACGAGCTCCCGCTGCGACCCGGCAAGCTCGGCGGCGGCGGCCGCGGCGGTGTCGACGAGGCTCTCCTCGAAGGGGCGGCCGAGCACCTTCCAGTTCGATCGAAGCTGCATCGTCCAATGCTCCGCCTCCGCAGCGAGCTCGCGGAAGGGATGGTCTTCCGGAACCGGGCGCCAAAGGCGCCTCGACACCGAGGCCGCGATCAGCGTCGCCTCCTCGTCGTCGGCGACCTCCCACAGCGACGTGCCGGGGACTGCGCGCTCGAGCAGCAGGGCGTTCCGGTCCCGATCGACTTCGAGCAGACGTACCGCGCCGTCGCCGTGCCAGTGCGCCAGCGCATCGGCTTCGTGCTCGCTCTCAGCTTCCGGGAAGTTGAGCTTGAGCACCGCCTGCTTTCGGTCCGCGAGCCGCACGGGCACCGTCAGCGAGACATGACCCTGCCCGAACGGCTCGCCGAGCCGGAGCGACCACTGCTCGGCGCACTCGCCGGCGAGCCGCGGGAGCGATTCCAGCCAGGCCGCTCCGCCCGCACGTCCGCGCCACCAGCCCAGCCGCGCCGGGACCTCGATCACACCCGGAGCCTCGCGATGAAGAAACCGCTCGTCCGGTGCACGTGCGGCCGTGTCAGCAGGAACTCCGGCCGCTTCGGGTGGGCGAACCGCGGCCACTCCTCGCCGAGCGCCTCGGGGACGAGCCCCGATGCGTCGACGACGGCCTCGTTCTCGTCGGCATTGAGCGTGCAGACCGAATACGTAATCGTGCCCCCGGGCCGGACGCGCTCGACCGCGGCGCGCAACAGGTCGAGCTGGAGGTCGGGCAGCGGCTGCGCCCGCCAGCGCAGATCCGGCCGCGCGGCGAGGACGCCGAGACCCGAGCACGGCGCGTCGACGAGCGCCCGGTCGAAGTCACGGAGCTCCGCCGCGAGCTCGAGCGCGTCCGCGCAGACGACGGTGACGTTCGAGGCGCCAAGGCGCGCCGCGTTCTCCTCCAGCTCCCGGGCGCGCCCTGGATGCTTCTCGACAGCCGTCACCTCTCCGGCGAGCAGGGTCGCCTTGCCGCCGGGCGCCGCGCAGAGATCGAGCGTCCGCTCGCCCTGGCGGGAGCCGACGACAAGCCCCGCGAGCTGCGAGCCGCGGCTCTGCGGCCAAATCCGACCCTCCGCGAGTGCTCGCTCGTCGACCCGCTCGACGCGATAGGCGCCCTGCAGATCGGTCGGCTCGCCGTCGATCTCCCCACGGATCAGCCGCACGACCGTCTCCGGCGCCTCGTTCTGCGCCCGCATCAGCTCGAGCGCTTCCTCCCGTCCGTAGTCGCGCGTCCAGACCTCCTCGACCCAGTCCGGGTAGGAGTGCTTGAGAGCGCCCTCCGGCAACGAGTCGAGCAACGGCCGGATCCCGTCGGCCACGCGACGGAGAACGGCATTGGCAAAGGCCACGGCTCGCTCGAGCCTCGCGCCTCGCACCAGCTCCACCGCTTCGTTGACGGCGGCGTGCCGAGGCGTTTGCATGAACCCGAGCTCGTAGGAGCCCAGCCGGAGCGCTGCCCGAACCGGCGCATCCAGCTTTCGCAAGGGCCTGCGGCCGAGCTCCTCGATCGCGTGGTCGAGGGTACGTACGCGCTGGATCGTGCCGTAGGAGAGCCGCTGGGCCAACGCGCGGTCGCGCTGGTCGAGGTTCGCGGCCGCCGTTCGCAACGTCCGGTCGGCGTACGCGGCCTTCTCGAAGACGCGGAGCACGGTCTCGAACGCCGCCCGCCTGGCCGGCGAGACCATCAGCGCAGGCCGCGGAGGAACTCGTCGTACGTCATCCGCCGCCGCCCCTCCGGCTGCACCTCGAGCAGCTCTAGCCCCTCGTCGGAGAGCCGCGAGCGCCAGACGATCGCCGGACGTCCCTCGAGCAGGCCACGGGCGCCGATGTGCGGGGAGAGCGCGCGAATGCGGTTGTGCAGCTCCTCCGGCGGCCGTGACCAGTCGAGCTTCCGGTCGGCAGGTGCGACTTTCTCGGCATAGGTGATGCCGTCCTCGAGCTGCGGCGACGGCTCGTGGTTCGCCAGCGCAGCGTCGATCAGCCGGGGCGCCAGCTCGGCGGCCCGAGCGAACACAACGCCTGCGTCGTCGTCGAGCCCAACGGCAAGCCGCTGCTGGGCGGCGATCGGCCCGGCGTCGAGCTCCTCGACCAGTTCGATGATGCTGACGCCGGTCTCCGCGTCACCGGCCATCAGCGCCCGCTCGACGGGCGCTGCGCCACGCCAGCGCGGCAGCAGCGACGGGTGGACGTTGAGCCAGCGCGCCCGCTCCAGCGCCCCGCGGGGCACGAGCTGTCCGTAGGCGACGACGACGAACGTGTCGACGTCGGGAGCAAAGGCCTCGTCGAGCCGCTCCGGCTGCCGCGCCGGGATCCCGAGCCGCTCGGCGACCTCCTTCGCAGGCGGCGGCGCGAGCCGCCGGCCCCTCCCGCGGGGCCGGTCGGGCCGGGTAAGCACGTAGGCGATCTCGTGCCTGGACGCGAGCCGCTCGAGCACCTCGGCTCCGAACGGCGCCGTCGCCGCGACGGCGATGCGGGCCACCTGGGAGGCCCTAACTGGCGCCGAGGACCGGCATCGGCCGGAGGATCCCGAGCGCCTCGCGCCGGGCATCTGCCGTCGTCCGGTCGAGGATCAGGATGCCGTCGAGATGGTCGAGCTCGTGCTGCGCCACCCGCGCCGCATGGTCTTCCAGCTCGAGCCGCACGTCGTTCCCTTTCTCGTCTTTGGCCTCCAGGGTCACCAGCCGCGGGCGCTCGACCGGGATCGTCACCCCCTGCAGCGACAGGCAACCTTCCGCCTCGGTCACCGTCACCTCGGACGTGTCGACGACCACGGGGTTGACGAGTGCCCTCGGCTCCTCTTCCTCGGTCGGCTGGAAGACGAATACCCGCTGGAGCGTGCCGGCCTGCGTCCCCGCCAGGCCAACGCCGCGGGCATCCTGCATCAACTGCGTCATCCGCTCGACCAGCCGGCGCAGGTCGTCGTCGAAGCTCTCGATCTCGTTCGCACGCATCCGCAGCACCGGGTCCGGGTACTGCCGGATCTGCGCGAGCGCCAGCCGCCGGCGAGCCTCCCGCTCGGGATCGAGCTGCTGCTCCTCGCGGACCTGTCCTTGCTCTTCGGCCATCGGCTTGAGTCTAGGTATTGAGTCTGGTCAAAGGCTTTGTGGATCGACGTCGACGACGGCGGTGAGGCCGGCCTTTCGCATGGCCGGCGCCGCCGCCGCCAGCAGCTGCCCGGCCCGCCCGGCGACGCGTCTCGGCTCGTCGGTCTTGGCGACGAGCTGCGCGCGATGCCGGCCGCGGAGGCGAAAGAGGGGCGCCGGGCCGAGGATGTCGGCGTGCCGGAGGCCCGCCCGCACCTCCTCGAGCGCGCGGGTCACCGGACCAGGCTCGGGGCCGCTGACGAGGACGCGGACGAGGTGCCGGAACGGTGGGTAGCCGAGCTCGCGCCGGCGCTCGAGCTCGCCGGTGAGAAACCGCGGGACGTCGTGTCGCGCCGCAAGCTCGACCGGCCGCGAGTCCGGTTGGAAGGTCTGGATCAGCACCCGGCCAGGGGCATCACGGCCGCTGCGCCCCGCGAGCTGAGTCAGCAGCTGGAACGTCCGCTCGTCCGCCCGGAAGTCCGGCACGCCGAGCGCCGTGTCGGCGTCGATCACCGCAGCGAGCGCGACACCGCTGAAGTGGTGGCCTTTCGCCACCATCTGCGTCCCGAGCAGGACGGCGCGGTCGGTGGCGGCGAACTGCCGGAGCGCGGCAGCGAGCGCTTCTGGGTCCTGCGCCGTATCGGCGTCGAGCCGGATCGGCACCAGCCTCGGCAACTGCTTCCCAAGCTCTCGCTCGAGCCGCTGCGTCCCGGCCCCGATCCGGGCCAGCTCGACAGAACCGCAAACCGGGCAAGCTTCCGGCGCCGCCTCCGCGTAGCCGCAGTGGTGGCACCGCAGTTGCCCGTCCTTGTGATCTAGATCATTAACGCTGTGCAGGACCAGCGCGACGTCGCACTGAGGGCAGCGAAGCGTTGTCCCGCAGGCGCGGCAATGCATCGCCGGCGCGAGCCCACGGCGGTTCAACAGCAAGATCGCCTTGCCGCCGTGCTCCTCGATCGCGCCGAGCTCCTTCAGCAGGGGCGCCGACAGCGGATAGCCGGCCTCGCGGCGCAAGTCGACGACCCGGACCCCCGGCAGCGAGCCGCCGAGCCGCCCGCCCAGCTCCAGCCGGTCGAGCTTGTCCCAGCTCTCCGGCCTTGGCGTGGCGCTGCCGTAGATCGCGACAGCGCCTTCGAGCGCCGCGCGCTTCGCGGCGACCGTGCGTGCGTCGTAGCGCGGGTCGGACTCCTGCTTGTAGGACGGGTCGTGTTCCTCGTCGACGCAGACGACGCCGACGTTCCGAAGTGGTGCGAAGACCGCGGAGCGGGCGCCGACGACCACCTTCGCCTCTCCGCGCGCGATCCGCTCCCGCTCGTCCCGGCGCTCCGCGTCCGTCAGGCCGGAGTGCAGCAGCGCCACGGCGTCGCCGAAGCGGGCCCGGAACCTGCCTAGCGTCTGCGGCGTCAGCGCGATCTCGGGTACGAGCACGATCGCGGTCCTCCCACGCTGCAGCGCCGCCGCGCACGCCTGGAGATAGACCTCGGTCTTGCCGCTGCCGGTCTCGCCGTAGAGGAGAAAGTGGCCGCCTCCTGAGTCGAGGGAGGCCGTGACCCGCTCCAGCGCGGCGCGCTGCTCGACCGTCAGCTGCGGCGGTTCCGCCTCGTCGGCGAGTGCTTGCCGCTCACCGGGCGGAGCCTGTTCCTTCCGGCGTTTCCGCTTCACCGGCGCGATCAGCTCGAGCGCGCGGCCCGGCGTCGAGCCGTAGTAGTCCGCGACCCAGAGGGCGAGGTCGACGAGCACCGGCGGCAGCTCGTCGAGGACGGAGACGATCGGAACGGGCTCGACCCCTGCCGGCGCCTCGTCGACGAGCTCGACGACCACTCCACGGCGTCGGGAGCGGCCCAGGGGAACGGACACGACTGAGCCCTTCGCAGCCCCGTCCCTCAGCTCGTACGTGAACGGCCGCGCGAGCGCGCGTGTCGTCACGAGCGGGTAGACGGTCGCGTAGCGCGAGGCCATCACGCGAGCCTAGCCGCCGTCTCTGCACGCGAAGGACAGGCACGCAGTGCCTGGGTCCGTCCGTAACGAAGTCGCTAGACGCCGGCGGCGACCAGGATGAAGTCCGTCGCGAACCCGAGCGTCACGCCGAGCACGATTCCCCACGCTGTCAGGGACTTCGAGCCGAACGTCCTGCAGACGTTGAGCAGTTCGATCACGACGTAGAGAATCGAGCCGGCAGCAAGCGTGAAGAAGAGGATCGAGAGGTTCTCGCTCGTCCACGAATGGCCGATCAGCGTCCCGACGAACGTGGGTGCGCCGCCGATCACGCCCATCAGGCCGAGGAAGCGCCAGCTCGGCAGTTCGGCGTCGCCGCTCAGCGGCCCGACGATGCCGAACCCCTCGGTCGCGTTGTGCAGCCCGAACCCGATCACCAGCACGAGCGCGAGGCTCTTCAGGTCCTGCGCCGCGGACTGGCCGATCGCCAACCCCTCGGAGAAGTTGTGCAGGCCGATCCCGGTTGCGATGAAGACCGACAGCCACTGCGCCGCGGAAAGCCCCGGCTTGTGCGTGCGCGAGAACTCGGCAACCGACGCGGCGCCGGGGCCGAGCATCGCCTTGCGCTGGCGCGCCTTCATCCAGGTGTCGTAGTAGACGAGGCTCATCAGGCCGACGATGAAACCGGCCAGCGCGATCGCCGAGACCCCTGCGAAACGCCCCCAAGTCTTGGCCTGCAACGCTCCCTCCACCGGGTCGATCGCCTCGCTGACGACGTCCCAGAAGAGGAAGATCAGGATTCCCGTCGCCGTCGCCGTGAAGAAGGCCTTCAGCTTCGGCGAGATGCCTTGCATCCGCCCCATCGGCAGGCCGATGAAGATCGTCAGGCCCGCGATCGCGCCGAGCAGCAAGGTCTGGGCTGTGGACATCGTTGTAAGGCTCACCTTACAGAAGAGGGTCAGTACAGTTGGCGAGCGTATGGCACAGGGCCACTCAGTCGACGAGTACCTCGAGACGATCTACTTCCTGGCCTTCCCGATCGGCGAATACCGGCCTCAGTCGACCGGCTCCCCCACGCTCGCCTCGCGGGTCGGCGAGATGCTCGGAGTGTCCCGCGCCTCGGCCGGCGAGATGCTGAAGCGACTCGAAGCAGAGGGCCTGATCGAGCGCGGCGAGCAGAAGGAGGCGATCCTCACCGAGACCGGCCGCGCGCGGGCGGAGACGGTCGTTCGCAAGCACCGCATCATCGAGCGCCTCCTGACGGATTTCATGGGCTACACCGCGGCCGAAGCGCACGTGCATGCCGACGAGCTCGGCGATACGTTCTCGGACGAGATGGTCGAGCGGATCGAGGAGAGGCTCGGGAACCCTGAGCGCTGCCCGCACGGCTGGCCCGTCGACCCCGACGTGGAGCAGGCCGAGAACCAGGAGCTGGCACCGCTCGCCGACCTGGAGCCACCCGCGCAGGCGACGATCGTCCGCCTCGCCGAGCACGACGGCGAGCTGCTCCACTGGTTCTACGACGAAGGGTTGGTGCCGGGAACCGAGCTCGAGCTGCAGGGAGCCCAACCGGCGGCCGGACAGTTCACCGTCAAGGTGGACGGCACCGAGAAGGCGATCGGTGAAAAAGCTGCCGCGGGGCTGTTCGTTCGGCCCTCCTAATGATCTAGATCACAAGCTGGGTCAAGCGGTCGCTGCTTGGGGCGCCCCGATTCCTGCAGCTGCGCGAAGCGTGTCGGCCTTGTCGGTGCGCTCCCACGTGAAATCGTGGTCGTCGCGGCCGAAATGGCCGTACGCCGCCGTCTTGGCGTAGATCGGCCGCCGCAGGTCGAGGTCCCGCAGGATCGCTGCCGGGCGGAGGTCGAAGTGCTCGCGGACGAGCTCCTCGATCCGCTCGGAGGTGATCCCGGCCGCCTCGGTGCCGAACGTCTGCACCCCGATCGATACCGGGTGCGCGACCCCGATCGCGTAGGCGACGTTGATCTCGCAGCGCTCCGCCAGCTCGGCCGCGACCACGTTCTTGGCGACGTACCTGGCGGCATAGGCAGCCGAGCGATCGACCTTCGTCGGGTCCTTGCCCGAGAACGCGCCCCCGCCGTGCCGTGCAGCACCTCCGTACGTGTCGACGATGATCTTGCGGCCGGTGAGGCCCGTGTCGCCCATCGGGCCGCCGAGCACGAACTTGCCGGTCGGGTTGACGTAGACGAAGTCGCGCTCGCCGAGGCGCTGCTCGTCGTAGAGGTCTGACGGCAAGATCGGCCGAAGCACGCGCTCGATCAGGTCGGGCTTGATCAGCGACTCGGCGTCGCAACCCTCGGCGTGCTGGGTCGAGACGAGGATCCGCTCGATCTCGACCGGCCGCTGGCGCCCGTGCTCGTCGACCTCGTAGCGCACCGTCACCTGCGCCTTGCCGTCTGGCCGGAGATACGGCAGCTCTCCCACCTTGCGAACCTCGGCGAGGCGCTTGGCGATCCTGTGCGCGAGCATGATCGGCAGCGGCATCAACTCGGCCGTCTCGCGCGTCGCGTAGCCGAACATCATCCCCTGGTCGCCCGCGCCGACGCGGTCGAGCGGGTCGTCGTCCCCGGGGTCGTGCTGGGTCTCGTACGAGGCATCGACGCCCTGCGCAATGTCCGGCGACTGCTCGTCGATCGCTACGACGACGCCGCAGGTGAGGGCGTCGAAGCCCCACTCCGAATGGGAGTAGCCGATCTCGGCGATCTTCGCCCGCACCTTGGCCGGAATGTCGACGTACGTCTCCGTCGAGATCTCACCGGCGACGACGACGAGGCCCGTCGTGATCAGCGTCTCGCAGGCCACACGCCCCGCCGGATCGTCGGCGAGCACGGCGTCGAGGACCGTGTCCGAGACCTGATCGGCGACCTTGTCCGGATGACCCTCCGTAACCGACTCGGAGGTGAACAGGAACTCGCTCGGCACGGGCGCGAAGGCTACTCGATCGATGCCGCCAGGGCGGTCGCGACGCCGCGACAGGCGGCGCATCATTCTCTGGTCGGCTGCCGTCCCATCAAGCTCGCAGCCAAATCATTCAGATCCTCACCGTCGAGGACGCGGCAGACGCCGTCGGTGATCGGCAGCTCGATTCCGAGCCGGCGGGACAGCGCCCTCAAGACGGGTGCGGTCGTCAGCCCCTCGACCGTGCCGAGCTCCGCGGCGGCGTCCTCGGGCGCCGCACCCTGCGCGATTAACGCGCCCGCCCGGCGGTTGCGGCCCTGCCTGCTCCAGCAGGTGACCATCAGGTCGCCCATGCCGGCGAGGCCGGCGAACGTCTCCGGCCTGGCTCCCGCCGCCTCGCCGAGTCTCGCCATCTCGGCCAGACCGCGTGTGATCAGGGCCGCCTTCGGGTTGTCTCCGAGGCCGAGCCCGTCGACTCCTCCGGCGGCGAGCGCGATCACGTTCTTCGCTGCGGCGCAGAGCTCCACACCGGTCAGGTCGTGGTTGACGTAGACGCGAAAGGCGAGGGAGTTGATGGCGTCCTGGAGGCGGAGGGCAAGCTGGCCGTTGTCGCTCGCGATGACCGCGGCGGCCGGGAGCCCGCCGGCGACCTCTTCGGCGAAGTTGGGCCCGGAGAGGACGGCCACGGGCCGGCCTTCGACGAGCGTCGACAGCCTGGCCCCGGTCGTGGGGTCGAGCCCCTTCGTCAGGCTGAGGATCGGCGCTCCCCGCGGCAGGGCGGCCACGACGTCGGCGAAGGCCGCGCTCGGGACGGCGACGACGACGAGCTCGGCCTCCTCGAAGGGCGCCGCGGCAATCGCCGTCGCGCTGATCCCGCTGAGGTCGGCGGTCGGCAGATGACGCGGGTTGTGGCCCGTCTCCTCGATCGTGCGCGCCTGCTCGGGATCGCGCCCCGCGAGCGTCACGTCGTGGCCACGCGAGGCGAGCAGGTACGCGAAGGCCGAGCCCCACGCGCCTGCTCCGACGACGACGACGTTCATCTGCTCACGCTCGCCTGACGAAATCGATTGCCACGGGCACTCCTTCGAGCTCGAACCGGTCGCGAACCTGATTCTCGACCCAGTAGCCGTAGTCGCGCGTCACGAGCGACGGATCGTTGACGAAGAAGCGGAAGCGCGGCGGCCGGGCGCGCACCTGGGTGCCGTAGAGCAGGTTGAGCCGGCGGCCGTTCCGGGCCGGGGCCTCGCGCGTCTCTCGAAGCTCGGCGAGGAACCGATTCAACTCGGAGGTCGGGATTCGCGACGAATGCTTGTCGAACTGCGTCTCGATCCGGTCGAGCAGCCGCGCGATCCCTCGGCCGGTCTTCGCGGACACGGTCAGGACGGGGGGCCGCTGACGCAGGCGCTCGCCCAGCCTTGCCTTCACGTCCTCGATCTCGACCTCGGAGACCTCCCACTTCGAGAGAATGGCGATTGTCGAGCACTGGGCCTTGCGTGCCACGTCTGCGACGGTTAGATCCTGGTCGACGACGCCCTCGCTCGCGTCGACGAGCACGAGCGCCACGTCGGCGCGCTCGGCGGCGGCGAGGGCCCGCAGCTCCGAGTAGTACTCGATCCCCTGGCGCTGCCGGCGCTTCCTGCGGAGACCCGCGGTGTCGATGAAGACGAACTCGCGCTCGCCGCGCCGGAAGACAGTGTCGATCGCGTCGCGCGTCGTGCCCGGCACGTCCGAGACGATCACGCGCTCCTCCCCGAGCAGGGCGTTCAGCAGGCTCGACTTGCCGACGTTCGGGCGGCCGAGGATTGCGACCCGGATCGCCTGCTCCGAGACCGCCGGCCGGCCGCGCCCCGGCAGTCGCGTGACGATCGTGTCGAGTAGGTCGCCGGTGCCGTGGCCGTGCGCCGCCGACAGCGGGACCGGATCGCCGAGGCCGAGCCGGTGGAACTCGAACGCCAGCGCGTCCTGATCGGGATCGTCGATCTTGTTGGCGACGAGCAGCACCGGCTTGTGCGCCGTGCGCAGGATCTGGGCGAGCTCCTCGTCGCCCGGCGTGATCCCGGCGCGAGCGTCGGTCAGGAAGAGGACAAGATCGGCCTCTTCGACGGCTGTCTTTGCCTGCTCGACGATCGAGCGCGTGATCGGATCCTTGCCGGCGACGTCGACGCCGCCGGTGTCGATCAGCAGGAACCGCTTCCCGTTCCATTCGGCGACCAGCTCCTTGCGGTCGCGGGTGACGCCGGGCGTCTCGTGCACCACCGCGGCCCGCGACTCGGTCAGCCGGTTGACCAGCGTCGACTTGCCGACGTTCGGGAAGCCGACGATCGCGACAGTGCCGAAGAGGTCCTCCTCCGACCGGCCGCCGTTTTCCTCGGTCATGCCGGCTGGCGCGCTCGAACCAGCTGCTCGATCCGGCCGACGACGTCCTCGACGTCGAGCTCCGTCGTGTCGATCTGGACTGCGTCTCCCGCAGGCATCATCCGCTCCGCGTCGCTCTGGTCGCGCATCCGGAGGTCGGTCGCGAGCGCGTCGGCGCCGATCTCGGGGCGCTCGGCGAGCCGGCGTTCGGCGCGGACCCCGCGCTCGGCGTTCAGGTAGACCTTGACGTCGGCGCCGGGGCAGACGACCGTGCCGATGTCGCGCCCCTCGATGACGGCGTCGCCGACCTCGGCGAGCTCGCGCTGACGCGTCCGCATGATCGCCCGAACCTCGGGATGGCGCGCGACGACCGGCACCACGCGGTCGATCCGAGACTTCCGGATCGCGGCCGTGACGTCCGTATCGTCGATCCAGACGCGGTTCTCGTCGTCGAGCGCGATCGGGTACTCACCGGCGAGCTGCCCGAGCTTCGCGCCTTCGCCCAGGGGGATGTCGCGGGTCATGGCGAGCCACGTCAGCGCCCGGTACATCGCTCCCGTGTCGAGGTAGCGGTAGCCGAGCCGCTCCGCAAGTCGGCGGGCGACCGTGCTCTTCCCCGCTCCCGCGGGCCCGTCAATGGCAACGATCATCGCTGTGTGACCGACTCGAGCAGCTCGAAAAACCCGGGGAAGCTTACAGCGACCGCCTGCGCGTCCTCGATCTCGACACCCTCCTTGGAAACCGCGCCCGCAACGGCCCCGAGCATCGCGATCCTGTGGTCGCCGCTCGAGGCCATGGCTCCCCCTCGGGGGCGGGCGGGAACACCACGAATCCGAAAGCCATCCTCGCTCGCCGAGATGCGCACGCCCAGAGCGCGCAGCGAATTCGTCACGGTTTCGATGCGGTCCGTTTCTTTCACGCGCAGCTCCTGCGCGCCCTTGACCACGCTCTCTCCGCGTGCGTGCGACGCCGCCAGTGCGAACAGCGGCAGCTCGTCGACCAGGCGCGGCACCTCCTCCGCTACGACCGTGGTCGCGAGCAGCGGCGCGGAGCGGACTTCGAGGTCGGCGACCGGCTCGCCGTTCGCGCTGCGGCGGTTGAAGACCGCGATCCGCGCGCCCATCCGCTCGAGCACGTCGAGCAGCCCGGTCCTCGTCGGGTTCACGTCCACGTCGTGGATGCGGAGGTTCGAGCCCGAGAGCAGCGTGCCGGCGACGAGGAACGGCGCCGCCGAGGAAAAATCGCCGGGGATGTCGAGGGAGAGCGGCGGGATCCGCTCGGCCGGCCAGACGCGAATCTCCGCACCTGCGCGCGTCAGCCTGAGGCCGAGCGAACGCAACAACCGCTCGGTGTGGTCGCGCGAGGGGCTCCGCTCGAGCACGGTCGTCGGGCCATCCTCGGCGAGCAACCCAGCGAGCAAGACGGAGGATTTCAGCTGCGCGCTCGCGACCGGCAGCTCGTAGCGAATCGGTCTCAGCCGTGCGCCCTCGACGAGCACGGGCGGCCTGCCGTGGTCGGTCTCCACGCGCGCGCCCATCTGGCGAAGCGGCTCGTCGACGCGCACGGGACGCGACGACAGCGACTCATCCCCGACGAGCTCGAAGCGCCCGTCCTGGCCCGCCAGGATGCCGCTCAGCAGGCGGAGCACGGTGCCGGCGTTCCCGCAATCGATCGGAGCTTCGGGCGCGACGAGCCCGTGAAGGCCGCGGCCGCCGATCCGGACTGTGCCTTGCTCGTGCTCGCTCACGTCGGCTCCCAGCGTTCGCACCGCCTCGAGCGCAGCGTCAGTGTCCGCCGCATGGCCAAAGTTCCGCAGCTCGCTTTCGCCGTCCGCGATCGCCGCAAGCAGCGCCCCGCGCTGGCAGATTCCCTTCACCGCCGGCACCGCGATGTCCCCGACGAGTGCCGCTGCGGGCTCGACGCGCGTCACTGCTCACCGAGCATGGGCGCGACCACGACGCCGTAGCCCTGCGCTTCGAGCAGCTCGGCCGCACGACGCGCCTCGCTCTCGCCGGTGATCAGGACCGTCAGCGTGCCGCCACGGTCCGGTGACATGTGGTGGAGCTCGAAGTCCTCGATGTTGATCCGCTCGGCACCAAGCGCCTGGGTGATCCCGGCCAGCACGCCGGGCCGGTCGGGGACATGGATCCGGAGCTGCTGGAGCGCACCGGGATCGGGGTAGGCGTCGGCCAGCATCCGCTGCCTGTTGCCGGCGGCTTCGCCGATCCATTTGGCCAGAAAGCCGGCATCGCCGCTGTCGAGCGCTTGCTCGAGGCGGTCGAGCTGCCTCCGGTGTTCGCCGAGCGCCTCGCGGACCGGGCCGGCGTTGTCGAGGAAGATGTCGATCCAGATCCGTGGATTCGCACCGGCGACGCGTGTCATGTCGCGGAGGGAACCGCCCGCCGCCGCGAGCGGCTCGTGGCCGTCGATCCGACTTGCGCCGGCCTGGTTGATGAGAAGGTTCGCGAGCGCGTGCGGAAGGTGGCTCGTCAGGGCGACGAGCCTGTCGTGCGCGACGGGGTCGACGGCGACGGGCGTAGCGCCGAGCGAGGAGACGAAGCCGTGCACGAGCCGGTGGCGCTCGGGCTCGGTGGCCGCGAGCGGCGTCAGGAACCAGGTCGCGCCGTCGAAGAGCTCGGCGCTCGCGTGCTCGGCTCCTCGCGCCTCGGAGCCGCAGACGGGATGGCCGCCGACGAACCTGCCCGAGCCGAGCGCGGCGGCGCAGACCGCGACCTTGGTCGAGCCGACATCGGTGACGGTGCAGGCCTCCGGGCTCGCCTCGAGGACTCCTCGCACTTGGTTGGCGAGCTGAGCGACCGGAGCCGCCACGACCGCGAGCTCCGCCTTCGCGACCGCTTCCTCGAGCGAACCGGCCTTCTCGTCGACGGCCCCTCGCGCCGCCGCCGCCGCGAGTGCCTGCGGCTCGGCGTCGTAGCCGACGACCTCCGTTCGGCCGGCCCGCTTGGCCGCAAGCGCGACCGAAGCGCCGATCAAACCCGTGCCGATCACTGCAAGCCGCCGCACCGCCATTTCCGGTCAGGCTATCCGGGCAATACAATGGGGCACATGCCGAGATACCTGGTCATCAGAAAGTTCGAGGTCGACGAAGAGGCGATGCCCGACGTCGGGCGGCGCTCGAAGGAGGTCGCTCAGGAGGAGTTTCCCGAAATCACGTGGGAGCACAGTCACGTGATCGTGGACGAGACCGGCACCGTCATGACGTATTGCGTCTACCAGGGGCCCGACGAAGAGACGATCAGAGCCCACGGGAAGCGCCTCGGCAAGCACGACATCCACGATGTCTTGGTGATCGCGGGCGACGTGACGCCCGCCGACTTCCCGCTCTAGACCCTCCTAGCTAGTCCTCTTCGGCTACTTCGCGCTGCAAGAGCCGCGCGTCGACGGCGTGGAAGATCGCTGCGTGGGCCACCGCCAGCCGACCCTTGATGAAGCCTCGCCGGGCGGCGTCGTCCTCAGGCAAGAGCTCGAGCGCCTCGCGGTAGAACGCGACCGCACGGTCCTTGGCCCACCCCCGCTCGGCCTCCTCCGCTGCCCGCAAGAGATGATCGAGGGCGCGGTCGGGCTCGCCCGCGTCGCGCCAGTGGCGCGCGAGCGCCGCCGCCGCCTCGCCGATCTCCGAGGTCGCTTCCTCCAGGAACTGCGCGACCTGCGCATGGCGCTCGCGACGGCGAGCCCGCGGGAGCAAGTCGTAGGCGACGTCCCGGATCAGCACGTGCTTGAAGATGAACTGCTGGTCACCCTCGATCGCGGAGACCATCTGCCGGCGGATCAGGTCGCGCGCCTCGAGGGCGTCCAGGAGCTCCGACAGGCTCTCGGGGGCGTCGGACATCCGCTCCAGAGCACCGCGCCAGAACACCTTGCCACCGACCGCGGCGTCGAGCAGGACCGCCCGCTCGGCGGCGGGAAGCCCGTCGAGCCGCGCCGCGACGATGCCGCGGATGGTGGTCGGCAGCGGAGAGTCGCCGTCCGGGGACTCGGCGAGCGTCGCGGCGAGCTGCTCGATGAAGAGCGGGTTCCCTTCGGCGGTCGCTGCTAGCTGCGCCGCCCGCTCCGAGCGGCCGCCGTTTTCGGAGGATCCGAGAAGCTGTGCGGCAAGCTCGCGCGCCTCGGACTCCTTGAGCTGGTCGAGAGGGAGCGCGGTGTAGGCCGGCAGGCCGCCCCCCCAGCCCGGCCGGGTGTCGAGGAGCTCGGGACGGGCGAGGGCGAGCAGCAGAATCGGCAGGTCGCGGAGCCGCGCCGCCAGCAGCTCGATCAGGTCGAGGAGGCTCCTGTCGGCCCAGTGAACGTCCTCGAACACCAGCATGGTCGGCCGGTCGCGGGCCACAGCCTCGATGAAGATCCGGACCGAGAAGAAGAGCGTCTCACGGTCGGCGACCGAGCCCTCGCGGTCGAGCCCGAGCAAGATCGCGAGGTGGTCGGCGACGCCGTTCGACTCCGAGGGACCGAGTAGCGAGGTCACCTCCGCGCGCAGCTTCTCCAGGCCGACGTCGATCGAGTCGCTCTCGAAGATCCCGCAGATCTGCTTCAGCTGGGCGGCGAAGGCGCCGTACGCACTGCTGTCGCGGTAGGGAAGCGACCGGCCTCGGACGCCGCGTCCGCCGAGCTCGCGGACGACCCGGCCGAACTCGATCCCGAGCCGGGTCTTGCCAACCCCGGGCTCGCCGACGATCGTGACCAGGGTCGGCGTCCGCTCGTCAGCGACGCGTTCCCAGATGCCCTGTAGGACGCCGAGCTCACGGCCGCGCCCCACAAGCGGCGCGCGCGAGATCGCCCGCTCGCCGGCAGGGACGAGCGCCGCGGTGGCGACCCACGCAGGGACGACCGCCGCCTTCCCCTTCGCCTCGACCGGGGGAATCGCTTCGTACTGGATAGCGCCACGGGTGGAGGCGTAGGTCTCTTCGCCGACGATGATCCCGTTGACGGGCGCCGCCTGCTGGAGGCGCGACGCAGTGTTGACGACGTCGCCGGCCACCATCGACTCGCCCATGCTCGGCCGGGCGCCGAGCGAGACGAGGGCCTCGCCGGTGTTGACGGCGATCCTGATCTGGAGGTCGAGCCGGGCGTCTGCGTCGTTCAGCTCCCGAACGCTGTCACGGACGGCCAGAGCGGCTCGCACGGCTCGCTCGGCATCGTCGCCGTACGCCGTCGGTGCGCCGAACACGCTCATCACCGCGTCACCGACGAACTTCTCGACCACCCCGCCGAAGGACTCGATCTCGTGCCGGACGGTGTCGTGGTACGGGGTCAGGATCGCCCGCACGTCCTCCGGATCGAGGCGCTCGGCGCGGGCCGTGAAGCCGACGAGGTCGACGAAGAGGACGCTGATGAACCGCCGCTCCTCCTGCGGCGCCGCCTCGTCTGCGCCGAGCCCGGCGCCGCACGCGAGGCAAAAGCGCGCGACGTCCGGGTTGTCTTGACCACAGGTGGCGCAAACAGGCACGGGCTAAGAGTACGATGATCCCCCGCCGGCGCCGGTTTTCGGACCGGTCCCTCTCACCTGGCACCGGGGCACGCCCCGAGGGGCCAGGGGTCCGCCCCGGCGTGGAGCGGTCAAACCCGGCTACCCAGCCGCCAGTCCGCCATTTCGGACCGGTCCGCATGCCTGGCACCGGGGCACGCCCCGAAAAACGCGGCCGCAGCGGCCCGGACCGGTCCCCGGTGCCAGGCACGGGGACACGCCCGAAAGGGTCAGCCGATCTGCTTGCCCATCAGCGCGACGATGCCCTCGACCTCGCGCGCGAAGTCGGCGAACTCCGCCGTCGGGATCTGTTGCGGGCCGTCGCACAGCGCCTCTTCGGGCCGCGGGTGCGACTCGACGATGATCCCGTCGGCCCCGACCGCCGCGGCTGCCCGCGCCAGCGGCAGGACGAGCTCGCGCTTACCGGCCGCATGCGACGGATCGACGATCACGGGAAGATGCGTCTCGTTCTTCAACACGGCAACCGAGCCGAGATCGAGCGTGTAGCGGGTCGTCGTCTCGAACGTCTTGATCCCGCGCTCACAGAGGATGATCCGGTCGTTTCCCTCCTTCGCCACGTACTCGGCGGCCATCAACAACTCCTCGACCGATGCCGACGGCCCCCGCTTCAGCAGCACCGGCTTGTCCGCCCTCCCCACCTCCGCCAGGAGGAGGAAGTTCTGCATATTCCGGGCGCCGATCTGGATCACGTCTGCGGCTTCCAGCACCGCCTCGACGTGACGGGGATCCATCAGCTCCGTCACGACGGGCAGGCCGGTCTCGTCGCGCGCCTCCTGCAGGATCGCCAGCGCGTCGTCGCCGAGTCCCTGGAACGTGTACGGGGAGGTGCGCGGCTTGAAGGCGCCCCCGCGGAGCATCGTCGCGCCGGCGTCGGCAACTGCACGCGCTGTCTCCAGCGTCTGCTCCCGGTACTCGACCGTGCACGGGCCGGCGATCAGGCCGAAGAACTCGTCGCCGATCTTGCGGCCGTCCACTTCGATCACGGTCGGATCGGGAGCGACCTCGCGGGCAACCAGCTTGTACGGCTTCAGGATCGGCAGCACCTGCTCCACCCCCGGATAGCCCTCCAGCGGCAGCGTCGCGAGCAGCTCTCGCTCGCCGATCGCGCCGATCACTGTCGCTTCGCGGCCGCGTTGAACCCGTGCCG
>Ga0126310_10000079_pt1 | contig 26086 bp, 27 predicted proteins | sample Plot60_FD_92540 | JGI IMG/M metagenome (GOLD analysis project Ga0126310, IMG submission 92540) | Serpentine soil microbial communities from UC McLaughlin Reserve, CA, USA - Plot60 | ecosystem: Environmental > Terrestrial > Soil > Grasslands | place: USA: UC McLaughlin Reserve, Lake County... | reverse complement strand
GGTGCCAACGCCGGTCTTCGTCGGCGAACCGGCCGGCGATTTCCCGTGGCCGTTCTTCGGCAGCGCGCTCCTCCAGGGGCAGGAGCTCGGCGACGCCGCGCTCGGCGAGCAAGAGCGCGTGGAGGTCGGGCGTTCGCTCGCGCAGTTCCTACGCGACCTCCACGGCGCGGAGCTCGCCTCCGAGCTACCGGTCGACGCTAACCGCCGGGCCGACATGAGCGCGCGCGTGCCGAAGACGCGTGAGCAGCTCGGCGACCTCGAGGCGGCGGGGATTTGGCGCCGGCCCGCCTCTGTCGACCGGTTCCTCGACGAGGCTGAAGGCCTCCCCGACCCCGAGGCTTCCGCGGTCGTCCACGGCGACCTCCATTTTCGCCAAGTGCTCGTCGACAACGACGCGATGCCGACCGGCGTCATCGACTGGGTCGATGTCTGCCGAAGCGACCCGGCGATCGACCTATCGATGTTCTGGAGCTACCTGCCGCCTGAGGGCCGCGAATCGTTTCTGGCCGAGTACGGGCCGATCGGTGACGAGCAGCTCGTGCGTGCGCGTGTGATCGCGCTTTCTCTTTCGGCCGCTCTCGCGCATTACGGACATCAGAAAGGCTTTCGGACGGTCGAGCGGGAGGCGCTGGCCGGCCTCGAGCGGGCGGCCGCCGGGTGAGGCCGTATTGTTCCGCCGTGCGCCTCGGGCTGATCTCCGACCTCCACGGCAACCTGCTGGCGCTCGAAGCGGTCCTCGAGGACCTCGAACGGGCGGAGATCGATCGGCTCGTCTGTCTCGGCGACGTCGCTGCGGGACCTGAGCCCCGTGCAACGATCGAGCGGCTGCAAGAGCTCGCCTGCCCAGTGGTCGTCGGCAACTGGGACTGCTGGCTCCTCGAGGGCATGCCGCAGCTGCCCGGCGAGGAAGGGCCCAAGTTGCGCGACCAGGGGGATTGGTCGGCGGCGCAGCTCGGCGAACCCGAGCAAGCGTTCCTCGCCGGCCTCCCGCCCCACGTCGAGATCAATCTCGAGGGCGCGGCGGTCCTGTGCGTGCACGGCTCGCCTCGCTCCAACACGGACGACATTCGGGCGACCACCCCTGACGGCGAGCTCGCCGAGATGCTCGCCGGCACCGAGCCGGCGTTCCTCGCCGCCGGTCATACGCACGTGCAGCTCGCCCGCCAGCACGGCCCGACGCTGATCGTCAATCCCGGCAGCGTCGGGCTGCCGTTCAACAGCTGGCCTCCGAACGGCGCGCTCCGGGTTTCGCCCTGGGCCGAATACGCGATCCTGACGATCGACAACGGGCTGATCTCGACCGAGCTTCGAAGGATCGCCTACGACATCTCGGCTCTGCTGGACGTCGCGCGCGAAAGTGGGATGCCGCACACGGAGTGGTGGGCCGACCAGTGGGTGGTGGCCGCGTAACGAAACGGCTCTCTGCGAGACTGTTCAGCGATGCCGAAAATTCAGAAATCAGACCAGGAATGGCGGGCCGAGCTGACGCCCGAGCAGTACCGGATTCTGCGCGAGAAGGGAACCGAAGCGCCGTTCTCCGGCGAGTACGACTTCTCGTTCGAGCCCGGCACTTATCGCTGCGCCGGCTGCGGTGCCGAGTTGTTCGACTCGGACACCAAGTACGACTCCGGCTGTGGCTGGCCGGCCTTTTACGCGCCGGCCGCGGACGAAGCGATCGAGGCGGAGACCGACGTCAGCCACGGAATGGTTCGGACGGAAGTTCTCTGCGCCAATTGCGGCGGCCACCTCGGCCATCTCTTCCCGGACGGGCCGGACCCGACCGGACAGCGTTACTGCATCAACTCAGCAGCATTGAAACTGGAGGAGGAGTGAACTTGAAGAAGGCAACATTCGGCGCCGGCTGCTTCTGGGGCGTCGAGGCGGCGTTCCGTCAGTTGGACGGCGTCACCAAGACAGAGGTCGGCTACGAGGGCGGCGCCCTCGAAAACCCGACGTACGAGGACGTCTGCTCGCACACGACGGGCCACGCGGAGGTCGTCGAGGTCACGTACGACCCGCAGCGGATCTCCTACGAGACGCTCCTGGACATCTTCTGGGGCAAGCACGATCCGACCCAGCTGAACCGTCAGGGGTGGGACGTCGGCGACCAGTACCGCTCGGTGATCTTCTTTCACGACTCCGAGCAGCAGAAGGTCGCGACAGAGTCGAAGGCTCAGGAGCAGACGCGGCGCCGCAAGCCCGTCGTCACGCTCGTCGAGCCGGCGCAGACGTTCTATCCCGCCGAGGATTACCACCAGCAGTACCTCGAGAAGCAGGGAAGGTCCACCTGCACGCCCGCACTGCAGCGGCAGGCGGTCTAGTCAGCTAAGGACCTTGGCGGATCGCGGGGGAAATCCCGCGATCCGCTTTGCCTAGCCCGCGTTCAGCCGCGCGTGGATCTGTCTCGTCAGATCGGCGACCTGCTCAGTCAGTTCCTTGTCCTGACGGGTCAGGTTCGTGTTCGACTCGAGCAGGCTCGTCAGCTTGTCGGTTTCCGCCTTGATCGCAGCGACGCGCTCCTGCGCCAGGCGCTCCATCTCGTCGTGCCGTTTTTCGACCCGCTCCTCGGAGACCTTGTCCCGGTCGGCCTGACGCGTCTGGGCGAGCAGAATCAGCGGCGCCGCGTAGGCCGCCTGCGTCGAGAACGCCAGGTTGAGCAGGATGAACGGATACGGGTCCCAGTGGTAGGTGAGCGCCAACGAGTTGAGCGCGATCCAGATCACGACCACGACGGATTGGCCGAGGATGTACTGGGGCGTGCCGAAGAAGCGCGCCGTTCTCTCTGCCCCTCGGCCGAAAGCGTCCTGGCCGAAGGGGCTGTGGCGCTCGGCCGCCATAGAACCAGGCTACGCGGCGAGCCGGACGCGAATTGGCGGCTGGCCGCTCGTGTTGCCGAGTAGCCTCTGCGCGTGATCGTCCTAGTCGACGCGCCCAACGTGCGCCGGTCGCTCTGGCCGAACCTCTCTCCGGAGCGCCTCGTCGAGCTGCTCGCGCGGTGGGCTCAGGCGGAGGGCGTCCAGGCGACGGCCGTCTTCGACGGCCCGGCTCCGGCCGCCCTCCCGGGCGTCGAAGTCGTCGGCACCGGGCGAGAGTCCGCGGACGATTGGATCACCCGGCGGGTGGCCGAGCTCGACGAGCCGTACATGCTCGTCACATCCGATCGCGAGCTCCGTGAGCGGGCGGGCGCGAACGCCGACCGAATCGTCGGCGGCGGCACCTTCGCGAGAGAGCTCGCCGCGTTGAGCTGATCAGGCCACGCGGTTGCTGCGGTCGGCGTAGATCCCGTCACCCGTCTCGGGATCGAAGAAACGGAGACGGGATGTATCGACGACAAGCTCGATCGGCTCGCCCTCGCGCGCTGGGCTGGTGTGCCCGACCCGGGCGACCCAGAGATTGCCCTTGCGCCTCGTCTGGGCCTCGGTCGTCTCGACCGCGTCGGCTCCGACCGCCGCTCTGACATCCTCGCCGAGGACCGGCGGGCCGCCAACGCCGAAATGGACGTACACATCCGAGCCGAGGTCCTCGCGGATGTCGACGACTGCGGCGAGACGGCGACCGTCGGGCGCCTCGGCGGCAATCGCGGCGTCCTCGATGTGCTCGGGCCGAACGCCGAGAATCACGCGCTTGCCGACGAAAGGGGCCAGCGCCTTCGAGTCCTCGAGCGCGAGCCGGCTGTCGCCGAAGCCCGCCACCAGCGAGCCGTTCGATCGCTGAAGGTCGGCGCCGACGAGGTTCATCGCCGGCGAGCCGATGAACTCTGCGACGAACAAGTTCCTGGGTTCACGATAAAGCTCGTGCGGCGGGGCCAACTGCTGCAGGACTCCGTCGCGCATGACCGCGACCCGATCGCCGAGAGTCATCGCCTCGGTCTGGTCGTGAGTGACGTAGATCGTGGTTACGTCAAGGTCTCGCTGCAGGCGCGCGATCTCGGCGCGCATTTCGACCCGGAGTTTTGCGTCGAGATTCGAGAGGGGCTCGTCCATCAAGAAGGCCTGGGGCTCGCGAACGATCGCGCGGCCCATCGCGACGCGCTGGCGCTGGCCGCCCGAAAGCGTGCGCGGCCGTTTGTTGAGCGTTTGCATGAGCCCGAGGACGCCCGCGGCGTCCGTCACCCGAGTCCGGATCTGTCCCTTCGGAAGCTTCCGCATCCGCAGCGCGAACCCCATGTTCCCCGCCGCGGTCATGTGCGGGTAGAGCGCGTAGTTCTGGAAGATCATCGCGATGTCGCGGTCTTTCGGCGGCATCTTGTTGACGACGCGTCCGCCGATCCAGACCTTGCCCGCCGTTATGTCCTCGAGCCCGGCGACCATCCGGAGGGCACTCGTCTTGCCGCAGCCGGATGGGCCGACCAGGACGACGAGCTCACCGTCGGCGATCTCCAAGTCAAGCCTGTCGACGGCCTTCGTGCCATCGGGATAGATCTTCGTGAGCTGCTCGAGCTTGATCTCAGCCATGCTGCCTCCGCGAGGCGCTTGCGAGTCAAAAAACTGTACTTCGTATAGGATCGCCGCGCTTTGGCAGCGGTGGCGGAGGCCAGGCCGCAGTCGCGGCGCTTCCGCGATCTCCTGGAGGATCGCCGATTTCTCGCGCCCGCCCTGATCAGCCCGGCGGCTCTGTTCATCGTCTTGCTCGTCGGCGCGCCGCTCGTGCTGGCGGTGTACCTGAGCATGACGGATGCGACCGCCGGCCAGCTGACCGGCAAGTTCGTCTGGTTCCACAACTTCGTCGACGCCTGGCACAACGACAATTTCCGGCGGGCGTTGCGGAACACGATCATCTTCACGCTCGCCTCGCAGGCGATCGTGCTGGTCGGTGCCGGCATCCTCGCGCACGCGCTCGTGCGTCCGTTCCCCGGTCGCTGGTTCCTCCGGCTATTGATCCTGCTGCCGTGGGCGGCGCCGGTGGCCGTGAGCACGATCGGCTTCCTCTGGATCTTCGACTCTCAGTTCAGCGTCGTGAACTGGACGCTCGTCCACGATCTGATGCCAGGTGGCGGCCACTTCTACCTGTACCGGCCGGCGAACTGGGTGCTCGGCGGGATCGACCATCTGCCGTGGATTCACGTCGGCAAGATCGATCGCCTCAATCCGCCGCAATGGCTCGGGCAACCGACGCTGGCGATGCTCGCGATCATCTTCGTCCAGGCCTGGCGAATCCTGCCGTTCGCGACGGTGATCTTCATCGCCGGGCTCGCGTCGATTCCAACCGAGGTGCACGATGCCGCCAAGGTCGACGGCGCCACGGGCCTGCGCAAGTTCTGGCACGTCACGCTCCCGCTGCAGCTTCCGATCGCAACGGTCGCGCTCTTGTTCGGAATCGTGTTCACCGCGACCGACATGACCGTCGTCTACATCCTCACGAGCGGCGGCCCCTTCAACAGCACGCACATGCTGACGACCTGGGCGTACCAGACGGGCATCGTCTCGAGCAATCTCGGCGAAGGCGCGGCGATCTCCCTCTACCTGCTGCCAGTTCTGCTGATCGTGAGCGTCTTGATGTTGCGCTTCGCACGACGGGTGGAGGTCTCGTAGCGTGTGGAGCACCCTCCGCGAGCGCGGCATCTCGTACCTGATCGTCGGGCCGTTCGCGATCGTGCTCGCGTTCCCGTTCTACTGGATGCTCGTGACCGCGTTCAAGACGAACGGCGACCTCTACAACCTCGACAACGTCCCCTTTACCTACCACCCCTCGCAGGCCGCGCTCGGGGAGACGCTCCCGCTCCGGCACGACCACTGGCTGCCATTCGGCTTCGAGAACGCGACCGCCTCCCACGTCACCTTCATCTTCCACAACACGAACTACCTCCGCTGGGTCGAGAACACCGCCGTCGTCGGTGCGCTCGTCGTCCTGATCACGCTCCTGTTCGCCGTGCCTGCCGGCTACTCCCTGGCGCGCCTTTCCGGCCGCTGGGGGCAGAGCGTCGGCGTCGGGATCTTCCTCACCTACCTGGTCCCGCCGACGCTTCTCTTTCTGCCGCTCTCGCGTGTGATCTCGAAGCTCGGCCTGCAGGATCGCCTCTGGTCGCTCGTGCTGGTCTATCCGTCGTTCACGATTCCGTTCGCGACCTGGCTGCTGATGGGCTTCTTCCGGACGATTCCGGCCGAGCTGGAGGACGCGGCGCTCGTCGACGGCTGTTCGCGGCTCAAGGCGCTCGCACGCGTGATCTTTCCGATCTCGATCCCCGGCATCCTGACCGTGGTCATATTCTCGTTCTCGCTCTGCGTCAACGAGTTCGTCTATGCGATCACGTTCATCTCCGGCTCGGAGCAGCACACGATCTCGGCCGGCGTGCCGACCGATCTGATTCGCGGGGACGTCTATTTCTGGCAGTCGCTGATGGCGGCGACCCTGATTCCGAGCATCCTGCTCGCACTGCTCTACAACACTTTTCTCGACCGCTTCATCGCCGGGTTTACGGGAGGGGCGTTCCGTTGATCTGGAAAACCAAGAGGAAGGAGGGCAAATGGCCGAGAACGATGACGGCCTCGAAGAGCTAGGTCTCTCCAAGAGCCTGACGCGCCGCCAAGTGCTGCGCCGGAGCCTCGGTGGATTCCTGGTTCTCTACGGCGGCGCGCTGCCGAAGGTGGCGGCAGCGGCAGTGCCGAAGCACGTCCACAAGCAGTACAAGAACACCCTCAAGATCATCCAGTGGAGCCACTTCGTCCCCGCCTACGACGTGTGGTTCGACAAGACGTACACGAAGAGATGGGGCGACAAGCACGACACTGACGTGCAGGTCGACCACATCGCACTCGCCCAGCTACCCGCCCGCGCCCAGGCCGAAGTCGCCGCGCAGAGCGGTCACGACATCTTCGGCCACCTCTCGCCGCAGGCCGGCCTTGAGGACCAGGTGATCAACCACAAGGAGGTCATTCAGGAGGTCACCCGAAAGGTCGGGAAGGTCAGCCAGCTCGGGTTCCACAGCTGTTACAACCCGAGGACGAAGAAGTGGCACGGGTTCCCCGAGAACTACGTGCCTGATCCGATCCACTTCCGGAAGGACCTGTGGAAGCAGGTCGGGCTCAAGCCGTCGACGTGGGAAGACGTCCGCAAGGCGGCTCCGAAGCTGAAGGCACTGGGGCATCCGGTCGGGCTCGGGATGTCGAACGAGCTCGACTCGAACATGCTTCTGATCGCCCTGATGCAGTGCTACGGCGCGTTCATCCAGACGAAGAACGCGCGCGTCGCGATCAACAGCAAGCACACGATCGAGGCGCTGAAGGTGATGCGCGACATCTACAAACGCGGCATGACGAACGAGGTGTTCGCCTGGACGGCCGCCTCGAACAATCAGGGCTATCTTTCCGGCCGGCTCGCGCTCGCCGTCAACGCGATCTCGATCGCACGCAGCGCGGAGGACGCGAACCCCGCGCTGGCGAAGAACACGGCCATCGCGCCGATTCCTCGCGGGCCCGTCCAGCGGCTCGGGCTCGAGCACGTGATGGGCGTCTACACGATCTGGAAGTTCACGAAGAACAAGGCTCTGGCGAAGCGGTTCATCGCGGACCTGGAGATCAACTACCAGCAGGCGTTCAGAAACAGCAAGTTCTACAACTTCCCCGCCTTCAAGGGCGCGGTCAAGAACTACAAAAACCAGCTCAACGCCGATCCCCACACGCCGAAGGGAAAGTACGGCGTGCTCAACCTGATCGCGAACAAGTACACGACGAACCTGGGCTACCCGGGCTTTTCGAACGCGGCCATCGACGAGATCTTCAACACCTGGCTGATCCCGCAGATGTTCGCGCAGGTGGCGCAGGGCAAGATGACTCCCGCCGAGGCGGCGAAGGCCGCCGAGCACGACGCGAAGCGCATCTTCGCGAAGTGGAGGAAGCGCGGGAAGATCTGAGCGGGTACGGGCCCGGCCGCCGAGGCCGGGCCCTTCGTCTCATCTCGAGCCGACGCGGATGCCTAAAGCTCGCGGGAGCTTCGCGACCGCGCGGAGCGGCAGCGGGGCGCGGCGACTTTGCTCCTCGGCCTCCTCGACGCGGAGCGCGGCGGCGCGGATCACGGCGCCGCCAAAGCCCTTGATCGGCTCCGGCGGCAGTGGGCGAACGTGCCGGTTGACGAGCGGCAGGCTCGTCAGCTCGTCCTCGATTCCGAGCGCGAGGCGAGCGAGGATCCTGCCGCCGAGCCAGCTCGGCCCGACGCCGTTGCCTGAGTAGCCGGCGCCGTAGTGGACCCGGCTCCCCGGGACGGTCCCGAAGAACGGGAAGTGGTCGGCCGAGACGTCGATCGGTCCGCCCCAGGCACGCTCGATCCGCGCCTCGGCGAGCCCTGGCAGCAGGAAGCGCAGACCCGCCTCGGCGCGCGCCACCGACGCCGTGTCGGAGGTGAAGCGCGCGTCGATCCGACCGCCGAAGCCGATCGGCCCGGAGCCGCTGCCCATCACGACGCGGCCATCGCTGGTCGTCCGGAAGTAGTGGAGGAACATGCGGCCGTCGACGATCGACTCGCCGCCGGTCCAGTTGATCCGCTCGAGCAGCTCCGGCACCGGCTCGGTGAGGACGACGTACGAGCCGAACGCGGTCAAGCGGCGCGCCAGCGGCCGCCAGCCTGCCGCCGCAGCGTTGATCGAGACCACCACGTCACGGGCCCGGACGCGGCCGTGAGGCGTTTCGAGCACGTTCGGCGAGCCGCGCCGCATGCGCAGCATGGGCGTTCCCTCATGGAGCACGACTCCCTCGTCGAGCGCGGCTGTGCGGAGCGCTCGCACCAGTCGCGCCGGCTGCACCGTTGCGCAGTCGCGATAGAGCACGCCCTGCCGGAAGCGAGGCGAGGCACATCGGGTCGCCAGCTCTTCACGGCCCAGCCGGACCGCCTCCTCCTCGACCCCGAGCTCGCGCGCCGCGGTCACCGCCGCATCGACCGCCTCGTCTTGCGCCGGCGCCGCGGAGACCTCGAGCATCGGCGCCTCGCGGAGCCAGATGTCCACCCCACGCCGCTCGACGAAATCGCGGACACCGGGCAGGATCGCCGACCCCGCCTGCGCCACCGCAAGTGCGCCGCCGTCTCCGAAGGCCCGCCGCGCGCGAGCGAGGGACGGCCAGTAACCGTGCAGGAAGCCACCGTTCCGCCCGCTCGGCCCCTCGCCGCAGCGGCTCGCTTCCAACATCACGACCCGAGCGGACGGCTCGAGCTCGCGAACCGCGAGCGCGGTCCAGAGTCCGGTGTACCCGCCGCCGACGATGGCGACATCGGCCTCGAGCTCTTTATCGAGCGCCGGCTCAGGCGCGACCTGCTGCGCCTCCTCGAGCCACCAGGGCTTCAGCGCTCGATCTTCTCCCAGGCCTCTTCGAGCACCCCGCCGAGGATCCGTACGAGCTCGTCGAACTCGGCCTGCCCGGCGACGAGCGGCGGCGAGATCTGGATCACCGGATCGCCGCGATCGTCGGCCCTGCAGATCAGCCCGCGCTCGAACAGCTCGGGCGAGAGGAAACCACGCAGCAGCCGCTCCGACTCCTCGTCCGAGAACGCCTCCCGCGTGTCCTTGTCCTTGACGAGCTCGAGCGCGTAGAAGCAGCCGGCGCCACGAAGGTCGCCGGCGATCGGCAGCTCCAGCAGCCGCTCGAGCGTCGAGCGGTACATCGCTTCGTTCTCCCGGACACCGTCCACGATCCCGTCGCGCTTCATGATCTCGATGTTCTTGAGGGCGATCGCGGCCATCACCGGATGCCCACCGAACGTGATTCCGTGCATGAACATCGAGTCGGCGGCAAGGAAGGGCTCGATCACCCGGTCGGTCGTCAGGACGGCTCCGATCGACGCGTAGGCCGAGGAAAGGCCCTTGGCGCAGGTGAGGATGTCGGGGCGGACGTCGTACTTCTCGGATGCGAACCAGTGGCCGATCCGTCCGAAGCCGGTGATCACCTCGTCTGCGCAGAGCAGGATCCCGTGGCGGTCGCAGAGCTCGCGCACGCCTTGGAAGTAGCCGGCCGGCGGCGTGAAGCAGCCGCCCGCGTTCTGCACCGGCTCCATGATCACCATCGCCACCGTGTCCGGCCCGGCGGCGTCGATCGCGTTCTCGAGGTCGTCGAGCAAAAACGCCGCGAACTCCTCCTCGGTCTCCTCTGGCGGGCGGTGGTACCGGTTCGTGTTCCGGACGTGGACGACTTCCGGGACCAGCGGCTCGAACGGCGTCCGCAGGTCCGGAATCCCGTTGAGCGAGAGGGCGCCCATCGTCGTCCCGTGGTAGGCGACGTTCCGAGAGATCGCCTTCCAGCGGCGCTCGCCGCGCGCCGCGTGGTACTGGCGGGCCAGCTTCCACGCCGACTCGACGGCCTCCGAGCCGCCGGAGACGAAGAAAGTGCGAGTCAGATCGCCGGGCGCCAGCGAGGCCACCTCGGCCGCGAGCTCGATCGCACGCGGGTGCGCGTACGACCAGTTCGTGTAGAACGGCAGCTCCCGCATCTGCTCGAGCGCGGCCTGCCCGATTTCCTCGCCGTACGAGTAGCCGATGTTGACGGCGAACAGCCCTGCTAGGGCGTCGAGATAGCGCTTGCCGTTGATGTCCTCGAGGTAGCAGCCCTCGCCCCGGACGATCACGGGAACGTCGGTCGTTTTGTAGCCGCCCATGCGCGTGAAGTGCAGCCAAAGGTGTTCTCGGGCGGCCCGCTGAAGCTCGTCGGAAGCGAGCGTGGTAGCCAACTCGGTCATGCGCGAACCTCCCGACGGCGCTGGTAGAGGACGTTGAAGAGCATTGCCGTGACAGCGACGGCGAAGATCGCGGTGCCGATCACATTGACCTGCGGCGGGGCGCCGATGCGTGCGGCTCCCCACACGAAGAGAGGGAACGTCACCTTCGACCCCGAGTTGAAGTACGTGACGACGAAGTCGTCGATGGAGATCGCGAAACACAGGAGTAGCGCGGCCAGGATCGCAGGCGCGGTCAGCGGCAGCGTCACCTTCTGAAACGTCTTCCATTCGTTTGCACCGAGATCCATCGCGGCTTCCTCGAGATGTCTATCGAACCCGACGAGGCGCGCCTTGATAGTTACGACCGCGAAGCTGATGCAGAACATGATGTGCGCGATCAGGATCGTCCAGAAGCCGAAGACGACGTTCAGGTTCAGGAAGAGCGTCAGTAGCGACGCACCGAGCACGATCTCGGGCGTCGAGAGCGGGAGGAAGATGAGGATGTTGGTCGACCCGCGACCTCGGAAGTTGTAGCGCACGAGCGCCAGCGCGATCAGCGTCCCGAGCGCAGTTGCGACCAAACTCGCCACGAGCGCGATCTCGAGCGAGAGGAAGATCGCGCTGCGGATTCCGGGCACGCCGTCCCAGTAGCGCCAGTTGTCCCAGGTGAAGCCCTGCCACGTGTAGTTGAACTTGCCGGTCGGGTTGTTGAAGGAGAAGACGACGACCACTGCGATCGGCAACAGCAGATATACGAAGAAGAGGATCGAGTAAGCGGCTAGGACGTGACGCCGCACGAACGCCCACGTCTTCGCGAACACGCTCGGCGGGCCAGGCCGCCGCTCGATCGCGATCGTAGTCACGCGGTCGTCCCCGTCAGCTGCTCGGTGCCCACCGCGCGCGCATAAAGGACGACCGCGAGCAGGATCCCCGCCATCAGGATGAAGGACATCGCTGCCGCAGCGGGATAGTCGGTCAGTTCGAGGAACTTCGACTGGATCACGTTCCCGATCATGTGGTTGTCAGGAGACCCGAGCAGCTGGGCGTTGATGAAGTCGCCGGCGGCAGGGATGAACGTGAGCAGCGTCCCCGCCACGACGCCCGGCAGCGAGAGCGGTAGCGTCACCCGCAGAAACGCGTGGAGCTTGCTCGCATAGAGATCCTCGGCGGCCTCGATCAGCCGCGCGTCGATCTGCTCGAGCGAGACATACAAGGGCAGCGCCATGAAGGGTAGGAAGTTGTAGGTGATCCCGGTCACGACGGCGGTCGACGTCGCCAGCAGCCGGCCGCTCGGCCCCAACACATGGAGGCTCTGGAGTGTGTTCACGACGAAGCCGTTGTCCGAGAGGATCGTCTCCCAGGCGAGCGTCCGGATCAGGTAGGTGACGAAGAACGGCGCGACGATGAACAGCAACAGGAGGTTCTTCCAGCGCCCGCCGCGGAACGCAATCCAGTACGCGACCGGATAGCTGACCACGAGCGCCAGCAACGTTGCGATCCCGGCGTACTCCAGCGAGCGGATGAACTGCGCGCGGTAGTCGTGGATCGCGTTCCAGTAGTTGCCCCACGACCACGTGAAGGCGTAACCGAAGTCGATGTTGCCGGACTGCAGCGACTGGTAGCCGAGGAACCCGAGCGGGACGGCGAAGAACACCACCAGAAAGAGCACGCCGGGAGCGAGCAGCAGGTACGGCGCCAACCCCCGGTGACGGTGGAACAAGCTCACTCTTTCAGCCGGAGATCAGGTTCTGCCACTGCTCGAGGTACTTCTGATTGTTGAGCGCCTTGCTGTCGAAGATTTTGACGCTGTCTAGCATCTTCTTCGTCGGGAAGATGAGCGGGTTGTTCGCCACGGTCGGGTCGAACTTTTTCGCGAACTCTCCTGCTCCTGCCACGGGCGGGATGTAGTAGATGCCGGTGACGTCCCTCTTCGGGTCGCCCGCCTCCATAAAGCCCTGAACCTTCGGGTCGTATACGTAATTCATGTAGACGCAGGCGGTGTAGACGTTGCCGCCCTTCGGAATCAGCATGTTGTCCGTCCAGAGGGCTCCGCCGTCCTTGGGCACGTTCCAGTGGATGTGCTTGTTCCCGATCTGCGCGATGTCGCCCGACCACGACATGGCGGCTGCGAGGTCACCCCTGGCGAGGATCGGTGCGTAGTCGTTGCCGGTGAACTGCCGGATCTGGTTGCTGTCGGAGGCCTTCTTGATCCGGTTGAAGGCGGCGTTGAAGGACTTGTCCGTGACGTTGGTTGGGTCGTCGCCGTTCGCGAGCATCACGATCGTGAGGGCGTCGCCCATCGAGTTCAGGCAGGTGATCTTACCCTTCAGCTTCGGACTCTCGAGCAGCTCGTCGACTGAGAGGATCGGGTCGGTGATCGTGTCGTTGTAGGCGATACCGGTCATGCCCGACTGCCACGGCAGGGAGTAATCGCGGTTTTCGTCGAAGTTCGGGTGCTTCTGGACGTCGACCAGGTTCTTCATGTTCGGGATGGCCGACTTATCGAGCTTCTCGGCCCAGCCTTTCTTGATCGTCAGGGCGAGGTACCGGTCGTTGTCGGTGAGAACGATGATGTCCCGGTGGACCGACTGGCCGCGCGAGAGCGGCCCCTGGATCTTCCCGAAGAACGACGCGTTGTCGTTGATGTCCTCGGTGTAGTTGACATGGACGCCGTACTTCTTCTGGAAATCGATGAGGGAAGGGAACGTGTGTTTCTTCTTGTTGGTGTCCATGTAGAGCGTCCAGTTCGAGAAGTTCAGGGTCTTGGCGAGCTTGTGGTTCCCACTGCCTGAGCCGCTGCTGGACTTGCTGGAGCCGCCGCAGGCCGCGAGCAAGCCTGGAAGCGTCAGCACTGTGCCGCCGGCGGCGGCGCGCTGGAGTAGCTCGCGACGAGTGAGCTGATCGGTCATGCAGTTCCCTCCGTAGAGTCGACGACGAATGTGGCATTCGGGTCCCAGCTGAGCGTGAGCCTGTCGCCCGGGGCATGCGGGATGGTGCCTGTGCGGTCGTTCAGGACGACCACCGTGATGTTGCCGTTCCGGGTCTCGACGATGTACTGCGTCGAGACGCCGATGTACGCGCGCTCTCTGACGACGCCCTCGAGCGTGTTCGCCTCCTGCCCATCGGGCCTGATCTTCTCGGGCCGGATGCCGACCCCGACTCGGCCGGTTCGCCCGCGGAGCGACTCGGACGGTACGCGGATGGTGGTGCCGTCGTCGAGGCGAACCCCGTCCCCGGCGGCGACGGTTCCGGCGAGCAAATTCGAGATCCCGAGGAAGCCGGCGACGAACTGTGTCCTCGGCCGCTCGTAGAGCTCGCCCGGAGCGCCGAGCTGCTCGATCCGACCCTCGTTCATGACCGCGATCCGGTCGGCCATCGTCATCGCCTCCTCCTGGTCGTGCGTGACGTGGATGAACGTGATGCCCAGGTCGTGCTGCAGAGCCTTGATGAAGAGCTGCATCTCCTTGCGCAGCTTCAGGTCGAGCGCCCCGAGCGGCTCGTCCAGCAGGAGGACGCGCGGGCTGTTGACGAGGGCACGCGCGAGCGCCACGCGCTGCTGCTGGCCGCCCGAGAGCTGGCGCGGCTTTCGTTTGCCGTAGCCGCCCAGCTGGACGAGTTCGAGCATCCGCTCCACCTGCCGCTTCAGGTTGTCGCCGCGTCCCCCTTTGCGCCTCAGGCCGAAGGCCACGTTCTCGAAGATCGACAGGTGCGGAAAGAGCGCGTAGCTCTGGAAGACCGTGTTGACGTCCCGCTTGTACGGCGGCGTCCCGCTGACTTCTCTGTCGCCGAGATAGATCGCGCCCACCGTCGGCTGCTCGAAGCCGCCGATCATCCGCAGGGTCGTCGTCTTGCCGCAGCCCGACGGGCCCAGCAGGGCGAAGAAGCTTCCGCGCGGGATCTCCAGCGAGAGGTCGTCGACCGCGAGGACGTCGTCGAACTTCTTCGTGACTCGGTCGAGCCTGACATCGGCTGTGCCTGACGTCTCCGCCGCGCGCTCGAGTGATTGCTGAAGGCGTTCCTCGACCGCCATCAGCCGACCCTCTCCCGGACCGCGCTCCGTTTGACGGCGCGCCGGTCAACCCGCGCGCCCCAGTCGTAGAGCTGCTTCCAGAGTGCGAGATACAGAAAGCTTTCGGTTGACGCGACCCCTGGGAGCGAACGGATCTTGTTCGTCAGCTCGAGTAGCTCGCGCCGGTCTGCACAGACGAGCTCGACGAGGATGTCGTACTGGCCTGCCGTGACGACCACATAGCCTGCCTCATCCCACTTCGCGATCTCGTCGGCGACGGGCTCCGGCGCCCCGGTCGTGCGGATGCCGACCATCGCTTGCGCGTCGAAGCCGAGCTCGAGCGGGTTCGTGACACCGGTGACCTGGAGGATGTTGTCGTTGCAGAGGCGCGCGTAGCGGGCACGGACGGTCGCCTCCGAGACGCCGATCTCACTTGCAATGCGGCGGAACGAATCACGCCCATTCTTCTGCAACGCCTCGATGATGTTCTGGTCGATGGTGTCGAGCCCTCGTGCCGGCCCGACGGCGCCGCGATTCTGGTCACCGCGCAATGCGAGGCGATTCTGACCGATCGCCTCGCATCGCGTCAATTGAGAACCGCCTCGTGCTCGCGAACCTGTCCTCTTGCCGGCGCCTGTAGGGACAGGCACTCTCGGGTGCCTGTCCCTGAAACCGGTCCGAACCGAGCTAGTCGATCTTCGCCATCACGTGCTTGAGGTTCGTGTAGTCGTCGAGCGAGTAGGCGCTCAGGTCCTTGCCATAGCCCGACTGCTTGTAGCCGCCGTGCGGCATCTCGCTGACCAGCGGGATGTGGTCGTTGATCCAGACCGTCCCGAACTGCAGCTTGCGCGCGGCGTTGAGCGCTCGACCGATGTCGCGTGTCCATACGGAAGCGGCGAGACCGTAGTCGACGTCGTTCGCCCATGCGATCGCCTGATCGTCGTCGGCGAAGCGCTGGACCGTGACGACCGGGCCGAAGACCTCCCGCTGGACGATCTCGTCCTCCTGGCCGACGTCGGTGATGACGGTCGGCTTGACGAAGAACCCACGCGAGCCGTTCGACTCGCCGCCGGTGAGGACCTTCGCCCCCGTTGCGCGCTCGAGGAAGCCGAAGACACGGTCCTGCTGGTCCTTCGAGATCACCGGTCCCATGTCGAGCTCGTCCTGCTCGGCCGGATCGCCCATGGCGATCGACTCGACCGCCGGAACAAGTTCCTCGAGGAGCTTGTCGTAGATCCTCGGCCCGGCGACGACCCGCGAGGCGGCGGTGCAGTCCTGGCCGGAGTTCCAGTAGCCGGCCACCTTGATGCCTTCGGCCACCGCCGCGGGATCGGCGTCGTCGAAGACGATCACCGGCGCCTTGCCGCCGAGCTCGAGATGGACGCGCTTGAGCGAATCGGCTGCCGTGCGCGCGATGATCTTCCCCGTCTCGACGTCACCGGTCAGGGAGACGAGTCGGACGTCGGGATGCTTGACGATCGCCTCGCCGACCGGGACACCGTCGCCCGTGATCACGTTCAGGACGCCGGGCGGCAGGATCTCGGCCTCCATGGCGAGCTGGAAGAAGCGCAACGTCGTCAGGGGCGTCTGCTCCGCGGGCTTCAGCACCTGCGTATTGCCGGCCGCGAGCGCCGGCGAGAACTTCCAGACCGCCATCATCAGCGGGTAGTTCCAGGGCGTGATCCCGCCGACGACCCCGAGCGGCTCGCGCCGGAGGATCGACGTGTAGCCGCGCATGTACTCGCCGGCAGACTTGCCGTCGAGTAGCCGTGCCGCTCCCGCGAAGAAGCGAATGTTGTCGGACGAAACGGGCATTTCGTCCCGCGCGGCCGGCAGCGGCTTGCCGACGTTCTGCGACTCGAGCTCGGCCAGCTCTTCGGCGTGCTCGTCGAGCAGGACAGCGAGCTTGAGCAGGGCCTCGGCGCGCTCAGCCGGTGTCGTCTCGAGCCATTCGGGCAACGCCTGCTTCGCCGCCGCGACGGCGCGATCAGCGTCCTCCTTCGTGCCCCGAGGGACCTCGGCGATCGCCTCCCCCGTCGCCGGATTCACGACTTCCATCGTCTCGCTCGAGGCGGAGTCCACCAACTCGCCGCCGACGATGTTCTTGAAGCTCGAGACCGTCACGCTCATGAATGCCCTCCTTCGTTAACCGCTTCCAAATTACACCGCGCCGCCACCGGTTGCCGCCGCGGCGGCCTTTGAGGCGGCCGTGCCCCGCCGGAGGACTCCGGTGTCGCCGGTCAAGCGCTGCGCGATCGTGACCGGGATCACGGTCACCAGGATGACGACGAAGACAATCGCGTTCACGATCGGCAACTGCTGCCCGCGCTGGATGTTGTCGAGGATGAAGATCGGAAGCGTCGTCTGGGCTCCCGCGGTGAACGTGGTCACGATCACCTCGTCGAACGAGAGCGCGAACGCCAAGAGCCCGCCGGCGACGAGCGCCGTCGACAGAACGGGCCAGATCACCCAGCGGAAGGTCTGCCAGCCGTCCGCCCCCAGGTCCATCGACGCTTCGATCAGAGACGGCGAGCTTCGCCGCAGGCGCGCGAGCACGTTGTTGTAGACGATCACGACGCAGAACGTCGCATGCCCGGCCACGATCGTCCACATCGAGAGCTGCACGCCGCCGAAGTTGAAGAACGAGTTCAAGGCCATGCCCGTGATGATTCCGGGCAGCGCGATCGGCAGCAGCAGCAGGAACGAGACCGCCTCGCGGCCGAAGAAGCGGAAGCGATAGATCGCCGCGGCCGCCGCGGTCCCGAGAACGAGCGCGATCCCCGTTGCCGCGAGCCCCACTTTCAACGAGAGCAAGAGCGAGCTGCGCACGTCCGGGTCATGCCAGGCTTCTCGAAACCAGCGGAAGGTGAAGCCGGAGATGGGCCAGCTCTGGATCGTCGAGCTGTTGAACGCGTAGGCCATGATCAGCAGCAGCGGTAGCCAGAGAAACGCGATCACGGCTACCGTCGCGACGGCCAGGCCGATGCGTGTGCCTCGGGTTTCCATCAGACGGCCTCGAAGGCGCCCAGCCTTCGGGCGACGAGCAGGTAGATGCCCATCACGACGACCGGAACGGTCGCGAAGGCGGCGGCGAACGGAATGTCGGGCTGGCCGACCTTGTCCTCGACGATGTTGCCGATGAAGCTCGAGCCGGCGCCCCCGACGAGGGCAGGCGTGATGAAGTCCCCAAGCGTCAGCGAGAAGGTGAAGATCGAACCGGCGACGACTCCGGGGACGGCCAGGGGCAGGATCACGGAGCGCAGCGTGCGCGATCCTTTCGCGCCGAGGTCCTGGGAAGCCTCGAGGTAGTTGTCCGGAATCCGCTCGAGCGCCGCGTAGACCGGTAACACCATGAATGGCAGCCAGACGTAGGAGAAGACGATCCACATCGCCGTATTCGTGTAGGCGAGCCCCGCGTCCGGCAGGCCAATGCCGTTCAGCACCCAGTTGAGCGCGCCGTTCTTCGCCAGGATCGTCCGCCAGGCGTAGATGCGGACGAGATAGCTCGACCAGAGCGGCAGCAGGACGGCGACGAACAGCAGCGCCCGCCAGCGGTGCGACGCAATCCTCGCCATGAAGTACGCGAGGGGGAAGGCCAGCACCGCGTCGGTGACGGTCACCGCCGCAGCGAGGCCGATCGTCCGGCCCGTAATTCGCCAGTAGGTGTGGTCGTGCCACAGCGTCTTGAAGTTGTCGAACGTCCACTTATGGACGACGGCGGCCGTGAAGGAGTCGATCTGCCAGAAGGCTGAGATGAAGAGCGAAACGAGCGCGCCGAGATAGACCACCGCGAATACGAGGACGGGCGCGGCCAGCAGCAGGGCGAGCTTCAGCCACGGCCGGCGCCAGAGGGCGGCCGAAAGACGGAGGCGGACGCTCCGTAAAGAAGCGTCCGCCTCGGCGAACTCAGTCACGCGTTACCCCGTGACCTGTGTCCAAGCCGTCTGCCAGGCGTTGTAGTCCATGCAGTCGTTTTTGCCGCCGCATTCGGGAATCGGCGTCTTCCAGAACTTGATCGTGTCGTAGTAGTCGAGCGGCTCGTTGAGGTGATACTTGGCGCACGAGCCGGCCTCGATCTTGTTCATGTACGAACACGCCTTCGGATTGACAGGCGTCTCGCCGAAGATCAGCGCCTGCTGGGCCTGGACCTGTGGCGTCGTCACGTACTTCATCCAGAGGTATGCGCAGTTTGGATGCGGCGCCTTCTTGGCGAGCATCCAGGTGTCGGCCCAGCCGGTGGCGCCGACCGCCGGAATGACCTCCTTGACAGGCACGCCCTTTGCTTGCAGGGCGAGCGTGTCCACGGGCCAGATCGCGCCCAGCGAGACGTCACCGTTCGCGAAGGCCGCACGGCCGTCGGTGTCGTAGTTCCAGTAGAGCTTGACGAGCTTGCGCTGGTTCTTGAGCAGCGCGATCGTCGCGTCGAACTGCTTCTTGTTCAGCTCGTAAGGATCCTTGATCCCGAGGTCGGGCTGCGAGTGCATCAGGTAGAACGCCGCGTCGGCGATCTGAATCGGGTTGTTCGGGATCGTGATCTTGCCCTTGTACTTGGGGTCGTAGAGCGCGCCCCAGCTCGTCGGGCCCGGCTTGATCCCCTTCGTGTTGTAGAGCAGGACGTTGGGGCCCCATTGAAGGGAGACGCCGTAGTGCTTGCCGTCGACCGTGTTGTGCGCCGGCGACTTGAAGATCGGGATGAAGTCGTTCCAGCTCGGGATCAGGTCGACGTTGACGGGCTTGACATCGCCGCCCCGGATCAGGCGCAGGCTTGCATCCCCGGAGGCCGAGACGAGATCCCACTGGCCACCGCCGCCACCGCCGCCCGTTCTCATCAGCGAGACCATCTGGTTGGAGGAGCCGGCGTCCTTGCGGTGGATCTTGCAGCCGGACTGCTGCTCGAACTTCTTCGCGAACTTCGGGTCCGAGTAGTACGGCCACTCGATCAGGTTGAGCGCACCCTCGCCCTTTCCGATCGACGCCGGTCCGCTCGTGGACGTGCTCTTCGACGACTTGCTACTGCCCCCGCACCCGGCCGCGGCCACGGCAAGCGCTCCGGTCACAAGGGCCAAAACCGCCCACGCCAGGTAGCGCTTCTTAACTCGACTCATGCCTCTCCTCCCGTTCCGGTTTGGTTTCGATTGCGTGCTCCGGCTTCCATTCGAGGAGCACCCGGCGCCCACGTGCGTCCAGCGCCTCGGTCGACGACGTCTCCAGGTTCTGGCGGACGACGACGAGCTCGCCCCCGTCATCGAGATCGACGACGTAGCGCGTGAACATGCCTGCGTAGACGACGTCCCGGATCCGGCCCGTGGCGGCGTTCTCATCGCGGCGGGTGCCGCCGTCACGGGTCATCCGGATCTTCTCCGGCCTCACGGTGAAGGTGTGGCCGAAGCGCCGCAGCACGTTCGAGGCGCCCACGAAGCCCGCGACGAAGGCATTCTCGGGCCGCTCGTAGACCGCCGCCGGCGTGCCGATCTGCTCGATCTTGCCCTCGTTGAAGACGGCAAGCCGGTCGCTCATCGTCAGTGCCTCCTCCTGGTCGTGCGTCACGTAGACGAACGTGATCCCGACCTCGCGGACGGCTCTCTGGATCCGCTTCAGCTCGATCTGCATCTCCTGGCGCAGCTTCAGGTCGAGCGCACCCAACGGCTCGTCGAGCAACAGCACCTGAGGATGGTTGACGAGCGCCCTCGCGAGTGCGACGCGCTGACGCTGGCCGCCCGAGAGCTGGACCGGCTTACGATCGCCGAGGCCCGGGAGCTGTACGACCTTCAGGATTTCACCCACGCGGAGCCGCCGCTCGGCGCGCGGGACGCCCTTGACGCGAAGGCCGTACTCGATGTTCTCGGCCACGGTCATGTGCGGGAAGAGCGCGTAGTCCTGGAAGACAGTGTTGACGTCCCGCGAATAGGGCGGCAGCCCGGTGACATCGCGCCCAGCGAGCTCGATCCTGCCCTGGTCCGGCCGCTCGAAACCGGCGATCAGGCGGAGGGTCGTCGTCTTGCCCGAGCCGGAGGGGCCGAGAAGCGTGAAGAACTCCCCCGAGGCGATCTCGAGGTCGATGCCGTCGACGGCGATCACGTCGCCGTATGCCTTGCGGACGCCGACGAGCCGAACGTCCGGCACGTCCACGCCGACGGTGGGATCAACCGCAGCGTCTTGGTGAATAGCCACTACTCAGCGCGATTATCAGCACGCGCAGCGCCGCGACACAACGACGTGCCACTTGGAGCTAGCTTCCCTGGCAGTCCTCGCCTTCGCAGCAGCCGAGCTTGAAGCGGCACCGGACGCACTGCCACGTCTGGTGTCGCCACTCCATCTCCGCGCCGCAGCGCAGACAGCGCTCGATCGCGGTTTCGGGTTTCTCGGCGATCACGGCTCCGACTCTACGAGCCGGACCTGACGGTTAGTCCTGTTTTGCCGGAGCTTCTTGGCCCGGCCCGTGCAGCAGGTTCTCGACCCCGAGCACGCCCTGGACCTTCCGCGCTTGGGCGCCGAGATCCTGGATCAGGTCGGGCTGCTCGAGCTCGCCACGCAGATAGACGACGCCGTCCTCGACGTTGACGTTGATCTGCCCCTTCGGCACGTCGGCATCGCGGAAGATCTCGCTCTCGACCTTGCGCGCGAGGGTCACATCGTCGGGCTGCGGCTTCTCCTGCTCGGAGCGATGCGTTGTCTTCTCTTTCAAGGCCTGAGCTTGGGCCGTGGCGCCTTGCGCCTGCTGCCCCGCCCTGCGGGCGAACTTACCGACCTTGTCCACCGCAAGCTTGCGGCGCCGTCGGCCGTTGTCGGGATCGAAAAAGTACGCGAGCGCGGCTCCGATGGCTCCTGCCAGAGCGAATAGCGGCATCAGTCAGTCTCCTTGCGTCGAGGACGTGTCCGCGTCGGGGCTACCCGAAGGTGGGCAAGCCAAACTCTCTACCGAGCGAAGCGAGGGTACAAGCTAGTTCCGCGGAAAATCCGCAGATTTTGCGCGGGTTCGTTCAGTCGCCCCAGTCGAAGTCGCGCGAGCGAGTCCAGAGACCGTCGTGTGCTTCCACGGCCGCCGGCTCCTCCGCGTCGTCTTCGCCGGGCCACTTGAGGGCAATCGTCGGCTCCGCCGGGATGGCCGGCTCGGTGCCGTCCATCGTGTCCTCGATGCGGGCCTGCTCCTCGGTCTTGAACAGCGGGTGATTGTCGAACGGATCGTCGTTCTTGTAGCGGTCGAGCGGCAGCTCGTGATCGAGCTCCGAGTTCTGCTCCTTCAGCGCGAGGTGATCCTGAATCACCTTAGAAAAAAGCGTAGGCGTGTCTACGGACATTGTCCTCCTCCGTGAGATATGGGGCCGTCCCCCCGGACGACGGCGGATTGTAGCGAGATCCCTGGACGAATCAACCACCTGGCCGATCGCACGACCGCGGACTGTACGATCCCGCGCGTGGTGCGCATCACTCGGATACTGACACGGCGGGCGGGTGCCTTCGGGTTGGCCATGACGGCCTGGGACATCTGGCGGCGGATTCCGCCCAAGCATCGCCGGACGATCCTCAACCAGGCGCGAAAGCACGGCCCGACGCTCGCGAAGCAGGCGGTCGAGTACCGCCGCAGGCGCCGGCGCTAGTTCTTAGGCGAGCGCTTCGCGCACGATCCGGTCCTGCTCGCGCAGGTGGGCGGTCGGATAGCCCTCGCTGGGGCTGGCGCGCCAGGGACGGCCGACGTAGCGGAGTCTGACGCCGTCAGGCAGCTTCTCTTCGAGGCGGTGACGGATCGCCCGCCAGGGACCCATGTTCTGGGGCTCCTCCTGAGCCCAGACGACCTCGGCCAGGTTCGGGTACAGGGCGACGAGCGCGGCCTTCTCCTCGACCGGAAACGGGTAGAGCTGCTCGATCCGAGCGATCGCGACGTGCCCGGCCTTCTCGCGCAGCTCATGTCCAGCCAGGTCGTAGTAGATCTTTCCCGAGCAGAGGACGAGCCGGCGCACCCGCCCTTTGTCGGCGGTGGAATCGTCCAGCACCGGCTGGAACGCTCCCTGGGCGAGCTCGGCCAGCGTCGATGACGCCTGCTTGAGCCGCAGGAGCCCCTTCGGCGTCATCACGACGAGCGGCCGGGCGGCCGGGTCGAGCGCCTGGCGCCGGACGAGGTGGAAGTACTGGGCCGCCGTCGTCGGGTTCCCCACGCGAATGTTCTCCTGCGCGGCGAGTTGGAGGAAGCGCTCCAGGCGCGCGCTCGAATGCTCCGGCCCGTTGCCCTCGTAGCCGTGGGGGAGGAGCAGCGACAGTCGCGAGGTCTGGCCCCACTTGGACAGCCCGGCGACGATGAACTGGTCGACGATCCCCTGCGCGTTGTTGACGAAGTCGCCGAACTGCGCCTCCCAGAGGACGAGCGCCTCGGGCGCGGCGACCGAGTAGCCGTACTCGAAGCCGATCGCCGCCGCCTCCGACAGCGGTGAGTTGTAGAGCTCGAACGAAGCCTGCGCTTCGGCCAGATGCTGGATCGGCGTGTAGGTCTCGCCCGTCTCGACGTCGTGGAGGACGTCGTGACGGTGCGAGAAGGTGCCGCGCTCGGTGTCCTGGCCGGTGAGCCGAACTGGGATCCCTTCGACGAGCAGGCTCGCGAAGGCGAGCGACTCGGCCTGGCCCCAGTCGATCCCGCCCTGGTCGAGCGCCTGCGGGCGTCGATCGAGCTGCTTCTTCAGTTTCGGGTGGACCGTGAAGCCTTCAGGGGCCGTGACGAGGGATCGGTCGAGCTCGCGCAGACGCTCCGCGGCGACGGCCGTGACGACCTCGGCGTCCGTGCCGAACGGGATCCGCCCCTCGCCCGCCACGGCTGCCTGAGCGAAGGATTCCTTGAGACGCTGATGGGCCTCCTTCAGCTTCGTCTCGACCCCACGGACTAGTGCCTCGGACTCCGCCTCGGCAAGTACGCCGTCCTCGACGAGCTCCGCTGCGTATTGCTCGCGAACCGTCGGCTGGTGGCCGATTCGCGCCGCCATCAGCGGCTGGGTATAGGCGGCCTCGTCCTGCTCGTTGTGACCGTGACGGCGGTAGCCGACGAGGTCGATGACGACGTCGTTCTGGAACCGCCGGCGGTACGCCATTCCCAGCCGCACCGCCGCAATGCACGCCTCTGGATCGTCGGCGTTGACGTGGATGATCGGGAAGTCGAAGCCCTTTGCAAGGTCGCTCGAATAACGGGTCGACCGCCCCTCGACCGGGTCCGTGGTGAAGCCGACCTGGTTGTTGGCGATCAGGTGCAGCGTGCCGCCCGTCGAGTAGCCCTCGAGCTCGGCGAGGTTGAGCGTCTCGGCGACGATTCCCTGCGCCGGGAAGGCGGCATCGCCGTGGATCAGCACCGGCAGCGCGACGCGCGGGTCGTGCCGCCCTTCTCTGGTCGAGCGGTCGGTCTGCTCGGCGCGCGTCCTTCCTTCGACGACGGGGTCGACCGCTTCGAGGTGACTCGGGTTGGCGGCGAGGGTGACGGTGAGGTCACCCGCGGGTGTCGAGCGGCTGCCTTCGGCGCCGAGGTGGTACTTGACGTCACCCGTGCCGCCTTCGGGATCGGAGGTGACCGCCTCGATCGTCCGCTCGCCTTCGAACTCGCGCAGGATCGTCTCGTACGGTCGTCCGATCACGTGGGCGAGCACGTTCAGGCGGCCCCGGTGCGCCATCCCGATCACGACCTCGTGCGCGCCGCCTTCGGCGGCGAGCTCGATTGCCTGGTCGAGCATCGGGATCATCGTGTCGAGACCTTCGACGGAGAACTGCTTCTGGCCGAGAAAGACGCGGCGGAGGTAGTGCTCGAGGCCCTCGACCTCCGACAGCCGCGCCAGCAGGCGCTTCTTCTCGTCCGCAGAGAGCTCGCTGCGGTACCGCCCGGACTCGATCGCCTCACGCAGCCAGATCCGCTGCTCGTGGTCCGAGATGTGCTCGATCTCGTAGGCGCTCGTGCTCGAGTAGGTCTCCTGGAGCTTCGGCAGGACTTCGGCGAGCGTCTCGCCCGGCGTGTGGACGCGCAGCAAGCTCGCCGGGATCCGGGCCTGGAGCTCCGGCGTCAGTTTCGGCTGCAGGCGCTCCGGCTCGAGCGCGGGATCCCCGACCGGCTCACTCCCGAGCGGATCGAGGCGGGCGGCGAGGTGACCGTGCGTCCGCAGGGCCTTGACGAGCGACATCGCCGCGGCGACGCCCCCCAGCAGGTCGTCGTCGGCCGATGCGGCCGCCGGCTCCGCTGTCGGGGCGGGTTCCGGTGCCGGTGCTGCGTGACCGTTTGTCTCGCGCAGGGTCTCTAGCAGGCGCGCCAGCCCTGGCAGTGCTTCGACGAGATCGCCGTCGCCGCTTTCGAAAAGCGCCCGCCATTCCGACGGGACCGCCTCGGGGTTCTCGAGGTACTCCTCGAGCAATACTCGCGCGTAGCCGGAATTGACCGCGTCGACGTCGGGCATAAGCCTCAATCTTTGTTGTAGCAACGCTCGCTCCTCTGCGGCGAGCGGGGAATCAGAAGATCGGGTGGCTCGTGATGATCGCGAAGAAGGTGCCGGCGACGAAGCACGCGGCCGAGATGACGAGGGCGTATGCGGCCAGCCGCTCGTGGCGGCCTCCCATCGCCGCTGCGATCAGCGCGATCAGGATCGCGAAGGGGATGACGCGGACCGGTCGGTAGACCAGGCCGAGGCAGCTTGCGACGATCGCGAGCGTCGCCAGCAGGCCCGCGACGGCCTCGGCAGGCCGATCGCCCGTTTGCGCGGGCGTGCTCATCTCGGGCTGCGCGGCCTCGTGCGTCTAAGTTGTCCGCGCGGCGTGTGCGGCCCGCCGCGTGGGGGCCGGCGGGGCGGGCGCCGACGCGCCACCCACACGAGCGGCTGGTCGGGACCCGGCTCCGGCAGGGCCGGGAGGAGCGCCGGTTCCGGCGGTCGCGGCTCCGCCTTCACGGCCCAGTAGACGACCAGACCGAGGTAGACGATCGGGATCTTCAGGATCAGCATCATGAAGAGCAGCTCCCACATCTCGAGGCGAAGTCTAGCTCGGTGCGTTCGCCGATTCGGCGCTCGGCACCTGCTGACGACGTCAACCCGGCGACCCGTAGCCGCCGCCTCCGGGTGTCTCGATCCTGACGAGGTCACCAGCCGCGAGATCACAGGCGACCTTGGAGGGAAGCTCGACCCCGTTCAGGAAGTTGCGCCCGAGCGCGCCAGCCCCTCCGCCCTTCCGCCCTTCCGGCGGATGTCGACGCCGCTCGCTCAGGATCGAGAGGCGGCATGATTCGAGTACCCGCAGCTCGCGCACGACGCCGTCGCCCCCGTGATGTCTTCCGCTCCCGCCCGAGCCTCGTCGCAGCGCATGGCGTTCGACCCGGATGGGATACGCGAGCTCGAGGGCCTCCGTCGGGGTCGAGAGCGTGTTCGACATCGCCACGTGCACCGCGGAGGGTCCTTCTGCGTCGGGGCACGCGCCCTGGCCGCCGCCGATCGT
>Ga0126310_10000078_pt1 | contig 26184 bp, 22 predicted proteins | sample Plot60_FD_92540 | JGI IMG/M metagenome (GOLD analysis project Ga0126310, IMG submission 92540) | Serpentine soil microbial communities from UC McLaughlin Reserve, CA, USA - Plot60 | ecosystem: Environmental > Terrestrial > Soil > Grasslands | place: USA: UC McLaughlin Reserve, Lake County... | reverse complement strand
TGTTGTAGTATTTGTAGGTTGTATGTTGGCTGGACTATAAGACATGTTTACTTTGTACGTACCTCCATCTGTTAATTTTTCCATGGGTGGAGAGGAAGCTGTTGTTGTTGTTGTTAAGGTAGAATTGAGAGGACTTACTTGTTGGGTGGTCTGATTGCCAGAAGTATTATTACCAGCAGCAGATGCTGCTCCTATTCCACCACCGGGCTGTAAAGTAAATTTCATCAACTCATTAGATGATTCCTGCCCAGTATTGTTATTTACATGTTCAGCAATTTTAATAACTTCAGGTTTTGGTAGCATAAAGTGAATTACATCTTTTTGCGGATCAGTATCGTCTAGTACTAAATTTTTTGTTACATCAAGACCATTTACTGCTCCTACATAGGATCTTTTTGCAGCAAATTCAGATGGTTTTGGAACTGTGACTTCTTCATGGACTAGTATTTTATTCTTTTCTAATCTTGTAGTATTCCAATCAAATGGCATAGTAAACTGCATTTGCCTCTTGCTTTCATCGAACTTGAAGGCGTTTAATCTGTCATAATAAGAAATTATTTGAATTGGGATTTGTTTACCGTCTATTATTATCTGTTGCTCCTCTGTGTTGCCAATACTTAACCATCCATCAAAGATAGGTTGCTTGTCATCGGGAAGAATAGTCCTATCAAAGTCGACTGTTACTATCCTTACTATGAAATGGTATAAACCGCCTTCTAGAAATATCGGTCCTTGAGCAACTACAGGACTATTGGCTGTTCCTGTATATGCTTCCAAGAGTGGATCCAGTTCACCATAGACTGTTACTAAAGAAGTATTTCTTGGCTGCATCTCTATTTTCAAATCTCCATTATGATCATGGAACCAATTTGAAAGTATTTTTTTACCATTCTTTTCTATTGTTATAAAATATGTTACATGTTTTATTCCTTCTTTTGTATTTGAGTCAAACAGCTTAAATTGGATAACTGGCTTTTGGTTCTGTGTTTGGACTGTCTCCGTTGTAACCACAGGAGGTGTCATTTTGATAAGCAGATCTGCTTTTCTATTTCCAAAAGAGGCTGATAGTTCTTCCATGAACAAGCCATCACCAAAAGCAGTCTTCATTGGCATAATTAATGAAAAAGACGATATGAAAATAACTGTAATAGTAGCAGCAACTAAAGCGAATATAAGAAATATTGATTTTGGTGGCATCGTATACATTTTTATTCTCATTATAATGATTTAAGCATATCTAGGAGATAACTGATGAATTTTCGAAGTATTAAATTTTCATCATTAAAAGCTAAGTTGATACATTTTAATTTACTGTCTATGTCTGTTTTAGCAATTATGTTTTTTGGCTTTGCGATTACTCTTATTTTTATCAACCAGTATTTCGATGATACCAATTTAGATAATGGTAAAATTGCAAATGTTATTGGTAGAACTGATAATAATAATAATAATAATGTATTTGCATATTCTTTGAATAGAAATTCGTCACTATCATCTAATAATAACATTACATCATCCTCATCCTCCCTTATAATAGAAAAAGTAGATGAAAAAAATAATCCAATTGGAGGGGCAACTTTTCTAATAACTCCAAATCCATTTACTAACAGAAGCAACTTGGCTGTTACTGATGATAATGCCGAGGATGCAAACAGAACTTCTGGCATAGTTCTTCTTCCTAACATAATCCCCAGACAATATGCAATCTCCGAAATTGTTGCTCCAAATGGATATACTAAAGACATTTCTGTAAAAACTGTTAGTGTTAACACAAAATCTACATCAACCCCAACAACAGTAATGTTTGAAGGACATCAACTTAACTCAGATTCAAATAGACTTGAATATACTGCAAGGTTCATTTGTGGTACGATAACTGGAGAAGAAGGACCTTTGCGACCTGGGCGCTATAATTCAGACATTAACATATTCAATAGACAAAGTTTCCCAATTTCTTTTTTTTGGAAAGCAGTAGCAACAAGTCAGGAAGAACAAAGCGATACTAATTTTAGAATTCGTAGTTTAGAGCCAGGAGGCTCAGTTAGCCTAAGCTGCAAAGATATCAAGGCATCTATCCAAACATATGCAAATGATACCGGAGAAAAATTCTTAGAAGGTATAATGACAATAAATGTTGATGTGGATTCCTCTATACTTGGATCTATATCGTCTAGCAGCGAAGGAGTTTTAAATACAATATCTGGAGCACAAGAAGAATCCTTAAATGTACTTAGTGTAGATGCTATCTATACTGTAAATGCACTGAAGGTTGCAAGCAGGGAAATAATATTACAACTTATCGAATACAGCATAAACAAAGAACATGAAAGTGGAAAGATCCCTACAGACATAATATCTAAGATACTTAGCGTTACAGTACCAATAAGAACCAATGAAACAGTAAATCCTGATCAACAGGTAAGAAATATTCTGAAGAAGGAATTTTCTTTAAGCTTAGAGGAGAGTAAAACCCTTGATATAACGATAAGGAACTTAAGTTTAGGCGTTGGGGCATTAGATGATAATCATGCCCTTTCTCTCCAGCGGATTAATGCTTACCAGCCTCCTCCTACACCTTGATTTTAAAGTGGTACTATTAATGCTCACTTCATATTTTATGAAAATTAGCATTGATTTTTTTATATAATGCAGTTGAAGCATTATAAAGATCTTTATTCACTGCGTGAACTGAGATTAAAAAAATAATATCTCTGCTATAATCACCTCTGAGAAAACGGTTTGGTACACATATATGTAGATTCCAAAAAAATAATGACTCTTATGAGCATTAGTTGATTAATATTGAAGCTGAAAATATTAGAGTTATTAAGAATGTCTCTTCGCAATGCCTCTGAATTAGAAACACTTAGCCAATTCGAGATCTGAAAAAAGTTCAAGTGCCTTGAACATAAACTATATACAAGAAACGATTTATTAGCAGACAAAGACTTTGAATCTATTAAAAACAAAATTTACATGTCTTTGATATAAGAGCAACGGGGCTAGAATATAGATCTCTTAGAATACTACTCATATATAGGCCACTCTATGCTCCTAAGACAGATCAAGGAAAGTTATCCATCTTATATGTCAAGAGTATTGTATACTACTACTACTACTTCATTATTTTCTTTTCTATATGCAAGTGATTCGATAGTTGTACCATATATTTTAAATACATTATGGTTAGTTAGTGATATTGCAATGATAAACCAAAATATACTTATCTTTAGCGCAATTGCTATTGGCACACTACTATTATTTGCATCAGTACCAAGTACGCAATTTGCATTCGCACATCAAAGGCAATTATTTACAATAGGAGATAAAGATTATTTGTTTGTAGTTGATCTATGAATGAACCAGTCTATGTTGATGACAAGTCTGGAGTAGAATTATTTGCTTATTTACCTAATGCATCGGATCCTGTAAATTCTCAAGCAAATGGAACAAGACCTATTGAAGGACTAGAAAAAATGCTAAAAGTAGAGATATCTGCTGGAGATAAAAAGAAAGAGTTAGAGTTTGAACCAGCATTTAGGGATCCAGGTCATTATGAAGCGCCATTCTTTCCAACAGTAGAAACTACATATAATTATCGTCTATTCGGAGACATTAATGGAACTGCATTTAATGTAACATGGACTTGCAGTCCAGCGGGAGCAGAAGAAACTCCTGTTTCAGATAATTCTACAATACAACTGTCACAAGGGGTCACAAGAAAATCACTACTGGGAAGTTTTGGATGTCCTCTTCCAAGAACTGATGCTGGATTTCCAGAACCCTATATGTCAAATCTAGAGATACAAAAGATGCTGTCTCGATCTGAAAATTCAACTAGTACGAAATAAAGAGTAAATAAGCAAAAATCATGAAATCACAAACAATAGAACTATTTTTTTTCTCTTTTTTGATCATTCGATATGTGTACTAAATATAGAAATGGGAACTGAAATAGATTGAAAAAACTCTAATGATGAATAATTTAATAATAATAGCAGCAATATTAGTTATCATATTCTCATTTACTTTAATGCCTGGTAGTTTACAACCTACTCAAGTTCATGCTCAAGTTGGTGTTGATGCTTCTCATATAGAGTCGGTTACCTCTGCTTACGATGCTTTACTGAAAGCACCAATGATGATATCACAGGCAGCCATAGTAGCAGGAGTGTTTAATCATGTATTTTTACAGAGGGTACTACAGAGTAGAATTCAATCGAATTATAAAAATAACGAGGCAGAGGATGGTAGTAGTTTGCAGTCTTTAAGGAGATTATTCATCTTACTTATTGCATGTAGTCTAACTATACTGATTACCGCAAGCTCTTTAATATATCTACAAACACTCAGTCTTTCTTCTGAACTTGGCTTAGACCTCAGTACCACATTTACAATATTGACCTCTACTTCTGTTGGACCAGTTTGGATATTAAGGATTATAACTTCATCGATAATTGTTGTATCATCTGTATTGTATTACATCTTAGAAAAGAAAAAAATTAAAAGGACAATCGAAAAAGAAGAGGAGCATCATACTTACAACAAACAAAAGAAGAAAAGAAATCTGAGTCTTCCTATAGCATTATTATATTTTATAACACTAATAGGCGCAATAAGTGTCTTCTCTAACAGTGTAGTCAGCCATGTTGCCGCATTATCATTTCTTCCATCGTTAGCTATCTCGATAGATTGGTTGCATTTTATGGCAGTATCTATCTGGGTTGGATGTCTATTTTATATTTCTGTCATACTTTTAGTCACAATAAGATCATCAAGAAATGTAACTGAATCTGTAAACCAAGAAAAACATGAAACTAATAAAATAAGAAACACATATTTTCTCGCTGTATTACTTCCCTACTTTTCTCTCATAGCTACAATTTCACTTGGTATAATTGGTGTAACAGGACTATATATGGCTTGGATCCATCTTCATACAGCCGGAGCAATTTTTGATACCACATATGGGAATGTTCTAATAATTAAGCTATCTGCTATATTACCAATGATTATGCTTGGCGCTTATCATCAATTAAGACTACATGATAGCCTGGTATTAGTTGCTAAAATTGGTAAAGAGGAGAAAAAGTCAAATGGTAAGCGTACTTCAACAACAAATACTTCTCGCGGAAACAGCAATACACCACAAGTCGATCCATTCACAAAATTTAGTAAAACTATCAGGATTGAATCATTTATAGGTATAGTTGTTTTCTTTATAACTTCGTTTCTTACAATAACTTCGCCACCATCTGTGTCAATGGCAGAAAATTCTAATTTAAACGGAACATCTACTGCTACTGAGAATGAAATGCCATCTTTTGACTCATTTGCTATTCTGGCTATAATTCTTTCTGCAGCAATTTTGACAGGTAGTATTGTTTCTTTTGTAAGGAGTAAATGTGAGATAAAAAAAACAATAGATTCTCTTCATCGTCATGATAGGTAAATTAAGTCATGTTTAATTCAAGTACTAGCGTTCCAAACACAATTTAACGAAGTAGATTCAAGAAGAGTTTTTTTTGAATGATAGGAGAATTTAATCCAACTAATAATTTAACAAAAATTTTTTATGATGTATTGTTAAACAGATATTATTTTATTATTACAATTTTTTATATATCACATTGAATTATATTTATATTTTACAAGCAAACCATTAAGTTAATAGAATTTCTGAATCATCCTAATGTCATAATAATATAAATCTTAAAGTTGATATAACATATTATTGAAATATCATCAGTGAGATAATGATAGATAATTTTGATTTGTTTTTAACAAATTTTGAATACAATCTTTTATTGGTAACAACCAGGTATAGGAGAAAAAGATATGTCATTAGTTGCCTGTATTATTTCTTCGATCAACATGATGAGATGATGATTATCAAGTAACCATTTATTTGTATTTCCTAACTTAGTAATTTTATTGTCTGACTTTAGAAACTATGGATGGTAAGTATATATAATTTGCTAATAAAGAAGAAGATATATTATATTCTATAGATGTACTATAAAAGTTATATATAAGACCTAAGAACCACTTTTGTGCAAAACAAGAAATCGTTGATAACCATTTTAGCTGCAGTAATAACATCTCTGATCTTCATGAATACTGGAAATCTAACCCCTGCTACAGCTCAAGGTGGAGAAAATCAAACCGGTGGTACAGTGGTAAGAGACTCTATTACATTGCTTCTTGCAGATCAAACAATTCCAGCAATGAGTTACATACACCTTTATGATAGCTCCCCATATAAGATAGTAAATGGACATGTAGCTGCAAAGATACCATGCGATGACGATTCAAAATCTACATTGAATATACTTACAGGATCGGCACCAAACTTTCAACCAGCTGAATTAGAATTAATTGATGGGAATTTGTCCACTCCGGGTGAGCTATGCTTGTATCATGTTGACCTGCCACAGGAAAATGTGACAACTACTACTGATATAGCTATTCAAAACCCAACTGACAGTAGCATTGACTTTCCAGAGACTAGTACGATAGTTGTAGGCGTCAATGAAATTATGCCTGGCGCTGAAGAACATGCTGAACAAGGATAATGAATGAATGAATGAATGGAAGGTACTATCAGCATCACAAAATGACACAATGAGTCATTAAAAGTATGTGAAAGAAACTATTTTTTCATTTCTTTTTTATTTATTATATTTGTTTATAGTTATCAACGTCATTGTTATTCTTCTTAGTATTGATAGTTTTAGTAATGGTCATTTAGGATATCAAGAAAATAATCTTGTCTATGCCCATATTTTTGGAGGAGGTCAAACAATAAAAAACATTGATAAATACCAAATAAAATTTCGAACCCCGCCTTCTATTATATTAGCAGATAATAATTCTACTACCAAATTAAACTTTAGTATTCAACACAAGAACAATACAGATGTTTATGATGTATTTGCAGCATTAACAATAAAAGAAAAAAATCCTGATAAAGTCGTCGCAAAGATTCCTTACAGATTATACGAATTTGGCGATATTACTTTTCCATATGTATTTGAAAAAAGTGCTGATTATCAAGTATCATTAGAGGCCAGAATCGCTGGAGATCCAAAATATGAAGAGAATCCGTTAGTTATTAATTTTGATGTTTCTGTAGGAATATCTTTTAATGAATTCATAATTTACTTTGTATTACCTATCATCACAGCAATAACTGTAGCTGGTTTGATATTTTATTATATATCTAGAAAATCAGCAGGAAAAATTAGGCAATAATTACTTACATATATTTGAAATTGCATAACAAAGTATTATTACTATAGCAAATAGGCAAAACTATTCTACCATAGTACATAGACAAAGCAATGATTTCATTGTATAGCTTATATACTATCAACAATATTATTCATTGCTGCAACACTAAACTAATCTAATACTTATAGTGGCAAATGAAAATTTAAATTTTGAATATCAGAAAGTGTTATGACCTAAATTCAATTGTATTAGACAAATTGAAGAATTAAACTTCCTTCTATTCTTTAGCTTGCTTGTTTGTATCTCTTACCGTTTTATCAGGGTATTAGTGCTTTGACAAGGATATAAATATCGACAACTATAATTACATCTTTTATTTTCTCTGAAATATTATATTATAGAAAACATTTTTATCCCAGAAAAAAGGACTAGCATAAAAACGGTTTTTCATATGCATACAAGGTCAAGCGGTAACAAAAAAACTACAAAAGATTGACTATTGTCACTATGAGTGTTTTGGTTGCAATTTTTGTTGGTGTTGGAATACTTTGGGATATGGCACCTGATACGTCATTATCATCAGCATCATCTTCTTCAGTAGGAATAGAAAATATAAAATGTGAAACGCTAGAACGTACTACTTTTCATATCCATGCACACCTAGATATCTTTATTAATGGCAAGCCTTACACCGTCCCAGCTCAAATTGGTATTGTACCTGACAAATGCCTCTATTGGATGCATACACACGACGATTCTGGTGTTATCCATATAGAATCGCCAGAAATTAAAAACTTTACCCTTGGACAGTTCTTTAATATTTGGAATAAGAAATTTAACAATACTCAGATATTTGACAATATTGTTAGTAACAATAAAAATGTCACATTAAGTGTATATGTAAACAGTAACAAAGTAAGTTCAACAGATTATAGAAATATAAAACTAAATAGCCATGACGAGATTGCAATAGTTTATGGCAAGGCTCCAGATACAATACCATCAAGTTATCATTTCCCAGCAGGATTATAGTTAATATCATTGATTCTGATGCGCTTTATTTTTTATTGTTTTTAACGATTAGTTGAATAAATTAACCACTCTGATAATTCTTACAGACTTACTGCTAGCTTTAGTTGGATTTGCGAGATTTGATTTTGTTGTATATTACTACTATTATTATAGAGCAAGATGAAATAATAACTAACTATTATCTGACAATTGATCAATTACAATATGCGGGTAACATTCCAAAAATCAAAATAATATATATTAAAGATATCGCCAGCAGAAGCTTTACTTTGGGAGGAATACAAGTATAAAATAACAGGGGTGGGAGATTAGAGACCCGTCCTGACTTAATTTCTCATCTAGTGCAGTATATATTATTTATCAAAATTATACAGATTAACAAAACAATGGTCATATGTTTTTCTTTCTCGCTATTGGTAAATTGCATATTTTATTCGAGATATTGTGAGCAAGCATTATTTTTATCTGTAAGAAGAATGTTGAATGTATTTAAATCTAGTATAGAAAGGCTTTACACTCTAATTTATATTTTCTAATTTTAACCTGCAACGAATATGTGTTAGCATTGCTTTATAGCATAAATATTATTAAATGTTTGATCATCAAGATATAAAGCAAACATGACGCATAGAACTAACCTTAAGTTCATTGCTAATATGTTAGCTTTAGCTGGAATAGTAGATGCAGTACTTAGGAATTATGGTGATGCCTATAAGGTTGGCTTTGATATGACGGATAGATTTCAAATGGCTATGAATGAGGGCATAGATAATTATACTTTGGTAAACATAGCTGACTATCAAAATGCTCAAGCAATCGCTCTAAAATGCCAATAAATATTCTACGATGAACTTAAATCTCAAATATTCAAATATCTGAGAATAAAATAAACTTTATAAATAAACTAGAAATTGGTATCATGCAGCTTAATGATGTCATCAACAATAAGGCTTCCCTGTCTATATCACAATGATTGTGCATACCCAAGTTCACCCAAATCTACAAGCAGCATATAATTTACAGTTGCAATAGGCGTCAATAAAATTATACTTTTATATGAAGAATATGAATCAGAAGGTGATATAGGCCCTAATGCTACTACGACAGTGGGACAATAGAAAGCCAAATAGGACGATCGATCTTATAGAAAGAATAATTGCTAAAAAATTCTAATCGGATAAATTCTCATCTCATTTTATTTATTAATATTGTTGCTGCTGTTATTGTTATTATTATTATTATTATTACTGCTAATATATTCCTTATATCCTATAGATAGTATTGAGTCAGTTAGGATCTGTTAGCTTAAACGAATTCTTTTTGTTAAATATGTCTATAGCTGAGCATGGTTAGTTGTAAATAGCATACAGCCTTTATTTTTATTTATACATACTGATCTCTACAGTGGTTATGAGTTAAATTCATAGTAATCTTAAGTGAGAAAGGCTATATTAACAGAGCATTTCTTTTATGTAAAGATACTAGCATTATTCTTCAAATAAATGTATGACATATAAGATATAAGATTAAAAATAATTTCTTAACCATCATCATATTTAACAGATTGTAATCAACTAATTAACTACGTCTAGGTCTTCGATCAAACTTGCTATTAACACCTTTATTTAATTGATTCATACTATTTCTTAAATCAGTAATGCTCTTTGTATAAAATAACGCACTGGCTATTATGCCTGCGGCTACTGCGGGACCAACAATTTCGGTATAATTAAAACCGTATTGATGAGAAATAAAATAATCAATTCCACTGCTAGATTGATTGTTATTGATTAAACTATTAGCAGTAGCATCTCCTGCTGAGGATCCAGATTGTAAAGGATTAGCGTTGATTGTTATAACACCAAGAGAATCTCCTCGTTGCTCCGCAAACCATATGTCTCCTCTGGAATCTGAAGTTAGCCATTGGATGAATGGAGTTGATGAAGGTATTGTTACTTCTTTATATTCGCCAATACGTGGATCTATTATTGCTATCTTGTTTATAGCCTGCTCAGCAACCCATAAATTATTATTGCTATCTAGTGCCATTCCAAAAGGCTTACCATTTGAATTAAGAGGTAGATATTCTTTAAATGTCTTTATTACTGGATTAAAAACTGATACTGCATGTCCATCATGTTCAGATATATAAATATCGCCGGTAATAGGATCAGCAAGCAATGCCGTAGGATTAACTAAGGTATTGTTTTTGCCTTTTAGAGAATATTCTGTAACCTTAAAGTTGTTAGTTGGATCTATATTGGCTAGTTTTCCTACTCCTTCTGCAATCCATATTTGGTCTGAAGCATCTATCGTAACAGCTAATGCAGTTGTGTTTGTAGTTGGAAGCTGAAGTGTTATGAAGTTCTTCGCTTGAGCGTTAAACCTCAATATACTATTAGTGCTTGCAGATGTAAGCCATACATTATCACTTCTATCTACGGCCATGCCAGATAGAATGAAATCTGGACTTGGAATTTTGTATATTTGGTTTGTGTAAGTATTTGGATCATAATGTCCGAGGTGTCCCATTAAAGGATCAGCATACCATATTTGATTATTATGGTCTAAAGCCATTATAGTTACGATACTAGTACCATTGATATTATGTTCTGTAAATTTATTTGAATTTAGATTAAATTCAAATATTCTACTGCTATCAATTACAGTATCTCCAACCCATATTACATTACGACTATTATCATAGAGAGGATACAGAGGTTGGCTATTATTATTACTATTACTATTACTATTATTATTACTATCAGGTATTCTAAATTCCCTTACATTAAACTTTATTTGATCTAGCTTGGGTTTGACAAATAAATTATAGGTTGCAACAATATTGAGCGAATTTGCCTTATTCTGAAATGCTTCGACCAATACATTCCATTCTCCTGATAAACCAAAAGCAGCATTAGCAGAAAATATTCCTTTAGATATTTGTTTAGTATCTATTTCAATTGGACCTATACCCTGTTCTATTTGGGTTAGTTTCATCTTCACAGACTTTATATCCAATAGATTTCTATTTTGATCTAAAAATGATATTTTAAAATTGTTATTACCTGGAGTGAATGGATCTATTGATAGCTTGATTCCGCTGCCATTTTCTGCAAACTTTGTAAAAGTAAATATTTGGTTTTTTATATTTTTTGAAGGCAAAGTCTGGGCCTCTACTTGTATCTTTTGTTGTATCTTTTGTTGATTCTGAAACTCGCTTGCTGGCAACCCTGTATTAACCAATATAGCAACAGCTATGAGCAGTAGGATTCCAACAATTGCTTCAATCTTTGTAGTCATGTTTAATTTTGAAACAGTAGATGTCTTTGAATTGTAAGGTCTGTATGAATTAGAAGGGGAAGAAGAAGATGGGAATTCCTTGTTATTGTTATTTTGTGTTTGCTGGGATGCTGCTCCAGACCTTCTTTTCATTGAACTAATTCTATTACTACTACTATCAGCAGTTCTTGCCGGTGATGTTGATGTTGATAATGAAGTATTAACAGCAATAGTAGCAATGTTCAAGGCTTGTCTGTATATTACTGTCTGATTATATCCTCCGATACTGATCATTACTGCAGCGAGAGCTAATTTTGCTATAAGCGTTTTTCCATACAAAGATGCTAAAATTAGGTCTAGATTATTTTCGAGAATATACAACAGAAATGGTCCTGTAATTACTATTATTCCTAGTATCACTACTGGGATAGTTGAAAACCTTGGAATTATGATTGATAAAACTGAATCTTTTACGTATCCCTCGAGAGGCGCTTGCTTTATTTTTGGAACTACAACAAAGGCTAAGTAAATAACAGAACCAATCCATATAGAGGCTGCTAAATTATGTACAAAATCTATTATAATAGGTATTACAGTACCAACAGCAGAGCTGTGTCCAATCAAAGTAGTAGTCACAAGTATTGCAAGACCAACTGCTAATATGCTCGAAATATCAGACTTAGATGGAACTGAAGAATTTGTTTTTTTCAACTTTATGTATATAACTATCGCGATAACAAGTATTACAAGAGATTCTAAAGTTCTAGCAATCCATATACTACCAAACTTTGTGGCAATAGCATCAGCTATTCCTGCATTGATAGAATATGCTTGAACATAAATCATGCCAAAATCTGATAAGACTAATATAACAGAACCAATTACTATCAATTTTATTAAACTCCTGTCAATTCTATTTCTTGTTTGTGCAAAATAACTTTTCAACCAACTAATTTTAGACATAGGTTTCCATAACCATAGAGTTGCAAATGCTGCGCCAACAATCATAACTTGACTCACTAGCGCAGGAATCCTTGCAATTGCATCAAGTATTGATAGTTGAGAAGAAGAAGATGATTGTAGACTTTTACTTGAAACACTCTTTGGAACTTTTGCCTCGCCTAGTCCAAATACAAAAGCATTGTCTGTAACATGACCATCTATTTGAGAGAGCATTTTTGTAGAGACTGTGTATAATCCATCCTTAATATCCTGGGGAAGAATAACACTTAATGCAGTTTGATCTTCGTTAGCATATTGTAGATTCTTGTTGTCTACCTGCTTTCCATCTTGACCTATAACACTCAGTTTACTGTATCTTAGATCAACTGGTTCACTAAGATAAACTTCGACTTTTGTAGGTGGTGATTTTAAAGTTTGTGAAGGAGACGGATCGCTATTTATTACAAAAGCATGAGCATATGATTTATGTATATATGGTAAAGAAATTAACATTAAAATTGAAAATACTGCCATCACTACAATAGGACTTAAGATATGATGGTAATGTAGCCTTTCAAAATGTCTGCTCATAATAATGTATGATAACAGTGAGTCTATCGCATTTTTAACTTTTTATAGTATATTCGACGAAAAACACAAAGATTAGTATCATGATTCTTAGTAAATGATAATATAACAATGTATTTTTTCAATACTAAAATGAATTTTATTATAATGCCCTTGATCACTGCTATCTTATTGCTGATTACTGTTTTTATATCTAGTACCCAGGTGCCTGTATATGCTCACATATCAACGACAATTGGTAATTTTACAGTAGAAGTAGGTTGGAGTAACGAGCCACCACTTGTTGGTGAAATAAATAATGCTATAGTTCAAGTAAATAAAGGAACTGAAAGTAATTCTACTCCAGTAAGAAATGCCTTAGCTGAAATGTATATCTTGGTAAAATATGGTGGAGTAACAAAGACTCTTGATTTTAAACCATCCGAAGAGTCAGCAGGACTATATCAAGCTGAGATGATTCCAACAAGATTAGGATCCTATAGTTTACTATTGAATGGAACATTACAAGGACAGAATATTGTCAATGCTGAAATACCCCTAGATGATGTAGAAAGCAAGCAAAAGCTCTCTTTTCCAGATTCTGGCAATCTAGGCGAGGATACTAATATTACTACTTCTACCAGTAGTATTGGAGCAGAAGTTGAAAGAATTCTCAGCCAATTAACAAATGATATTGATGTTACTAAAGATGATATGGATACACTGGCTAAAAACGATGCAAATATGGAAAAATCATTTCAGGATGTGAAAAAGACATCAGAAAGATCCTACTTAGTAGCTATGACGGGATTTGGCGTTGGTGTGGCAGGAATAATCATAGCAGCCGTGGCATTTTCTCGCAAAAGTTCTTAATTTAAAAGTATCTTTAGTTTGTTGCTTATTTGCTTTTTTAATATGAATTAGATCGGTATATGATGTTGCTCAAACTATTTTTTCCTTTATTTAAATTCCATAAAATTAGTCTAACTATCATTGCAGCAGCGGAAATAATTATAATACATATTCAGAATCTAATAATGTATAAGAGAAGACAAAGAAAAAATAGAGAATAAACTATACATAAATAATTGGAAATGTAAACATAATAAACTTTCTTGCTAAAGATGTCATAAACTAAAATGTATAACGCCTATACGCACAGACTCACTAAATACGTATTGTATAAGCATAATGACAGTATGGTATTAACATGAAGCGATTTGTATTTGATAATGCATTCCATTTTGAGATTTTAATATCAATGGAGATCTGTCATAAACACACGAATTATTAACAGTATAATTTCCAGTGAGCCTTAACTTCTTATTACCTGCAAGCGCATTTAATGGATCTTAACATATACATTGTAATCAACTTATCAATAGAATGAAGTTAATATGCAAAAACCTGTATAGCATTACCTTTGATAAAAAAGGTATTTGAATTAAATAGTTGTAATATTAAATATTTTTCACTTCAAGTAGCATTGTCTTGCTCAAATATTCGCTAACTGAAATCATAATACTCATGATCTCGCTTTCATTAATATAAGAAGTAGGATAAGAATTACTATTTCAATTCCTACAGTTATTATCATAAACGGAAGCTTATCTTAATCTATTTGTTGTGTTTACATTATGACTATGTTTTAGACCCGTATAAAATAAGAAAGAATACTAAGTTTAATTCTCTTATTAGTTAAATGTGTATAAAATTAATAATTAAGTTTTCTAAAGTATAACATTCAAAACACATCAATTGGCAGCTATATGAAAATTATACTTTACCTGATAAGAGTATCAAATACTCTTTGTAGAGATAAAAAGATGTTACTATGTTATCCATTTAATAATACCTTTTATCAGTTATTCGAGAGATGTACTATAACGTTTAAGACTGGGATATACATATTTATCTCATATGCAAAAAAATTATTTTTCAAAGTCATGCAGTAATAACATTGCTTCTAGTTACTGTTATTGCAGGCTCATTTTCAAGTAATGTTTATGGTCATGCATCTCCTGTCTCATATTCTCCAGCAATAAATTCTAATATTGTACAAAATAGATCTCTACCAACAAAAGTGGTAATATCATTTTCAGAAAGACCAGAACCAAAAGCAAGTTATATACATGTAACAGATGCTAAAAATAATCGGATAGATAATAATGATTATGCAATTACAGGGCAAAACGAGAGACAAGCTACTGTTACATTAGGTAACAATAAACTTGCACCTGGAGTTTATACTGTCTCCTGGCTTGCATTATCTCGTGATGATGGACACATAACAAAAGGTTCTTATGTATTTACCATAGAACCTGCACAGGCGGCAGCAGCACAGACTAGCTTATCGAGTAAAAATAATACATTCTCCGATCAAGTTACGATTAATAATATAACTTTGCAATATAAAATAAGTCCATTGTATGCTGGTATAAGTAATAGATTCAATGTAACACTTACTGATGCATCAGGCAAGTCTCCTACCAATATAAAGAATGTCATAATGCAATTTAATCACAAACAAGCTGGAATAGGACCAATTGTTGCAAATTTACATAAACTAGAAAATGGAGTATATAGCACTGTTGGAGGTTATATAAGCCAACCTGGTGAATGGGACAACAAGATTACAGTCCAAAGAAATGGAGCATATGATCTAAATCACTCTTTTAAGGTAACAGTTAAAGCTCCTCCATAAAAATAATGATTATACATATCATTTCTCTCTGTTGTGATACTCTAAATTTTCATCTTATTGTGCTAGATATTACACATACATACTGGAGCTGATAAGTTTACAGAATCCTTACTGGGATGAAATATTTTAGCTATTGAATATAAAATGCGATGTATGTCATCAACTAAATGCATTGGTCTTGATCTTCAATTATAATAGCATTTGTAGTAGGAGTGGTGTTAACTAGTATATTTTGTTTCCCTTAATCCTAAAACTGTGACAATTGTAAATGTCGGCGTAATTATTTCAGTAAATGAGCTTGATAATTAACGTGTTTGATTTATACAAAAGGTTCTCCCAAAGGTTATATTATAATTTGGAGAAGCAACTAAATAGATAATAACAGAGATTAATATTTACAGTTAAATGAAAGAAGGAAAAGAGAAAAGCAAATAATGCAAAATGACTAGCTTACATTAGAAAACACCATTCACTTATTATGACTATGCTCCCAGGTATGGATGGATGGTCTTTAGTGGTGTTTGGATGTAGGTGAAAATTAAGACTTGTTTATAGTGGAAAATGATTTAATACTACTTCTTTCTGCAATCCAAACAATAGCTATGTTCATAACATATTCACCACATAATTATTGCATTAGTAAGAAATCGCAAGATTGAAATTTCGTTTGATTAGGGATATTTGCCTACACTAGCCTGTAGTAAAACAATTGCTTAATAGTAAATGTTGTTATACTGGATAAGTTTACAATGCACTTTCCCATTCGCGAGCCGACAGTTAATAGTTATAGGATGAACTTTTAAGATACAGAACCTTTTATTCATTAATTGATATTATATTAAACTACAAACTTGCGTATCTGGCAACTATTTTGCCTACTTTCTCCTTATTCCTTATTTTATACACATAAAGTTTCTTGTGACTAACTGAGATAATTTTCACATCCTCAAGTCTTTTCAGATGCCATGAGACGGTAGATGGTACTTTGTTTGTGTGTTTTACAATATCTTTAAAAGTAGAATGGCCTTGTTTAAGCAATAATTGTATTATGTGTCTGGCAGTACTATTTCTAGTATATGCTATAATACGAAATTCTTTAGTCTTAATATTTTTCGGATAATATCTTGTCATTCTAATACCTTTCCGATCAACTTTTATACATCTTGATTCTTCCAGAATTTTCAGATGATATGAAAGTACACCGTTGGCTAGCCCTGTTAATCGTAAAAGCTCTCTATATCTAACTCCTGGATTTTTAACAATATGTTTTAAGATCTCAGATTTATTTTTATTAATCTTGATATCTCGTGCAGCTTTAGTCCTTTCCTCTTTGATATTAAACACCCCAATTAAATAGTATATCTATCATAAATAAAAAATTCTTTGCATTTATTCTTTATTAACACAGGTTCTGTAGCAGTAGATAGTAAACGGCCTTCTTCTTATATATGTCTTGAATAATTATTATGTAAAAAAGGTAAATAATGCAGTATACCTTAACATGCGTAATATTCATAAAGTAATTTTATCCAGTACCAGTTAATAGTTAACGCAGAACATATATTGCAAGAAAACATGAGAGTTTATAAAAATGTAGCATTCTTTGTATAAATGAAAAACTATATACAGGAATGCAAAACTTTTATTAATTTTTAAACCATAGTTAAATTCGATATTTGTACCACATTATTTAAATTAGCTTAATTATTAATAATACGGGCATTGCAGTCAGGAAGGATACCTTTACAGAATATTGTGGCTAGTAAATACAAACTATTTGTAATTATATCCGTATCGATAATGGCTATACTGCTTATACCTGTAATTCTTCCACACATTACCCATACAAATATGATTTATCATATTTTTCTTCATATGGTAAGCCTCATTATAGCTGTTTTTCTAAGTATTGTATCAACTCTTGCATACAAGAGAAATGGTGGTTCCAGGCTTTTATTTATGACACTTGGTTTTCTCTCACTTGTGGTAATCGAAATCTTGTATATGTTTTATACTATGATGGAAATAGAAGATACAAATGCAATAATTCCTGTAGTTGATATAGAAATACCGCACATAATTCTACTTGTAATGCTTACCTTATTCGGTATTGGAGTTTTTAAGGTGAATAATGAATCGTGATATTATACAAACAGGAAGAGATAATTGCAAGAAACATCGATAAGGACGATACCAAAAGGGATATTTTAGAACATATTTATAAGACTCCAGGGATTAGATACAAGGAACTTTTACGCTTAACTCGATTAAAAAATGGAGTATTGAGTTATCATTTGACAATACTTGAAAAGCTAAATAAGATAAGGATTGATAGGCAGAATAACAGGGTTACGAGGTACTATATTGTCAATATTACAAAAGAAGACTCAGATATTATTGGTTGTTTCAGAAATAGGGTTACAAGGAAGATCGCAATATTCATAATGCAACATGATTCATGTATCTTTAATGAAATTGTTGATCATATAAATAAAGCTCCATCGACCATCTCATGGCATCTGAAACGGCTTAGGACTGCTGGAATAATATCGGTAACATCTGGAGAGAAGCATCATCTTTATAGGGTTGTCGACGGAGAGGTAGTTGGTAATATACTTTACAAATACAAAGAAAGCTTTGTAGACAAAGTTGTGGACAATTACACAGAAATGATGGAAGAGTTGTAATAATAATATAAAGATCTATAATTAAGAAAGATTGGACCTGTTTTCATTCTACATCAGAGTTGCCAATTCTCTAAATTACTCTGTATAATAAGTTACTCAGTTGAACTTTGTGTGTGGTGAACTTGAAAGTAAACTTAATACTACAATACGATAAGAAAAAACCCTCATCACTTAATAGACTGTCACCTGATACAGATTATAATCGCTAACAGACGAAGATTGCATAATTCTGACTCTGATAATGGTATATCAACACTAAAATCTATTTTGAGGCCAAAAGCAACTATAATTTTTGATGCTTAAACCTAAACGTTAGAATCTGCCGATCTTTTCTGTAGATAATCTCAACTCTTCTTGGATCTATGATGTCTTACAAGGCATAGCTTGACTTTCTTATGATTTTATACAACATCATTGTCATTATCTGTATATAAAAATGTAATTAGTAGTGATAGAAATATATCATAATAATAATCATCATATAATTTGTTTAATTCGGTTTATAGAGTTAATAAAAAACATATTAATAGTAATATACAAAATTGGAATATGACGATGAATTGTCCTGTATGTGGTGCAATAATGATATGGTTAAATGGTTCAATTAGTCATGATCCACCAATAAAATACTATGAATGTCGAGTATGTAATATAAATGTGACAAAACAACCAGATGGTTCATATGAAATAGTGGAAGCAAAAAAACAAAAGCAGAAATAAGAAAATAATAAATTGAATGTTACGAATTTCTACAACATAAATATTCTTAATTAAGATAATATCAAGAATATTATTACATTGATATTATTCTGTTTTATGCGATTAATGCAATGACTTAGAAACCATTTTTGTTAGAGACACATAAAATATATCTTATTTTTATCATGTAACGACAATAGAAAAGATGGTAAGTTGTTGTTGTTATCTGTTTATCTAGCTCATCTCTCTGTGGCTTTACCCATTTTTGATTTAGCAATTAGAGAAGAAATTGCCAATTATAAAAAGTAATTCTTAAAAATGAAATATTATTAATACTAACCAAAAATTATGGAGTAAAATCAGTATCCATTTACGTTAGAGATCCCGTAGTGTCTAATTTGGAAACAATAAATAAAACTTGGCTAATTTAAGAATAAAACAAGTATTTAATAATTTCTGCTGTATTTTTATGATTGAATGCAAAAATCAATGATCAAAATATCATTAAGAGAACAAATTGAGGATAAGAAAAGAATCATAGTATTACCAGGAGTTTTCGATGCGTTAAGCGCGAGAATTGCAGAACAAGTTGGCTTTGAGGCAATGTTTCAAACTGGATATGGTTCTGCTGCTACCCTTCTAGGAATGCCTGATTATGGATTTCTCAATGCTGGTGAAACTGTAGACAATGCTCGCCGGATCGTACGTTCTGTAAATGTTCCAGTCCTAGTTGATGTTGACACCGGATATGGTAATCCCTTAAGTGTGTGGCGCCTCGTTCGTGATCTAGAAAGTCTAGGAGCCAGCGGTATTTTTCTAGAGGATCAAGTATGGCCTAAAAGATGTGGGCATATGATAGGAAAAGATGTGATTCCTAAAAATGATTATATTTCAAAATTAAAAGCAGCATTAGAAGCGCGTAAAAGCAAGGATTTTATCGTTGTTGCAAGAACAGATGCCCGTGCTCCGCTAGGTATAGATGAAGCTATCAAAAGAGGCAAAGAATATCGCAAAATAGGTGCAGATGTTGTCTTTGTCGAGGCTCCCAAAACAGTGGATGAATTAAAAAAAATAGCTGATGAAATAGACGCTCCTTTAGTAGCAAATATGATTGAAGAAGGAGTAACACCAAATTTGTCTGCGAATGAGCTATTAAAAATGGGCTATAGAATTGCAGTGTTTCCATTATCAGGGTTATACGCTGCAGCATTCGCCATAAGAGAAGTGTTTACCGAATTAAGAAAGACTGGCACGACAAAACAAGGACGTAAAATGATGGTTACATTCAAAGAATTTAATAAACTTGTAGATTTACAGAGATATTCGGAATTAGAGAAAAGGTATATTTGAGCTGCATTCAATGATAATCAAAGATACCAACGAAAAAACAATTGATTAATAACAGAGAAGAAGGAAATATATACATACATACAGACATGTAGTACTTCATTTATTATTCCCTGACAACTCTATAGCAAAAGAACCTGTCAAACCATCATCAGTATTTGAAAAATCATTTATAAAGTAACATATTAAACTTGAGAAAAATAGCAGAAATGCTACTAATATAAAGATGAGGTGACGATCAAAAATTGACAAGTATTATTATTATGCTAACTGCATTGATGTAACAACAAAGTAAAATGAATTTGGACCTACTTTTAAAACAGATGCTTTTAAAAAGATAATAATTCATTTGATAAAAGGGCCTAATCAAAAAATCTTAAGTACTATATTATAGTTTATTATGAAGTGAGAAACAAAAAAAAACAACAACCTCCACCCATTTATGACGATAAAACATTAGAACATATGAAACGTTATTATAAAATTGAAAGTGATCATGAATTGCTACTATAAATAAAAAGACACGGCCTAAGAGTAGATGATGGTGATGAGGATATCCAAGCATCGTCGTCTTTATGAGGTGTTTTTTACACTCGACATCTGAAAGTATGCTATATATTATAGTGCAAATTCGAGTCTATAAAGCCAATTTTATTGAAATTATTATTTATAGGTCGAAAGGTCATATTCAAAAATATATCAATGATAAAGTAGATAAATTTTTGCCTTTTAGGCATTATATATTATTATCTATTACTATTATTATTATCATTATATTATTTTATATTTTAACTAGGAAATTTATATAATTTTACTTTAAGTTCCAGTCAGTACGAATTTGCCTGATTATGTCTAGGATAGTGTCAGCATCTTGTGCCTCTGGATCCAGCTCAAGATAGAAATTTAGCATTTCGAGTGCTTCTGTAGGCTTTTCTCTCTTTAATAATATCATACCCTTGTCTCGAATAGCATCTGGATTATAATGATCTAACGCAATTATCATTTCATTTGCAATTTCAGCTTTGTCAATATCTTGTGCTTCATAATAACTTCCCTTAATGTTGTTTAACATTCTTATCATTACCTGTGTTGGTGTTGTCTTTTCGACAAATGCATGAGTAAGAGGAACATTCTGACGTGGATAGAATTGATCGAGCAATTCCTTCAAAGCATAATCATCCATTATTCTGCCACCATTAAATGGGTCAATGATTATCTCACTATTGTCATCTTCTAGAACGTGCTTAACAAGAAAATGAGCGGGAAAATTAACTGGAAACAATTTAAAATTCAATGCATGACCAATTCGCATATATATTATTGACAATGTGATAGGAATGCCAGATTTATGTTGCAAAACAATGTTAAGATAACTATTCATAGGATTGTAATAATCTTGAGTATTTGCTTTAAACCCCTTATCCTTAAAAAGGTAATTGTTAATTTTCTCTATCAGCTGGGTTGGCCTGAGTGGCAAGAACTTCCTTATCGATTGCTTTAGCTCTTCACCCATTGAATCTAGTTCGTTCAATTTGGAACTAACATCTAAATCTGGATATGCAAGTATCCTAGAAAGATGTAGCGCATATTCAGCTAACCTAGCGGTATCATTAGAGGAAATAACAGAATCAACAACGTTAACTTTCCAGTCTTCAATTAATGACTGGAGATTAGTGATAGCCATATTGTTATATGGAGAATGATAATTACTTAAAATTTTGGTATTTTAAATAAAATAGTATTATTGATGTCTGGTATATGTATAGAAGATATACTCTAATTTCAATATGCTAACTTTATATAATCAACTAAACTAAAATAATATATATACACATTATTTAACTTGATGTTAATTTATTGATAACAAATTTTTCTATTATTCTAATATTAATACCATATTTATAGGATAACTAAAAACTATCGAATTGAACAAAATACCATATGAAATTATAATATGAAGCAGCATAAATCTAACCTTCCTAAAGGAAAGCCTAGTAAAAGTGTATATTTAATAATTTTTTAATTGACCGAATTACTAAATATTAATAATCCATAAAATTTAAACAATGTGTATATCCATTTATTTAATCCACAGATTCATATAGTAAGATAAAGATGGTCTAGATTGCATAGTTCGACAAGCTACTACTGTTCTTCATCATCTTTTTCTTTGATTTTCCAAGAACCGGTCTCCTTGTCCACTACCCTTTCAGTTAGTTTTTCTTGGGCCTTCTCTATATGTCTAGCACCATCATCTGAGTGTATGTCTGCCCTATCAATGGTTTCAGATTCTGTTAATGATGTTCCAGAATTAACAATTGTAGAAACATCTTTAGTATTTGATGTTTTTCTGTTAGTCTCTTCTGTAATTCCTCTTTCTTCTATAGTCTGTGCTACTCCTTGAATAACTCCATCATTCTCTGCTGTTCCTTTAGCTATATCTATAGCGTTAACATTTTCCTGACTTTCCATTCCTTTAGATATACTTGCTCTGGCAATGTCTGCTGTGTCTGTTAAATCCCTGTCTGTGTCGCCGGCATTTGTTAAATCTCCGGTAGTACTTATTGTTGCTCCTTCTCTATTACTTTTGCCAGAAGATGATAAATCTTTATTTTTCCCTCTATTAGCATTCATAGCGATATTATATTATGGTCAACAAAATATTAATGACATATAGATAATGCTTTTACAAAGTAACTATGGAATTATCTATCAAAATAGCAGATTTCTATTTCTTCCTTCCTCAAAAGATGATATTCGTAATGCATCTCCCTATCTTACCGGAAAAGAAAATTGATTGTCAATAGAGGTTTTTCATCTCAATTTTTAATAGATAGGAACTTTTTATATGGTTGCCTAGCAGTAAGGGACAGAAATTGCTAAATACTGCAATCTAATAATATCGTCAATTTGGCTGATACTTTAGATAATCTAAGGGGTTCACAGTATATTATTTCCAAAATACCCCTGTTTGATGCTTTTTGAAGTTTATCGGTTTGTGTATATATTTGCTGATACTAAAGGTATTATAATAATATAATAAATAATACAGCAACTATGAAATCCCCAATATTAGAATAATTCAAACAATCTGAAGACTTTTATATGAATAACTGACAATAAAATATATCTTTTGTCATCTGAAATAATTAATCCAAAGGTTCCAATTAAAACTAAAAGTGAGTTGATTGATCAAGTATTTGAGACAATATCAAAAAGCGGCGAAAACGGTATATTCCAAACTGAACTTTGTAAGGTGTTTTCTCTTGATAGTAGGGATGGCTCAAGATTGGTAGGCAATCTGGAAAAACAATCACTTATATCCCGTGAAAAAATATTACATAATGGCAGATGGACGTATAAATTAATTGTAAAAAAATCATCGATAGTCGCAGAATTATCTAGAAAACCTATAGAAATAGCAAATGTAGAAGGTGCTCCTTGTTTCAGTTGCAATTTTCAGCATTTGTGTTCGTCAGAGGATGAAACTAGTCAATATAGCCCTGCAAAATGTACGTGGATTGAGGAATGGGTTTTAATGAGTTTCAGCAAAATGTTGACTTCGCCTGAACATTCTGAAAATGGAGAATTATAGTCGTATATAGAAATATTGACATAGTATTATACATTATGGTTAATAAAAATTTTCTTTGTTATCTCAAAAACTAATAATGTATACTGTAGCTTCTACTACCAATATGTCACAATTTTTCTTGATTATAAAGAGAAATAGTTTGAAACAAAAATCAAGGATCTGTATCTCACACTTTAAATTTTCGTATATTTTGTTTTGCATATTCATATAAACGACCCAAAGATATTATAGTCATAGTAATGCTTGGAAAGTTTTTTGTTTCTCTAACTATGTTTAGAATATCGTATCGATGTATAACTATTAACTGGGCAAATGATGAAAAGTAGTATATAATGTCAACATTATATAATTTCATTTCGATATGACTTTGCTTTTTCTATATCTGATCCCTATAGTATTATTTATATTTTTTTATTTATACATTTTTTGAAAGACCTAATTTCAAGTTTAAATTGTTTATGTGTCTCAATATTATTATTAATCTAAAAAGAGGAAAAGATAATGCTAAAATCAAACAAAACAGCTCTACTAATCACCTATCCTTTAGAAGAGGTAACAAAAGAAGCTATTTCTCTAGCAGATGCTGCTGGATATTCTATCATTAAAATAGTTAATCAGCGTAATCTTACACAGTCAAAATATGGTATAGGTAGTGGGAAAGCACAAGAAGTAAAGGAATTAGTTGAACAATTAAAACCAGAAGTAATTATATTTGATGAGGTGCTAAAGCCAAGTCAGCAATATAATTTAGCAAAAGTTTGTAAAATAGAAATACTAGATAGAGAGCACTTAATTCTAGATATCTTTGAATTAAGAGCAAGCACTGCGGAATCAAGAATTCAGATTAAACTTGCACAGTTACGATATGACATGGTTAGAGCTCGTGAAAAAGTTAGACTTGCAAGAGCAGGAGAACAGCCAGGATTTTTTGGTATGGGAAAATATGATGCTGATATCTATTTTCTAGATATCAAGAAACGATCTGCTATCTTGAAGAAGAAGTTGGAAAGAGAAGAGAAGAGAAGAGATCTTTTTCGGATTCAACGATCAAGAGCAGGTTTGCCTACCATTTCTATTGCTGGCTATACTTCTGCAGGAAAAACGACTCTATTCAACACCTTAACAGGAGAGTCGAAAATGGAAGGAAAGGAAGTGTTTACTACTCTATCTACTTTTACACGAGCAATTAATTTGAAAAATGATAAGAAGCTTTTAATTTCAGACACTGTCGGATTTATTAGTAAACTCCCAGCTTATATGATCGATGCATTTAAATCAACACTTCATGAGATAACTTATTCTGACCTTGTTTTGCTTGTAGTTGACATCAGCCAACCTATAGAAGAGATTAAGAAGAAATTAGATAGTTCAATCCATATAATAAATGAATTGAAAGTACCTATGACTAAAGTATTGTATGTGATGAATAAGGTTGACTTGACTACTCTTGAAAGTGCACAAGATAAATGTGATAAACTGGGTTTTCTTCATTTTGGACAGTACGTTTTGCTAGTTTCCTCTAAGACAGGTTTTAACATGGATAAATTAATGGATTTGATAGCATTAAGAATATTTTCGAAGGATGCAAAAAACGAATCAACGGAGATTATGAGTGAGATTGGCGATAGTAAGACTAGAAAAAACTGTTAATTATTAGTATATTACACACACAATTTCCTCTGTTTATTGTATCGTCTACGTTTTGTATCATATTATTGCGACATGCTGTCTGCCTTGCCCAATTATTTGTCTCCTTTTTTAGTTTCATAACAATAATATCAAGATTTTTTGTCAATGTGGATCTGCATTCTATGGTATTATAATATAATAGAACAAAAAATTCATTTTTTATTTTCTTAATCTGAACATTAATTACACCTTATCGATGCGTGAAGTACCAGCACTAAACATAGAATATATTGTTTCTTTATAATGCGAATCTTAATATGTGAATAATGTAAAGGGGTAGATCCGAACGTAACAATAAAAGGCGGCGTCGGGATGATTGTGGTCATAGTGCCATTTTGTGATTCACCGACCTCCAGTTGCGCTCATAACATGGAGATTCAATATTAAGATATTGAATCTGACAATGG
>Ga0126310_10000077_pt1 | contig 26232 bp, 21 predicted proteins | sample Plot60_FD_92540 | JGI IMG/M metagenome (GOLD analysis project Ga0126310, IMG submission 92540) | Serpentine soil microbial communities from UC McLaughlin Reserve, CA, USA - Plot60 | ecosystem: Environmental > Terrestrial > Soil > Grasslands | place: USA: UC McLaughlin Reserve, Lake County... | reverse complement strand
GCAGAACAAATAGACGATATGTATGCTACGATAATGCGTCAAGCTTACTTTACTATATTTGAAATCGATGCACACCATGCTATTGTAAAAGAAAATGCGACGATAGATAAAGTATCAGAATTGTATTTAACTAATTTGAATAAACAGTTTGGCAGTTCAGTAACCGTATCTCCGGATTTTCAATGGGAGTGGGTTTATATTCCTCATTTTTATCATACGCCATTTTATTGTTATGCATATTCATTTGGAAATTTATTAGTATTGTCTTTGTATCAACAGTTCAAAACAGAAGGAGAATCATTTATACCCAAATATTTTAAAATACTCTCGGCTGGTGGATCTAGGAAAACTGAAGAATTACTTAAAGAATCTGGTATTGATATCTCAAAAGCTGAATTCTGGCAACAGGGCTTTGATTTAGTTACAAAAAAAATACAAGAATTGAAGGAAATGAATTAATTGATAATTGCCTTGTTTCTATTTCCAACTGACTATGAGAGAGCGTTAGTAGAAGTTAAGATATGCATGAAAGAAAAGGTTTGACGTATTCTAGATAGATAGATGGTAAGATAGTTCAAAGCCTATAACTAAGGAGAGTCTCTATTATCAAAGTATATTCGTTCTATTTTTGATAAGTTATAGATAGTGGAATTGATCCAAAAGATATAGTTTAAGGAATCTTAAGCAGAAATAAGATGGTATTGAAGTTATCCAAAATCCATTTGAAAACAAAACTACATTTGAACATAGTTAAAGCTCATTTCATAAGAAATAATCCTGCAATTTTGACACTTAACATTTAAGTTTACTAGATGATCATAAAACGCACTGGATTGTGTATCCTAAACGTAGTATTGACTCATGTCCACAGAATATGAGATAAAACATTCTCAGGAATGCGAAAATAAGAACCATCTTTTAATGTGCTCAGTCTATTATCAAGACAACATAACATTGTAAATAAAAAGAAAGATAATAATCGATCTAAGAACTATCTTATTAGCGCAGCCTGCAGAACCATAATTGTGTATAGCAATTATGGGAACTTAACTGAACTAATTCCATTCCTGTAATTCTCTTAATTTTCTCTAATGCTTTAATATTTACAAAGAAATCATTTGTATTAAATATCAGAATTTCTTTATCGTCGTCAGGCAAATATTCGAAACCACAGTCTTTGGTACAGTCCAAAATATCCCATATCCATTCTTCGCATTCATCTATCGGTAGTAATGAAGACGATGACTGCCTACTTCTATCCAAGCTGTTTTATTATTCAATAAAACATTTAAATATATATACATACAACAGGAGTTTTTATTTTTGCATTCTATTTGCATAAGTTAGCCTTTTTATATACTGTATTTCTATGCATTGTGTTCATATTTTTTGATTACTTATCCTAAGATAATAGATTGCATTTTATTGCTAACCCTATGTCTTAACTTCAAATATATTCTTGAGACACTCCGGTCATATCATATAACATCCAGAATTTCATTCAGTTACTTTGACAAATCAATCGGATGAAAATTTATTTAAGCAATAAAAGCTACTAATAGTTACTATGTGTTTCGATTACGAAATTCCAGAAAAGCAGAAAATAAAGAATAAAAAACTAGAGGAAGAAACTATGGAAGTCGAACCAGAACTTGAAAAGGAAGAAGAACGACCATTAATGGCTTCTGCATAAAATAAGATAATTTGTCCTAATATTTATATACATAAAAGATTTATATATAAAACCAAATCCTCTTTTATTTTTCTATCATAGAAGTCCAAATCTTATTTAGTATATATAAGAATACCAATATGTCCTAAACATACACTATTTTTTAACTGATATTTAGTACATTTAACTTATATGAATATAGATTTAGTTAGAACAAATACCAGTTATCTGTATACATGATATAATAATAATAATAAACAAATTATCTTTTTCTGAATTCAATACTAATTCTTTGGTAGTATTTTACTGATAACAAGTCCCTGTTGAATTTAGCTAGATTAAATAGACCTGATAATATCAGGTCGGATAATTCCGTAACTTGAATATACTATTTCTATAATATTCTCGCTGCTTTTATTGCTAGGATGCTTTTGTAACTGCATTATTATGAAAATCAATAATAGGCTTGAGACTATTCATGGACTATATATAATGCAGATGAAAAACAGAGCCGAGAGATTATGCAGCTGGGAATAATACCTATCGTCTTCTCAGATATGAGCTTGTATTAATATTAGCCATCCTCATTATATATTATATATTACTATTCTTTTTGCATCGTTTTATGATCTGATGATATATCATTCTATATCTATACGTTCTATAGCAGATATCCCCGCTAGCTAAAAGTTATAATCAACAGAAGAGCATGAATATTAGGATACTATAATGACTTTCCAAACTTTAACAAGCTTCGGTCCTCTTCCGATCAGAATACTAGCGGGAATTACCTTTATAGCACATGGTTTACCTAAACTTTCAGACATATCAGGTACCGGAGGATTTTTTGCAAGTGTAGGACTACCAGCTGAGCTTGCTCTTCCAATAATGCTTCTAGAAATAATTGGTGGCATAGCACTGCTTGTAGGAGTATTAACAAGAATAGCAGCAGGAATCTTTATAATAGAAATGATTGGCGCAATACTTAATGTCAAATTGTCAAAGGGTTTTGCAGGAGGATACGAGCTAGATCTACTGTTAATCGCAATATCAATCAGCCTCCTATTGACTGGCCCAGGAAGACTATCTATAGAACGAGACTTGTTGAAGCGAGAATTAGTTCCAAAAGGCAAGGACATAGTGCTCCAGCAGCAACAGTAGCAGTAATATCACCGGGAAGACTAGGAATCATCTACTAATTATTTTTATTTTTATTCTCCATGAATATTTACTCCTCAACCTAATTTCGAGAAACAAACTCTCTTTTGACTTGTTCTATTCTATATAATCATAGTAGACATGTTGTCCAATAACGTAATAATAAAAAATAGTTATGGTGTGTTAGCCATCATTACACACGATGGTATATGACCTTAAAATCGTCTACCACGAAGGATAGACATAACTTTCAACTTGCGGTCTGTAATATCAGTAAGATGTATATACATAATTTGTTAGTACCTAATCTTCGCTATATCATAATCATAATGACTATAATATGATCAATCATCATTTCACCATTTTAAGATACGGCACATATTTCAGTTATCATTTACAAGATAATCTAGTTAAGCAAAGATTATTCTATAAAGGCTTTCCCACAGAAGTCATCTTATGATACCCATTTCCAACAATTTCAGAATAATCTCAATATCAATAGCATGTAAAAAAGTGGATTGACCTTAAATACACTTGAAAATGCAAGTGATGAAGTAGGAACTTTAATAATTAATTTTGTCAATTCTTCAAAATATAATCCTAAATTCTAATGGTATATCCATTATTATTCCAGAATGGCTTAGATAAACCTTGTTAAAGTAATTAACTCCTGTCTGAATAGATATTTTGTTGACAGATGCATGTTTTATAATCCCAAATCCTACAATATTATCTTTAAGTCCTAATCCTATAAACATGCCTTGAAGTCTCGATGGTTTTATTTGAACGCATTTCCCTAATTGTACAAAACCATATATGTCGTTCAGTATTTTGGAATATGTTATACCTTTGTATACAATTTTGATGCTCTTTATTCCTATCGTAACAATATTATCATTGTTATTATGTTTGCCATTAATATAACGAAGAAATTGATTTAGCCTTCGCTGATTGCGCTCAATTCTATTTTTTACGGTTTTAGTAGGACCTTTACTATGTATAACGGGAGAAAAACATTTTGATCTGAAATTTTCGAATATAGATTTCTCACCGAGACATATAACCAAATCAGATTGCAATTTATTTGCCATTTTTAGTTTATAATTAATACCATTATTGTGTATATAACCATCAGTATTAATTACGCAAATATCAGAATCAATTGTAATTTTCTTAACAATTCTTTTGATGGCATTAATTGTGACATTTTCAAATCCTACCGGGCTAGTATTTCCAACAAATTCGAAGAACTGTGCGTCTATCTTTCTCAGGTCTATTATCGGCTTTTCAATTATTGCCGCTCCTATTGCAGTAGGAGGGGCAAGGTCACCTTGTCCCATGTCTGCATCAATAACTGCTGGTTTGTAGCCTTTTTTAAGTGTCGAATTTACAATAAAGGTTGCAAGTGAGGACTTTCCTGTATCAATATTACCTATCAATAATATTGTTCTAAATTTTTCAATTAAAATTTTATTAAGAATCTCCTGCCACATTGTTGTGCCAGCACTATATCGGTCGGCTATCCAACTTTCGCCATTGTGCTCTAAGGCTATATCAATTTGGCAATGTGAATCAATCTCAAATGGTAAAATCTTACCAGCTCCTACTATCACAATGCTATCAGAGATGTCTTTTCCTAAAACATAACCAGTACCTATTAAAGTTACTGTAGCAGGTCCTTTTACCAGATAAGTCCAAGGAGATATGATATATATGCAAACAAGTTATATAGTATATATTTTATGAAAAGACTTTGATGTCAGATCAAAAGTCAAAATTCTTTTCTTTCTTTCTTCCTAGAATCCTAACTGTAGAAAGTATTCTATACAATATTAAGATCAGATCTTTAATAGACTATTTAATACGCTCACCAGAAAGATAGAAAATAATATCAGAAGGGAAAACATTGAAAATATTTCTTATCATCTAAAGATAGAACCAATCAATCTATCTATACATTGGATTTTGTGACCATGTACGTTATCTTTCTTTTGTTCATATTAGTCTATAGAACTCTCCAATTGTAAAATCTATACATTTTTGTATTTCTAATGGTTTATACATTATATACATTTACATTCCGAACTAAAATGTGGGTATAGGATTTAACTATTCGATGAAATATCATAACAGTCAGATGTATTGGAGATATCATCAATGAGTTAATAATAAAAGACTCATGACATCATTAGCCATAAAATTGATTATGAATAGAAACTACAGGTAATACATTAAATTTTAAAAAGATTCTTTGCGTTCCTATACATTATAAGGTCTCTTATTTGGCAACTCAGCTCAAGGTTTTGAACAAAATTAATATAAGAACTCATGTTAGAAATTGGCCAATCTGTTCCATATAAAAGTTGATGGGGTTCACCAGCATAATTCAATAGTTCTATCACTTTGTTAATAATGTATTTTTTGGAATATGAATTAAAGCTGCCGAGAACTAATCCTGAAATATCGGCATAGACATTTTTGTTCTTATAAAGAATTTCCTGACAATCAAGTATATAGGGATTTCCCAAATGACACATTACTATTTTTAGATCAGGATTATCAACAGCAACATCATCTATATTCAACGGATGTGAAAATCTAATCTTACCTTTACTTGAAAACGTATCTCCGGTATGGATCATCACTGGAACTCCAAATTCTACACACATATCATACACTCTTTGATACTTTTTATCAAATGGGTAATAATGTTCGTAGCCACAGTAAAGCTTGACACCTTTAATGAAACCCTCTTTCAACCATATTCTACAATTTCTATAATCTTCGTCAGTATGATTATCAATTGAAAATCCAGCAACAACTCCAAGATTATCATGTTTTTTTGTAATATCAAGAATTTCAGCCGTCGAAGGTCTATCCACATTAACTTCATAAGATGATAGAATAACAGAATAATCAATATTGTTAGTAATCATGGCGTCAAGTAATAATGTTAATCTTTCCTTTAGTGAAAGTTTATTTGTATACTCATAATGGTTAAGATGTACATGACAATCTATAATGATAGATATCACCGCCCATATCTAGGATTTAACCATTCAATGAAACTGGCGTAATTCAGTGAGGAAGTATCATAGATATAATTTGGAAGTATTTTAATAAATCTAAATCCATTCTTTAACTGAAATGAAAGAACTGGGTCTTTTACTAAACCTTTTATTACCTTTTGTGCATATTCCATAGCTGACATTTTATCTGCATGTTCACAATAGTGGAGGAGTCTACCTCCACCTATTATTCTCTTTAAATTCAATTTTATAGCTAAATCCTTTCTGATATTATAGAGCATTGTTGCTATTCCAAGACACCGAAAATTAGGATGAGTGGATATATCATCCGCATAAAGGCTATCACCTTTAGGATTATGGCTTGTGATCTTCCCATCTCCAACAATATCATACCATGTATGCTCAGCATATTCAGGTTGTAGCGAGATTATTAAACTACATGCAGATGCAACTATTCTTTCATTTAATTCTGCACAAAACTGACCTTCAGGAAATAAGCGAATATGATTTTCAAGAAAAGAGGGTGCCGATACCATCCCAGCAGCCACATCAGGAAATGATTCCTTTTGTAAATCGACTATTTGAGAAATATCCTTCTGCTGAATATTTCTAATAATAATTGCGGGGCGCACACTATCCATACTCTAACACTATCAGTATCCATAATTCTCTGATATAAAAGGTACATATCAGAGTCATAAATGAAAAAGAATAAAATATACATGTATATACATATATATATAAAATATACATATGATTGCTATGTATGTTATTAAATTATTTCGATCTCTTACATTTTGAATTATCTTGAATATCACACATTCCTATATTAACAGCAAATGAGCGTAAGAATTGTACTCAAGCAGAGTACGTCTCTTACTAGGCTATCTAAATTTTCTATCTCTAAAATTTGATTATTGCAATAAACAAGATTAGAATGGCCCAGAACTTTTTTATAAAGTTAGATCTATCTTCTATCCCATCATTGGAGATGAATCTTTTAATATTAAGCAAACCATTTTAACCAAAACAGATCATTATCAGGAGCAGAATCGACAAGATAGTCCGGTGGTTTATCTAGAAAAGTATTGTTAACTCTGATCATGGTGCTAACCATATAATTAAAGGATAACGGGTTGCCTACAAAATTTGGATCAATGAATACTTCAACTTTGTTCTTTGGCATAGCGGAGATCTCTGATAAAGGAAGAGTATATGAATTTCCAGTGTTATTAAAAATTGCCAAATTCCAACCTACTGCTTCAAACTTAGAATCTATTGCAAAATTTGGAATTATCACTGAATAGTACTGATCTTTTCCTGATACGGAATTTCTATAATATATTACCCAAATATATACAGTCTCATACTTTTCATTCCTATTAGCATCCCCTGCAAGTTCTATAGATAAGAGCAATTTATGGTCATTAACCTTCTTTACATTGGCAGAAAGAATATCATGATAATCTTTAATCTCAGGAATTATATTTGTACGGTCAAGCTTAACAAGTGTAGAATCATCTCTAGCATCTTCAACAATTTTGTTAGTTGGTGATGATGGTATTACAGTAATTGAGGATAAATTCGATACTATCAACGAAATTAATACAGCTGAGATAAATGCAATTACCATCGTGACAATAATGACAGTTTGCAAGCGAATGACAAAAATAACTATTGTAGACATACCTATTATAATTAGTTCCTATCTAAGGCTCAACTAAATATATGACATCTAAATAATACCTGAAGACACATTACCAAAAACACTATCAATATTCAGATATACTTCTATACCCAGGTTTTATACTGGTTATATTCCATACCGGGTTCAAAGATAGTAACACATTATCATTTTAAACTATGTGATAACAATGATTCTAATATACAGGCCTGCCTTATTTGGCTGTAATATTATCTCAATAGATATCATCTAGTAGCTGTGCTGTGTCGATACAAATAAGATAATTTTACATCAAATATGGATATATATACTTCAAATATATCATTTTATTATGATTTGAATGTTAAAGGAATATTCTGATTTTCAGACTGAAAATACTTTCATAATAAAGGGTTAGAGATGAAAACATAAGCATCAGAAGCTAATAAAGACTGACGATTCTGTATACTTATCGAGTCATAGCCACTTTTCCTGTTCATTTAAGTCGGTGAAAAATATCATTTGATTAGTTCTATAATATCTGCTTTTATTATACCCCCGAGCATGTGATAGTTGTATGAGTGGTAATGACTCTTAGGTACTCTTAAACAAGTTATGCATCAGCTTCCTTTCTATTTTGATTTCTTAGAGTCTTCTCTGCACTTTATTGTTAAGTCTATTGCCTGTTGTTTACTTTCTTCTCTGGATTCTTTTGTACTCTCATGTTTGTATTTGTAAAAAGTAATCATGTGGAGTATAATTATAGCTAGGATAATAGAGCCAATAAAAGAACGACTGATTAGGAAAGGAACTACAAAAACGTCTAATCGGAGTCACACTATTCGAAAATTCCTCTCTTGAAATATCAACCAGGATTAGCTGTGTTCAAACATATTCCTAAAATAAAACATTAGCTTTATCTTTTACTGTATATATCACGCTACATAATATATTAGCGATGGCGAATGACTTAGAAAAATAGTATTAATCAGAGTAACACAAAATTAGATTAGCCTTATCCTCTCACATACATCTTTCTTTTAGATTTCGCTGTCAGGTTTAGCTAAATTTTTAGCAGAATGTTCTGATAACTGTATAGAACCAATTGAACTACCCCAAGCCTAAGATACCTTTCGATAATCCACAGATAATAATTTCCAAGAAAGCTACATCTATTGTTTATCACCGGATGAAATTATGTCGCTTGAGACTCAACAGGGTTATAGGCAAGTGATTCTTTCGGATGTGATTCATTTTCTGTTTTATTATTACTTTGGGAAAATGATTGGTTGACATTCATAGTATTATTGTCGATTAACCCTTCTGATGAATTTTTGGAGCCATCTATAATATACTGCTTAGCTTTCTCGGCTATACTTTTTATTTCTGGCGTACTATTTATTATTTTTTCTCCACCTTTGAAAACCCCTAAAACAAATGTTTGCCATCCTAATCCTATAATGGATAAAATTAATACAGCTATAATTATCCACGTCAGTATCCCCATAACTAAGTAATATGGATTTTCCTTATTCTTTAAGATTATTAAATATCATTATAAAATATCATTATAGTAGTTCTACTCTGACAAATTGAGTCCATAAACAGGTTTAAATCTTATACACCTATTTCTGTGCCTAGCAATTGATAGCTCTGACAGGCCATACACAACTACTTTGTGGTTGTTACTGTTACTAGAACCTGGATGCCTTTAGGATACACCTTGTTTACCATCATTCATCTTATCCAGTTCATTATTCCAGTTATTAATGATATCAAACTCTAGAACTACCTCACTGCTTTGAACCAATATTCATTATGTATACGCTACTTGACCATTAGATAGTGTTATAACAGCTAAGCAGATGCAGATAGGTCAATTACGCTATCAACAGATTCAGTTATGCACAATGCAATGGAAATAAATGATAAGAAAATCAAGATAGACTACTAGAAATAGTACATTTATGATGACAAAGAAAAGGAAAGGAGATTCTTCATCCAAGAAAGGAAAAATCAATATCAAATAGTGATATGAATGTACTTGAACCAAAAGTTTCATAACAAAGTTAATTCGAAAAAGATGCAATAGTAGTAACATGTCCTTATGAGATGAGCAATATAAGTTTCCAGCGCTTTACAACAAACAGTAGCACTAACCCTAAAAGAATTTCTTAATCTTAAGACTTATCTCAGAATTAATTGTTTATTAATTGCTATTTGTGTTAAATTGTGCTAGGACCAAGTATTTTACTATAAACTCTTATTTTATAATTTACTTATAATATTATTCATCATCCTATTTGGTCATAGTAGCAAATTGGCAGTCATATGAGTACAGCTGCTCAGAAAATTGTCAATTTTTGGTATAAGTATGAAAATCTTAATCTAAAGATAACTTTTATCTTGATCTCTTTACAATTACTTCATTTATACTGGCTTACTACTGACGTAGTGCTTCAACGAATATATGGAGAAAGCTTTCTTATATTTCCCAAGGCTCTTTTACCTGTCTTTGTAGTAATAGACTATATTGAAATCCCTGCATTGATTTCAGGAATGACCTTTTATTCTCTAAGTATTTACAAACACCAAAAGAATTCATGGAAGAATTCTTTATTTCTTGCAATGCTTGCAGTACAAGTGGTTCATATATTCTGGATTACGGATGAAATAGTATATGATGCATTTTTTGAAACTCGCTTGGTAGAATTTCCTTTATATATCGCATGGATCGCAATACTTATCGATTATCTAGAGTTACCAGTTATGGCTGACTTATTTTACAAAATAATCAAAGGTGAAAAAAAGTGGCGCTAGGCAGTAGTCTTATTATTATTATTATTTCCTCATCACAATCTATGCAATGGAAAATTGTAACGTCACCTGTCTATTATAGAATGGTTTTTCCAATATCTATATACTCTGTATAGTTTCAGTGGAACATTCCATTGGACTTGATCTAATACGGGGCCTTCAATATCATTTGCGGTTGAATATGAAGATGAATTTTAATATAAAAGATATTCTATAAACAAAGACACAGAAATCTTACGTTTTAATGTTCGGTTCATCAGGTATTAATTTTCTTCATGACACTATGGCACACGATTTAGCGATAATAAAAAGGCACAATATTGGATTGCTTATTCTGTTGGTAAGTATTAGAAGTATTAATCGTTGTTTGTGCTACATTGAAAAGCAATAAATTCTCGTCACATATATGGCAGTAGATGATGGCTTTACATGAATATTTATTTGTAATTATACAATGCAGAATATATGGTGTATTAAAGAAACGCCTTCAATTGAAATAATTAGAAACCCATCTACAAATTATTTTATGCTGATGATCTATAAGATTAAAATGAATTATTATGAGTGAAGAAGAACTTCCACCTTGGATAAAAGAGCAAGTATCGCGCTTACATCAAATTCAGCAAAATCTACAAGCAATCATGATGAAAAAGCACCAAATTGAACAAGAGATTAGCGAGACAGACAAAGCAATAGAAGAGATAAAAAAAATTGATGAAGATAATAAACTATACAAAAGATATAATACTTTTTTGATAAAGGCGAAGAGGGAGAATATTTTAAAGGAACTTAAAGAAAAAAAAGACACATTAAACATAAGAATGGAGGTTGTCGAAAAACAAGAGAAAAGAGTCAGTGACAACTTAAAAGAAGTAGAGAACAAAATTATCAAAATGAGGACTTTATTGGATAATGACTAGCTAGTTAATATTTATAGATATTATCCCATCTCGACAAATAACTTGAAAAGGCTAAAGTTGAATAAATAAACATGATTAATCTTCATAGTATAGTTGCGTTGTGTGTTCTTTTATTATCTTTGTTTCAATTTATAAATAACAATAATGAATTTCAAAAAGACGACAAAATTCATACAGGAGAATCTTCAATCAATTCACAATACACACGTCATATCAATACAGAATCTCTTTATTTAAAATGACACAAATTTAAATGGAATTAAAATATAAGCATCAAAGGTACATACAAAAAACCCTAACAATGACTTTCTTAAATAAGGTTGCGACAAATGATTATTAGTTGTTCATGCCCCTTGTATTCTTCGAAAAGGGTTGTTCCAAGCAAAACATATTTGAATTATTTATAAGATAATATACTCATAGAAATCATCGAAGTGGCACAATACATACTGAATCGTCAACGAGTATTCTTGGCTTAGCATTTAAATTGCTGTCTAAGCCAACTCTAAACTATAAGTAAAGTGAGATAATATATATCAGTCATATTTAAGAGTCAAAATCTTTAACTTCAACAGTAATAAAGTCAGTCCAGATATTAATTCCAGTAAATACAAAAACCTGAAAGTGAAGATGAGGTAGATATGTATAACCAGTCATTCCAACCTTGGCTATCTCTTGACCTTCGCTAACGCGTTGACCTACTTTTACCTTGGAACTACGATAGGCTAAGTGGTCATATCTTGAATATTCCCCATTAGAATGCATAATTACAATAAAATTGGTATAGGTCCAATAAGATGGTTCAGGACCTCCAATATCAGAATCGTCTCTAATAAAGCTGACTATTCCATTGGCTGCAGCAAGGACTGGCGTGTTAACAGGAACTATTAAATCAATTGCATTTCTGAGGTTTCCTACATGTGCGGGTGATGAAGTTCTATCTATACGTTCTAGAAAATCTTTTGGTACAGGCAGAGTATATCTGTTGATAGCGCTTCGTTCCAATTCTTCATCAAGAGTTATCAAACTTTAATAACCATATATAAAGTAGAGGCAGATAATGCATTCTTAGTATTACTGCGGCAAATTCATGGTACATTTGCTCATAAGGCTTAGATTTATCATTAAGACAGTAGGAAGCCAATCCACATTCTATTTCAACTGTCTTTCTCTTATATAGAACGTCCAAGATACAACTGACATTCAGAAAAATCGCCATAGACCACATCATCATACAAGAATAATGATGGTAAGAATCTTATTTATAAAGAAGCCTACCGCTATTCTCTCTATAGCAAACCACCGAGTGCATATCCAACAATCTGCCAGTGATAACCATAAATCGTTCTAACCGGTCCTTAAAATTTGTAGAAAACGAGATGTATGAAGCTCACACATTTAAATAAAGAAAATATAAAGAATAAATATAGTAAATAGTGAGGAGTATGAGCTTAGACGATAATCATGACCCTGAATATAAGGAACCAGGTACGAGTTCTCCAATTAGTAGGCCATCATATGATAATGATTTCTCGTCTTTTTCTGCCACATCTCAAAATATATCGGACAAAGAAGAGATATCATTCTCTGGGAACTCCGAAAACTATTGTGTATCGTTTATTGATATGGTAAATTCTACCAACATTACAGCACAAATTTCTCATGCAGAAAATATTAGAAGATATTATTCGATATTTATTAATACAATGGCAACTTTAGCAAGAAACTACGGTGCAAAGGTAATCAAAAATGCTGGAGATAGTCTAACATACTATTTTCCAAAAACAGCAGATTCAACTAACAAGGCTGCTTTCAAAGATGTAATAGAATGTGGTCTTACAATGATCTCAGCAGGAACAGTTCTCAATACTAGGATGTATGAAGAAGGATTGCCATCTATTAATTATAGAATTAGCGCTGACTATGGCAGAATGGAGATTGTCAGATCAGGCATTTCACAAAATGAAGATTTATTTGGTCCTACTATAAACATATGTGCCACAATAAACTCTAAAGCATCACCAAACCAAATGGTCATTGGCGGCGATCTATATCAAATTATAAGGTCTTTTTCTCGTTTTCATCATGATTATCGTTTCAAGTCAGCGGGCGAATATTATATTGGCTTTAAACATCTGTATCCAATATATTCTGTATTAACTAAGAATAAAACTCAAACCCTGTCCTCGCATGATCAAATGACTAGACTAAAACCTGTCCAAATACATTCCTCTGCTAGATCATATTCCAATCAGAAGAATCAGAAAAAACATACCCATAACATCATGCTCGTAGATGATGACCCAGATATTCTTTTAACATACAAATCCATATTGGTTGATGAGAGCTGCAATATAGAAACGTTTACAGATGCTCAGGAGGCATTAAATCATTTTTCACAAGTGAATCCTTCTAACTATGATTTAGTATTATTGGATATTAGAATGCCGGGTCTTAATGGTCTTCAATTGTATTACAAACTAAAAGCAATCAACATGGCAATAAAGATAATGTTTGTCTCTGCACTTGATGCAGCCGATGAATTGATAAGCATAATACCTGGGGTAAAAGTCGACTATGATGTCATCAGAAAACCAGTCAATCGAGAAGACTTTGTTAACAAAATAAGGGCAGTCATCTCAGGTTCTTTAAATTAGACATTTGGATTCAAAATTACGCGGTATTATTATTTTGAAATGACTATTATTATTATTAACATTATTATTAACATTACATAGAACAATATTTGTTTTATTATTCTATTAGTTCCTGCTGAAGCATCTATATCAAAAATTCAAATATTTTTAAATGAAATATTCCAATGAATTGCACTATATGCAGAATTATTTCCCTATATGCTCAGAATAAATTAAAAAAAGAAAAATTTCAAAACAGATATAATAATACGTATCCTTTAGTTTCTTCTAGTATTCGCTTTGCTAATTTCCCATATATCTGATACTCATTTAGGATATTCACAATTTAATTTGCAGGAACGAGAAGAAGACATCTATGAAGTTTTTGAGGAAGCAATTGACAAATCTATATCAGAGCATGCAGATATCGTCATATTAGCAGGCGATATTTTTCATACACCACGACCAAGTGGTTCTTCAATAATAAAGCTGGCAAATGAGCTCAAGAAACTAAAGGAAAAGTCTATTCCTGTCTTTTTTGTCTTAGGAGAGCATGATATCAATAGAATGCAAGATATTCCTGTCCCATATGTTTTTCATAATCTTCGATTGGCAACTAGATTAAAGGAGAATCAACCATTACGGCATAGAAACGCAACTATTTTTGGTTTTGATAAGGAAAGAAAGAGTAATATGCAAAATCTGTTAGAACGATTCCAAATTACACAAAAGCTAGCAGAGCAACAAAAAAAAGATGTCGGAGCACCAAATAATAAAAATATTCTTGTCCTTCATCAGGGCCTTACAGATTTTAACAAATTTGCTGGCGAACTTAATTCTACTGACCTTCCCAAGGCGTTCGACTATTATGCAATGGGTCATTATCATGATCATATCGAAAAGAAATTTGAATATCTTGATGGCTTAATATCATATCCAGGCTCACTGGATTTAACTCCTAGTGAAGGAATTAAGGAAGTTGACAAGGGATTTTGCCTTACAGATACTTCTGGACAAGAAGTAAGAACTAATTGGATAAGATTAGAGAAAAGGAGACCACAATTTTCAGTACAGGTAGACTATGAATTACTTGAACAGGATTTGGCCGATATTGTTAAGAAAACAAAATATTATGAGAAGAAACCTATAATATTATTGAAAATAGCAGGAAAAGAAATTGATTCAAAAACCATAGCATCGAAGTTGGTAAAATTAAATTCTTCCTGTTTGCATTATATGTGGCAACTATTAGAAGACCATATGACTTCACCGCTATCTTATGATGATAAACCTTTTGATCTCGACAATGAATTACACAAGCTAGCAACAGAGGCATTAAAGTCAGAATATCTAGCTTCAATTGCTATAAATGAAATATTGCCTTTGGCAGGCCGAGGAGATTCGAAAGCAACATTAGATCTGCTTTGGAAAATCTACAATGACATAAAAGCATATGGAGGAGAATTAAAAGTATAACATGATAAAGGATATCAAGCTACATAATTTCATATCGCATAGAGACACCTCTCTGTCATTAGGCAAGGGAATCACGATTTTTGTAGGACATAATGGCTCAGGTAAATCAAGTATAATAGATGCAATAACTTTCGCTTTGTTCGGAGAGCATACCAGAAAATCCAATAAGAATCTTATACTTAGAGGTGCTTCCTCATCTTTCGTACGCCTAATCTTTTTTGTTAATTCAAGAGAATATAGTGCTTACAGACAGATAGGATCGTTAGGGCAATCAATATCGGCAAAATTAGATCTTGTATCAGACTCGGACAATATTATAAGTAAACCCATCGTAGCAGGAGAAAGGAAACAATTTGGAGAATCTATGAGTGCAGAAGTTGCAAAGATTCTTGGGATAGACTATAAGAAATTGAAAGTAGCGACTATTATCCAGCAAGGAGAACTTAACAGAATAATAGAGTTTCACCCTAAAGATTTCAAAGAACTTCTCAATGGAATGATTGGTATGGATAGATTGGACCTGGCTTATCAAACAATGCATGAAATAATCGACAGCTTCAGAGAAAGACTACGTGATCATAATAATGGATTTGATGACAAACAAATTGAATCAATACGCAATAGCATACAACATAATATTTCTGAGCTCTTTGATTCACAAAGCACTCTAAAGCAATTAGAAACGGAACGGAATAGCATAAATACAAAGTTGCATTCAATTGAAAAAGAAATAGAACGCATTGAACCATTGATACTAAAGGCAAGAGAACTTCAAACAATGGAGAACTCACTTGTCAAATATCTCACCGAAAAAAAAGATTACCTTTTAGATGACGTTGTAAAACTTGATCGATTAATAAAAGAGGCCCATAATTCAATACAAATGATTTCAGGAAAGGAAGAAACCAGAATTAACCTTCAGATGGTAAGATCAGAGGTTGATGACGCGGAGATAAGAATTATAAATATTGAAGGAGAATCTGGGAGACTAAAAGGATTATTAGAATTTGCCAAAAAAATAGAAATTAAAGATGGAAAATGTCCTGTTTGCAATTCAGAGGTTCAAACACTTAACAAGATGTTAGACATGGGTCATATCAAAAATGAAGTAAAAAAGAAGAATGAGGAACTCACAAAACTATTAACAGAGAAAATTAATGCAAAAAAAGAAGAATCTTTTTTAGAAGAAAAAGAAAAGCAAATTGCAGCAGCCGAAAAGTTTCTTGCTTCAAATAATATTTGCAACCTTCAAGATATAATAAAGTTAGAGAAGGACCTTTTTCAAAAAAAGAAGGATTTGTCCAAACTTCCCAAGACTATTGTAGGAGTAGAGGAGGATCCCATAATATTCATGATTGACGACTTTTCAAAATCCTTGGCAGAAAATATTATAAAACTTAAATACGAAGTAAAGAACTTGCGAATACAAGATTATATAGATGCAAAGCTGAACCATACTCGCCTTTCTGATGCTTTGCTTGAAACTAATATAAAAATAGGGTTATCTCAAAAATCTATTCAGCAAGCGACAAAATTTATTGATGACTCTAACAAGATCCTTACAGAGCTCGAACATGCTGCTAAATACATTGACGTATTACAAAAAATTCGATCAACTGTATTTAATCGTGATGGGTTAGTAGGATTAAGTCTTCGTTCGTGGGCGTTAAAAACGATCTCATCCAAGGCTTCAGAATATGCAACTATGTTTAATATAGGAATTTCAAGAATAGATTTGACGGAGAAAGTTAGAGATGTCGACATTGTATGTTATGGAAGAAATGGTGAAATTGACATGAATTGTCTAAGCGGAGGCGAAAAAGTTGCAGTAGCGCTTGCACTAAGACTTGCAATTGCATATATGATGGGTTCAAATAAACTCGATTTTATAGTTTTAGATGAACCAACAACGCATTTGGATGCAGAAAGACGAAAATCCATGGTAAAAATTATTTCAGAAGCATTCAAGGATGGAAATGGGCCTCTTTCTCAAATTATTATAATCACTCATGATGCAGAAATCTTTGAGGATTCGGAGGTAGATAGAATTTATCGTTTCACAATGAGTATGAATGGTTCGCTTGTATCTACAGAATGATATTTTAATTAAATAAGATCAATTATTCTACTGGCTAACAAATCTAAGTACAATCCATCAATAATCTGAAATGATGATATTAATGATTGATTTTACTTACTTTCTATTGTTTCTTTATCCTCCTGTCATTTTAGTGAATTTATTGTTTCTATTCATAGTAGAAACATAGTCGATATTTGCAAGGGCGATAATTGCTGATTCTCTTACCTCTTCACTTTTATCTTTCAATGCTTCATTGAGTATTTCTCTAGCTCCTTCGGATCCAATCACACCTAGTGCAACTGCTGCTTCATGTCTAACAAAGTAACTTGGATCTGATTTAGTAGCATTGGAAAGAGCGGATATAGCACTTGGATAACCCAGTTGGCCCAGAGAAAAGGCTGCTTCATGTCTTACCAATGCATTCTTGTCACTCTCGAGGACTCTGCTAATAGATTCTACTGCATCCATACCGGAGATATCGGCTAATATGCATATAACACGAGTTCTAATAACGCTATCTTCATGACTCAACAAATCCTTGAAATATTGTTCATTTCTATTATCGTATTGTGTTTCCATTTCTGCGAACAATCTGATCCTGACACCAGATTTTGTATATCTTTCATCAATCATATTAATGACTGATGAAAACTTATATCATAAATATTTGCATATTTTGTTGGCAATAGACCTGGAGATAATAGAACTACAACAAGTCAGCAATAAATTGGACAGATGAAAGAAGCATACCCAAAAGTTCATGTATATATCCTATTTTTTATGGCATTCTTTGTAATGTAGCATAGATTTTATATTTGCTAATGCTTTACAAGTTATCCTTTTTTTAACTGCTAAACCCATCACATTATTATAAAGCTGACAAATTACATGGATACTATGCGTTTAAGATACTGGCGATTAGGCATTACGGACGTTTTAGAGGCAAAATACCCTGTTGAAAAGGCTAATCACTGGGAAATCAAATGTATGCAGGGAGAACATCAACACTTTGGTGTTTTCTGGTATAAATTCGGTACGCCTTACGATAAGGAACCTGTTCACGGTATTTGCTTCTATTATAACGAGATCCCACAAAAAACTGTTGAAGATATTATAGAATTATTACATTCGAGATTCGGTGGAAAGATTCTGTATAGACAAGCAAGAGTTTTCTTGCAAGGTTCAAAGGAGTTTGCTGATCCAAAATCTGTTGGAACACTTGCAAATGAATTAAGTTTGAAATTCAATTCACCAGTTGAACTCACTATCGAATTTGAAAAAGTAACAAATGAAGAACAGGAAAAAAATAGCTACAATTTGCCCTCAGGTAAGATGCTACCTATAGTAGGACAGGACTAAGTTAGTAAACATAGAAACATCAAACTTTATGAAGGTCAATAATTTTTCAAAGTTAACTGATGCACCATCACCATTATTCATTCTTTTGAAGAATTTATCGTTTAGTTATAGAGCAGCAGTGCTTTCTGGATAAGTGTCTAACATTGACTTTAACTTTGTTATTAAATTTGAAATGCTAACAGGCTTGCTGATAAAATCAATTACGTGAATAGATGGTATCACCTTTCTAAATTCATCCTTATTAATTTCGAAGGCTGTTATAAATGCAATTTTTGTTGAAGATCTTCTCTCTTTTATTCTACGATATAATTCAAACCCGCTCATTTTAGGCATTCTGATATCGGTAAGAATAATATCATAGTAATACTCAGGATGACCTTCAAAGGCCTGCAAAGCTGATTCACCATTAAAGAAAGTATCCACCTTAAAAAGATTATCTGATTCTAAACCTCTTTTTATGATAGATAATATATCCTTCTCATCATCGACAACCATAATTCTGGGAATCAAATTTCGCCGTCGATTCTTATTCATAAAAGTATGGTAGATAATAACTTACGTAAAAATGTTATCTATATGGTTATAGAAAATTTAATCAATCTAATTTTATATAATATAATAATTATCCATTAAAATATAACAATCGTTATCACATTAATTTTACTTTTTATGGAAGATTTATTATTCACAGTAAATTAGAGGCATATTTATCTGAAATTTGCTATGGATACAAGGACATGATATGAATATACAGCTACTCTTTTAGAGTTGTCATTATAATTAATTCCGTCTTGAAGCATATTATAATTATACAACTATTTCCAATTATACATATATAATAATGCAAAATTGATATAGTTGAGGTAAACTAAAAATACCCGTGTCTGATACAAGTCTGGAAGACTGGATAAATCTTCTTGTTGAAGAAAAAATCAATGATTTTAATGAGTGGAGAATGAAAAATCTTATTACTAGACTAGATATCAGCGGAAAGGATTTTTCTAACAAAGATCTTTCCGGAGCATATCTTAATGGCGTTTCTTGTGTAAAAACAAATTTCTCTCACTGCAATTTATCCAAAGTCAATTTTGTGCAAGCGGATCTCAGAGGGGCTAATCTTGAGGAAGCGAATCTTACTGAGGCATTACTAATGTATTCAGAAATGAAAGATTGTAATCTTAGGAAGGCCAACTTGATTCGAACAAATTTAATGTGGGCTAATTTGCAAAACTCTGATCTATCTGGATGCAAAATGTCCAAAACAGTGTTAGTTGAGGCAGATATGAAGAATGCAAAAATTATTGATGTTGATAAAAATGGGGCTTATCTAAAATATGCTAAACTTCAGGAAACTGCGTGGCAAATTGAGTAATAATAAAGATTCCCTCTAATTGTTAGCATATACTCTAGGAATATCCTAGGCATGTATACCAAATATCTCAATAGTACCAATAGAACGATCGATTCTTGTAGGCTGCACTTGAATAATACCATTAAACTAGATCAATCAAAGTCTATAGGATGAATAGTAATAAGATGACAAAATTATTTTACAAGCAAAGTATTATTATCATTATCTTCTTTCCTAAAAGATAGGAATATTAACTCAATCACAAGACAAGATAATCATACATTCTACTTTGTACATAATGTATTTGTATGTATTAGTAACGGGGTAATATAGATACACAAGAAAATTGTCATCTCAGCAAATAAATAAACTCAAAATAGTTCTTTTACTTATCTTATCATATATTGTTGTTGAAGTCATTAGCGGTTTATTGACTGGCAGTCTAGCTTTGATTGCTGATGCTGGGCATATGCTTGCTGATGCAGGAGGTCTTACTTTGGCTCTTTTTGCCATAAATTTTTCTAGTAAGCCTGCGACTCCACAGCGAACTTATGGCTTTTATAGAATAGAAATACTTGCAGCATTGGCAAATAGTGCTGTATTGATCTTGGTCTCTGTATATATTATTTATGACGCATACGAACGTATAATTGAGCCTCCTCAGATAAAAGGGACTGCGTTAATAATAGTAGGTACCATTGGTTTGGTAGTGAATTTGGTCGGAATGTATATCCTAAAAGGTCATGCTAATGAGAATCTGAATATAGAAGGCGCATATTTGGAAGTTCTTAAAGATACTTTGGGTTCTGTTGGTGTTGTTGTAGTTGGTGTGATAACATCGATTAGTGAATTTTATCTGGTAGACCCAATTATCAGTATTGGCTTGGCATTTTACATACTCCCCAGGATATGGTCACTAATGAAAAAATCGATCAATATCTTAATGGAGGGAGTTCCTATCAATATATCTTATGAAGAGGTAAAGAAAGCCATATTGCAGATAAAAGGCGTAACAGGTGTATTTGACATACATATATGGACCATAACATCCGGGATGGATGCAATTACAGCACATGTAGTAGTAAGTGATCCTAGCAAATCACAAATAATTCTTAAGGAAATATCTTCTATTCTAGAAAATAGGTTCAAAATTACACACACAACAATTCAAATAGAAACCTACCATACTTAATGCAGACCTTGAATAGAAGGAAGCTAAGAGTGTAGCGTCAAAGTGGCTCTATGATTATTTATATTATCAATCAACAATAAATAGTGTTATCAATTGAATAAGATCCTTCAAGTAAATAATGTGAAAAAGTATTTTCCTGCCAATATAGCTCTTCCTCACGTTTTCCATTCAAGATTCAGGCATTATATCAAAGCAGTAGATGATGTAAGTCTCACAATTGAAAAAGGAAAAGTGTTTGTTCTCGGAGGTGGCTCTGGATCTGGAAAGACTACTTTGGCAAGATTAATTTTGCGCGCAATTGATCCAGATAGTGGATCGATATTATTTGATGGGGAAGATATTACTACAACCATTGGCAAGAAATTAAAAAAGTTCCGCATAAATACACAGATGATACATCAAGATCCTTATACCTCTATTAATCCTCGTATGAAAATAATGGATATCATAATGGAGCCATTAAATATTTACAATAAACAAGATTCAAAACAACAACACATTGAAAAAGTATTGAAATCATTAGAGGAGGTACGTTTGGAGCCTGCTATAGATATTGCTGAGAAATTCCCACATATGCTTTCAGGAGGTCAACGACAAAGAGTGTCTATGGCAAGAGCACTTGTTCTAAAGCCAAAATTAATTGTAGCCGATGAACCTGTCTCTATGCTAGATGTTTCTATCAGAGCTGAAATATTAGAACTTATGAAAAATTTAAAAGATAGATTTCAAATTTCCTATCTCTATATTACTCATGATCTATCTACTGCTAGATACATAGGAGATAATATTGCAATAATGCTTAATGGTAAAATAGTGGAGACAGGTCCTATAGAACAAGTTGTCTTAAATCCCCTTCATCCGTACACACAGGCGTTAATTGATGCGGTTTCTGAACCCAATCCTGACAATAATTTGCAAAACCAAAAACAAATTCGCATTAGAGATGCAGAAGAGACAGTTCTCCCTGAAAGCGGTTGTAAATTTTTTTATCAGTGTCCATATTCAATGAATAAGTGTAAAAACGAACCGAAGTTATCAGAAGAGAAAAAAGACCACTATGTGTCTTGTTTTATTTACCCTCAACAGATTTGATCTCTGCGACCGACAGTTGATTTGGATGTCTATATTTTACAACCTGTGAAATACCGTTTTTAGAATACACACCGTAGATTAGGTTTACTTTGGTTATAGTAGAATCTTTCAAAGTAACCATTACAATTTGGTTATCTTTTGAGCGCTCAAGCAGAACCTGAGATAACCTTTCAGTATTTTCAGCATCAAGGTGAGCATCAACCTCATCCATCAGATAGAAGGGAGATGGTTTGAGTGATTGAATTGCCAGTAGGAAAATTGTCGCGGCCATGGTTTTTTCTCCTCCTGACAATGCAGTTGATTCACGACCTATTTTGCCTGGAAATTGTACCATTAGCATTATCCCGCTCGAAAATACATCTTCGACATTCTCTATCTCCAACCATGCTATTCCACCTGTTACTTTTGAGAAAGTATTCCTTATGTCGTTATCAACTCTATTAAATGCGTCCATGAAGAGGTTTTCCTTTTCTTTGACAATTTCCTCTATAAAAAGAACAATAGAATTGCGTTCCATTTCTAGATGGTTCTTTCTATTAGACATTCCTCGATAACCTTCAATGACTTGGACATAACTTTCATCTGCACGTAAGTTAATTCTAGCTTTTATTGCTTCATATTCATGTGTGAGTTCTTTAATAACTGTATCAACATCAAATGTTTCCAACAAGCTCTTGTATCCTAACCAATGCAGATCATTAGTCAAGCGCGACTCTTGCTCAGTTTGATCTGCAATGTCCTTTCGAAGTAATGCATTATCCTTTTCTATAGTATTATACTCTTTAGTGAGTTTTCTTTCATTTTCGCTTTGCAGTTTCAATTTTTTTTCATATTCTTGTATTATACTATATGAGTTGCCAGAAGAGTCTATTATCTGCTGCTCATAGTCTCTAAGAGACTTAAGCTCTAATTCAATTGATTTTAATTTTATTTCTAACTCTTTTGCCTGAGCAATTCTCTGGCTAAGTTCTGATATTAATCTGTCCTTCTCATCTTTCATTCCCTTCATTCGTTCTAAACTTATTTCGATTTTGCTATTCATACTTGCTGACAATGTCATTAATTGACGCAATTCAACATTTACTTCTTCTATGGATTTCAGGAGTAGATTTCTTTTTAAATTTAATCTAGTCAAGTCATTTGTAATGATGGAATCATCTATAGTATCTATTCTTTCTAAAATCCTCCTTAAAAAAGGTGTTAGAATTGAAAGACGGCGCAATATTTTGTTTACATCAATTGCTAGAGTGCTTTTTTCTGTTTGAAATAACATATTATAAGAAATAAGCTGTTGTTGTCTTTTCTGTAGTTGTTCTATCATAATAGTATGAGAGGAAATTTGATGATTTAAATCGGTAATTCTTGCTTCAATTTTTATTTTCTCAGATTCTGAAGAATCAAGATTGGAGATGATTTCCTGTAGATCGTGTCTCTTAGTCTCAATTGTATTTCTTAATGTCTCGAGAGAACCCCTTAAAGTATCAATACTTGCGCTAAGAAGAATCGCCTTTGTCAGATCTGAAATTTTGGATCCGAAATCCAGTAACATACAAGTCCCTTTAGGTTCAAAAAGCTCGCCATCAACTGATACTGCCCTGTATCCTTGTTTTGACAGAATATATGCCGCTGTGGGACCTTTAACAAGAAAGGTATTGCCAAATATAAAATTGCTTAGTTCTTTATTATCAGAATATACAAAATCGGCTAAATTACCAATAATACCAACATCTTCATAAGGAAGCTTGTATGATTTGACGCATTTTACCATATCTAAGGGAATAATCTTAAGACGAGGTAATTTTTTTGTCTTTGCATATTCTGCAATTGAAATCATTGATTTTACATTATCGACTACAAATGCCTTCATCCATTCTGAACCGGCCGCAAAAATTGATTTTTCATATTTTTTGTCCCACGTTATTATATGATGAACCAGTCCTTTGATTCCAAATTTTTCTGAATCTTTCATTAATTCTGCAATAGCAAAGTCTTCATTCCTAGCATTCTCTGCAATACTATACTTTGCTTCATATTTTGTCGTGATACTGTCTGCTCTACTTAAAAGAACTGATGAATTTCTTAGCTCATTTTCAAAGTCTCTTTTTAAAGTTTTTAAATTTTCAATTGTTCTAACTTCAGTTTTCAATTTTGTGGTTTGTAATTTCAAGATTTCACAGAGATCTACCAATAGCGTCTTGCTATTATCTAGTTCATTTTTTAAATCAATGGCATCTAATTGATTAGTTTTTAATTTCTCCTCATTAGCTTTAACTTTTTCTTCAAACCTTGCAAATGAGATGTCAAGGTCATTTTTGATTTGAGAAAGTCTATTATATCGATATTCTAATTTATCCCTGACTTTCGCATAAAACGTAATTCTATTGGTGAGTTTATCTATTTCACGATCTATATCTTCCAACTCTGCCTTTAAAGTTATAATCTTAGATGATTTGTAATTCATGATAGTCTTGTTTTGATCAGCCTCATAGTGAAAGTCATCTAACTGCTTGTTCATGTTTTGTTTTTCGAAGTTGATTGAAGTAATTTGCTTTTCAATTTGAAGGCAACGCTGTTCAGACTCCTTTATCATTGCTTTCGTTCTTTCAGATTCATATACTATGTTTGCAATTTTGCTACCAATCTGTGCTTTAGATTTATTAACAACGTCTGTCTCTTGGATAAATTTCATCTTTTCTGAATCAATTTTCTGAATTTGTGATTGAATTTCTTCGATCTGTTTTGACAATTCTATAACTTTTAAACTATTAGATTCTAGAAGTTCTTTCTGCAATTCCAATTTATTTCTAACGGAGAGTATTGCATTCGAAACTTGAATCGCTTTGAATCTTTTAAGTTCAGATTCTAGTTGTTCATATCTTAACTGGTCATTTCTCTCTATCTCTAATTCATCAATTCGTCTCCGAATTTCTCCCATTCTTGCAAGCGCAACTTCAAGTCGTCTATCAGACTCTTCCAACTGCTTTAATGCCTCTGTTTTCTTTTCATCAAAATATGAGAGTCCAACAATGTCTTCAATAATCTTCCTTCGCTCCTCTACATTTAGTTCAGAGATACGGGTTATCATTCCCTGCTGAACAACATTGATCTTGTTTGGAGCAGCCATTACTACTTCTAGTAACTCCAAAATAGTGGTTTTAGACACCTTTTTGCCGTTAAGATGGTATTGACTATCTCCTGTTTGGCCTTCCATTTCTCTTGTTAAGCTTACAAAATCAGAATCTATAGGAATACCTCTATCCATGTTGTCAAAAGTTAAACTTACTCTAATGAGTCGGTGTGAGCTATTTTGACTATCATGAAATAAAGATTGAAGTTTATCGACACGTAATGCTTTAGGACTGTTTTCTCCTATTGCAAACAATATAGCATCTAAAATGTTGCTTTTTCCTGAGCCATTAGGTCCTGTAACGGCTACAAGTCCTTTTTCAAAGCTAATTAATGTATTCCTGAAACCAAATGACTTAAAGCCGTAAATTTCGAGTTTTTTAATGTGAACCAATGATCAATTGCTAATGGGAGTTTTAACGTTACTATTATGTGTTATAGAGTATTATCAATCTCCTTCTTGTAAATATTTTTAGCCTATCGCTCTCTTTTTCCTTCCACAAACTCTATGAAATTTGTTTTGGCTTGGGAATAGGGCATCTGTATAGGAGGATGTTTAAAGCAGTACGCAGAAATACTCTCAAGCGGACCAGAAATACCTCTATCAAGAGCCAATTTTGCTCCTCTTATTGCATCAATCATTACTCCTGCGCTGTTATAT
>Ga0126310_10000076_pt1 | contig 26235 bp, 30 predicted proteins | sample Plot60_FD_92540 | JGI IMG/M metagenome (GOLD analysis project Ga0126310, IMG submission 92540) | Serpentine soil microbial communities from UC McLaughlin Reserve, CA, USA - Plot60 | ecosystem: Environmental > Terrestrial > Soil > Grasslands | place: USA: UC McLaughlin Reserve, Lake County... | reverse complement strand
TAGCAATAATAATCAATGTGATGACATAGGATTAGCAAGCAAATCCGATGTATCTCCAAATACTCTAAGAGCGGATGAAGCTAACCTGTAATATCAGTATCAACTATTATAGAAAAAATGTTATACAACATATATGTATATGCATATATTGTATTATTTCATCTATCTTTTCACTTTACTACCAAAACAGGACATGATGCATAAGTTACTATCCTAGAAGCAACGCTCCCAAGCAATAATTTTGTAAAGCCGGATCTACCTCTGCTACCAACTACAATTAGATCTATATTTTGATTCTCTGCAAAATCTACTACAGTACCTGCTATCGACATTGATTCTTCAATTTGAGATTTGAACTTAATATCGTCATCATTAGCTTTTTGATGTGATGACGCAAGTTTGCCAACTTTGTCTAACCATTCTTGAGCTTCTCTTCTCTTTTGTTCCAATTCATCTAAACCATGCATAGGTGATGCGATAAAAGCAGAAGCTGCATATCCAATCTTAGTTATATCAAGTACAGTCAATGCGATTAGTTGTGCCTTGTTATCTCTTGCAAGATCAATAGCATATTCTGCAGCTTTCATTGAATACTCAGAACCATCTATTGCAACAAGTATCTTGGAAAATTTTGCTTTTGCATTTTTTTCATAAGTCATTTCAGATCAACTAGTCACTTCGGTGAAAGTATTCTATTATTAAAAAGTTCTTTTACCATACTATGGGAGGAAATGGCTGCAATTGGTTGCAACTTTAGGTCATAATGTATTTGGTCAGTAACCACGGGAATTCAGAAATTAGTTCCATAGATTCTATAACTAACCTACGGATTAATTGACCTTAATCAGTTAGTTCTAAAGTGATAAAACTTTAAAGATAATCTGGTAACATCAGATGGCCCGGGCTATCCCAATGGGGCCAAGGATTTTTTGATTTTTGCGATGACAAATATCGAAATGCCTCATGTGTTCTGGAATATGTATAGGGTATAATGAAGGATAACTATCATCAGCTTCTACTATAACTAATGTGATAGCAGAAGGTTAGTACAAAATTTCACTATGAATCGTTTGAATTGTTTATTGCCGACAAACCCATATAACAAATGATAGGAATGCTATCCGTGTTTTTGATTTCGGCTATCGCGCTAAGCGTAGTTTCATTAACCATATCTGCAATGCAAGCTAACGCACAACCATCACCTTCTAATTCTTCGTCTGATACTAACAGCACTGGTAACGAGACTAATGTCAAACAAATGGGAATTTGTCAGATAGGAGCGAAGAGTCCTTGTAATGGCGATAGCAATTCGCCTCAGTAGAATGTGGGATCATCTACTGCAACCTTGTAAAAAGAAACTGGAGTTATCAAAGCAAACCAAATGCTAATGGTATCCAAAGTGGTAAAGAAGATAGAGGAATAGTTAGAGGAAGATGATGACGACTATGAGGAGGATGAAACCAATCAGAATACATAATACAAAATACTATGCAATAATATTCTCCCATACAAAGATTATTAGTACGTTAAGCTAGCTATATCATACTTATATGCACAGATGCTCAAACAAATAGATAGCTAAAATATTAACGCCATAGATATCTATAGCCAATCTTATATTATTCTGCAGATATGCTAGCAGACAAGAAATTTTGATACTATAGCTTATGATTAGAATGATGATAATGAGGGGGATGATAATTAATAATAATAATAATAACAATAATAATAATAAACGATACTCCATGATTAATGGCAAGGTCTTTATGTTATTAATCACAATAAATTTCAGTATTGGCAAGACAAATAACTAGAATCGCAGGAAAAACAATTGCTACAGCTCATAGGGATATAGACAACGATCGCATCTTTGAGAGCAAAACCAGGGTAAAGCCATTATCTAAAGTCATACAAAGGAACAAGAAGCTGAATGCACCTATTCTAATTGCTGGTTTTCCGGGCCCGGGCTTGGTAGGATCAATAAGCACAAGCTATATCATAGACAAGTTGGATATGTATCAGATAGCCTGTGTCGAATCAGAGCATATAGCACCGGGTGTCATTTATGTTGGAGGAAAGCTCAGGCATCCCTTTCGTTTGTATTCAAATAAGGAAGGAAATGTTTGTGTATTAGTTTGCGAAGCTCCTATCATGATTCAAGGGATGTACTCTGTTCTAAACACAGTCATGAAGTGGGGCTTGGATAACAGAGTAAAGGAGGTTGTGGTACTAGACGGTATCGCAGTAGAAGGTTTGCCTGATTCAAAAAGAACACCTATGATATTGTCAAGCGATGGCAAATCAGCAGATGCAGCTAATCTGCTTCATGATGACGGCAGCATTAATATTGCTAATAAAAATCAACAAGAAGGAGCAGATAGCGGACCGTTTTATGCTAATACTGCGTTTATCGGAGGAATAGCTGGAGGATTGTTGTCTGCCTGTCTATCGAATGGTATTGCATGTAAGGCTCTGCTTGTACTTGCAAGCAGTGGGATACCCGATCCAGAAGGAGCTGCAATTCTATTAGAATCAGTTGCTAAGACAACAAATGATCAAACTTTGAAAATAGATACCCAACAACTTAGAGAACAAGGAGCGAACGTAAAACGTAGGATGGAAGAAATAATGCGATCAATACGCGAACAGCAAGCGCAGCAATATCAGCAGCAGCAACAACAACAACAGCAAACACAGGGGGAAACGCACGTTAGGCAAGGTATAATGTACGGCTGATTCGATCAAGAATCGAAATCATTCAAGAGCTAACACAACAATAGTACTAAGACATAGAACGAAAATGCTCGTGTTCGCAGATAATAAGATTAAGATGCCAGAAAATCCTCAATAATTTAAGTATAGACAAATTATTAGCGGTCTCTATTACTGTATCACCGAGCTCAATAAAAAATGAAAAGAACATCTTATTTTAACGAGTCAACAAATAGCTCTAATGCTCTTAAATCAAATGGATCTTGGAACGCAAGAAGGAATTGATCTACACCAGCAACAGTATATACACAACTAAATCTGCGATTGTTACAACATATCGAAGAATTAATCTTTGGGCTATCTCATTATAAAACTCGTGTGTGGAAACCCATGCGGGTAAGAGTATATTTCTGTAGTGAACCTATTGATGCCAAACTAAGCATTTTAAGATATAATAAAATAAGCAGGCAGGCGATGTTTACAATGTATCAATTAGTGTGGGAATCTGAGTTTAAGAATATATTAAACGTAGGAAGAATATGGCTAAAATTTAGAAATGAAGAAAATCCGTTTGGCATTCCTTTGAGACATAAAAGGAGCCACCAGAAGATAGATGTGGGAGACGTTATTCAAATAGATAATGAATTCTACATGGTCGATCAAGTAGGCGGTAGACATATACAGGTCGTCGACTAAAATGAACGAATAATACTTATAAGCAGATTTTTCTTAACTTGTCCAGCACTGAATTATGCTCATAAGCAAAGTGGGTAGAGTACATTCAAAACATATTGACTACCCAATACTCCTTAAAGTAGTATCTTTCAATAGTTACTCTGAGCAGAGGGAGGATATAACTGATAGCCTACATATTTCGATATCATGAATATGTGTGAATTTTTTTCGAAAGCATGAAACTTTTTATAAACTTGGGTTATTATACAGGGACATACAGAAATGAACAAGAACGGCAATAATACAACACTTCCGTCTATTGACAAGATACTTGTTCCTATTGATACGACTTCACTATCTAGAAAAGCAGCCAATTACGCTATACATCTTGCAGAGGTAGAGAAGGCTAAGGAATTAGTTGTACTCCATATTGTGGAGGATGTAAAAGGAGGAGGCGCTATAGCTCTACGGGCAAAATATGGAGATGTGAAGATGGTTGAAGGATTCAGAAAAGCAAAGAAGGATTCCGCGGAGCAAGTAATGAGACCATTGGAAGAAGAAGCCAAGAAAAGGGGCGTAAATATGAGAGGTGAGATAATATATTCACATGGGAGGTCGGTGGTCAAAGATATAACTCAATATGCTAACAAAAACGATATTGATATTATTGTTATCGGTGGAGGAGATTTATCTAAAAAATACTTGATAGTTGGTGGGAGTGTAGCCGACGGAGTAGTTAAGAATTCCAAATGTCCTGTTCTAGTAATGCGTTAAAATACTCTTATTAATATCAAACATATATAGCATACTAATCAGATGTATAATACAAAGATATTTTTGATATTTCATTTTGAGTAATAACAAATATCAATAAAGCTACAAAGTCAGAATTTTTTTTGCTGTATTAATCCTTTCTAATAACTCTTTTAAAAAAATACTGGCGAATTGTTCGAACGAACAAACACAATTAAGTTCTTTGTATTGTTGTTTCCTTTTTTCATACTCATCTTCAAGCCAATGAAAATCAGATTCTTTTAGTTGGATAACATAATTTCGAGTAGCAGACTTGGATTCAAACATATTGAGCATGAATACGCACGCAAACTGCGCGAAACTTCTTATTTTATATTTTCCCTCATATTCATCTGCCAATTTCTTATGATTATCCTCTAGCCATGTCTTTACGTCTGATCTTAGAGTCAATGATGTATATTGTCCTGAAAAGTCTAGCTTTACATTATATGTTCCAACTTCGTAATAACCACGCTTTATCTCATTCATCATGATAATTAGTGTACTAGGAAGAAACATCCCAGGATAGTATTCATCTGTGATCGTCTGTAATCTTGTAAGAACAGCGGGTTTTAATCCAATCGTAGAATACCCCCTACTTGGCATAGAGTTTGTCGTTACGAGTATTGTTATTTAGTTTTTTCTAAATGCAAGATGAGATCTTCATCAAATATTTTTGTATTTGCTTCATTGTTATTCAACTTATTATTTATATGCCCTATTATCTGCATATCCTTTAAGGTCTTGTCCTCTGATTACATCTTCTTCTGGAGGGACGTAATTAATTACGCCTGGCCTACCAGGATATTTCTTTTGAGTCGCAAGTGCTACCCCTATGAACAGTGCAGTAGATATTACTGGCGGTATCATTGTATCCAACCCCGCGAGCCCTGAAGGTATGATAAAGAACATGAGTAGTCTTATAGCTGATCCGACTATCAGCGATGCCAGCGCAGCAGGCATGTTTGCCTTCTTCCAGAACAAACCTAAGGTTAAAGGGGCCCAGGCACCGGCAAACACGATATCAAAAGCTAAAATGAGGTAAACGCCAGGTTGAGGTATAACATAACCCAGAACAAAAGCTGCTATCATCATAGGTATAGAGAACAGACGAGTTGTAAGCAGCAACCTCCTGTCGTCCAGCCCGGGTTTTTTTAGCATTCTCCGGAGTATGTCTCGTTGTATTATATTCCTCGACATTACACTGGATATGGCAAGCAGACCTCCATTTGCTGTGGACATGGAAGCGCCGAGGACCCCCATCAGCAAGGCTGCACCGATAGGAAAAGGCACGTGATTAATGGCCAGGTCTGGATACGCTGTAAAGGGATCGGCTAATTTAGGCAACAGATATAACGCGACTATTCCCATCATACTCGTTGGGATTACAGTCAGAAATGTTAAACCAGCACCCATTAATGCGCCTCGCTTTGCAGTCTTTCCATCTTTTGCAGCAAAGACTCGTTCCATAAAATCCAATGCGACAATATCTCCTAACGCCAATGCCATTATTGATGCCCAATTAGTGAGTGCCCCATTCCCAATGTTAGTCAAGCCAGATAGATCCAAATATCCTGGAGGAGCACTTCCAAGTATCGTGCCAAAATTAACACCAGAGAAACCACCTGCAAAGAAAATGAAGGCAGCCCAAAACGCACCAATTGCAAGATAGATCTGGAAGATATCAGTGTATGCAGAGGAGAAAAGACCTCCCGCGTATGTGTAAATTAATACAACTATAGCCGCTATAAGCATTGCCCAGATAAAATCAATATGAAAAACGGATGAGAGAATAAAACCTGATGCAGCAAAGTTCCCTGCAACGAGGACGATAAAACTTATCATCATCAGGACCGCCGAAATACCTTCCGCACCATTGCCATATCTTCTATAATAAAAGTCTGGTAACGTAAGCATAGCCATTTTGTTTAATTTGTTTCCATAGATGGTTCCTGTAAGTACAAGACATATCCCTAGTCCAATAGGAATTGCTGCCCCCGCCCAAAAACCAAACTGATAAACAAGCGAGACATTGCCTAAGGATGAATTTCCGTCAATTGACTGAGCTGCTAGCATAGTTCCAACAAAGAAAAGTGGAAGACTCTTTCCTGCTATCATGTATCTTTTGCTACTTTTTTTCACTAGTCTAGATGTTAACGTTCCTACAATAAGCGAAAGTGCTAAAAATGCAATAACGGCTATCCCATAGCCATCTAGCCCCGCCAATGTTGCGTGTATATATATTGGCTAATTATTAAGGTTTAAGATAGAAAATGTAAATTACGTATTGAAAGGTAAAAATGTATGCGTAGTTTACACATGTTCATTCAAGCTCCAAAAATAATGATTACCTTATGGACTCTCGTATCCAGATAATCCCAGGTTACAATTGGAATTTTGAAAAGAAAAAGTCTAGGATTTAGTACATAACAATTCATTTTGTTGCAATTTTTTATCTACGAATTCTATGCAACAAAATGTAATTTACCTTAATCAGATTTTTACAATGTGTTTACGAGGAAATAATACGCCAAATTTCCTTCCTGGAAAACGTAAATTACCTAGCAATATTTAAGAAATACATGTTATCTTTAGTTAGAGTAGATATACTATGGGAATGGAATTTTATGGTGATTCTTATAAAAGCAACGACGAACCAATTTTCATAGGCATACCAACATTTCTTAAATTACCATGGCTTAGAACCGTTGAAGAATTAAAGAGAGTTAAACCAGACGTAGCTGTAATTGGCGAGCCGTTTGACTTTGGTACTACTATTCGTCCCGGAGCAAGATATGGGCCAAGAGCAATAAGAGCAGCATCAACTGTGCCCTCTCCACCCTATGAGCACTTTAATATTGAAACCGGTGTGGATCCGTTCGGAGTTTTTCGGACCGTTGATTATGGAGATGTAGTCGTATCTCCTGGTGATGTTATAGAATCCCACACTAGAATGACAAAAAAAGTAAAAGAGGTGCTTGATATTGACGGCATTCCAGTTATGCTTGGCGGCGATCATTCTATTACATTCGCAAATGTTAGAGCATTTGCTAAAAAGTATAAGAATATTGGGATGATACATATTGACACTCATGCCGATTGTGCTCCGCAAGGATTGTGTGGTTTCAAATACGATCATGGAGCGCATATTCGAAGGATTATGGAGTTGGGTTGTCTTAAGGGTAAAAATTATACACTCATTGGCCCACATGGCTATTGGCCGGGTCCAGATTTGTACAAATGGATGGCAGATCAGGACTTCCAGTGGTTCACCATGCTTGACGTAGAGGAATTAGGAATTGACCAAATTGCAAAGGAAGCTGCAGACCGGGCAAATGACAATGTGGATGCAGTTTATATAAGTTGGGATATAGACACCTTTGATCCTGCATATGCCCCTGGTACAGGTGAGCCGGAGCCAAATGGATTAACTTCTAGAGAAGGAATGAAATTAATGCGACTGCTGTCTACATCATTCGATCCTGATAGATTTGCTTTCGATCTTGTCGAAGTTGCACCGAACTACGATGTTAGCGATCAAAATTCTTACAATGGTGGAATCACCTCAGGGTTAGCTAATAGACTCATTGTTGAGTTGTTGGCCGGACTGTCTTTAACAAAGAAGGGACAGATGGAGGGCAAGCCTGTAAGACCCAAATTTTACAGAGGAACAGGACATACCTACGACTTTGGTAAAGGTCCGAAAGCCAAGCCGCCCAAAAGACAAAAATGATCTATGTTAAAGCACTAATCAAAGGAGAGGACGACATCCCTCCTTTTACAAGACTTTTTGAATATGCCGACGAATCTGATGAATCAATATTTTTTGAAGCTATAGAAATGATTAGGCAAAGGCTTTCTAAAAATCTTAGAATTAACATTCATGAGTGTCTGATGATTTACTTGGCACACGTAGTTGAGCAGTTGCGTGCCAACAAACCAATAAAAAGTATCAAAGGTAATGCTAGAAAAGTCCTCTCAGTCGATCAGGTTATGATAGGAGTACCAGAATGTCTAAAGAAGATTACGTTTGAAATAAGAATTGATAGTGATAATAACAGTGTGCGAAAAGAGATGATAAATATTGATTGTCCTTTCCCTCCATGCAAATACGTATTATTACCACAAGGCTGATAACATATACACAAGATAAAGAACAACCGAAGAAGAAACCTTTAGTTGGTCAAACCGTAAATGCATAGTACGACATTTGCAACTTATCTTCTTCCTTTTCTCTGGACTACAGTAGTAGCTATCATAATAACAGCTGATAGCTACGATAAAAGCTATATTGGCTCTGACGCTGTCAGTATGGAGTAGTACTATCATTGTTATCATAGCTTAGTGTTAATCTGAGATAACTAATAATAGTGATGCATAGGACGCTGTTTTTTTCCTAACCTATCGAAATAATGATCATGCTTCTTGTCGCCTCCAGCATGCGAATGCCTCGTACCATCATCGTGAGTATGAGTTTGCATAGTAGGCTTTGCCATCAAAACATCATCTACACAAACCAAAAGATTGGTAACTTCTACTGCTGTCTTCAGTACTTGTTCTTTTACAAGGGATGGTTCAATGATCTTATTGGACAGCATTTCCTCTATTTTCCGTTCTATTGGGTTAACCCCATACCAATTTAACTTATTATTTTTAGAGGGGACCTTATCAGCATATTTTAGTCTAAGTTCTGTAAGAGTATCTATTTCATTCATACCTGCATTTCTTGCAATAGTCAAAGGAATTTCTTCGAGAGCATCAGCAAACTTCTGAAGTACAAGTTGCTTTCTACTGCCGATCGAATGTGCATTTCCTCTTATCCTAGACGCAATAATGGCCTCGACCGATCCACCACCTGCAACAACTGTTGGCTTTGCAATAAAATCATTTAGCACCGAAATTCCATCCAAAACAGATCGATGGTATTCGTCTAAGAGTCTTTTTGAATTGGCTCGAAGTAAGAGCGTTACAGATTTGGGGTTCTTGCATTCTTCGATAAATACCATCTTGTCGTCTCCGATAATTTTTTCTGAGACAATACCAGCAAATCCAAGATCGCTTTTTGCTATATTACTCACATCGTTGATTGTCTTGGCGCCAGTAGACTTTTCAATCCATAGCATATCATTCTCTTTTACCCTTCTGACCGAAATAATTCCTGCATTCGCTAAATGCGATTGTGCTAAATTACCTATTCCTCGTTGTGAAATTACGACGTTGGCTCCTGAATTTATAATATTCTCAACCTTCAATCTAATAGCCAACGACTCATTATCAAAATACGAACTGAGTTGGTCAGGCGAACTAATTTGGATCTCTGCTTCTGCTTTTGATCCTTTGTGCTCAAGTTCTTCGTTTATTAGAAGTATTTTGGCATCATTGGTAACCCTGGCCATTGCAGAATTGTCTATCGTCTTATCAAGAACTACACCTTCTATAAGCTCCATATCAGAGGTGTTGCCAATTTTTTCTTCAATTTTTATATCATTAATTTCCATTTTGCTATTCGAAAAGTCTGCAATAAAGCGTACAGCATCGACTATACATGTTGTAATCAAACTTTTTTTATCCGCAATATAAGATATTGCTTTTGATTCCAGACAGGTATTTACAAGTGCTTCCATGGCTAGTCTGTCAGTATTTTTTATTGTCTTTGATATTTCGTCAAGGATTCTTAGCGACGCTTGTAGACCTTCAAGATATCCATCAGCAATTATAGAAGGACCAATGTTCAAATCTAGCAACTCCTCTGCTTTTTCGATAAGAGCGCCTGCCAAAATTACTACGGATGTGGTACCATCACCAACTTCGTTATCTACAGCATTTGATGCTTCTATTATTACTTTGGCGGCAGGATGTTCAACGTCTATTTTACGCAAAAGAGTTGCTCCATCCTTTGTTAAGGTAACTTCTCCCAAAATGTCGATAAATATTTTTTCTAAACCACGTGGACCAAAAGAACTTTTGATAAGATCTGCGATTAGTCTAGCTGCAAGAAAATTGTATCTACGAGCTTGCTCCCCTTGTGTTCTTGTTGCTCCGTCACGCAGTATTTGCTCCGCAGAAGCCATGATTTTTTGGTATTATTAGTCTGAGCACCGTACTAATATTTCAATCGGCCTCTTGAATTTTGACAACAATAACAAATATTTTTATACTTAAGCGCAGAATAAGACGCGACATATTATGTCAACATCAAATACGACAAGCAATAACGTTGAAGAATTTGCTAGGAAGGCAATCGAGGTACTATATGGAAAGGACGGAAAGGAAGTAAAGGATTTTAAAATAAGGGAAATGCTTCCATATTCTACAGGACAAATTGTAGCCCAGGGCGGGTTGCCTAGTGAAGACAAGAGAGACGCTTGGGATGTTCAAGTCACATTTCTACAAAATAACGTCCAGTATACTGTAGACTTGTTAGTACACGACAGAGACGGACAAATTGTCAATGCTAGACTTATTGACAAAATGAATCCAATTTAATTTTTTAAAACGTTGATTTTTGTAGTTAATTGAAGAATTTTTTATTTATTTATATTTTTATTTTATCCATGATAAATAAGTAAATATAATACTAGACGATGCGTTTGCAGTTTGCATCTTAAATGCTTAAAGCATACGGTTGAATTGAGCAATCATAAATCGAAAAGCTAAGTAAACCTGTTAGGAAGATACCGCAATGCGATATTAAATAGTATATGGAGTGTCGTTTTGTCAGAGCTTTTATCATAAATGCCAAAAATTGAGCTAAGATTAATTTGGTTATACTTTAGATTCAATAATCCGTTGGTAACGCTAACATTTCTAGGTCACGCACCTGCCACCGCCTTAATATCTGATGCGGTCATATCAAATCAGAGTGTCGTTTGGAAAGATCTGTTTTCCACTCAGATCCACGCTATATTCAAATTGTTTAGATATGCTATCAAATTGGTTGACAAGATTTTCAAACATATTAGTGTTATCTGCGGCGATAGTTACAAGATTTTTTTCTTAAGGTGCTTGTTGTATGTGACCCATAGATGATACATAATGATAGTAGTAATTAGGTTCACTAACTAAATACATACAAACAGAAATACAAATAGCGAGTACCACAGAGCTAATTGCAAAATAGAATAACACGATCACCTGTCTCATAACAAGGATAATAATCTTCTTTGCAGCGGACCTTTCAACAAACAAGCTCCTATTCATATATGAATATGATATTTTCAGGTGTCACTCGTTTTGTGCATAATTCAATTTAGCGGTCTCATTGATCATATTTGCCTTGACTCTATTAATACTAATAAACAGCAAATGATGATAAGACTATATTTGAATGGGCAAGGTTGATATTGAGTAAAATTTAGAATAAAGCATCAATAAATAGGAGATTGCTAAAGGTGACGTCAAGATGAACAACAAATATGATTTGAAGATACTTACAACACTAGTCATGTTCTCACTATTTCTTCAAATCCCCGTACAATTAGCATTAGCCCAGGGCCATGCTCACCAAAAAAATGGTGCAATTGTTAATAATAATAACAACAACAATTTCATTACATACGAAAATCCTGCACATGGAATAAAAATCCTATATCCTGCTGGTTGGCAAAAAACTGAACAGCTTAGTGCAAACAGATTTTGGGTTAATTTCATATCTCCCTTCAATAACAATAACGCTAGCGCATTTCCTGCAACAGTTAGCATATCCGTTGAGGGTCTAAATCAAAATATATCTGCTGATGCCAGTAGCCAGTATGTGACTGGCCTCCTTGACAGTGTGAAACGGTCTTTGCCCGACTTTCAAATTATTGAATCTAATCCTAACTCGAGCATAGCAGGTAGTTCTGCGTATAAGATGGTCTACACCTTCCTCAGCCAAGATCCTGCCGTGCAAGCGCATTTTCAGTCTATGAATATATGGACAGTAAAGGACAAGAAAGCCTATTCTATTTCCTATACAGAGCTGAAGCCACTCTATACAACATACTTGCCAACTGTACAAAAGATGATTGATTCATTTAAGATTATGGCAAAATAATTAGGCATTGGACATTACAATAGTAACGAAAGAATACATTGACAAAAGTATGATAATTATTTAATTACATACAGGGTAAGAATACATTATGGAAAAGGAAAACATTCATACTGCCAAAGAGAAAAAAGTTAATGACGCTTATTTTACTGGGACCGTTACAATAAGAGAAGTCCTCTCTGAACAACATTCACCTGAGCAAGAGATGTATCATGTAACATTTCAAAATGGTGCTCGAACTACTCTGCATTCGCATGAATCTGATCAGATACTCATAGTAACAGAGGGCAGAGGCGTCATCGGCCTAATAAATGGAAATAGCATAAAAGAATTTAAAATTGAAGATAATGATATATTATTTCTAGAAAACGTTGGAGACACTGTTTGCATCCCTCGTAACAAATTGCATTTTCATGGTGCGATTAGGAAGGGAGAGAATTTTTCACATATTGCCATAAGGAAAATATACAAGGTAGACAAATCAACCCTATCTGTAACAAGAGCAGAAAATAAATGGGAGTACGATCTGATATCCAAAGAAACGAATACTAAAGAACCAGAAACCATAAAAAGAATTACAAATGAAATAGTTGACAAGATACAGGTAGCGATCTCAAATAAAATGCAAAGCAACGCTCAATGAAAATGGCTAACGTTTTGACTGTGGTTATAACAAATCTCTCTCACTGAAATCCGTAATTCTCCTTTGTTCTGTCATATTCTTATAGATCACACTGTTTCTTATCCATTCCGTACCAGATAGAGATGAACCAATGCATGCAAAATCCAACGCCTTTTCAAAACTATCGAATTCGCCTCGTTGTCCCTTGAATGCTTCTCTAACTCCTTCTCTTATCTGCCATACACCAACCGGTATAATATATTCTGGACGAATCTCTCTTAAAACTAATGCTGTCGCTTTTCTTCGTCTATTAAAGAGATATTCTGCAACGCCCAATCTAGCAGCAAAATAAGCCCCTGCTATAGAAGGATAATGATCAAGGCCTTTAGCATTTTCAAAATCGGCTGCCATCCCCAGATTTCCATTGTTATCGAACCAAGCTTCGTGCATTTCAAAGTTCCATACATCATCTGGAATCAATATAATAGAGTAATAGTTGCCTATATGCGAGTATTTGTAAACCTCAAAGAAATTGGTTGTCGGATATAACTCTATTTGGCTTACTAAATCAGAGGAAATAGCATCATCTGTCGCAGATACACTCCATCTCGTGGGTACTAACCTTCTATTTTTTTGTAATCCCAGCATTCCCATGCTGAGAACTCGCTGAATTCGGCTCACTTCAATCCCTCGCTGGTAGAGACTAACCATCGCTTGAGTTGCTGGCAAATCCTTATCATAATAAGCATTCTCTATACTGTGATCTGCTGAAAGTGATGAGGAAGTTTTGAAACTCTTCAGAGGTGCAACTAGGCCAAAAGGGGCGTTAAAGTCAGCCACATAGTTTTTTCCTGGTTCACAGTTCGCAACTGGCACTTTCTCAAATACTGCTTCTGCGTTCGCTGATTTTTTAGACATAGATAACTCCTGCAAAGATTCAATGTATTTTCCTGATGCCTTGCTAACATCTACACCTGGCACTACTCCTCTTATCAGAGACAGACGATAGTTAAGTATGTCTCCTAACGTCTTTCCAATCCACATTTCTGGTGTGTCTAATATCTTGGTATTACCATGTAGTAGTGATAACATCGGCCCTACCTTTACTTTGGGATAGCCAAATCTTCCTACAAAAACAGAGGGCGGTGTAGCGCCGAGAAGTGTGTTTAGAGATAATTTAGCAGAGTTTGCATTCAGAAATTGAATCCAGTTTTGTTCTATATTCTTCTTAATTTCGTCTGCGCTTACCACACCATACTATTCAAATCGATATAAGAATATAAGGAATTTCAGAAATTCAGGTAGTTAATGAAATTGATAAATAAGTCGCATACAGAACGATCGAATAAGAATATAGTGTAATGGAAAAACAATACTATAGCAAATACATTCCAAGAGTCTGCTTTTTAATCAAAAAGGCAAGAGTACTCATTTTGTTAATTACTATCTTAATGATAGCGTTAAGTCAAATCTTTTTAATTGGTGAAGCACGAGGGTCATCTTCAGGATTGCAGGTATTTGTTCATGTGACTCAACCCACTGGAATTACCACGGTATGTGTATTCTCTAACAGGGAAAATCTTGGTTGCAGGGCCGTAACCAGTCCTGATACGGTACCTTTTGTATTTAAAACACAATCGTTAAGAGACCAACAAAAATTCACTACTTGCATTGAATCCTTTAAATTACACTGCACTGCGTCTACCTACGATGTATCCCCAGCTACAGGCAAACATGTCTACCTATCAGTGCCTCAGGTAACTAATATAGTAAGCCAAGAAAATAAATTAGGTAAAACCGCACCGGTGTCGCTAACTGAAATATCTTACTCCCAACATTTCGTTCTCTACACTAATCCTGATAAGGATTTTAAGATCTGGTATCCTTCAGATTGGTCAATAAACGAAGGAAACATAACGCATAGTGGGGCGGTAATTGAGTCGCCAGATAAGGCTGGAAGAATTATAGTTTCTGCCAGAAATGTTAGCCCAATTGAATCAAGGATGACTCCTCCTGAACTGGCCAAAAGCGTGTTGTCATCATCGCAGAATGATAGCAGATCAAGGTTCATTGAACTTGATGCAAGCAATTTTTTTCTCTCTGGACACCCTGCAGTCAAAATTGTCCAAATTCGAAATAATGAAACTGGACTAGGTGACAGCGCCAATGTACAATACAAATCAATGAGTCTAGTTACCATAGTGGAAGGTAAAGCGTATTTCATATCCTACATCGCACAGCCAGAAATATTTCCTAATTATTTACATACAGCCCAGACTATAATTGATTCATTTGAGATTACCAACGAATAATGAAAATAGTTGCCGATGGATTCAGCATAAATTCTTTTATTGGAAGACCGTGCTCCAGTTAGACTTGAATTCTCTTAGCTAGTACCTGATCTACATAATACTGAATTTGTCATATGGTGAACCTATTTCTTCCTTCGTGTCTATCACATTCAAGGTATAATACGTATGTATAGTCTTGAATTCCTACTTAAATATATACTAGAACATATATGACTGAAATACATTTTTAGGAAGTAAAATTCAAAGCAATATTTATCCCATTTACTGGTCTTCCATAAGAGCCTAGTTTGGTAGCAGCTGAAAACAATGGTATCTAGCAGAAAACAGATGGTTGCAAGGAAGCAGCAGCTGGTATCGGCGTATTTTTGTTTTATACTCTATTTTATTAAACTAGATCAATATGTTTGAAACATCAAGAAAACAAAAGGAAAAACGAATTTTGAACCTGCATAATGAAGGCTATTCTATTCGTGATATAGCTAAGCAAGAACATATGTCCTTCAGAGATATTGGGACTATAGTCCAAAGAGAGCAGCAAAGTCATGAAGCAACTGAGCATCAAAAACAACAGGCCCACATAGCAGTCTATTTTTGAAAGGTAAATCGCCTATAGAAGTAGCGATCGAGCTGGAGCTAAGGCAGCCAGAGGTACTTGATCTTTATTCGGAATACCTAAAATTAGTACAGCTTGACAAACTCCACAGCGTATATGAAGAGGTTAAAGATAATATTGAATATTTCGTCAAATTATACAAGATGATGAAAGCTTCCGGTATAACGCCACCGCATGTAGAAAGGCTTGTTAGAATAGCGAATGATGACCTTCCTTCTGTAGAACGTAGATTTCAATTAGCCAATAATAGAGTCACAGAGCTCCAAGGAGATATAAGGAATTCAACATTTACATTCCAGGGCTTAAGTGATGGAATTTCGTCTATGAACGCCACGCTTAGGTCTCTTGAAGCAGAAAGGCAAAAAGTGCAGGAGGAAATAAAAGAGTTGTATCAAAAAAGAATGAAATTGTAGGGCTTTGTCACATATTTTGAGAATAACAATGAGGGGTATTTGCATATTACTAAGTTTGCAGAAGAAAAAGTGCATAGTGTCTTATCAGAAAACAAACTATTCTTAAGACTAGCTGTACAGTCCTTAATTGAATTAATAGCAAACGATCCGGCTAAGTATGGATTTTCGATCGGGTTGGCTAGAGAGAAAAATTTAGAGCAACTATTAGATGAGCATTACAACCATACAAGTGCTTATCGTTCTGTGGTGGATAGCTCTTCCTCTTCTCATATGCATGAAACAGCTCCCGCATTAACAAAGCAAAAAGCAGACGGAGAAGGACAAAAACTACAGCAAGAGCCTTTATTACTAAACGACGGTCTTGAGATGCTAGTCCAAGAAGCCGAAAAGAATCTCTTCAATAACTTAGTAAAGCCATTTGCACCTACAATTATTGCTCTACTTATGCTGATACTACCAAAGTCACGTCATTCTTTGCCACTAGTTCCAGAAGAACTAAAGGCATTTCCTTTTCAAGACCACCGACTGGAAAAATCACAAACGTAGCATCGATTACCGCTACGTACGCAATATTTTTTTGCGCAATCACATATGTTGTGTATGTATGAGCTTTAGATAAAGAGAGAAGGGTATCATAAGGTCTTAATGATATGTTAGCTTCAGAATTGTCAAGCACCAGTTGATTTTATAACATTCACAAAATAGAACAATGGAATGATTGATTCCGTAGATTTCAAAAGCTAAAAAATTACGTAAAGGCATTTTCATTTTTGTTATTTTTTATCATAAATATTAGAATGCTTGCGTTTGTCGTAGTGAATAACAATCACAAAACATGTGAATTAACATTTCTATATATATAGTAATTATAAACGCACAGTAAAAAACCTATGCCTCACCTTATGAAAATAACGAAAGGAGATAATCTAGCATAATTTGCTAATACAAACCTAATTAGTGACAATTCCATCATAATGAGAGTGAGGCTTCAGGGATTTAATATAATTATAATTGTTTTGTCTGGGATAGCGTTGGCTTATGTTGCTTATCCACTTGTGACTCTGATGGTATTTGTAGAGCCTACAATGTTGCTACATGCGATATTACGACCTCAGCTCACCAATGCCTTTATCCTCAGTGTGTTCTCTGCAACAGCTTCTACATTTCTGCTCTGTATATTTGGAATACCTTTGTCATACTTCTTAGCCCGATTCGAAAATTTCCCAGGCAAATTTATCTTAAGGATAATTGTCATTGTACCATTAGTCCTGCCTCCGCTTGCAAGTGGGGCTCTTCTCTTAGGGGTGTTTGGACCGTATTCACCTATAGTGAAAGCTTTTCCTGCAGTTGAATTCACGCAATCTGTACTTGGGATTATAATAGCACAAACTTATGTCGCATCCCCATTTATTATACTTGCAAGTCAGGCAGCATTTGAGTCGGTGGATGAGTCTTACGAAAATATAGCTCGGGTATTAGGTAAAACAAGGATCGAGACCTTCTTTAGGGTTTCACTCCCCCTGGCTAAGACAGGTATTGTTGTAGGATTGATATTGTCATGGGTCAGGGCGATAGGCGAGCTTGGAGCCACAATGATGATGGCGTATAATCCTCATACCATATCTATTCAGATCTTTGAAGACAATGCGATTGGTGGGCTAAGAAATGCAGTTCCTGACATAATATTGGCTATCGTCTTATCGCTTATAGCTGTATTTGTATTTTATATTACGAGAAGAAGGCAGAGACAAGATCTATTGAGGCTTCGGTGGTGAATTCATCAAAGTGGTAGAATTGGAACTTGTCAACCTGACTAAAAAATTCGTGGGAGGATTTAGGTTAGGACCTTTGAATTTGAAAGTAAATGATGATCAGATATTAGTTATCATTGGCCCCACAGGGAGTGGCAAAACTACAGTTCTCAACCTCATCTCGGGATTGTTGAAACCCGATGGTGGTTCGATACTAGTTGATGGAAGAGATATAACCTCTGTACCTGTAGAACGTCGAAATATAGGTTATACTTTCCAAAATCCCAGTCTATTTCCTCACATGAACGTATATGAGAATATAATTTTCGGAATTAAAAAGAAATGGAAACATAGGAACAATAATGATGTTGACATCAACAATCTGCTAGAAGATCTTGGAATCTCGTATCTAACTCATAGACGTATCCATGGACTGAGTGGGGGCGAGATGCAGAAGGTTTCATTAGCTAGAATGCTTATAACAAAGCCTAAAATCATATTGATGGACGAACCCCTTGCCCATCTAGATACAGCTACCAAAAGAAAACTACGCATAGAGATGAGACACATTCTCAGAAGACAATCTGCGCCAACTATTTGTGTGACTCACTTTGAAGATGACGTGTATGCGCTTGCTGACTCAGTTTGTGTCTTACAAAGCGGCATCGTGGAATATTCGTCTAAACTCGGATCTTTGATGATGACGCGACAATATGACTCCAACGACAAGGATTCAACCTCGAGGTTATTGTCTAACATTCTAACTAGTATACAAGGCAACAACTATCTAGAAGGAAATGTTATAAAATCACTAGGCGGAATCACTACTTTCAAAGCGGGATCGACTCTATTAGAAACACTAGGCAATTACAATATTGGCTCTAAGGTTGGGATACTAATTAGGCCAGAAGATATAATCCTTTCAAAGGAGATAGTCAAAACTAGCGCGCGAAACGTTCTAAGATCAAAAGTTGTGAAGATTACTAAATACGATGCGGCCATAGTAGATGTATTTATGGTTGCTGATAGCTTTCATCTGACATCAAGAATTACAGAAGAAGCCAGAGCCGACTTACAAATACATCAAGGCGACGAAGTGTTTGCTATGTTTAAGGCCTCTTCTCCTCAGGTGGTTCGTGAAGAAGAAAAAGAAGAAGAATAACCTAGGATGGAAAAAAAAACTCGATGCAAATGAAGAAAGCTGGATTGATGTATATAATAATATTTATTCGCCTTTGTAGGTTGGATTGTATACAGCATTATCTTATTAAAGAAGATACGGTATTACTTAACTTATAATGTCTTCAGATAGTAACGTAGAAGCCGAAACTCCAGAAAACAAAAAATTAAAGGATAAGATGGAGGAAGATAAAGAATTAGAATCGGTAGAAGTTGAATCAACAGGTGGAGGAATGGGCGCAGGAGGAGGAGGCTAAGTCCAACCTACACTGTCTTCGGCAAGCATTTGGAATTTTGTTTCGGCACAGGAAGAAAGAAAAATGAGTAGCTCAGAGTTATGCTTCAAGAGTATGCTCTTGATGTTCAAATGTCACTAGTGTACCTATGCCATAGTTCTTCTGTCAGCTACGTATTTTTTGCAGCAGAAAATAATCACGTATATAAAAGCGGGAAGCTATTTTCCTGTTCTCTGGCACAATTACGAGTAATTAGGCTAATCACGTTTTTACAGTCACATTATTGAAAAAATATTCTTAGAAATAACGAAAATCACATCATACTTTTTCGATTACAAGGATATATTCACTGAGAGATAAGCCATGATCTACGAGCCAATAGTATTTCCCCACTATCTGAATTTATTTTTTGTAAAATTGATAAAAATAGCTAGAAATCGTTCAAGCCCTCTAGCCAAACCGCTATACTGATCTAAAGGTTCAAACTAGTAGCCAAACCCAATTAAGATAGTAATCCTATTTTTTGTACCCAATCAAATTATACTCGTATTGAAGCTGGTTCTGACTATTATAGACTTGTGCTTTAATCGGAAGAGGGGCGTGCTGATCTATCCAAATACGACTAGTTTTGGAACCAATAGTATAAGATAATATAAAGGTGTTGAATGTTCCTGCAGTTGTTCGGATCTTTTCTTGAGCGGTTACTTTTACAGGAATCGTTGCTACATTTGTGCTAATCGAATTCCATTCCGCTCCCACTACAAGATATTCTGGTTGCAATGCAATATCTCTAATTTCGAGTATAGAAGATTCTATTGGTTCATAAAATGGCAGAAAATCCTGGCTGATTGGATGAGAAGCAGCATTAGTTAATTGTTGTTTTGATAAGAAGATGGTTCCTTCCTTGATATTACTGCTCGAAGATATTGTCTGCATATTTATTGAAGGTGACTGTTTTGTTTCATTAATAATGTGGATCGTCACTTTCCAATCATTATTATTAAGAATGCCATTAGTTTCATCCTGAGCAAAATCCAGAGAGACAAATGAATTTATTAGTGAGCTATTTGAGCCTAGGCTGCTCCAAGGAGAGTCATGCGATCCTATCCTGGTCAATGAATAGTTTAGCATAGTACCTGCGCGTACATTTCCACCTACGGCCCACAGATTAGAAGCAGTCGGAGGATTAAATAACGAAGGGCCAGGACCTGAAAAACCGCCGTTCACAGCAATTATTATAATACTCACACTTATTCCAAAAGCGGCCATGATTCCGGACAGCAATAAAACCATGTGTTTAAGATACACAATAATACAATTTCTTCTTAGCAGTTATATACGATGCTAAGTACTGTTATTATTTGATCTATCAATAATTCGGCTTGGTCGGTGCTTCTATATGAGACACTGGAAGAGTTCTTTTTATGATGGCATAAATTCTAATGGGCATCTGTGGATTTCAATTATATGCGTGTCTGTAAAGCAGAATTCATAAAGAAGGCTATTATCTAGCATGGTAGATTTAAGAAAGTACAGACAAAACTGACGATGTGGTTATTCAGTTGACTTTGTTAATATACCGGCTGCCAAAGGATTTGAATCTAGAACTAGCTCATCAAAAATATCTGATATATTTATGATGAGATATTATACTATTAGATATGTTTGAGGCAATAAAAAAAAAGTTTCAGTTTAAATTTAGAGATAGGATCACTGCTGCAAATATATTGGCTGCCGCATTGATCGACAGTATCACTAAAGAGGAGCTGAGAAATAATGGGGTATCGGTGCTAGGTATTCCACGCGGTGGAATAGTGCTAGCAGACGTGATAGCAACAAAACTCAAAGCTTCGCATTTTGATCTTGTTATACCGAGAAAATTAACAATACCAAACAACGAAGAGGCTGCTTTTGGTGCGATAATGAGTGACGGCACCACTTACATCGATTATAGAACTGTTAGAGATTTAGACATACCACGAGATTACATCGAAAGAGAAAAAAGTAGACAGCTGCAGGAAATTGAGCGTAGATATGCTCTATACACGCAAAAGAAACCCCAGGAGGCGTATGTAAAAAAAATCGACGGCCAGTGGACGACAACAACAACAATTTTAGTAGATGACGGAGCAGCCTCAGGTGCTACGATGATAGCTGCTGCCAGATCAGTTAGAAAGGCAATATCTCCGAATAATAAATTAATTATCGCACTACCTGTAGCTCCAAGAGATACAGTGAATAATTTGCTAAGAAAGGAAGCAGATTACATAGAAGTTGTTACGAAACCTTCATTTTTCAGTTCTGTAGGACAATACTACCAAAATTTCGAGGCTGTCAACGATGAAAAGGTTATAGAGATTATGAGAAAGGATAGACATACACATGCCTAACTCGAGGCTAACTTGAAGCTTCTCAATCAGCATGACCTTTTTAGGTAATACTTTTCTCATGGTATACTGGCCCTCCTTACAGTATGGTCATAATTAAAAATTTGTACTATTTAGCATTTCTAGCTAACTAGATTGGATGATGTTTCCAATTTTTGTCCCAACAGCATTCCAGTGTGTGCAAAGTTGTTACTCATTATTGCATCGGTATATTTTGGAAAAGTCGAACCATCAATACAAGAACCATGCATCGGAAATATCATGTTGGGATACAAATTAACTAGCCTCCTAGTCGTTTGTCTAACCGGTTCTTCACTCGCAAAGATCCCTGCACCTCTATAAAGGTTAATCATATCTTTTGATAGATCATCAGATGTTATTGGCTTATTGTCTCCTGGCTGTATAAACAAATCAGAGGGGAAGAGCGACTTTGTTGTTTCTTCAAAAACCATCATGCTATCCCAATGGTGTACGTGTGGAGTCATAATAAACTTGAATCTCCTTTTTCCAGTCTTCAGGATTTCGTTGTCCCAAAATGAAATATGATCTACTGGAACGTCATGCCATCCAGTCAAGTTTAATTTAGAAGTCAAGTCACTACATACTAGTTTTGCATCAGCAGAATCAAGAAATGCCATGCCACCCCATTCATCGCTCTCAAAATGCAAAAATGCTACATATGCTAACTTTTGCAACGGAATGACCTCTTTGACTTTTTCCTCTATTTTCTCGTACATTCCAATGGGGCCGGTGTGAATAAGGATGGGTCGTTCGTCATCAATCAAAAACTGGTTGAAGGTTATTCCAAAAGTGTCTACGAATCCTGATATCCTGTATACAGCATCATTGATTTGCGTAATTTTTACATCAACATCTTTGGCTGTATAGTATGACTTGCTAACCTCAGGCATGATAGACTAGGAAGATAAATGAAATGAAATGAATAAGAGTGTTGTCACATTTTGAAGTATTATCGAATCGAGCAAGTAATTAAATCAGAAGAAACAAGTACAATGAATACACTCAACTATTATATCCCCTGTGAGCTAAAACAGATATATCGGTATTTCCAACCTTAACCTACGGAATTGAAATGAAATTATGTCTGCACAAGAAGACAAGATCAGCACTGCATCGTCAAGTTATCAGCGTCAAACGATATTGAGTCTGTACAGTTCTGGAATCGATCGTGATGTGATCGCTCAGCAATTAGACATCGGGGTAGAAGAAATAGATAAGGTAATAGCAGAGGAGGAGCAGAAAACAAATAAAGAACAACAACCGACAGATACAAGTAAATCATACGACGTTTCTTCTATTGGCAATTCGTTTTATCTTGATGCCATAGTTAATATCGACTTAGCTATCGGAAATGCGCAAACCAGAATGTGGAAAGCACTGAAATCAGGTGGTGTTCAGTTTGACATTTCGATGGACGAAACAGATAAAATATTGCGAAAGTTTTCTAGATCCAAAGTCACGTTTGTAATATTGCATATAGATCTAGTTGGATCTACGCAGCTATCGATGACGTTACCTCTTGATAGACTCATAACTATAATTCAAACGTTTATTCAGGAAATGTCAACTGTAATAGCACTATACGGTGGATACGTCCTAAAGTATATAGGTGATGCGATTTTGGCGTTCTTCATAACGAATTCAGATAGAAACAGAGGCGATAATCCACAGAAACAGCAGCTATATTTGCCCTGCGTAAATGCAATTAATTGTGCTAGATCTATGATTAAGGTTATTGAGAACGGTATTAATCCAATTCTAAATCAATATGATTATCCTGAAATGAGCATACGAGTTGGAATAGATGTAGGCGAGACCGCATTAATTCAATACGGATGGGACATACACGCATTGGATGGAAAGCAGATAGTAAAGGAGCCCCATCATGATATTTTAGGTTACACTGTTAACGTTGCAGTAAAGATGACTAGCCTTGCGAAACCTAATGGTTTGGTCATAGGTCAATCAGTCTATGATATACTCGATGAAAAACAAAAATCTACGTTTGAGCTGCTTAAGTTAAATTCTACTTCATGGAATTACAGGGATGAAAAAACTGGCAATATCTATCATGTATATAGCAATAGAGAACAATAATAGGAGCGATAGGAGAGAATCGCTTTTACTCAACTCCGCTGTCAGTAATAGCTTAATTTAATTTAATTATTCAACGATCTCCTGATATTTCTTACGAAATTTCTGAAGAATTGCAGCGCTCATATGTGCATGCTGCTCATCAATTGCTTAGTTTTTCGTTCGAATTTGCTATCACTATATCCTTCGCACTAGGTGTTAAAAAACAACAAGTTCATATATTATATATTTAGTTGGCAGATGACCATTTGTTACTAATGTTAAGAATATAATAATATTGTATAAGAGTGTTGTACTTTCTGCAGCCCAGAATAAACAGGTCACAAGATGACATCAAGAGAATGAAAACCTCAGGTAACATCTGCAGTAGTTACTTTATCTTTATTTTTCTCAGCATCGATACCTTGAGCTTCACTTGGATTTCTAGTATCATGCAGCTTGCCATAGTTTGCTTCATAGCCTGCACAACATCCGTGTGGAGCAATAACATCTGAAACCTTTCCTAATACATCAGGACCATCATTCTCCACAAGCATACATTTTCCACCGCCCGCGTTAATCCAGTAAATGCAGTTGTAGCAGAAATATCCTTCGTGTAGGTTTGAGTCTGCAAATTTATCGTACTCTATATATGATGCTTTGAGCTTGTTGAATTTCTGAAACTTTGAGAGATTATCAATTGCTCCCACTTTTTCTTTGATCTTATCGGTAATTTTAGACATATTTTCCTATTTCACTGCTCCCTCAAAATGATTCCTTTAAGATTAACGTGTCTCATCCTCATTAGGATCCCATAGCGTACAAAGTCCATGCGGGGCTATAATTCCAGATTCTTTGTTGTATACATCAGGTCCACTATCCTCTACTATAGCACAATGATCAGGTTTGATAAAATATGTGCAATTGTAACAAAAGTAACCAGTATGAAAGTCTGCATTCTTAAAGTGTTCAATTTCTAAATAACCGGAAGTAGCCTTTGATAATTTTGGATATTGCTTATCAGTCGAGATATTGTTAGTGTTACTCATACCTGAATATTTTTCCTCCTCTAAACATATTAGCAGACCATATAATGACAATCATAGTATTAAACTGCTTTAGAAGCTTTTTCTAGTCAGGGTTGTAGCGGCAGTTTATCAAAAAATAGAATAAAGCATTGTGATAGCAGAGATCTGCTATCATAAACATTCTAGTATGTTATGTATTCCCATATAAATTTGCAATTTGATATTTTAATGATATTGCTAAAACGTAGACAATGGCTAAACTATGAAATTAGAAAATCTTATCTCACAGAATGTACTTCATAATCATACACGAATGTACGTAGTTCAAAATTGAGCTCAATATAAATAAAAGTCTGAAAATAGTTTTGTAATCACGATTGTGGTTTTATATGCCGTCGCTCCGACTCTTTGATAGGATAGTCATTGGCACTCATATCTCGTATACGCATCAAACCATCATCATCAAATTCCCAGTGCTCATTACCGTGAGTACGCATCCACTGAATTGGGTTAGAGGCATCTCTCCATTCGTATTCGAAACGCACGGAAATACGATTCCCTGTATAACACCAAAGCTCTTTCATCAGATGATAATCAAGCTCCTTAGCCCACTTTCGCCTTAGAAAATCAATTATAGCTCCTCTACCTGTGAAAAACTCAGTACGATTTCGCCATTTGGAGTCAGGAGTGTATGCTTGAGCTACAAGTTCTGGATTGCATGTGTTCCAAGCATTTTCAGCTACTTTAACTTTCAACTTAGCCTTCTCCCCATCAAATGGAGGTCTGAGTTCAATTGATTTAGTATTCACAATGCTAATATGGTTAAATAATATATGAAGACAGCATAATCATTTTCTTAAAAAGAAGATATATACTGCGTATCATGGTCTAAAGACTTCACGTTTCCATTTTTCAATTTCTATTTGATGCTTAATGAATTCCTTATGTAAGTATAGTCTTTCTGCTTGCTTCATTAGCGAGTGTTGTCTATGACGTTGATAGGACAAAATAGCAAACGCCAAGACTGTGCTTATTGCAAATCCAATAACCCATACCAGTTCTAAAGAAGAATATGACATATAGCACACATCATAATATAACCATATAATATTGGGAGACGCTTATTTAAACTGACCACAATTTTTGCTTTATCATCAGTGTCAGCTTCCATGTGACAGAAATATACAATACAATGTAGATAATTTTAGAAAGTATTTGATCGTAACATTGTCATTAAGCTCGTTGTACATGTATGTAGATGGTAACTCACAAAGAGCAACCAGGATAAGCAAATTTAGAAAGATATGTCTTAAGATCATGGAAGTTCTAGTGTGGTTGCATTTATGTCGTATCAAATCTCATTTTAGTAACCTTTGCCTTGAGTTATAT
>Ga0126310_10000075_pt1 | contig 26469 bp, 27 predicted proteins | sample Plot60_FD_92540 | JGI IMG/M metagenome (GOLD analysis project Ga0126310, IMG submission 92540) | Serpentine soil microbial communities from UC McLaughlin Reserve, CA, USA - Plot60 | ecosystem: Environmental > Terrestrial > Soil > Grasslands | place: USA: UC McLaughlin Reserve, Lake County... | reverse complement strand
CGTAGGCCGCGCCGGCCTCGCCGTACTCGTCGCCGTCGGCGCCCTCGCGCTGCTCCTCGAGCACGAGGTCCGGCTCGAGATGGGCGCCGGGGATGACCTCCTCCTGGCCTGCCTTCCCCCGGCCGCGACCACGCCGCCGCGGCTGCTCGGCGCCCGCCTCGCGCGACTCCTGCGAAGGCTCGGGCGGGGTGCCGCCGGCCGGCCCTTCCCCGGCGGGGGCTCGGTCGGCCGCGTCATCACCGGCAGCGGAGTCGGCGCTCTCCTCGGGAGCGGCCTCGCCAGCCTCCTCGGGCGCGCCAGCGCTCTCCTCCGGAGCGGCCTCGCCACCCTCCTCGGGCGCGCCGGCGCTCTCCTCCGGAGCGGCGTCGCCACCCTCCTCGGGCGCGGCAGCGCTCTCCTCCGGAGCGGCTTCGCCACCCTGCTCGGGTGCGGCAGCGCCCTCCTCCGGAGCGGCCTCGCCCGGCTCGCCGGGGGCGCCGGTGGCCTCGGGCTCCTGGCCCTCGGGCTGGTCCTGGCGCTCTTCGTCGGCCATCAGGCGTCGACCTCCATCGGCTCGGGCTTCTGGGCAGCGTGCGGGTGATCGGGCCCGGCGTAGACCTTCAGCTTGCGCAGCTGGGCCCGGCCCAGGCGGGTGCGCGGCAGCATGCCGCGCACGGCGAGCCGGACGACCTCCTCGGGGCGGCGCTCGAGCAGCTCTCCCAGGCTGCGGCTGCGCAGGCCGCCGGGGTAGCCGGAGTGCCGGTAGTAGAGCTTCTCCTCGCGCTTGTTCCCGCTCACCGCGACCTTCTCGGCGTTCACCACGATCACGAAGTCCCCCGTGTCCACGTGCGGGGTGAACTCCGGCTTGCGCTTGCCGCGAAGGGCGTCTGCCACGTGGGTGGCCAGGCGGCCGAGCGTCTTGCCGCTCGCGTCGACCACGAGCCAATTGCGCTCGCGTGTCGCCGGTGTGGCCACGTAGGTCTTCATAACGCAGAGGAGGCCGCCGAAGCGTCCGGCGGCCGGAGGCGCAAGTGTGGCACAAGGCGCGCGCGCTGTGGGCGCCGGGGAGGAGGCTATACTCGCCGCGCCAAAATCAGAGCCTGCCGAGTCCCCGTGGCAAACGCCGTAGCCGCTGGGGAGCGGGGGAACCGATCGGGGGCCGTAGAACAGGTCCCCGGAGGGGCGAATCGGCCTCGAGGCGCCAGCCTCGGCGGCCGTAGCGTTGCTCTTTCGACGCGAGCCCGTCAGCTAACCCCGTAGGCCGGAGAAAGAGAGGCCCACCAGTTGGGACACAGCCGCGTTTACGGGGGACGTCGCGCAGCCGCAGCCGGCCTGCTCGGGCTTGCATGCGCCGCCACGGGGGCCGGCGGCGCCAGCGCCCAGGCCAGCTCTGGCGGTGGCGCGGTATGGGTGGCGAAGCCCGCGATCTCGAAGGTCTCCTGTCTGCGCGGCTGCGCCTCGCGCAGGCGCGCGCAGGGCGGCAGCACGCTGAAGATCACCGGCTCGGCCCTCGGCTCGGTCGCGAAGATCGTGTTCCACGGCAGCCAGGGCCGGGGTGACGACGTCGAGTGGAAGGTCCGCGCGGGCAGCAGCGGCCGGCTGAACGCCCGGGTGCCGGTGGGAGCGGTCAGCGGGCCCGTCTCGCTGGTCACCGGCGGAGGCGTCAGGTCGCGGCGTACGCAGACAATCGCGATCCTGCCGGCCCCGCCTCCCGCGCCCAACCCCACGCTCACCCCCGCGCCCGGCCCCCAGGCGCCCGGCGCGCCGCGGCTGGAGACCGGCACCAGCCGAACTCAGGTGTTCGTAGGCGCGCTCAGGGCTGTCACGTTCTCCTACCGCGTCAGCTCGAGTTCCGCGGTGGGAGTCGAGCTCGTGCGCGCGGGCGACGGCGCCGTGGTGCAGAGCTGGTCGCCGCCGGCCGCGCCGGCCGGCCAGGTCCAGACGATCGAATGGGCCGGAACGCTCGGCAAGCAGGCCGCGCCCCCCGGCCGCTACGCGTTCAGGCTCACTGCCAGGGGCGCCGACGGCCAGCAGGCCCGCAGCTCCCAGGCCCAGGACTACGGCCGCGATGCCTTCGACCTCTACGACCACGTCTTCCCGATTCGCGGCCGCCACGCCTACGGGGGCGCCGCCGGGCGCTTCGGGGCAGGCCGCGCCGGCCACACCCATCAGGGCCAGGACACCTTCGCGAATTGCGGCACCCGCCTGGTGGCCGCGCGCGGCGGCACGATCAAGTACTCCGGCTATCAGCGCCTGGCGGGCTACTACGTGGTGATCGACGGCGCCGCCACGGGTATCGACTACGCCTACATGCATCTCGCCGAGCCCTCCCCGTTCAGGACCGGCGACCGCGTCTACAGCGGCCAGCGCATCGGCTCGGTGGGCGACACGGGCGACGCCCACGGCTGCCACCTGCACTTCGAGTTGTGGACCGCTCCGGGCTGGTACAGCGGCGGCCACCCCTTCGATCCCCTGCCGTCGCTGCGGGCCTGGGACGGCTGGTCCTAGGCATGGCCGACTACACCGTCGCGACGCTCGAAGAGATCCCCGACGTCTCCGGCGACTACCCGGGTGAGATGCGCATGAGCGCCGCGGCGGAGCTCGGCAACGAACAACTCGCCTTCACGTGGCGACGGATGCCCCCGCAGACCGGCGGCAAGGGCGCCTACGGTCACCGCCACAGGAACGACGAGGAGATCTACTTCATCCTCGGCGGCACCGTCGAGTTCAAGCTCGGGGACGAGGTTCTCGAGCTGGGGCCGGGGACGGTGGTGCGCTGCGCCCCCCAGGTCGTGCGCTCGGTCTGGAACGAAGGCCCTGAGGACGCGGTTCTGCTGGTCGTCGGGCGGCGCTCCGACGACCCGAGCAAGGACGTGGAGACGGTCGAGGGCTTCTGGCCCGCCCAGTAGACGTGTCCGGAAGTATCGGCTGGAACTTCGGTGAAAGAGGCGGAATCGCCCCTAACGACTTCGCCTCACTCGACGCGCTCGCCGAGCGGCTAGGTCATTCCCACTCGATCGTGCCCGGCGGCTTGGACGTGATGTCGAGCGTGACCCGGTTGACCTGCGCGATCTCGTTGATCATGCGCGAGGCGACCCGCTCGAGCAGGTCGTAGGGCAGGCGGGCCCAGTCGGCGGTCATGGCGTCGTCGCTCGTGACCGCCCGGATGACCACGACGTAGCCGTAGGTGCGGCCGTCGCCTTGCACACCGACGCTGCGCAGGTCGGCGGGCAGCACGCAGAACGACTGCCAGAGCTCGCGATAGAGGCCGGCTGCGCGGATCTCGTCCTGGAGGATCGAGTCGGCGTCGCGCAGGATGTCGAGGCGCTCCTTGGTGACCTCCCCGCCGACGATGCGGATGCCCAGGCCGGGCCCCGGGAAGGGCTGGCGCCAGACCAGGCGCTCCCCCAGGCCGATTTCGGCTCCCACCTGGCGCACCTCGTCCTTGAACAGCATGCGCAGCGGCTCGACCAGCTCGAACTCGAGGTCCTCGGGCAGGCCGCCCACGTTGTGGTGCGACTTGATCGTGGCCGCGCCGGTGCCGCCGCCCGACTCGATCACGTCCGAGTAGAGCGTGCCCTGCACCAGGTAGCGCGGGTTGCCGAGCCTTTCCGCCTGCTCCTCGAACACCCGAATGAACTCCTCGCCGATCGCCTTGCGCTTTTGCTCCGGGTCGCTGACGCCGGCAAGCCGGTTCAGGAAGCGCTGCTCGGCGTCGACAGCGACCAGGGGCACCTTGAACTGGTCACGGAAAGCGGCCACGACCTGATTGCCCTCGTTCTTGCGCATCAGCCCGTGGTCGACGAACACGCATGTGAGCTGGTCCCCGACCGCCTTGTAGGTGAGCAGCGCCGCCACCGAGGAGTCGACGCCGCCGGAGAGGCCACAGATCACCCTGCCGTCTCCCACCTGCTCGCGGATGCGCGCGATCTGCTCCTCCGCCACAGAGGCCGCCCTCCAGGACATGTCGCAGCCGCAGACGTCGCGAAGGAAGGTGTCGAGGATCTTGGTGCCGTAGGGCGTGTGCACGACCTCGGGGTGGAACTGGATGCCGTAGAGGCCTCGCTCGGCGCTCTCCAGCGCGGCCACCGGCGACTCCGTCGAGGACGCCAGCGCGTCGAACCCCGGCGGCGGCGCGAAGACCGTGTCGCGGTGGCTCATCCAGCAGCTCTGCTCGGCCGGCACCCCGCGGAGCAGGCGGCCGTGGTTCGTGACCGTGAGGTGCGAGCGCCCGAACTCGCCCACCTCGGCGCCCTCCACCCTGCCGCCCAGGGCGAGCACCATGGCCTGCATGCCGTAACAGATGCCGAGCACCGGAATGCCGAGCTCGAGCAGCTCCCCGCGCAGCCTCGGAGCGTCTTCGGCGTAGACGGAGGCGGGCCCGCCCGACAGCAGCAGGCCCTTGGGCCGGCGGCGCTCGATCTTCTCGAGCGGGACGTGGTGGGGCAGCAGCTCCGCGAAGACGCCGCACTCGCGAATGCGCCGAGCGATCAGCTGGGAGTACTGGCCGCCGAAGTCGAGGACCAGGACCTCATCTGTGGCTGTCGCGGAGTCGGCGGGGCGCTGCTCGACCGTCGAAGCCGCGTCGGTCACTCGCCGACGAGAGCGGGATCCGCAGTGGGGGTGGCCGGCTCGTGCGGGACGGCGGAGCCGTTGGTGACCCCATCGGCCGCCGGGGCCGCCTTGGCGGCCGACACAGCGCCCATGCCGATGGCCTGGTCGCGCTGGAGCTGCTTGCCCTCGGTCTGAAGCGACGGGGCGACCATGACCTCGGCGCGGTGGAACGAGGGGATGTCCTCGTAGCCGCACGTGGCCATCGACGTGCGCAGGCTGCCCATCAGGTTGAAGGTGCCGTCGTTCTCGTGCGCGGGGCCGAGCAGGATCTGCTGGAGCGTGCCGTTCTGGGTGGTCTTCACGCGCGCGCCGCGCGGTAGTGACGGGTGGAAGGTGGCCATGCCCCAGTGGTAGCCGTGCCCCGGTGCCTCGAAGGCGCGCGCCAGGGGCGAGCCGATCATGACCGCGTCGGCGCCGCAGGCGAAGGCCTTGGACACGTCGCCGCCGTTGCGCATGCCGCCGTCGGCGATGACCTTGACGTACTCGCCGGTCTCGAGCATGTGCTGCGAGCGTGCCGCCTGGACGTCGGCGATGGCCGTGGCCTGCGGGACGCCGATGCCGAGCACGCCGCGTGTGGTGCAGGCAGCGCCCGGGCCGACGCCCACGAGCACCCCCACGGCGCCGGTGCGCATGAGGTGCAGGCCGGTGGAGTAGGAGGCGCAGCCGCCGACTACGACCGGCACAGGAACCTCGCGGATGAACTCCTTCAGGTTGAGCGGCGGCCGCGACTCGTCGGTGGACACGTGCTCGGCCGAGATCACCGTGCCCTGGATGACGAGGATGTCCAGCCCCGCCTCGACGGCGGTCTCGTAGAAGCCGCGCACGCGTTGCGGTGTGAGCGAGGCCGCGGCCACGACGCCCTCCGCCTTGATCTCGCTGATGCGCTTGGCGATCAGCTCCGCCTTGATCGGCTCGCTGTAGATGCGCTGCATCTCGAGCGTGGCCTCCTCCTTGGGGAGACGGGCGATGCGCTCCAGCTCCGCGCCGGCGTCGTCGTAGCGGGTCCAGATGCCCTCGAGGTTGAGCACCGCAAGCCCGCCGAGCTTGCCCACGATGGCGGCTGTCTGCGGCGACACCACACCGTCCATGGCGGAGGCCAGCAGCGGCAGCTCGAAGCGGTAGGGGCCGAGCGTCCAGGTGATGTCGATGTCGTCCGGATCGCGCGTGCGCCGCGAGGGCACGATCGCGATGTCGTCGAACCCGTAGGCGCGGCGCCCCTTCTTGCCCCGACCGATCTCTACTTCCATGGCGGCATCCTAGGTTCGACGGCGGACGAAGCCCTGACCTTACTAGCCGCCGATGTGCACGGCCGGGGCCTCGAGCGTCTCGACGCCGACGTCCGGAGCGAGTCGCTCTACCTCCCGCGGATCGACCACTCCCGCCCCGAAGTGCTGGGTCGATTCGGCCCCGCAGGCCACACCGAAGGAAAGGCACTCCTGCGCGGGGCGGCCGGCGTAGCGGGCCGCCACGTAGCCGGCCAGGAAGGCGTCGCCGGACCCGACCGACGACACCGGCTCGAGCGGCTCCAGGGTGGCGCGGTACATGCACACCGAGCCCTGGCCGTTCGCGCCGTCGGCGAGCAGGGCCAGGCAGCCGTCCGGCAGCGTCATCAGCGCCTCGCTGGCCCCCAGGCCGATCATCTCTCGCACCGCCGTCCGGCGGTCGTCGTCGTCGGCGAACTCGTGGCCCACGAGCTCCTCGGCCTCGAGCTCGTTGGGGCTGACCACGTCGGGGCCCGCGCGCGTGGCCAGCCGCAACGGCTCGCCCTCCGAGTCGAGCACCACGGTGACGCCGAGCTTCTTCAGCTCGTCGACCAGGCGCGCGTAGGCGGTCGCATCGACGCCCCGTGGCAGGCTGCCGGCGAACACGCAGACGGCGGCGCCCTTCGCGAGGTAGAGGAGCTTGTCGACGAACAGCTCCAGCTCGCCCTCCTCGACCTTCGGGCCGCGCTCGTTGATCTCGGTCTGCTCGCCGGTGGTGGGATCGACCACCGCGGTCGACATCCGCGACTCCTCCCGGATGCGCACGAAGTCGTTGAGGATCGCCTCCTCGGTGAGGTGCTCGATGATGCGCGTGCCGGTCGGCCCACCCGCGAAGCCCGTGGCGATCACCGGCTGGCCGAGCGCCTTGAGCGCCCGCGCCACGTTCACGCCCTTGCCCCCGGCCATCGCCGCCTGCTCGACGGCCCGGTGACGGCGCCCGAGCCTGAAGTTCGGGACCGCGAGGGTCTTGTCGATCGCGGCGTTGAGGGTGACTGTGATGATCATTCCCGCACGAGCCGCAGCCGGACCCGCAGCCGCAGCGTAGCGCTCACGAGCACGGCGAGCATGGCGAGGACCACCAGCAGCGCGATCGGCAGGGAGACGCCCGTCAGGAGCTTTCGCAGCGGCCCGGCGCCGGGCACCGCGTGGGCCGTGACGAGGTCCACCCGCCCCACCGGCCGGCCGGCGCGCAGCACCGTGACCGTGCCCACCCGCCTGCGGGCGGGCAGCGGGCCCTCGAGCTTCGCCGGTGCGGTCACGCGCCGCTCGACGGGCTGGCCGCTGCGGGCCGTGACCGTGAGCCCCTCGCGCGGGATCAGCGCGACGCGCCGCTCGCCGAAGTGCTGCACCTCGGCGCGCGCCAGCGGCCGGCGGCCGTCGAGGGCGCGCTCGCTGCGAAAGCGCGACAGCCCCCAGCGCAGCAGAGCCAGCGTGTCGCTGTCGCGTGCGGCCTCGCCGGGCTCGCCCATCACAACCGTGACCACCCGCGCGCCGCCGCGGCCGTGGCCGGTGCCGACCAGCAGGTAGCCGGCCTGCTGGGTGTGCCCGGTCTTCACGCCGTCGACGAAGGCGTAGCGGGCGACGAGGTCGTTGCGGTTGTCTACCAGGCGTCGCCGCGCGCCCGACTCCAGCACAGCCGCGGGCATGTCGACCACGCGCGCGAAGCGCCGGTTGTGCAGCAGCCGGGTGGCCAGCTGCGCTAGGTCCGCGGCCGTCGAGTAGTTGCCGGCCTGGTCCAGGCCGACCGGGTTGGCGTAGCTCGTGTCGCGCAGGCCGAGCTGGCGGGCCCGCTCGTTCATCTGCTCGACGAAAGCCTTGCGCGAGCCGGAGATGCCCTCGGCCAGCGTGACCGCTGCATCGTTGGCGCTCTCGAGCAGGAGCGCCTCGAGCAGGTCGCGCACCCGCATGCGCTCGCCCCGTCGCAGGTTGATCTTCGACTCCTGGGACAGCGCGTCGTAGGCCGGGGCGGTGAAGGTCTCCGACGGCCGCGCGCGCTCGAGAGCGAGCAGGGCGGTCATCAGCTTGGTGGTGCTGGCGATCGCTCGCCGCTGGCCGGGGTTCTTGCCGAACATCAGCGCGCCATCGGAGGCGTCGACCACGATCGCCGCCTTGGCGCTTCCCACCTCCGGCGGCGCGGCGGCGGCCGGGCAGGCGGCCGCCGCCGGCGCGAGCAGCGCCAGCGCGAGCGTGCAGAGGCGTGTCGCCACTAGCGCAGCTTGATCTTCTGCCCGGACACGAGTGCCTGCGGATCCAGGTCGGGGTTCAGCTCGAGCAGCTTCTCTACCGGCACGCCGGTCTTCTCCGAGATGCCCCCGAGGGTGTCGCCGACCTTGACGGTGTAGGTGCCGCCCTGGGTGGTGCGACGCTCCGTGGTGGTGCGCTGCTTCTGCGTGGTGCTGGTGCGTGCGGCCTCGGTGCTCGTGGACCGGCCCTCCCTCGCGCCGTCGTCTCCCCCGGAGGTCAGGACGATCGCGAAGAAGGAGAACGCGAACAGCACCAGCGCCACGGGCGCCAGGATGCGAAGTGGGCTGCGGCTTCCCGGGTCGGCCATGGGTCCGGCCGCAGAGCATATGGGCGCCGGGCGCGGTCAGAGGGACCAGGCCGCGGCGCGCAGCTCCTCGGCCGCCGCGGCGGCCGCCGCGGCGGGCTCGCCGCCGCGCTGCGCATGGGCCCCCACGATCGAGCGCGAGGCGGTCACGAGGCCCGCAGCGGGATGCGGGCGGAAGGCGGCGCCGAGATCCTCGACCCGGCCACCCTGGGCACCGACTCCGGGCAACAGGAAGATCGCCCGCGGCATCAGCTCGCGCAGGCGAGCCAGCAGTCCCGGCCGGGTGGCCCCGGCCACCGCCCCCACACAGGACAGCCCGACCGCGCCGGTGTGGGGGGCGCCCAGCTCGTGGGCGAGGCGGGCGAGCCGCTCGTGCAGCGGTGGATCGCCGGCGTCCTGGAGCTCCGCGGCCCCGGGGTTGGAGGTGCGCACCAGCAGGAAGCACCCGGCGCCGGCGCCCACCGCGGCCTGAACGAGCGGCTCGAGCGAGTCGCGGCCCAGCAGCGGGTTGGCCGTGAAGGCGTCGGCGCCGAGTCCGGCCACGGTCCCGAACGGGCCTTCGGTCCAGCCCACCAGCGCCTGCGCGTAGGCGCGGGCGGTCACCGGCACGTCGCCGCGCTTGCCGTCGGCGATCACGAGCAGCCCCTGCTCGCGCGCCGCCGCGGCGGCGTCCTCGAGCGCGCTCCAGCCTGGCGCGCCCAGCCGCTCGAAGCAGGCGAGCTGGAGCTTGACCGCCACGCAGCTGGGACCGCCGGCTTCGATCGCGGCGCGGCAGTGGCGAGCGACCGCGGCCGCGGTGGCCTGCGCGGGATCCTCCGCCGCGTCCCCGCCCACGGCCTGCGGCCAGAGCGCGGCGGGGTCTGGATCGAGCCCCAGCACGACGCGGCTGCGGCGCTCCTCGACGAGCGCCGCAAGCCGGTCGGCAAAATGCGTCACCTAGCGGGCCCTCGGGGCGATACCGGGCCCGGCAAGTAAGCAGGCGTCGATTGGTGCCCTCCGCGCGAGCGACCGATGACGCCGCCAGGCGACGCTACGCAGGCGGCTAGCTCTTGACGGCCTTCTTGAGGGCGCTTCCGGCGGAGAACTTCGGCACCTTGCTGGCCGGTATCTGGATCTTCTCGCCGGTCTGGGGGTTCACGCCCTGGCGGGCGCCGCGGTCGCTGACAGAGAACTTGCCGAAGCCGGTGAAGTTGACGTCACCGCCGCGCTTCAGGGTCTCCTCGACCACGATGATGAACGCATCGACCGCCTTGCCTGCCTCGCTCTTGCCGATGTCGGCCTCCGAGGCCACCTGGTCGACGAACTCTTGCTTTGTCACGCAATCCTCCTAGTTCTGGGTCGGCGGAACGTAACAATGCCCGCGGAAAAGCGCTACGACCCCGAGACCGACATTCGGCGGATCAGCACCGGCGGGGCCTTGACGCTGCCGCCGAACGGGACCCAACGCCCCTCGGCGCCGACTCCCTCTACCGCCCTGAGCATCGAGACCAGGTCGCTCGCGATCGTCAGCTCGCGGACCGGCGTGCCCAGCTCCCCGTTCTCGATCAGCCGGCCCGACGCGCCCACGGAGAAGGTGCCGGAGACGGGATTGACGCCGGAGTGGAGGCCCGCGACGTCGGTCACGTAGAGGCCCTCGCCGGCCGTCGCGACGAGCTCTGCGAGCGTGCCCTCCCCCGGCTCCACGATCAGGTTGGTCGTGCCAACGGCCGGCGGCGAACGGTAGGAGCCGCGGCTGGCGTTGCCGGTGGTGGCACGACCGGCCTTGCGCGCGGTTCGCGTGTCGAACAGGAAGGTCTGAAGGCGCCCGCCCTCGATCAGGGCCGTGCGACGGCTGGCGGCGCCCTCGCCGTCGAACGGCGCGCTGGCCGGCCCGTCGGGATCGGTGGCGTCGTCAGCGAGCGCCAGCGCAGGGTCGGCGACGTCTTCGCCCTCGCGGTCGGCGAACAGCGAGCGCCCGCGCTGCACGGCGTCGGCCGAGAGCATCGAGCCGATGAAGCCCATGAACGACGCCGCGACGAAGGCGTCGAGCACCACCGGGCAGCGGCGGCTCCGGGGCTGGCGCGCGCCCACGAGCGCGCGCGCCCGCTCGCCCGCCTCCCTGCCGATGGCGTCCGCGTCCAGCCGCCCGGGGTCGCGCGCAAGTCCCACCCCTAGGCCGGTCATCAGATCCGAGCCCTCGCCGGCGAAGGCGGAGGCGTAGGACCAGGCCTCGGTGGAGGCGTAGCCGGCCGCGAAGCCGCGGGAGTTGGCGATGGCCACGCTGCTCTCCGCGTCGGAGTAGACGGCGTTCTCCACCTGCGTCACCCCGTCGACAGCGCGTGCCGCGCGCTCGACGTCGAGCGCCAGCTCGACCTTTCGCTGCGTCGACCAGTCCTCGAGCCCTGCCGAGCGCAGCCCGTCGACCTCGGCGGCGCCGAATTCCTCCGGCAGGCCATCGTCCTCGTCGGGATCGGCCACCGCCGCGGACTCGTAGGCGGCCCGCGCCACACCGCCGACTCCCTCGTCGCTCAGGTCCGTGCCGTACGCGTAGCCGGAGCGCTCGGCGGTGAAGGCGCGCACGCCGACGCCGCGTCCGCCCGCGTCGCTCAGGCTCTCCACCTTCCCCTCGTACACGCGGACGTTGCGGCTGACGCCGCTCTCGGCCCAACCCTCGGCGTCATCGGCGCCGGCGTCGAGGGCCGCCTGCACCGCGCGGCGCGCCGCGGCCTCGAGCTCCCCGTCGCTCACTCGCCGGTCCCGCCGACCGTGAGCCGGCGAATGCGCACGTGGGGCTGTCCCACCCCGGCCGGCACGCTCTGCCCGGCCTTGCCGCAGTAGCCGGTGGCGATGTCGAGGTCCGAGGCGATGCCGTCGATGGCGGCGAGCGCCTCGAGCCCGTTGCCCACCAGCGTCGCCCCGCGCACGGGCGCCGTGACCTCGCCGTCCTCGATCAGGTAGCCCTCGGAGACGCCGAACACGAAGTCGCCGGTGGCGGGCTCGACCTGCCCGCCGCCGAAGGAGACGGCGTAGAGGCCACGCTCGACGCCGGCTATCAGGTCGTCGGGCGTGGCCTCGCCGGGCGCGAAATAAGTGTTGGTCATTCGCGGCACCGGGACATGGCGAAACGACTCCCGGCGGCCGTTGCCCGTGGAAGCGACCCCGTCCTTGCGCGCGCGCAGGAGGTCGTAGAGGTAGGAGGTGAGCTCCCCCTCCTCGATCACGGTCGTGCGCCGGGTGGGCGTGCCCTCGTCGTCGATGCCGTCGCTGCCCCACTCGCCTCTCCTGCGCCCGTCGTCATAGGCGGTGACGAACGGCTCCGCGACCTGCTCGCCGAGCTTGCCCGCGTAGACGCTGGCGCGCTTCTGCACGGCGTCGGCCTCGAGCCCGTGTCCCACCGCCTCGTGCAGCAGGACGCCGCCGAAGCCGTTGCCCACGACCACGGGCAGCCGCCCGGTGGGCGCGTCGACCGCCTCGAGCATGGTCAGCGCCTTGCGGGCGGCGGACTCCGCGACGGCCTCCGGGTCCTCGACGAGCAGCTCCCAGCCGGCGTGGCCGCCGCGGGTGTCGGTTCCGGTCTCCACCCGGCCGTCGCTGCGCGCCACCACCTGCGCGCTCAGCCTGACGCGGGTGCGGTCGTCGGCGGCCGCCAGCCCGTCCGAGTTGAAGACCTGCACCCGGCGGCGGCCCTCGGCGTAGCCCACGCGCGCCTGGGCCACCTCGCCGCCTGCGGCGCGCGCTCGCGCGTCGCAGGCCCGCAGCAGCTCCGCCTTTGCGGCCGCTTCGACCTCCTCCGGCCGGCTGCCGATCGGGTGTATGTCCTCGGGCTCGGCCGCGTGCACGGCCGCGGGCGCGCGGGCCTGGCCGCGAACGGCTTCCGCGACCGAGCCGGCCACCCGCAGCAGGTCCGGCTCGGCAAGCCCGTCCACGTACCCGTAGTAGCTGGCGTCACCCTCGACCACCCGGACACAGGCGCCCAGCTCCAGGCCGTCTACGGGGCGCTCCACCTTGCCGTCGTCGAGCGACAGGCGAAACCCGTGGCGGGACTCCGCGTAGAGCTCGGCGAGGTCGCCGCCCCGCCGCAGTGCCGCCTCGAGGACACGACCTGCCAGCTCGGGCTGCACGAGCGTCACGCGTCGTCCTTCGGCGCGCCCGCGAGCTGAACCATCCGCTCGCTGAGCTCCAGCACGCGGGCATGGCCACGCGCCTCGGGCTGCAGCAGCCGGGCGTGGCCGGCGGCGTCGTACACCAGCACGCGCGGCTCACGGTCGCGCGCCATCCGCCGCATCGTTGCCGCCATGCCCTCCGCCAGGCCGGTGGCCCGGCCGATCGGGCCCTTGCGCTCCTTCAAGTGGCCGCCTCGCGGGTCACGACGGGGGGGCCGCCTTCCAGCTCGGCGAGCACCGCGCGCAAGTCGTAGAGCATCAGCGACGAAAGGGCCTGGCGGCGCGCCACCACGGCCAGCGTCCAGCGCGGTGTGCGGGACGCGAACACGGCGCCGCCGGGCACCTGCGCCTCGACCTGCTCGGCGGGCTCCTCGGAGCCGCTCGAGTCGACCGCCTCGAACAGCTGACGGGCCAGGGATGCGAGCTCCTCGGCTCGAGCCCGGTCGGGCTCGGTGCTGCCGGCCAGCGAGCCCGCTGCATCGAGCAGCACGGCCGCGCGCGCATCGACGGAGAGGGTGCAGAGCCGCTCGGGCGTTCGCTCCGGGTTGGGCGTCACGGCCGCCATCGCGGTCACAATACTCGCGTGCCACTGTCGCGAATCTCATGGCTCGTCACGGTCGGGATCTGCCTGATCACGGCGCTTTTGCTGCTGCTCTCGGGCTACGCCGGCTACTCGGGGATCCTGCTCGCGGTGGCCGCCGCGGCGGCGGTCAACCTGATCTGACCGGCGGGTCAGCCGCGTCCTGGGGCTCGAGGTGAATGAGCACGTCGGCCCCGCGAAGGCCGCGTCTGATCTCGGCCTGCAGCTGGTGGCTGACCTCGTGCGCGCGCCGCAGCGTGGTGCCTTCGCGGAACTGCACGTGCAGGTCGACGTAGCGGCGGCTTCCGGCCCGGCGGGCGCGCAGCTTGTGGAAGCCCGCGACCTCGGCGAAGCCCGCCCTGTCGATCGCCTCTCTCACGGCGTCGAGCTCGTGCGGGGGCAGCGCCTCGTCTACCAGCACCCGTGAGGAGCGGTTGATGATCCTGATGCCCGCGTAGACGATCGCACCGGCCACCACCAGGGCCACGGCCGGGTCGAGCTGCTGCACTCCGGTGACCTCCACGAGCACGAGCGCGACCAGCACCCCCAGCGAGGTGGCAGCGTCCGTGCGCAGATGAGCGGCGTCACCCTCCAGCGCCGGGGAGTCGGTGGCGCGCGCCCGCCGGTAGAGATAGCTCGACACGCCCACGTTGGCCACGGTGGAGAACGCGATCACCGCGATGCCGAAGCCGAGCTGGTCGACCTCGGCGCCCTCCGCCAGCCGGCGCACCGACTCGAACACGATCACCGCGGCGCCTACGAGGATCAGCATGCCCTCGATCGCCGCCGACAGGTTCTCGACCTTCTGGTGGCCGTAGGGATGCGACTCGTCTGCGGGCTCGTCGGCCTTCCGCACCGAGAAGAAGGCGATCACCGAGGCAAGCAGGTCGATGCTCGAGTGGACCGCCTCGGTGATGATCGCGATCGAGCCGGTGATCACCCCCGCCGTCAGCTTGAACGCGATCAGCAACGAGTTCGAGAGGATCGACACCGCTGCGGCGCGCGTCTTCGTGGGCGCCTGCGCGGCCGGCCCGACGGCCCTCGCGGGCGCGCCAGCCGCGTCGGCTATGCGAGCGCGGGAGAACATCCGCGTCAACGACGCCTCGGCCCCAGCTCGAACGCCCCGCGCAACCGTGGGGGGCCGGGCTCGAGCTCGCCCAGGCGACGTTTCAACTCGCGGGCGGCCCGGCCGCGGTGGCTGATGGCGTCCTTCTCCTCGCGCGAGAGCTCGGCCATCGTGCGCCCGTCGTCGAGGTCGGCGGGCACGAAAGCGGGGTCATAGCCGAAGCCGCCGTCCCCGCGCGGCTCGTGCGTCAGCTCGCCGTAGCAGCGGCCCTCCGTGACGATCTCCTCACCACCCGGCTCCACGTACACGAGCACGCAGACGTAGGCCACGCGCGGGTCGCTGCCCGGCGGCACGGCGCGCAGCAGCTTGGCGAGGTTCTCCTCGTCGCCTGCGCCGTCGCCCGCGAAGCGGGCTGAGAAGACGCCGGGCGCGCCGCCCAGCGCGGCCGCCTCGATGCCGGAGTCGTCGCCCAGCGCCAGCCGGCCGGTGGCGGCGGCCGTGGCGCGCCCCTTGATCAGCGCGTTGTCGGCGAAGGTCGTGCCGGTCTCGGGCGGCAGCTCGATGCCGGGCGGCAGCGGCTCAAGCTCGTGCGGCCGCATCAGCTCCTCGAGCTCGCGCAGCTTGTGCGCGTTCCTCGATGCCAGCACCAGCCGCACGCCGGCCGCCTCAGGCCGCGGCTGCCGCCACCGCGTCCTGCTGGGCGGCCCGCAGTTGCTCGATGCCTACGCCGGCAAGCGCCAGCAGCTCGTCCAGCGACGCGCGCGAGAGCGGCGTGCGCTCCGCGGTCGCCTGCACCTCGACCAGCCCGCCGTCGCCGGTCATGACGACGTTGGCGTCGACCTCGGCGACCGAGTCCTCCGAGTAGTCGAGATCGAGCATGGGCACACCGGCGACCATGCCGCAGGACACGGCGGCGACCGACTGGCTGAGCGGAACGTGCTCAAGCCTGCCTTCCTCCACCAGCCGCCGAAGCGCAAGCTCGAGCGCCACGAAGCCGCCGGTGATCGCGGCGCAGCGGGTGCCGCCGTCGGCTTCGAGCACGTCGCAGTCGATCCAGACCGTTCGCTCGCCAAGCCGCTCGAAGTCGACCACCCCGCGCAGCGAGCGGCCGATCAGCCGCTGGATCTCGACCGTGCGCCCGTCGGCCCGGCCCTTCGAGACGTCGCGCTTCTTGCGCTCGCCCGTGGACGCCGGGAGCATCCCGTACTCGGCGGTGACCCAGCCCCGGCCCTTGCCGGCCATCCAGCGCGGCACCTCCTCGTCGACGCTGGCGGTGCAGATCACGCGCGTGCCGCCGGCGGCGATCAGCGCCGAGCCGGTGGCGGTGCTCACGAACCCGGGCGCGATCGTGATCTCGCGCAGGTCCCCGGGGGAGCGCCCGTCCACCCTGCTCATGCGGCCTTCCTCGCCCGCCCCGGCTCGACCTCCACGTACCCGACCTCGTCGATCGGCAGCTGCAGGAAGCGGATCCCGAGGCGGCGGAACTCCGCGGGGTTCCCCGACGCGAGGAAGCGGTAGGCGCCCTTGCGGCGCTCGTCGTTCTCGAGCCCGGCGGCGCGCAGCTCGCGCTCGACCTCGCTGGCGATGGCCTCACCCGAGCTCACCACCGCGACGCCCCTGCCGAGCTCGCGCTGCAGCACCGGGCGCACGAGCGGGTAGTGGGTGCAGCCGAGGATGACCGTGTCGACGTCCGCCGCCTTGAGCGGCCGACAGGCGCCGCCGACGCAGGCGATCACGCCGTGATCCACCTCCCCGCCGAGCTGGATCAGCGGCGCCAGCTCCGCGCTGGCGACGGCGTGCAGCTCGGCCGCGGGGGCCGCCTCGGCGAGCGCACGCTGGTAGGCGCCGCTCTCCACGGTTGCCGGTGTGGCCAGCAGCCCGACGCGCCCCGAGCGAGTGGCCTCCGCGGCCAGCCGCGACTCGGGCCGCACGACGCCGACGACCGGCACGCGCCCGTCGAGCTCATCCCGCAGTACCGGCAGCGCCGCCGAGCTGGCCGAGTTGCAGGCCACAACTATCAGCTTCGCCCCCTCGTTCAGGAGGATCTCCGCCAGCTCGCGGGCGAAGGCCTGCAGCTGCCGGGGGCTGCGGTCGCCGTACGGGAAGCGCGCGGTGTCGCCCAGGTAGAGAAAGTCCTCGTGCGGGAGCGACACGAGGCACTCGTGCAGGACGGTGAGGCCGCCGACCCCGGAGTCGAAGACGGCGACCGGAAGCGATCGCTCGGGACGAGCCAACGCCGGACATGGTCGCAGGCCCGCGGGCGGGCGCGGGGGCCGAGCCCCGCGCGTGTCAGAACTGGACCCTGCGCACCGCCTCCTTGATCTTGCCGATGATCGCGTCGCCGAGGTCCTTGCCCTCGTCGGTCTTGAAGCCCTTCATCGCCGCCACCACGCCGGCCATGACGAGCGCCACGAGCAGGATCAACGCCACGTACTCGACTGTGCCCTGCCCGTTCGCGCAGCGCAGGCGCACGAGCGCGGCGTGGGCGCGTCCCATCTGGCGGTACATGCTTTTCGACCTCCCCGTTGTGATCACGATGGCGCCAGCATCCGGGGGCGCGGACGACGGCTCCACGCCTGGCTGTGACAATTCGCGCGCATGTGCGGCATCGGAGCGATCCTGGACCCGGCCGGCGGCTCGCACCCGGAGGCGGGGCGGAGGATGGTGGAGGCGCTGCGCCACCGCGGGCCCGACGGCGAGGGAGTGACCAGGCTCGGGCCGGTCACCCTCGCGCACACCCGGCTGGCGATCATCGACGTCGAGGGCGGCGACCAGCCGCTCGCCTCCGAGGACGGCGCCGTCACGGCGGTAGTGAACGGCGAGATCTACAACCACGGCCTGCTGCGCCGGCAGCTGGAGGCACGCGGCCACAGCTTCTCGACGGGCTCCGACTGCGAGGTCGTGGTGCACGCTTACGAGGAGCACGGCCCGGACTTCGTGCGGCGGCTGAACGGCATCTTCGCGCTGGCGCTCTGGGACGAGCGCGGCCGCCGCCTGGTCGCCGCGCGCGATCACTTCGGCGTGAAGCCGCTCTACTGGTGGAGCGACGGCCGGCGCCTGGCGCTGGCCTCGGAGGTCGGCGCGCTGACCTCAGCCGGACTGGTGAGCCCCCGCGTCGACCGCGTCGCGTTGGACCACTATCTGGCCTGCCGCTTCGTTCCCGCGCCGCGCACGCTGTTCGACGGTGTCAGCAAGCTGCCCGCCGCATCGCTGCTGATCGCCTCCGAGGAGGGGGCGGCGCGGGTGGAGCGTTACCGCGAAGCGCCGGGCGCGCAGCTGGACGCCGGCGAGGACGAGCTGGCCGACGGGCTCGCACAGCGCTTCACCGACGCGGTCGAGCGCCAGATGATGTCCGACGTGCCCTACGGGGCGCTGCTGTCGGGGGGCGTCGACTCCGCGGCCGTCGTCGCGGCGATGGCGCGCCGCTCGGCAGGCGCGCCGCACACGTTCACCGTCGGCTTTCCCGGCGCGGGCGCTCAGTTCGACGAGCGCGAGGCGGCGGCCGAGAGCGCGCGCGCCATCGGCAGCGACCACCACGACACCGCGATGGAGCAGACCGGCTTCCTGGACGAGCTGGCAGCCAGCGTGCCGCGGCTCGAGGAGCCCTGCGGCATCCCGTCAGCGGGCGCGTTGATGCAGCTGTCGCGCTTCGCCGCCCGGGAGGTGAAGGTCGTCCTGGCCGGCCAGGGCGCCGACGAGCCGCACGGCGGCTATGGGCGCCACCAGGCGGCCGCCGTGCTGAGCCGGCTGAAGCTGTTCCCACCGGCGATGGCTGCGCCCGCGCTGGCCGCCGCGCGCGCCCTGCCGCGGGCGGCGAACGCCCGGCGTATCGCGCATCTGCTGGGCGGCCATGGGCCGTCGGAGCGGCTGATCCGCCTGGTCGAGATCACCGACCATCGCCAGCGGGCCGAGTTGACCGGCAGCGAGGGGGACGCCGCGAACAAGGAGCGCCTCGCGTCGGCCGCCGCCGTGCTCGAGGACGTGGGCGACCGCGACCTGCTCGAGCAGGCGCTCTACCTGGACACGCACATGTTCCTGCCCGACGGGATCCTCGTGTGCAACGACAAGATGTCGATGGCCGCCAGCCTCGAGCTGAGGGTGCCCTTCCTCGATCTCGAGCTGATGCGCTACGTGGAGCGCATCCCGGCCCGGCTGCGCGTGGGCCCGCGAGCCGGCAAGCGGCTGCACCGCCAGGCCATGGGCAGGCTGATGCCACCCGAGCTGGCAGCGCGGCCCAAGCACGGCTTCGCCACCCCCTACGAGCAATGGCTTCGCGAGTCGCTCGGGGACGAGGTCGAACGCCGCTACGAGCACGGCCAGCCGGTGTCCGAGCTGATCGACCCGGGCGCCACGCGCCGGCTCGTGGGCGAGCACCGCCGCGGCCGTGCCGACCACAAGAGCATCCTCTACTGCCTGCTCGAGCTGTCCGAGTGGCACCGTGCCTTCGTCGAGGCGCGCGAGCCCGTAGCCGCCTAGTGCAGCGCGTCCTCTACGTGCACAGCCGCAAGGCGAGCTTCGTGGCGATCGACCGCGCGATCCTCGCCGAGCGCTATGAGCTCGAGGACCTCTACCAGCCCGGCCGCTGGCCCAATCCGCTCGCGATCGTTCGCGGCGTGCTCCGCGCCGACCTGGTGTTCGGCTGGTTCGCCTCCTGGCATACGTTCCTTCCGATCACGCTGGCCGCGCTGCTGCGCAGGCCATCGGTAATGATCGTGGGCGGCTTCGACACGGCCAACATGCCGGACATCGGCTACGGCTACCAGCAGGGCGGCCTGCGCCGCTGGGCGAGCCGCTGGATCATGCGCCGGGCGAGCCGCCTGGTGACGAACTCGAGCTACAGCCTGAGTGAGATCGGGCGGAACACCCCGATCTCGCCACGGCGGGTGAGGGTGATCCACCACGGGGTGCCGGACCCGTTCGGTGAGCCCCCGGCGGCCAAGGAGCGCATGGCGCTGACCGTCGGGGCGATCGACCACACCACGCTCGTGCAGAAGGGACAGCTGCCGTTCGTCGAGGCGGCGCGGCGGCTGCCGGAGGTCGCGTTCGTGGTCGCGGGCAAGTGGCTGGACGGCTCGGTCGAGGAGCTCGAGCGCAGGGCGGGCGCCAACGTCGAGCTCACCGGCTGGCTCTCGGACGAGGACCTGCACGCGGCCTACCGGCGCGCCGCGGTCTACGTGCAGGCGTCGCGACACGAGGGCTTCGGGCTGGCGGTGGCGGAGGCGATGCTCGCCGGCTGCGTGCCCGTGGTCATGGACGTGACGGCGATGCCGGAGGTCGTGGGTGACGCGGGGGTGCTGATCGACTCGCAGAGCCCCGAGGCGGTAGCCGCCGGGATCCGGCGGGCGCTCGAGCTCGGCGCCGACGGGGCGCGCCGGGCGCGCGAGCGGATCCTCGCGGAGTTCCCGGTCGAGCGGCGCCGAGAGGGCATCCTGCAGATCGCCGAGGAGGCGCTGGGCGGCTGAGTGCCGCCGTTGGCGACCGGCGGGTGCACCCGGGTCGACGGCGCCTTTGCGCGCTTCGGGCCGAAGCTACAGCGTCCAGTAGCGGCGCACCCGCCCAGCCTCCGCCCGGGTGAGCTCGTCGGCGGGCACGGAGGCCGCCGGCTCGCCGCCCTCCCCCAGGCCCTCCATGGTCGCGGCAACCGACGCGGCCAGCGCGCCCAGGTCGTAGCCGCCCTCGAGCACCGCGCCCACGGGAGCGCCCAGCTCGTCGCCCAGCGCCCGGACGGATCGCGCGAGGTCGGCGTAGTCCTCCGTTCTCAGCAGGCAGCCGCCGACGGGGTCGTCGCGGTGGGCGTCGAAGCCCGCCGAGACCAGGATCAGCCGCGGTGCGAACTGGCGCGCCGCCGGGACGACGATGTGCTGGACGAGAGAGAGAAAGGTGTCGCCGCCGCTGCGCGCCGGCACCGGCAGGTTGATCGAGAAGCCCTCGCCGTCACCCTCGCCGACGTCGTCGAGCGCCCCGGTTCCGGGATAGAAGGGCCACTGGTGGATGCTCGCGAACAGCACCTCGCGCGACCCGTGGAAGATCGCATTGGTGCCGTTGCCGTGGTGCACGTCCGGGTCGAGCACGAGCACCCGCTCGACGCCCAGCGAGTCGAGCGCGTGCCGCGCGGCGATCGCGACGTTGTTGAAGAGGCAGAAGCCCATCGCGCGCGCCGGCTCGGCGTGATGGCCCGGCGGCCGCGCCACGGAGAAGCCTGTGGCGGCCTCGCCGCCCAGGAGAGCCTCCACCAGCGCGCATGCGCCGCCCGCCCCGTGCAGGGCGGCTTCGTAGGAGCCGCTGCTGGTGGGCGTGTCGAGGTCGAACGCGCCGCCGCGCTCGCTCATCTCCCTGACCGCCTCGACGTGAGAGCTCGGGTGGACGGCGAGCACGCGCCCCAGCTCCGCCGCGGGCGCCTTCCGCCGCTCCCAGCCGAGCAGGTCGCGCCGCTCGAGCTCGGCATCGATCGCCCGGATCCGATCGGCGCGCTCAGGGTGGCCCCGGCCGGTGTCGTGGTCGAGCGAGGCCGGGTGGCTGAAGAGGAGCGGGGCGGCGATCGCGTTACGGTAACGGCGCCCCGATGGCCGAGCCGCCTCTCTTCACCGCGCTGCGGGTCGACGTCGCCGTGGTGGGGGCCGGAGCGGCGGGGCTGTACGCGGCGCTCGTGGCCGCCGAAGACGGGGCGCGCGTGGCGCTGGTGTCGCGCTCGCCGCTGGCAGAGACGGCCAGCTACTGGGCGCAGGGCGGCATAGCCGCCGCGCTGGCCGCCGACGACTCGCCGGACCTGCATACGGAGGACACGCTGGCGGCCGGGCGGCGGGCGGCTCGCGAGAGCGCCGTGCGGGTGCTCTGCGCAGAAGCGCCGGAGCGGGTGCTCGAGCTCGAGCGGCTCGGCGTGCGCTTCGATGCCGACCGCCACGGGGCGCTGGCGCTGGGCCTCGAGGGCGGCCACTCGCGGCGACGCGTGGTGCACGCCGGCGGCGCGGCCACCGGGCGGCGGATCACCCGTGACCTGTCGGCGCTCGCCGCGCGGCACGAGCGCATCGAGGTGATCGAGCCCGCGGCCGCCGCCGCGCTCTGGGGGCACGCGGGACGCTGCGTAGGCCTGGTGGCGCTGCGGGGGGGCGGCGAGCCGCTGCCGGTGCTCGCCGGGGGCACGATCCTCGCAACCGGCGGGATGGCCGCCCTCTGGGAGCGCACCACCAACCCACCCGGCGCGATCGGCGCCGGCCTGTCGCTGGCGGCCGCGGCCGGCGCCGGGCTCGCGGACCTCGAGCTGATGCAGTTCCACCCGACGGCGCTCGCAGCCGGCGGTCCGGGCGACGGCTTTCTGATCACCGAGGCCGTGCGCGGCGAGGGCGCCACCCTCGCGAACGCCGCGGGGGAGCGCTTCGTCGACGAGCTGGCGCCGCGCGACGAGGTGGCCATGGCCGTCGAGGCCGAGCTGCGCCGCAGCGGGGCCCGCTCGGTAGGGCTCGACATGCGCGGCGTCGACCTCGACCGCTTCCCCAACGTCGCGGAGCGGCTGGCGGAGCTCGGAATCGACGCGAGCACGCAGCTGGTGCCTGTGGCTCCCGCTGCCCACTACACGATGGGAGGGGTGGCGACCGACCTGGATTGCGCCTCCACGCTGCGCGGGCTCTACGCGGTGGGCGAGTGCGCCTGCAACGGGCTCCACGGGGCGAATCGGCTGGCCTCGAACTCGCTCGCGGAGTGCTTCGTGTTCGGGCGGCGCGGCGCGCTGGCCGCCTGCGCCGAGCCCGCCCCCGGGGATGCGGGCGCGCCGCCCGCGGCGGCCGCCACGAAGCCGCCGCCAGCCGACACCCGCGCCGCCCTCTGGCGCCATGCCGGGGTTCAACGCCAGGCGGAAGGCCTGCGCCGGCTCGCCCGCGACCCCTACCCGCTTGCGCGGCTGATCGCCGCCGCCTGCCTCACGCGCCAGGAGAGCAGGGGCGCGCACCAGCGCATCGACTACCCGCACGCGGACGCCGCGCTCGACGGCCTGCATACGCTAGTCCGGCCAGGCGAGGAGCACCGGCTTCAGCGCTTCGAATGAGCACCGACGAGTCACCCCACGAGCTGTTCCTGGAGGCCATGGCCGCGCTGGCCTCGGGCGTCGCGGTGATCACCACGAGGAAGCCGGACGGGTCGCCCTGCGGCCTGGCGGCAACCTCGGTCTCCTCGTACAGCGCACATCCGCCGTCGCTGGTGGTGTCGGTCGCGCACGTCTCGCGCTGCCACGAAGCGCTCGCCGGGAGCGAGCGCTTCGGCGTGCACCTGCTGCGCTCCGACGAGCTCGGGACGGCGCGGCTGTTCGCGAGCAGGGCCCAGGACAAGTTCGCGGATGCCGACTGGAGCTGGGACCACGGGGTGCCCGAGCTGTCGGGCACGCTCGCCTATCTGCGCTGCCGCCGCAGTGCCAGCTTCGCCCACCACGACCACACGCTGCTGGTCGGCGACATCGAGGACGGGCGCCTCGGCGAAGGCCCGCCGCTGCTGTACGCGCGCCGGCGCATGGACTGGCTGCTGCGCCCCTACGAATAGCGCGTTAACCGGCGCTTAACCGACTCTTCCTCCCCGCTTCATCGGTTCTGGTTTCAATCGGCACACGCAGGGGACCAAAGGGGAGGACCCATGTACCAATTCAGCCGCTCGCTCTATCGGGAACTGGGACAGGCTGTGACCGCCACGAAGGGCGAGGACGTCTGCGCGGCGCGGCAGCGCTTTCTTCGCTCATGCGAGGCCACCATGGAGCGCCTGGCGCTGGACCGCCATTACTTCGCCAAGCCCGTCAAGACGCTCTTCAACGACGTGCGCAGCTTCTTCCCGATGACCGAGCAGCTGCGAGTGCTCACCGTCATCGAGCGGCACGTGGTCCTGGCCACCGAGTACGTCGACAACCAGGCGCGCTCCGGCGTGACCTTCGACGGCAGCCCGCTCTGCTGCCACGCGAGCACGCGCAAGGGCGCGCCCTGCCAGCGGGTGCCGCTGCCCGGCAGCAAGTACTGCCCCTCGCACAAGCACCTCGAGGAGGAGTTCGGCGTAGTCGCGGCGTAATTACCAAGCAGGCTTTCGCTCCCGCGAGCCCCCGTCCACACCAGGCGTAGGTGCAGGGAGCGCTTCTTCCGAAGGCGGCCCCCGGGCCGCCTTCGTCGTTCCGGGTAGCTTGCGGGCGTGATCCTCGGAGTCGACGTGGGTGGCACCTTCACGGACGCGGTGCTGCTGACCGACCAGCGCCTCGTCAGCGGCAAGTCCCCCACCACTCCCGACGACCAGTCCGAGGGCGTGGTCAATGCGGTGCGCGAGGCGCTCCAGGCCGCAGGCGCCTCGGCGGGCGGCGTCGAGCGCTTCGTGCACGGCATGACCGTGGGCACGAACGCCCTGCTCGAAGGCGAGGTTGCGCGCACGGCCCTGCTGGCCACCGAGGGCTTCACCGACCTCGAGGAGCTCGGGCGTCAGGCGCGCAAGGAGCTCTACCGCCTGTGCGCAGGACACCCACCGCCGCTCGTGCCCGCCGAGCTGCGGGTGGCGGTGCCCGAGCGGACCGGTCCCGAGGGCGTGCTGCGCGAGCTCGACGAGGACGAGCTGCGAGCCACGCTCGAAGGCCTCGAACTGGAGGCCGCCGCCGTCTGCCTGCTCTGGGGCTTCCGCCACCCCGGGCACGAGCGGCGAGCGGCCGAGCTCGTAGCCGAGGCACATCCGGAGGCTCACGTGTCGACCTCGCACGAGACCGCCGGCGTCTTTCGCGAGTACGAGCGCTGTGCGACCACGATCGTCGACGCCGCCCTCTCGCCGCTCCTGCGCGGCTACCTCGACCGGCTCGGCACGCGGGCCCGGGAAGAGCGGCTGCCGGCGCCCGAGGTGATGCTCTCGAGCGGCGGGACCGCCGATGCGGCCATGGCTGCGGCCCACGGGTCCTGGACCGTGCTCTCGGGTCCCGCGGGCGGCGCGGTGGGCGCGGCCCGGATGGCCGCACTGGTGGGCGCGGGCGACGTGGTGGGCCTCGACATGGGCGGCACCTCATGCGACGTGTCGGTGGCAACCGCCGGGCGCGTGGAGGTCGGCGGCGGGCGCGAGGTCGGCGGCCGCGCGCTGGCGCTGCCGATGGTGGAGGTGCACACAGTCGGCGCGGGCGGGGGCAGCATCGCCTGGGCCGACCGCGGCGGGGCGCTGCGCGTGGGCCCTCGCTCGGCGGGCGCCGACCCGGGGCCCGCCTGCTACGGCCGCGGCGGGGAGAGGTCCACCGTCACCGACGCCAACCTGCTGCTGGGCTACCTCGACGCCGGATCGCCGCTGGCGGGCGGCGTCGAGCTCGACCGCGAGGCAGCCGCGCGTGCCGTGAGCGGCCTCGGCGACGAGCTGGGGCTGTCGCCGGTGGAGACGGCCGCCGGCATCGTGCGCGTGGCGGGAACGGAGATGGCACGGGCCGTACGGGTGCTCACGGTGGAGCGCGGCATCGACCCGCGCGAGCTCGCGCTCGTTGCCTTCGGCGGCGCCGGCCCCCTCCACGCCGCGTCGATAGCGGAGGAGCTGGGCATGCGCCGGGTGGTGGCGCCGAACGCGTCCGGCGTGCTGTCGGCGCTCGGGCTGGTGGTCTCCGAGCGCCGCCGTGACCTGGCCGAGAGCGTGCTGCTGGCCGGCGACGACCTGACGAAGGGGCGTGCGGGCGCGGTGGTCGAGCGGCTTGGCAAGCGCGGCCGCGACGAGCTCGGGGAGCCCGACGCCGAGCTGCGGGCGAGCTACGACCTGCGCTACGCGGGCCAGGCGTTCGAGCTGTCGGTGAAGGGCGACCCCGAGCCCGAGCCGGGCCGGCTTCGCGAGGACTTCGACGCCGCCCACGAGGAGCGCTACGGCTACCGGGACCCCGACGCCGAGCTCGAGCTGGTCACCGTCCGCGTCGCCGCCGCGCTGCCGGGCGCCGAGCCGCGACCCTCCGAGCCGAGCGCGGCCGAGCGGCGCGGCGCGCGCGAGGCGCGCTTCGGCCACGCCACCGTGCACGCGCGGGTGTTCGGCCAGGGCGAGGCTCAGGAAGAGGGACCGGCCATCTTCGAGCTGCCCGGAGCCACGCTGGTCGTGCCGCCGGGCTGGCGGGCGCAGGCGGGCCCCGATGCCGTGGTGCTGGAGAAGGGCGAGTGAGCGGCCTCGACCCGATCACGCTGCAGGTGATGGTGGGCGCGCTGCGGGCGGCCTGCGAGGAGATGGGCGCCGTGCTGGTGCGCTCGGCCCACTCGGCGAACATCAAGGAGCGCCGCGACGCCTCGACCGGGCTGTTCGACGGCGAGGGCCAGATGGTCATGCAGGCCGAGCACATTCCCGTGCACCTCGGCGCGATGCCGTCGGCCGTGGCCGCCGTGCTCGGCGAGCAGCACGAGCCGGGCGCGGCCTGGGTGCTGAACGACCCTTACCGCGGCGGCACCCACCTGCCCGACATCACCGTGATCACGCCGCTGTTCGTGGGCGGCGAGCTGGCCGGCTTCGCCGCCAGCCGCGCGCACCACGCCGACGTCGGCGCGCCCGAGCCGGGCAGCATGCCCGCCGACTCACGCACGCTCGACGACGAGGGCGCGGTCATCGGGCCGTCGCGCCTGACCGACGAGCTCATGCGCGAGCTGGCCGGCCGCATGCGCAACCCGCGCCAGCGCGAGGCCGACCTGCGGGCTCAGCTGGCGGCCAACCGCACCGGCGGCGAGCGCATGGCCGCGCTGGCCGGGCGCTACGGGCTCGACACGCTGCGGGCCGCCATGTCCGAGACGCTCGACTACGCCGAGCGCCGCACCCGTGCCCGGATCGACGAGCTCGACGACGGCGAGCGCGAGGCCGAGGACGTGCTCGAGGCCGCGGAGGGCGAGCTGGCGCTGCGAGTGAGGGCGACCGTTGAGGGCGACGAGCTGACGCTCGACTTCAGCGGCTCGGCCGAGCAGCACGACGGCAACCTCAACTGCCCGCTGCCCGTGACGCTGTCCGCCTCCTACTTCGCCGTACGCGTGCTGACCGACCCCGACGTGCCGCCGTGCGCGGGCGCCTACCGCCCGCTCACGGTCAGGGCGCCCGAGGGCTCGCTGCTGAACGCGCGGCCGCCGGCGGCCGTGGTGGGCGGCAACGTCGAGACCTCCTCGCGCGTGGCCGACCTCGTGCTGGCGGCCTTCGGGCGAGCGCTCGGCCAGGGCACGATGAACAACCTCACGCTCGGCAACGAGGAGTTCACCTACTACGAGACAGTCGGCGGTGGCCAGGGCGCCTGTCCCGACGCCGACGGCCCGAGCGCGGTGCACGTCGCGATGTCGAACACGCTGAAT
>Ga0126310_10000074_pt1 | contig 26769 bp, 20 predicted proteins | sample Plot60_FD_92540 | JGI IMG/M metagenome (GOLD analysis project Ga0126310, IMG submission 92540) | Serpentine soil microbial communities from UC McLaughlin Reserve, CA, USA - Plot60 | ecosystem: Environmental > Terrestrial > Soil > Grasslands | place: USA: UC McLaughlin Reserve, Lake County... | reverse complement strand
TTCCTTAAACTTACCCATACCACGGCTACCTATTATTATAAGATCAAATTTTTCTCTATCACTATATCCAATAATTTTGGAAGCAGGATCGCCTTCTAAAAGAACAGTATTGATATTTATTCCACTCTTATTAGCCATCTCTTTGCATCTTTCAAGTATTTTAGTATATTCTCTTTCATAATCTGCACGGAGTTTTTCCATAATTTTTGGTGAATAAATATAAAGAGAAGGCAGAGCCTCTATTATATACAAGACTGTAATTTGTGCTTCTTGTATTTTTGTTGCTAAAAAAATAGCCTGTTCTAATGCTCTAAATGAGTTTTCCGAACCATCCACTGGAACTAATATCTTTGAAAGCATAGTTAATTGTTTTATTTTATATATAATTAATTCTTTGTTATAATCATGAGCATTTTATAATCAGAGAATTACGCTAAATGGTACAACATTAGCCAACCGTCTACTTAATTGCATGGATACTAATTTCCCGGACTAATCTAAAATTTCTCTGTTTTGATTTTTGGTCTTTGTTTTGCATAGTTGCTTTTATACCATTGGGTGATTGTATCATTGGTTGTGCATTAAAATCCACAATACATGATCCAGATTAATAATATTACACAAGTGATACTGATCATTGGTAATTGAAACAATAACAGGATTTGATCAGAAGAAGGAATTTGAATATAATTACAATAATGATATTATCATTGATAGATATTAGATATTAGACATGCTCTTCTTTGGTTCGAATTTGGAAAACAGTAGGATCGGATGTATTTACGAGGGATGTTATGGATTCAATTTATTATCTAGTATTTCTCTTGTGCTAAAATTATATTATACAGTGGGTTTTAATCATATATCTATTTATCGTGCATGTGCGAGTGTGTTTAATAGCAACGTGGATACAGATTTGTTGTGTTTGATGAAATTGCAATGATCTTTAACTTACACCAAGATTCCCGCCACATGCACAAAAGTTGAACTCGTCTATACGTGAACCACAAAAAGGACATGGGCCAATACCATCGTAGTCAACGTCAGCGGCGTCTTTGCCAAAAATTTTACGGTGATCATTAATCTCCTCTGGGATTTGTTCTTCTATACTCAATAGCCATCACATTTTATTATAATTTCTATTGCCTATAATTATTATTTATATATTGAGTGTAAATACTTGTCATATTGCCGGTCTTTAACATAACTACCCCCTATGACCCGATCAGATACAGGCACTTAACTAATGCATACTTTTATTTAATGAACCTAAAATCATTCTTCAGGCTATTAACTGTAGTAGCAGCCATAGCAATAGTTGCTCTAGGTATGTCATATATGATTACTGTTCAAGCCCAGAATGGTTTATCTCTTAATCTTTCCAACAACTGAGTCTGTTCTTGATATTTCTGAATGAACTAGTTTCTGCAAACCTTTGAATGTCATTTTCTGTTAGGATTACTATTATCTATAAACCCTACCAGGATTAGAAACTTTCGCCTTAATATCGTCAGCTAGAAAATCAGGCTATGAATTTTCACAGTTGATACATCTCTGTACATCTGTTTGTCTGTCTTTGCAGGTTTTGCTGTCATCATATTTTTTCTTTATTTGTATCATGGTTTCGCTGACTGATATTCAGCCAGCTATATTCAGCTAAAACAATATAGGCGCAAATTCTCAAGTAAGTTATATCTCTATACCATTACCCAATAATTAGTGCTGACACTCTTTTATGGGTGTAGTGTGTAAACTTTGTAAGGCTTAACAGTCCCATAATTAATATACTTCCATTCATTATCATGCATTAATAACTCGTGAAATTCTGACTGTATTTTATGATCTAATGATTTGTACACATTATCTCCTATAGATACCTTATTTGCATCTGTTAGAGAAGTTATCTTTGAGGCTACATTCATAGTATACCCTAGTATATCAATAGGCGAGTCTTGGTCATAGCCGTACTGAACAATTGCATTTTCTCCTGCGTCTATACCTATTTTGACGGATAGTTCTGGGTATCCATATCTTTTATTTAATATTGCATCTATCTCATCCTTTATTACATTAATCATTGATTTCGCGCATCCAACTGTTGTACCAGAAGCAAGATATTTGTCGTTGTTGTTGGCACTGGAAGGAAAAAAAGAAATTACTGCATCACCTACGTATTTTAAGACGTATCCACCATAACTATCTACAACATGAGACAATCCATGAGTAAAAGCTCTTATTATTGTCACAAGCTGCTCTATGGGCAAAGTCATACTCATAGTAGTAGAACCAACCAGATCTGCGTACATGATAATGAGTGGAATCTTGGAACTAGTGTGGTTAAGAAGAAAGTTTTGACCACGTTTTATTGAAGTATGGATAATCTTTGGCCACAAGTTATCAAGTATCAAAGGTGTATGCATTTTATACCAATAGGCCATCGATTCTTCTTCTTGCACACTCTGTTCTAGTAAAAGTGTAATCTGATTCTGCTGTGGTAAATTTGTCCTTTGTATTATCTGTATTAATGTATCATAAGCTACCAGTTCATCATATTCTATTATCAAATCTTGTTTGATTTGCATTAATTCCATTTCTTCTGGCATAGAATTATGTTCTTCTTCATCATTATGTTCTGTTACTGATTCTGCGGTCTTTGCCAGAATTTTTCTCATGGTCATTGTAGTAGTCAGGAGTGATCTTCGTAAATCTGCTTTAGCATTAGTAGGCTTTCCTCCTAATTCTGTAACTATTCTTTCAAGCCTGTTTTTTTGTATATGTGTTTCTTCTAAATGCTGCTTTAGTTTTTGTTTTACTTCTTGTATCGGTGTTTGATCTATTCTTGATATTATTCTATCTACTGATGCATTTTCAGTAGATAATGCTTCATTTAGATGTTCTACTAGCTTTGAGATCAATTGAATATTATTGTTATTATCATTGTTGATACTTTAAGACATTGGTAGGAGATGGTAAGGAAGGAAATTCCAACCTCCGTTATTTGTTTGGTATATTTAATATAGACATAATATATATCGTAATAACAGATATGAAAAGCCAAACTGTGGAAATCGATTATAAGTGAAATGTAGCAGAAAGAAGATAACCGTACATTCACACAGTTCATCTAAAATACGTTTCAATTCTAAAAATGATACTTTTGATTTCTGTATTTCCATCATTCATACCGTAACACAGCATATATCATAGAAGGCGTGCAGTAGAGAAAACAGGAATGTTCTTCGTTCTCTTTATTAATTTGGGCTTTGCTTACTATTTAGTTAGTTGATTTAGCTCTTCACAACTAATCGTCTTCCTATGACGCCTGATGTTATCATCTGTATTCCAACTATTAAGAGTGCTATTGATAACAATATGCTTATAAAAACAGCTCCTAGGAAAGGAGATGCAATTATCATGATTGACAAGACAATTGATATCAGACCAGCAACAATACTAAATATCCTTGATGCTTTTTTACTTGACTTATCGGCTATACCATGAATGACTCTAGAGATACCATCAAAAAGCAGAACATATGCAAGGAATATTAACAAGAGTATACCCGTCGCGACAGGAAAAACCATAGATATAATAGACAATATAATAACTAGAACGCCAAGACCAATATTGGTCCAACGATGCTTTCCTTGAAGAAATAGTCCATTTATTACCCTCTCGATCCCAACTACAAACAAAACTACCGCAAGCAAAAGTGCAATAGTTACCAAAGTAAGACTAGGGAAAGCAAGTACATATATAGACAGAATTATGGCTACAATTCCCAATCCGATTTGTGCCAGTCTCATCCATCCAGGCGACTTAGTCTCAGACAAAGTCATGTTTAACGAAAATTATATAGAATAACGCTGTACTCCACAGGCAAGACAACATCAAAACAGATCAGCACTAACTTGCATCAAGTGAAGAAATTGTTTAAAATCATAAGACATATTTCAGATAAAAGCACTTACTACAATGTCATATCTGCTTGATTGATAGGAAGAGAATGACTGAAAAGTTTGAACACGATATCTGGATTCAGAAATAGGCTTACTCTTTACTTTCTTTTTAGATATTTGAAATTGAAAATGACAGTATAGACCTTGCATATTGAAGAGGGGCAATTGGCTGAGGTGATTATATTTATTGCAAACTTGTGTGTACAGATGACCTTAAAATAACAGAAAATTTCCAATTGTCTGACGTATAGAATTACACATTCCTTTATAAACAACATCCAACTTCATTCTTTCAAATATATTATTATTCTAAATATTAAGCAGGCACTTTATAATGAGAACGAATCTATATTTAATATAAAATAAGTACAACTCAACTGCAACAGCGAATTTAATAATAGAACCATTATCATATTGGACAGACTTTTTCCGGTTATCTATTGATATAGATAACTCTTATATTAAATACATTTATGTATGTCAGAATCATCAACCAACCACTATATTGGAGAAGGTGTAGGAGCATGCATAGACCAATAACTATTCTGACTTGATCACAATCTGTATATGATCTGGATCAAAAATCAGAAAATGATTCTTATCAGCCTTTTGCTTCTTTTGCTGTTCTGAACTAGCATGACGAATAATGTCGGACTTGATTGTGTTAAAAGATGAGCTATCAGGTATAGTTATTGTGAAGTTTTCCAGTCCAGTCTCGCAATTGCCATGAACTTCTCCATTCAAACTATGCCATGTATTCATTCCAATATGGTGATGATATCCTCCAGCAGACAGGAAGGCGGCACCCATAGAGCTCCAATCCGATGTTATGTCTAACCCTATTTTTTCATGATAAAACTTGATTGACCTTTCAAGGTTTGTAACTCTAATGTGCATGTGTCCGATTCTTGCTCCAGTAGGAAATGCCTTTGCAGTCTTCCTTTCGTCTTTATTGAGTTCAGATACAAGAGAGTTCAGATCAAGTGGTAGAGTGTCCATCTTGACGTGTCCTTCACTGTCATGAGACCATTCATTAGCTTGTCTGTCCCGGTAGATTTCTATGCCATTATTTTCAGGGTCTCTCAGATATAATGATTCACTGACTAAGTGATCGGCAAACCCATCAAAACGAACTCCAGAATTTATAAGTGCCAGATAAGTAGATGCAAGACTCTTCCTGTCAGGAACAAGTATCGCAAAGTGATAAAGTCCAGCTGAACGTAGTGGAGCATTTTTTGCATTTGGGTCATGGCGTAGTATAAGAATCGGCTCATCAGATGAGAAGAATTTTTGTTTGAAACCAAGTTCATATTCTAGATTATCATTACCACTACCATTATCATCATCGCCATCTTGATATCTTCTATTAACATGCAATCCAAGACCTTTTTCGTAGAACAGCAAGATTCTGTCAATATTCTTGACTCTTAATACAGGGGATCCAATCCTCATACCACTGTGCATCTTGAAACTAATCAAACATGGATTCCACCTCTTCTTTTTGTTGTTGTTTTACATTATTTATAAAGAATGCAAATAATAAAAATAAAATAAAAAAATAGACTTTCTTAAAGACATCATATGTATGTTAGTAAAGAATCTTAATTTCAACCATAATGCTTCTTTATCTTTGCTAAAGAAGCTCTTTTTGATCATTGAATTGTTCCTAAATAAGAATCGCCAATCATCACATAGTTAGGTACTAAGAAATTACATATCTAATTTGGTCCTTTTAATGCTTGAATTGTTTTTTCATTTCTCCTTCTTTAATTGAATTTTTAATCATCATCTTTGGTGAAAATTTACAGTTTCCTACATATGAGGAAATGGTTCATCACGTGTTATGTAAAAGATATCTTTGACTTCAACTCCTCGCTCTTGCTTGTATTTTTTATATTTTTACCTAAAGTAAAGCATCGCATCCTCAGTTAGGGAATCAACCTTAATTTCCAAATCTTCAATTCTTTTGTTCTTTTGTTGTTGTTATAGCAGAATCATGGAACTCTTAGCTTTGAGTGTAGCCATTGTAGTCATTCAAAGGATCCTGGCTAGAAGAAGCTTTGTCAATTTATAAAAAATTATGTATAGATCCATGACTAGAATGGAGGGAATGGGATTCGAACCCATGACCACCTGCGTGTAAGGCAGGTATCATAACCAATCTAGACCACCCCTCCTCCTCCAATAGGAATTTACGTCTGCTTGACCCTATCGATATTAATAGGTTGTTTGAACTATCCTTATAAACTTCGAAGAAGAAGTATATCCTATATAAGAATCGCTGTAAAAAAAGTAACAGTAGTAAAACAGAATTATCGTTGGATCGACATTCAAACTTTTATTAAGCCTGCAGACACACTTTTTAATGATGTCCTTTGGTGTAGATACCCTCGGAGCACTGACGGAGAAGCTCAAGCGTCTTGTTAATGATACCCAAGATCAATATGAATCATTTATCGATTCTACACAGCTGTACAAGCGGGGAAAGGTCAATGAAAAAGAATACTTTTCTAAAATTGGAGAATATTTAGTGGCTACATCTGCGTTGAATTTTCTTGCTATTCGGGTAATTTTAGAAATAAAGTCTGCAATGGAAAAAGGTTCATCATTAAAAAATCCTACCGGTGGAATGGCTTCTTCTTCTGCTACTCCGCAGGCAGACTTTGGAATAAGTGGATTTGTTGGTAGTGAGAGCAATGAAGGAAGAGAGTATACTATGCCTGCGCCGCAGCCGGCTGAACAGGAAGCACCCACTTTCAAACCCGTAGATATTGTGATTGAACGCCCAAGTAAAGCTAGCAGTGGAGGTGATGATACAACACTAACAACTAAAAACTGCAGCAGATGCGGATCTGTAATTCCGAAACTGGCAAAATTCTGCAGTAAATGTGGGAATTCACAATAATTAATAGCCAGAGAACAATATACTGTGTATTGATGAGGATCTTCAATGGAAGAGCTGCAACTGAGGAATACATGTCTACCCATTCACTTACGTTTTCTACTCCAGAGATGACTTTAAAGAAATTTGCTCTATGGTTAGGAGAACAGGTAAGCCAACCTGGACGAAAAGAAAACATTCCGCGACTGATTCTTTACCTTGAAGACAAGGAAAAAGGAGGAAAAAAAGACTCTGATTTTCTGCCTGATATTGATGATACATTCAAACCCAGTGGGGCAGTAACAGAAATGTATGGTGGAAAGCCATCTTTTGGAGATCGTGACATGACACGTCCAAATATAACAGAGTTAAACAAACCGGCAGAATCAAGAGATAAATTCTGTATTGAATGTGGATTTAAACTCAAGACAAATTCAAGGTTCTGCACACACTGTGGCACAAAGCAAGAATAACAAAAAAATCATTCGCTAAGATAAAAAATAAATACCTGATAACAAAATGAATCAAATGAATACTAATTAAATATTATATTGTAAGCATATCTTATGTCTCTAAGTGGCGATATAAAATAATAATAATATTATAACGTTATCAAATCATTCAAAGATAGAGATGCAAATTCAGTGTTACAGACAATCTATGCAGAGGTTAAATCTGAAAGTAGGCGGAGTTTCATAGTAACTTTGAATGGTATTTTCCAATAAGTTTGATGAGAAATCTAATCAGAATAGTGTGATCGGATTCTATAGCACTAAAAATGATAATAATAATATATTCATATAGTTAGAGAGATATATCGCAGGTATCTAGTTAAATTTAATATAGTCTGAAAAAGAATTTCATTAACAATGACTCATAATAGCAATGACAAGAGTCTTGACCTTTTACTTACCGTTGCCTGGAAAGATGATTCAGTCATAATGATCGATCAAACTAAATTACCAAATAAACTGGTATATTTTAAGTGTAATGATTTTAACGACGTTGCCTATGCAATAAAAAACCTAGTTATAAGGGGCGCTCCTGCAATTGGTGTTGCCGCTGCCTTAGGTCTTGCTTTAGCTGCCACTCATAGTAAAGCAAAAACTGTTAGTGAATTAATGTCTGATCTCGATATAGCTTTCAAGGTGCTTCGAGCAACACGTCCTACAGCAATTAATCTCTTCTGGGGATCAGAACGTGTGATAGAAAAAGCAAAAGCAGGAAAGACAGTTGATAATATTAGAAAAATAATTCTGGATGAGGCTCTGAAAATAGCCAAAGAAGACATCCAAAACAATAAACAACTGGGAATTAATGGTGCTGAATTATTTGAAGACGGGGATATTATTATGACCCACTGCAATGCCGGCTCGTTAGCGACCGTTGCATACGGAACGGCCTTGGGAGTAATACGAGCAGCAATAGAAGCAGGCAAGCGCATAAGTGTTATTGCAACTGAAACCCGTCCGGTAATGCAGGGTTCAAGATTGACTGCCTTTGAACTTCGGCATGATGACATAGATGTGAGTCTGATTCCTGACACTGCTGTGGGACATATGATGTCTCGTGGCATGATAAAGCGCGTAATAGTGGGGGCAGATAGAGTTTTACGTACAGGTCATGTTTTTAACAAGATAGGAACTTATCAGGTGGCATTATTGGCTAATATGCACAAAATACCATTCTATGTAGCAGCTCCACTTTCTACATTTGATTTTGAAAGCAATCCAGACAACGTTGCAATCGAAGAACGGCCCGTGGAGGAAGTCATAAAGTTAGGGAGAAAAAGAATTGCACCAAAGGGAATTAGAATATTTAATCCTGCATTTGATATGACTCCGCCAGAATTAATTACTGGCATCATCACCGAAAAAGGCATTTTAAGACCACCATTAGACAAGAACCTTAAAGAATTATTGTGTTAGCTACTTTTTATATATATATTTTATATTATTACCTGATAGTACGCAGTATCTAGATTGTTAATTAGAATATTTTGGACTAGAGCTTAACGAATAAAATATAATAATAATAATAATAATCTGTACTCACTATAGAATACAAGATATCGATAGCAAGTGTATATTTGAGCTCCTAATTTGAAGAAATCATCCTCACGGAGTATAATATTTGTTTTTACTGTTCTACAATAACATCATATTATTAACATTTTTTTAGGTATATATCAGAATTCTTCATATCGCATTCAAAGCCTTCACTAATAGCAATATGAAACTTTAAATTTTCTTTTCTTTCATAACTTATTTCAGTCATTTGAGTGAAAATCGAAAACGAAGAAAAATTCAAGAAAAACGATCAACAATAAATGAAGACGAAATTCTGATATCAGAAAAATGGCTTGTGGCATTCATTGATCCTAATTCGAAGAAGAAAAATACACAACCTTTTGTATTTGTTAGACAATTTTACGCACCGGGCTATTATGAAGCATATGATACTGTTATGACATATGCGGAGAAATCAAAGAGTAGCGTTTTGTGGTTCAAACAAAAAGCTAACTGTGGATATCCATACTTAAATCGCAATTATCCAATGCTAGAATCTTTTTGTATTTATTGTAATAAAAAATTTAATGATATTGATCCTATTCCATGTACAAATGAGGATTGTCATGCAGAATTTTGTTCGAAGGTATGCATGGTTGATCATTATAAAATGCGACATAAAAAAAATTGACCTTTTAAATGGTAATATCTCAATTCAACACATTATCTTCTTCATATTCACAGTCACCATGCGTATACGTTTCGGATCTGCTCTAAATTGATCTAAGCACTGCGATGAATATTCTTCAGGAGCACCCTCTCTAATTGTTACTATCTGAAAGCTCATAGACTGAAAAGTATATGCGAGCCATTCAACCCATCTAGTATATACTTGGTCTGATACCTCTTGCAAAAGATCGTCCGTTATTTCAGTAACTAACTCCAACGTACCATGATTTTTCAATTTTTTATATACAATTTCGTAAACGAATTTCCATTTTTGTTGTTTGAGCTGATCAATATATTTTGGATCTGGCAACACAGAAATAACACGATGAACCGAATTATCTGGAAAAGTAGGAAGAATATCTTCGAATGAACCATTCAATAATTTGACATTAACGAGTTTAATTTGTGACATGGCTTTTTCATATTGACATTTATCTAATTCGATTCCTATAAAGAAAGAATTGTTATCGTGCTCATTCTCAGACATAATCTTCAAAAGGGATCCGTCGCCCATGCCCAATTCAACAATAACTTTTGAAGAATTTATCATATATTCTGCAGTTTCATAAAAACAAACTAGAAAAAGAAAGATATATCAGGCTTTTAGTAAGTCTGCCTCAAGAAGCTGTTGAACTAGTTGTACGACCTCTTGTTCAACTTGTTGTCTTGGCATTTCAAGCTTGCTAGCAAAATGGTCTGTTAGTTGGTTGATGGTTCTTGTGCCATCGCATGAGTCCCAGAAGTTAACAATTGCTTCATTTACCATAAACCCTTGGTCTTTGTTATTTGTAAGAATTAACGAGCCATCTTCCTGCTTAATAAACTTGCCTTCCCGTAGAGGTTGGGATTTTTCATAATCTATTTGGAATCGAAGCTTTGGTTTACTAAATCCCAATTTTTCTCGTGCAACAGGATCCATTTTTTCAATACTCCATGGAGGATCCCAGACAATTTCTACATTGATATTGCCAATTCCATTAATCTTGCTAACATATCTCTTTACATCGCTTACAAGAGTATCATGAAGTGGACAACCGCGCGTTGTCATCGTCATTTTAATATCAACATTATTTTTGGGGTTAACGTTAACACCATACACAAGTCCAAGATCTACTACATTTACAGGTATCTCAGGATCCATGCATTTCCTTAGTGCCGAGTATACTTGGTCTTCAGTCACCATTTGCGCTGACATATCTTTAATTAAACATATTGACTTGATAAATACTTTATCAGCGACTTTTACTACTATGCCAATACAACAAATATGTGACTTAACAGTATATATAACTATTATATGAATTCATAACTATCAGTTTTCTTTTCCACAGCTTTCTGCTTTACCTTTCATAAAATTGATACAGTTGAAAACCTTTTTGTGTTAGATATTATATTTGCCATATAACATTATACCTACAATATTTTATTTTGATTTTGAGTGGATTGGATATGTATCATGCAGGTTTTACGAAATATATGCGAAAGGCTTTTCCAATTGTATAGCAGATGAAAAAATCGTGCCAATAAACATACATACATACATACTTACTTACCTACTATCAATGAGTTAAAATAATAATGGTAGTGAGAATATGCTAATAATTCTCTTCTACTGCCTATCGTAGTCTCCCATTTTACACCTATCCATAATTTTTGAATAAAGCTGTTTGTAAGAACAGTGGTAGTTGTGATATCTTAATCCTTTCCTGCTGCATTGTATCTCTGTATCGAACTGTAACTGTATCATCTTCCATAGTTGTTTTATCAACTGTTATCGCAAATGGAGTTCCAATCTCCTCTAATCGTCTATACCTTCTACCTATCGATCCAGATTCATCATAAAAAGCGTCAAATTCTTTCTTTAGTTCAGAATAGATTTTCTGAGCTTTCTCACGTAGTCCGTCCTTTGTCATCAGAGGAAGTATCCCTAATAACACGGGTGCAAGATAAGGTTTGAGTTTTAGCATAATTCTGTCATCGTGCTCCTTGTCTTCAAAGTAACAGTGTTCTAAGATTGTGAAAATACTTCTATCTATTCCCATTGAAAGCTCAAATACATGGGGCAAGACCTTTTTCTGATCTGACGGATCAATTACTTCAAGATTCTGTTTGCTTGTAGAAGCATGACCGTGAAGATCATAGTCAGAACGATAGTTGCATGCAACAAGTTCCAGCCAACCGGTACTTGTCTCAACTTCATAATCAAAGGCTATTGTTGAATAGAATGCCTTCTCAGTATTAGTGAGCCGCCTCAAACGAGTGCGCTTCATATCTATTCCAGTTTTTGCATAGAATTCATTCAAGAGTGCAAGATAATATGCTACTAATTTGTTTGGCAAAAGTCCCTTTCTAACACCTTCGTCTGCTGTCACTTCAATAGACGATGTTCCATCATAAAGTCTCAAAGTTGTGTTTTTAACCTCCTCAAATCTCGGCAAATCATTCAATTTGTTTGGATTACAAAATACTTCGATCTCTGCTTGATAGAATTCTCTTAGTCTTAGCAAGCTTTGTCTTGGAGCTATTTCATTTCTGAAGCTTTTACCTACTTGAGCAATTCCTAGAGGTAATTTTCCTCTCATAGTTTTAAAAATTCGAGCAAAATCAACGAAAATTGTCTGACAGGTTTCCGGTCTTAGATATGCTTCATCCTGAGCTGGACCTATGTCAACTTTAAACATCATGTTAAATCGTTTAACGGCGTCTAAGTCTCCATTACAGTTTGCACATTTCAAGTCATGCTTCTTTATAATTGAATCCATCTCTTCGTTAGCCATTCTTTCAGGAATGTTCATACCAGTTTTTTCTGTGATATATCTATCCGCTCTGAAAATGGATTTACATTTTGAACATTTGACAATAGGATCCGAAAAATTGTTAATATGTCCTGACGCAATAAAAACACTCTTACTCATAATTTGGGAGCCATCTATTTCCATCATTCCATCACGTCTGACAAGTTCTCTTCTCCATAGATCGATAAATTTATTCTTCATATTGACTCCTTGTGGACCATATTCCCAAAAGCCAGCCGGAGCATCAGCATAAATTTCACAACTTGGAAAGTAAAATCCTCTTTCAAGCGCCAATGTCATTATTTCTTCATAATAGCTCATATTCTTAAGAACTCCTTAATCATATGTTTTAAATTTACGGTCATTATATATCTATAAATGGTTCATTTGGTTATCTAAAGTAAATAATAAAGAAGCATAGATATTATTATATCTATTTAGCATTCAATTTGAATCAGTTAATGCATTTTATTCAGAAGTTGTCACTGTAAGCAATAAATTTTCTAATTATGGCAAAATTTGTGATGAACAATTTAATTATATACCTTAAAAGATAAGTCTAATGTTCATAATCTGTATGCTTATTGGAATCAATGTGGATATTAAGTTCTAATTAAGTCAGCATACGTATACTTTAACTGTCATTGATTATGCTATTTGTTTTGTTTTTTTCCAACAATAACAACAGACCTTGCTCACTTATACGGAAAGTTTAACTATAAAAAAATATTTTTTATAAAATAAATAGATTTTATATATATTTATATGTATGTACATATATAACTGAAAGATCTGATAACTAATGTATATATACAGTAAGTGAATTTTAACATACTTTGCAATATAGTATTATCTTAAATGATCTTCATAACTTCCTGTGCAGGATGTTATCTACTAAATGCCGGCTAGGAATTGCTAGTCAGTATTTGAAATGGTATTGCAGCCAATGTTATTTGCGTATCAAATGAATTTCCAGTGAATTATTATTGCAATATGAAAACTCATTTAAAATAACTAATATGTATAAGATATAACAATTAAATGTTCTAATCTTACGTGGCATTTTTATTCTAGTATGAAGAGAAACTTTGCAATAGACATTGTCTATAAAACTTGGAACGAGCGATCTGGCAAAATATTCATTTCTAAATGAGGCTTCAGATTACATTCGTGAAACTCATTTCGAGTTTGAAGAATTTAATCGGCCTGAAATGAAGCATGTTATTGACAGGGCAGCAGAGAGAATAGAAATAGAAATAACCAAGGGCTTAGTCTATGAGAAATTAGATAAATATGAGATAGAAATACTTACATTTCTTGTCACACTTATTATTGCAAAATCTATAGGCAGTGAGTCTATACTTAAGAAGTATTCATTGTTCGAAGCAATGAGAGCCGAGAAGTATCTGACTGAGGATTTAAGAAAGGAAAGAAATAACGAAAGAAAACGTCTTCTGTTGTTCAAGATATTTGAAGATTTATTTAAAATCAATGTTGATCTAGATTCTAAAGACAACAATTTATTCAAAGTTAGAGTAACTGATTATCTTACACGAGCCCCAAATTTTCACGAAGAAGAATGGAAATTAATTAATAGACTAGTCCATAATGGATATGTCTATCTTGATGCCGATGAAACTGTAAGACTCATTAGAAGCGAGCTAACTTCACTAATTTATTCGCGGGTCAAGACAATGACTTTATCAAACTTACCAGAATCTATCAAAGCAAAGGTAGATGATTTAAGAACAAAACTTAAGCCACACTATGAGTATCGAAGGTACCAACCTACACATTATCCACCATGTATAAAAAAAGCATTAGAGATGATGAATAGAGGGGAAAATCTTCCACATTCTGCAAGACTGATGCTTGCGACATATATGCTAGCAATAGGGAAAAGTGTAGATGATATTGTAATACTTTTTCATAATGCACCTGATTATAATGAGAATATTACAAAATATCAAGTAGAGCATCTGGCTGGCAACCGTGGCAGTCATACAAAATATTCTGTTCCTTCTTGTGAAAAACTCCGAAATGAAAATCTTTGTTTTGCGACTGAAGAATGTAATGGAATAACGAATCCAATTCAATTTAGATCTAAACTCTTCAAAAAAATGACATGATTACAAGTAAAGATATGGACAAAAGTATAGCCTTTATAAAGAGCGCATTTAGACAATATTATTTTAAGCATAGTAAAAATATCGATATCCCAACACGTATGGAAGAACGTGAATTCGGATATAAGCAATTTAGTTCAGGGATCGTGCGACACCTTTCGTTTAGAAACATTGGAGAACTTTTGGCCATCTTGATTAGAGAGGCTCCCTCAGATATCTACTGCTCAAACGCATTTTACAGATTTCCAACCTATCCTATGCAGGAAAAACAGTGGGATGGAGCAGATTTAATTTTTGATATTGATGCAAAAGATTTGCATCTACCATGCGAGCAGACTCATTCGTACCTTCTCTGTATAAATTGTGGTGAAGTATTAGAGAGGAATGTTAATTCATGCCCTAAATGTAATTTCTCCAAGTTAAATCACATATCAATTCCTTGTAACAAATGTATGCTTTCTCTAAAAAAAGAAGTAATGAAGTTGGTTAATTTATTAATAACCGATCTAGGGATAAAAAAAAATTGTATAGAAGTCTATTTTTCTGGTAACAATGGATTTCACCTTCATATTTTAGACAATCGATTCAATACACTTGATTCCCAAGCTAGAGCAGACATTGTAGCTTATCTAATGGGTATTGGCATGATGACTGAAAGTATAGGAGTACGGAAAAGACCAGAAGGTATTCTAATTAAATTTCCAAAGAGCGGCCTTTCTTATGGCTGGCGTAAAAGGATAGCGACTAAACTAGGAATTGATCATATGTCAACAGTCAAATTGAATAATTTAGTACAACAGAAAGGGGGTTATGATGGTTTTAAAGAAGAACTGTCTCGATTGACTCGAGAAAGCGGTGTACGTATCGATCCCAATGTAACAACTGATATTCATAGAATATTTAGAATGCCAGGTACCTTGAATAGCAAAAGTGGACTGACTAAGATAAGATGTGACGATCTTGAATTATTTGATCCTTTTATCGATGCGTGTCTTTTAGGAGAAAACGAAGTTAATGTAGAGGTTAAAGCACATGTAAATCTAAAACTAAAAGGTGAGTCATTCAAAATAAAGAAACAAACGGAGCGACTACCGTTATATGTAGCAGTTTATTTAATCTGCAAAGGAATTGCAGAGTTAAGTTAAATCGAAAAATTAGGTCTGTCTTGAATTGCCATGCCTTATACTATATCCTTTTAAGGTTAAATAGAGTAACATAAAAAACTTTATAAAAACAAAAACCTGATACTCGATTATACAAGGGATAAATTAGTAATATTGATTACTAGTAAAACTAGTAAAAACACATTAAAATGGCCCCAGCCTGTGTATAAAATGTTTGTGGGATACTTACAACGAGGATAAGGCTTCGAGATTTAGTATTAGCAGAGTCATACGTCTTATATTATTCGCCACTATAGGAGTAATTATTATATCTATAGTAGGAAATCAATCTGTAAATCTTTTTATGAATGTAGTAGAATTTGGTGATGTTTTCACTAAACCATTGTACTATTCTACAATTTCAGGTGTAATATTAGCCTCAATTGCATTTGTACGATTCAGCTTACACCGCAGAAACTCGATGACCTGGTATAGTTTTCGAATGATAATTAAATTTCTTCAGCGCAATGATTACGAATCGCCCACGTCTACAATAATGCGTTATCCTGATTTTAAGATGGAGAAGTTAAGTTTTTTCCTATGGCAAATCACAAAAATCGCATTATTTGCACCATTGTTTAGCAACTTGATTTTCGGAATGGCCATAGTATATCTCTTTGAAGGCAACGATCTTAGTTTAACATCTCTTCCAAATATCTTCATATTGCCTTTTGTCAATATATCCCTAAGTAGCGATTTTGCACAAGAAAATGTGATACCTCTTATCCCCGGACTTACTCTTATCATTCCGGCTCTTCTGTCTACTGTAGGACTTAGAATTTTCCTTTACATTGGTGTTACAGGTATCATAAGTATTATCTCACAATACATTGCTGACTTGAATGAAAGCAGACCAAAATTGTTATCCTATATTTCATCAGTGGAAGTTATTATTGGTTCAGCATTTTTATGGACAGGGTTTACAACGTTTTTTAGTTCCAATATTAATTACAATACTAAATATGCAATACTTGGATCACTAATTATTGGTGCTGCTTTTATTGGTTATGGACTTTTCGACAAGAAGAGCGCAAAGGTTATAATATATCCTCAAAAAAAACAGATTTACATTAAACTAGTAACGATTCTTTTGGTTTCGGTTGTACTCGTATCAATTATGGCAATAAATAATAGCATAGCTGACGCCAAGAAAATAGAATATATGGGTCCATATGTAGCCCAAGAAATTGCAGTAAATCGAGATATGGCTGAACTCGACAAAGTGCAGATTATAAACTATGATATTAAACCTACATCTATAACTCCCTCTAAAGTCCAGGCGGCTGTCAATGATAACAAAGATACATTAGACAATATACGACTTTGGGATCAAAAGGCGGCAGAATTTAAGCTTAAACCAGAATTAGGACAGAAAAATGACGTTAATTTCGCAGATATTGATATTGTAAGGTTCAACGATACTACGTACTGGGCCGCTCCTACAAGCCCGAACCTTCCAGCAGACGTTACTCCTGAAAATAGATGGTATAATGAACATCTAGTTTATACCCATACGACTAAGGGCGTATTAATGTTGGAAGCTGCCACAGGAAATGTTATAGATTCTACTAAATATTTCAAACAAAAAAATATGTATTATGGTGAAAGCGGTGGGACCGGTATTTTCGACAAAGCTTGGTCTGCTTTTCCTGTGGGCAGAACATATAGTGATGAAATAAACAAGTTCTTTTATGATGGAACAGGAGGTATTGATGTATCTTCTCCATTAAGCTGGATATATGAACCAAACTTTATGTTATCATATTCTGGAAGTTCTATTCACGTTATGCGATATAAAGACATACACGAAAGAATGGAATTAATGTATCCATACTTTATTTATGAATTTGGTTTTGGAACATCTGATAATAATTTTAACATAAAGAAAATTAATGTAACTCCTGTGACTGATGGCAAAAATACATATTGGCTTATGCCCCTTATTGTCTTACTAGATACTACTCATGTTCCATGGAGTTCAGGCAATCTGTTAAAACTAGTTGGTTATGCTCTGATTGATTCATACAATGGCAGTGTACAGCTAATAGTAAACGGTAACGATAGTTTTTCACAAATGTTCTTTGAACAGTACAAAGATGATAATATAGTAAAAGAAATTCCTGGCTGGCTAAATGAACAAATTCGATATCCTGAAGAAATGTTCATTTGGAAGATTAGCAAATTTAACCAATACCATGTAATGGATCCTAAAACATTTATTGAAGCCAAGAATTTTTATAAAGTTCCAGATGATATTCAGACATATTACATTATTACAAAACCTCCAGGTTTTGAGCATCCAGAATTTGTTGGATTTCAATCATTAGAACTCAGAAATTCTCCTGCGAAAAATCTCATGGGATATATGATCGTTCAAAATGACGTCGAGAATATAGGAAAGATGACGTTCTATTCTGTACCCCTTGAATCAAATACAAAGCTTCTTGGACCTACTGCCGCTCGGGAAGCCCTTGAGAAGGATCCAACATATGCAAAGGAGAAAACATTTCTTCGCAATCCAAGGATTGGGGACAACATTCTGTATCGAGTAGGCGATCAGGAAGTTTATTTTATTCCAGTTTATACATCCAGCACTGCTGGAGGAGTTGTCACTCAATTAGGTAAAATTGCAACAGTTGGTGCGTCTGTCACTGGAAATTTATATGTTGGACTAGGCAATACACCACAAAAAGCATTTGAAAATTATTTACTAAAGGCTTCAGGTATATCTCTAATAGATCAAGGAAATCAGACTATACTTGATGTATCTGATAGGCTTGAAAAGCTTCGAATGATCTTCTCAAATGTAGGCCTATCAGTGGAAAAACCAACGTTAATTTCGGCTCCATTAACATTCAAGGAAGCAGACGCACGCTACCTGTTTGATTCTGACTTTGCTGATGTCCAGAGGACAATCTCAAAGTTTCTTAAGGATTTTGGTTCATGGGGCGATGGGCGTATATTTGAGTGGGAGGCTGACAACAAAGTTAACTATGGTGTAATGAAAGAAGTAAATGGAATAGTAGAAAATCATTATATTTCTATAGAGGTAGGATGATTATAGTAATTGACGACGCTTGTGGTGGACAATCTTTCACCATTTACACTTGATATACTTGACTGCATGAGTAAATTACATGAAAAATATATCTACAAAAAATATTCTGAAGTAGGTAATTTTATTTATGAGAATAATATTTTATACGATAAAGTAATCTTATCTGGAAGACGAAAGAATAATAATGAGATTAATATCGTAAATTCAAGAATAATAAGATATTGTTTTCAAACTGATAAGCCAATATTGGGAATTTGTTATGGTGCAGAAATAATGGCACTAGCGCTTGGAGGATCTATTTATAGAATGGCGAATCATTTCCATGGCACAATTACAGTAAATATTTTAAGACCAAATTCTTTGATACCTGATAAAACATTAGTCAATGTTTATGAAAATCATAGATACAGTATAGCAAAATTACCTCAAGACTTTATTTCACTTGGATATTCTAGTGTCTGTAAATATGAGGTTTTCTCCCATATAAAAAAGAGGATTTTTGGTACGCAATTTCATCCCGAAAAAAGTGATGGAGACGGTTTTGCACTATTATCAAATTTTCTCAAACTATAACCTCAGTAAGAAAAAAAGAAGAAGAGTTTTATTTCCTTTAAACTTTAATTGAATGAATCAACTTGCAATCACAACCAGATAATTATATTACCTTGCCTTTAGTAAGAGAAGAGCAGGAAAATATTTGTTTTCCTTTGGTAATTAATGTTGTTTCACAGTACTGGGGCGAAGAGATACCATTAATGGAAGCAACAGAGATAGCAAAGAAATATCCCAGAGTTAGAGGTTCGATAATGATGGAGGGAATAGAGATTGCAGAAAGACATGGTTTTATGTCATATATCTATAAAGGTTCAACGAAGGATTTAAAAAAGAGAATAGCCCAAGGAATTCCACCAATAGTTATTCTACCAGGTATTCGTGAAACTGTACAACATGCAACTATAGTATCTGGTTATAATTCTGAAGAGCATAGGATTCTAACCTATATACCGGAACCTGACACGGTGGGCGCCATTCCAGAAAGAAAATTTGAACAAGACTGGGATCAAGAGGATATGATTACTTTGATACTCATTCCTAAAGATATGAAAGATATTTTCAAGAATGAGAATCTCAAATTTAATGATTCAAACAGATTATGTTTCGAAGCAGAAAAATTACGAATTCAAAATAAGACAAATACTGCTATCGATAAATTACGCAATGCTATTGCATTAGACGAAGATAATCCCCAAGCATGGTGCTTGCTTGGTGGTATATATAATGAACTTAATTTAGATGATGCTGTTTCTTGCTATCAAAAAACAATTGAACTTAACCCAAACTATTATCTTGCATATCGTGGTCTGGGCAACTATTATCTAAAGAAGAAGCAATATTCTCTTGCAGACACTTACTATACAAAAGCAATTGATATCAATGCCTATAGATTTGGTCCTATATACAAAAATCGTGCAATAGCAAGATTACAGCTCAACAATAATTTGGGTGCTAAAGAAGATTTATTAAAATATATTGAACAGATTCCTAACGCACCAGATAAGAAAAATATTGAAGATACTATACGGGAGATCTAAAAGTAATAGTAATATTAAAGAGAATAGACAATCCATTAATCCTTTTAGAAACGTCAGATATAATTAGCCTAAATTGGTATAAAAATCATTTGAATCATGTTCTGCTAGTCTTCCCATCAGTATTTTTGGCTAATACCAAAAATATGATAATGTCAAATACAATAAAAAAGCTTCAATTAGAAAATATGACTGTCACAAAAACAATCTGCGAAGAATCATGCTTTGTCTTTATAGTTAATGACATAGTCGGGGCCGCGTGCAGTATAAAAGAATTGTTTGGAATAGATAGAGTTGCTATTGCTAAGCAAGTACCAAATATTTTTTCTGATGTTGTTTCAGCCATTATAACAATAGGAAAACAGATCATATTGCCGAAACAAAAATTTTTTATTAAAGTTCAGATAAGTAGCGAGGCTAAAGTAAATTATGTCGGAAGGGACATAGCATTTGTTTCTTCGGGTGATCTTATAGAACAGTTAGCAACTACTGGTGCACATCTTGCAAGAAATGAACAAGAAGCTGATAAAATAATACTTGCTTATATTGGCAAAGAATATGGATACATCTGCATTCAAATTGATAAGGCTCCTGGAGGCATGCCATTTGGATATCAAAATATGAAAGTATCATGCAGCATACATAATGTTCTATCTGCAATATCTTCTTTATTAGCTATAAAATCTGGCTTTGTGCCTGAACATCTAATACTATATGCAAGCTATGATGAGCTTATTGAGAATGTGAAGCTATTTGGACATATAGCTAACAGAATCCCACTCAAAAGACATAACCTTAGGATAGCACAAATTGATCTTTCTGATGAGCTAGATCAAGGTCTAAAATTAATACTAAAAGAAAGTATTTCTGCTAAAATCCTAATTCAGCTACCTGGAAAAGGAGTTGTGTTGCCATTGAATGCAACAATTTATCCTTCCTGGTTTATAGAATTAATAATGAAAAGAATCATACATACAAAAAAAACACCTTGGATGCCATTAATGCTTTTGACAGATGAAATACAGCAGGCTGCAAAAATATTTGGATTAGAAGAAAAATTAAAGTCTGTTGATAATTTGACTGTTAAAACGGCATTTAAAAAGAAAGACCACTATAGAGAATACCTAGGAAAAGCGGATATCTTATCTAGAAAAGCGATGAAAAATATGAAAACTATTTCATTAAAAATAGGACCGAACTATCTTCACGATATTATTGATGCCATCTAATCTTTCAGTCAGTCTCATCAATTCTTTAGCCTTTTGTTCAAACCTATTGTCATCTAATATTTGATGAATTGCACATGAAACATGGTTTGCTTTTAACTGATTTGCTTCTAGCTTAATACCTATGCCAATTTTGGCAACTTTATTTGAATTACCCAACTGCTCACTATGATTTTCTATAGGTATTGTTATCATAGGCTTGCCAAATTGTATAGCCTGGGAAATAACTGTGTGTCCTCCTCGTAACACCAAGACATCACACATTGCAAAGAGTTCATCTCGAATAGGACACCATTCATAATACCAGCCCAATCTTGTAATTTTCTTAGGTTGTATGTCACCATCAGGTCTTCCTTCAGAGACAACATATTGTATCTCCGGACGAAGTGATTTACATGCCTCTATAAAAGTCCGGATAATAGGAATACGTGTCTTCAATGGTCCACTAACATGAATAAACACAATAGGCTTTGATCTATCTATGCCTAAATGTGCAGCTACTTTTCTGAGTTGTGCTTCAGCGATAATTGATTTTGGAGCTGTAAAACCCACATATTCTATTTTTTTCATTACTGAATTAGTCTCCCAGATGTTCTCTTCTGCTATGGTATAAGGTGGAGGTAGATCTGGTATCAGAATTCTATCTGCTATTCTCCACAGAAGACCAAGAAATTCTCCATTCATTTTTTCCCAGATTCTTGAAATTTTAAATTCACGAAGTCTAGGAGACAACAAAAGTTTAACTTGATTCAGAATTACTACTGAGGGTATATTCAGAATTTTAGAGGCAGCGAGCGAAGATAACCTTGTATCTGAAACTACAACATTGGGATCATATTTTATCATATTACTAATTTCATCTCTAAGTTGCCTTGGAAAATTAGTGAACCATAGCGGGATGTTTGAAATACTATGTTTGACGGAAAATCCACCTTCTACACTCCAGGCGAATTCAACAGGAGGAACGGCCATACATTCATATCCTTGCATAGAAATGTAACGCGCTCCTTCGCCAAATGACGAAAATCTAATACTGACATCTGAATCTCTAAGTCGTTCTGCCAACATCATCATACGGCTTGCATGTCCAAGACCAACTCCATAAGGTGTAAAATAGGCTTTCGCCAAATTAAGAGATTTAAAAAACATTGATTATATATTGCTTAAAGATAGAAAAAATTATTTGCTATTTGTCTCGATCACGCCAAGAAAATATTAAGAAGATGAAGTGCTTTACGAGCTAGATAAATTGTCTCAACCTTTATCAGATATATGGAACTGAAAAATGTAAAATTTTGACAATAGTATTATAAATATTATATTTGTAATTCATAATCATAATAATCATATATAATTATTATTTATCATAATATCTTTTTAAAAATCATAATGAGTCTTAAAGAGTATAAAAATACTAATTGAACAAATTAATCGTGTAGATACATGAAAAAAAAGATCTTAGTTGTTGATGACGAGCCAGATATTAACTTCTTATTTAAGATGATATTAGAAGAAAATAGTGAGTTTATGGTACATTCATTTACTGATCCTCTTTTAGCGTTAAAAAATTTTAAATCTAATTTGTATGACCTAATACTTGTAGATATTAAAATGCCAGAAATGGATGGTCTTGATTTTTATCGGGAAATAAGAAAGATAGATAAAAACGTCAGGTTATGTTTTGTCACTGCTAGTGAAAAATACTATGAACCATTTAGAAAAGAAATATACGATATATTAGGTGAAAATTGCTTTATTCAGAAACCTATAGCAAATGAGGACCTATTAAAACTTGTAAAAACAATGATAAAAAGATAAAGCTAATGATATTACTAAATACATTAATCAATTGAGTCAAAAGTTGATTCAACTATAAATCAAATTCAGAGCATACTAATTAATTATTTGATATGATAAACATTAGTAGTCCATTCTGGATAGATCAAAAAAGTAACATAAATTATATAGCATACATACAAACAAAAGGAGAATGCTGCTTTAATTACATTATGAGTTCCTAAGAAAGATTACTATAAACAAAAACCCCAATACTTGAATATTAGAATTATCATTAGCATTCTATGAGGCTTTGTTTTCCGGATTTTAATAATCTTAAAGTGTTAATGGATTCTTCAAGATTTATTATAATGGCTATTATTACAAGAAATAATGAGTATAGAAATAGTAAGATGTTCAGATAGACTGGACATATGATATCGTTTTGGCCTCATTAGATTTCGGCAATAGTTTAGACATATAAGCTGTCTAGTCACTTTTAAAAATTAGATTAAAAAGAGTAGTAACTTTTATGCATAAAGATAAGAGAAAGAATAACAATGCAATATTTGCCCGGGAGACATTTAATGAAAGTAATTAAAGGTTCTCATTGCTTTTTTATTAATAAAAATAATAATAATAATAATAATAATAACGTGATCTATCTAGCATTAGTTGCAATACTTGTTACTCCATTACTTTCTTGTTCTCCTAATCAGATACTGGCATCTATTGAGTCAGACCTAGAGCAAATGGATGGAAAGGGTTTTGTTATATTGCAAGGAGCCACTTTAATAGATGGAACCGGTTCTCCTCCACGTCATAATTCTGTTGTTGTTCTTAAGGACGATCGGATACTAACAGTAACTGATAAGGCAAAATATACAACAATATATCCAAAAGATTCAGCGGTCATAAACTTAACGGGTCGTTTCCTTATACCAGGGTTATTTGATATGCATGCACACGTTGCAGGTGTATTGAGTTCGTCATATAACCAGACTTTTTCTGAGAATACATTAAAGGCATTATTAGATAAGGGAATCACAACTATTCGTAACCCAGGAGGCCCGACGAAGGAGTCAGTTGCACTCCGTGATGAGGTAGCCACAGACCAAATCAAAGGTCCTCAGATCTTTACTGCAGGGAGACTGATTAATGGTCCGCAGCTTCTCACTAAGTTTGTCGAGACTATAGTAAACACTGAGGGTGAGATTAGAGAAGAGGTAAAGCGTCAGGCAGATGCCGGTGTGGATTATGTCAAGTTGTACGTTGGACTATATCCTAACTTGGTGAGTGCTGCAATTGATGAAGCACACTCTCAACGAATCAAAGTTATTGGACACCTGTTCTTGACAAGCTGGACTGATGCAGCACGATTCAATATAGATGCACTAACTCATGCGCTTCCAGAAAGCCCATATCTTCTTCCTGCAGACAAGCGGGAAATGTTTCTCAAGGTTGGTGTTCCTTGGAATCATCTACTATGGCTTGATTTGGTAAACTTGGATGGTCCGGAAATAGACGATATGATAAATGCATTAGTACAGAATAAAGTTGCTGTTGATCCAACATTAGTGATCTTTGAGGCTATATATTCACAAGACAATTTGGGGAATGAGATTAATAGTAATAAGCAATTTATGAAACTTTGGCCAAAAGCACTGCAGCTAGTCAAAATGCTATATGATCGAGGAGTATTGATCATGTCTGGAAGTGATATCCCTAACTTTGGGCTTGTCCCTGGAATAAGCCTTCATCATGAGCTAGAGCTTCTAGCAGATGCTGGGATTCCACCTCTTGAGGTGATCAAAATCGGTACTAAAAATGGAGCAGAAGCATTAGGAATACTTGATTATGTTGGAACAATAGAAGATGGAAAGCAAGCAGATATAATCATTCTTGATGCAAATCCAATCAGCAATATTCGCAACATAGGAGCAATTGAAGGAGTAATCGAAGACGGTCATTTCTTTAATCAAAAATAAATAGATATACACAATATCAATAGAAGTAGGTCAGACAAGTGAAAATAAATTATATATATACAAATATTATGTAGAATTGCTGGTCCACTGCATTGGACGAATGTGTAATAGAATTGCTCCGAATGTGTCGGTGCATCAGAGTTGTCAAATACTAATAGGTCAAGGCTTGGGGTGGCATCACACAAATTACAAATAAAAATAACTCTTCAGGAAAATGCCTTTACAGAAATTCATTAAAATCAATTAAAGTGGAATTCTTTTGAATGGTTATTGCATATACCATATAGAACGATTTACAATAATTATTTTTGTTTTTTGACAATAATTGTTCTCAATCTTTAAATGAGTAGAGGCAAGCTATTCTATATGAAAGTTGGAATTTTGGGATCTGGAGATGTAGGTCGCAGGTTAGGTGATGGATTAATTGAACTTGGACATACAGTCAAAATTGGAACTCGTGACCCGGATAAAAGAGAGATTGTACAATGGGTAAGTAATCATGGTGGAGAAGAAGGAAAAGCATCAGCAGGAACATTTGTAGAAGCAGCATCATTTGGTCATGAATTGACAGTTCTTGCTACAGCCTGGGAAGGAACTTCTAATGTGATAAAGATGGCGGATCCTAAGAATTTTGCACAAAAAGTTGTTATTGATACTACTAATCCTTTAGATTTTTCCAAAGGCCTACCGCCAAGATTGGCTGTTGGTTATAGTGATTCAGCAGGTGAAACAATTCAACGCTTACTGCCTGAAGCCAAAGTAGTAAAAGCATTTAATATCGTTGGCAATCCACATATGATACATCCAGACTTTCCTCAAGGAGGACCACCTACTATGTTTATATGTGGAAATGATGACGATGCAAAAAAGATGGTAACAGATAGTATCCTTACCCCTTTTGGTTGGGAAACAATAGATATAGGAGGAATGGAAGGGGCCAGATTGCTGGAATCTCTTGCAATGCTATGGATTACTTACTATTTTAGAACAAATACCGGAAATCACGCATTTAAGCTGCTAAGGAAATAAAAGTGGTTAATTAATGACAAGATAAGGATATAGATATAATTATTATAATAATAAAAAGAAGAATAAAATGCTGATGAAATTCAGCAGGTATATGCAAGCAGATACAGAAGAAATCAAACATAGCAATAGGCGTACGTAGATTGGTTACAGCAATACATTAGATTTTCGATTCTCGGCATAGTTATTTTATGTTTTGCAATGGCATTGTTAGTTTAAGGTACTCATACGAATAATAATGATATTTATTTTAATAGACATATATACTGCATATTTTATTTAATTGTCTCTTTTCCTCTTTCTGCTATGACGCCATTCAACAGTTTCAAGTCATATATTCCTGATAAATCAGGTCGTGTTTTTCCTAAAAATCCAATATCAAATGCGCTGTTAGCTGATTGAAAGAGCGATAATTTAATGGGATCATATGTTAGTTCCATTCTT